>Ga0209487_1000070_pt1 | contig 94202 bp, 84 predicted proteins | sample Poulit2012_FD_187524 | JGI IMG/M metagenome (GOLD analysis project Ga0209487, IMG submission 187524) | Agricultural soil microbial communities from Georgia to study Nitrogen management - Poultry litter 2012 (SPAdes) (version 2) | ecosystem: Environmental > Terrestrial > Soil > Agricultural land...
GCTGAGGTTCTGGCCCATTTGCATGGAACTACGTTTACGTTCCGCTGTTTTGAATGTGATGCGCCCTCCGACTACGAACTGGAAGACCCGACAGAGGAACAGCTCCAAGCCCGTCCAGATTTAGACCAGCTCGTATTGGAAAACCCACCCGAGTGTACGAGCTGTTCGCATGGGTTTATCCGCCCTAATATCGTGATGTTCGGTGAGTTTTTGCCACAGCAGGCCATGGATGACGCCTTAGACGCGGTTCGTTCAGCAGATGTCGCATTAGTGGTGGGCACGTCCAATATTGTTCAACCGGCAGCGTCGCTACCGGTTGCTGCTTCCGCGGCTGGTGCAAAAGTTATTGAGGTCAATCCGAATATGACTCCACTTTCCGATGATGCCGATGTGTATCTCCAAGGCACTGCTCGCGACGTCTTGCCGGAGTTGTACTGATGGCATCAGCAATGCAACGAGCCACAGACCTCGTCGCCAAGGCAAGTTCTGTTGTGGTGTTGTCTGGAGCTGGGATGTCTGCGGAATCTGGAGTGCCAACATTCCGGGATGCCCATACTGGCCTGTGGGAACGTTTCGCGCCTGAACAGTTGGCGACGGAAGAAGCCTTTCGCGCCAACCCGCCAATGGTATGGACCTGGTACGTATGGCGCGCGATGCTCGTGCGTAGTGTCCATCCCAACGCAGGTCACGAGGCTATCGGGCGGTGGCAGCATCACGTGGCACAGCAGGGTGGGTCGCTTCACGTAGCCACCCAGAACGTTGATGACCTCCATGAGCGGGGCGGCGCGGAAGACGTATTACATTTGCACGGCTCACTACATGCCTACCGGTGTCTGGAATGCGACACGCCAGCTAGATTCGACCCAGCCACCACGGGTATCACCGCAGACCAGGAGTTTCGTCCCGAGGATGTAGTCCCAACAGTAGATTGCCAGCACTGCGAATCCGGGGTTTTGCGTCCGGGCGTGGTCTGGTTTGGCGAGATGCTTCCCGAACAAGCATTTGGTGCGGCAGTCTCCGCGCTACAGGAGGCGGATCTCGTGGTGGTCATTGGATCTTCAGGACTGGTGCAACCTGCAGCCTCATTGCCGTTAGTGGGACGCGATGCTGGTGCCGCTGTCATCGAAATTAATCCAGCGATGACACCGATATCTGATACCGCTGACGTTTATCTCCCATCAACGGCTGCTGTAGCCCTACCCGAGATGTTGGGCAAGGTCCTGTAACTAGTTGTGTAGCCCAACTGGTAGCTCGGTGGGTTCTGCTTGGCCGCGCACAAGGTTTCCGTGCCATTGCAGCGCTGAATGATCGGTGAGCGAGGCGACTTGGTCAATAATCGCACGCTTACGGGTTGCATCATCCAACGCGTCCTGCCAATCTTGGGCATACATCGGTTCAAGATAATGATCTTCGGTCACCGTCAGCAATTCCACAAGTTCTAACAGCACTTCGCGTTGGGCCTCATACAATGGCTGGCGACGTTTCGAGGTCATCACGAAATGGGCTGCGATGCCTTTCATCGTGGCAATCTCTAAGGCTGTCTCCTCAGGTACCACCACGTCGGCGGTGTGGCGAGTAAGCGGTTCATTCCCATACGCGTCTCTAGTCGCTTCGAAAGCTGCCGTAGTGAAACGTCCAATCAGCTGAGAGGTCATATCTTTCAGCGCCGCATGGGCATGCCGGGCACCGTCAGCGTTCGATACCCATGTTGGGGTAGCTTCGAGTCGTGACAGCGCGGCGTCGACGGCTTCGGGAGAAGTGTCTGGTAAGTACCATTCCCGGGTGGTCTCGATGGCACGCTGTCGTTGCTCCGAGTTGGTCAGCCAGCCCAGTTGGAACATGCCCGAGACGATGCCGTCTTCGACATCGTGAACGCAGTAGGAGATATCGTCTGCCAAGTCCATCACTTGGGCTTCCATGGACAACCGCTGCGAATCAATTCCCTTGCGGAACCACTTGAATACTTCTACATCGTCATCGTAGACGCCAAATTTTCTAGTGGGTTTGCCCCTCGAGGTGCGAGGTGCGTCAGCTTTGCGCCAGGGATATTTTGTCGCGGCGTCCAACGTGGCGCGAGTGAGGTTTAGTCCCGCTGGTTTACCTTCGTCAGTGAGTTTTTTGGGTTCCAACCGAGATAACAGCCGTAGCGTTTGAGCGTTGCCTTCAAATCCACCGATGGAAGCAGCAGCTTCGTTTAAGGCTTTTTCGCCGTTGTGGCCAAAGGGTGGATGGCCAAGATCATGAGACAGGCAGGCGGCATCAACCACATCGGGATCACAGCCGAGAGACCGACCAAATTCACGGCCTACTTGGGCTACTTCTAGCGAATGGGTAAGCCGGTTGCGGATAAAGTCGTGATCATTGGGTGACACGACCTGGGTCTTGGCGGCTAGTCGGCGTAGTGCTGCCGAGTGCAAAATGCGAGCGCGGTCGCGCTCAAAGTCGGATCGATAGGTGGATTTTGCGGGTTCCGGTACCCAGCGAGCCATGTCCCACACGTCGTATCCGGGGGTCTGGGTGGCTTCTCCAGCGTAGGGTGACCGGTGTTGGGGCCAAAACAAGCTGGGTTGCTGAGCAATCCTTGGCGGCTCGGGCAACAAACCGTTGTCTTCTTGGCTACTGGTCACGGCTAGCCTCCCGAAATATCCAGCTCAGCTTCATGGATCTGGGCCCGATGTTCATCGGTAATGTTTTGTGAGTCTAGCCAGCCCTCGGGCAGGTGGGGCTTTTTGGGTGCGCCGGCTCGGCCTCGTGGACCTTCGGCATCGGCTCCGGGGTAGGGTACCGTGCGATCCACGGTGTCGAGGAGTTCACGCAGCTGCGCCAGAGTCTCAACACCGGTCAGTGCCCGACGCATGCCTCCGCCTACCGGGTATCCCTTGAAATACCAGGAAACGTGCTTGCGAATATCCCGCAATGCTTTGTCTTCATTGCCACCAAAAGTGTCAACGAGAAGTTCGGCGTGGCGATATAAGACATCGGCTACGGTGCCTTGGTTAGGCCGGAAGCGTTCTTCTGAACCGCTGAGAGCATTTTCGACGTCACCAAATAACCACGGCCGTCCCTGACATCCTCGACCAATGACCACGCCGTCGACGCCGGTGTATTCGATCATGGCCATGGCATCTTCCGCTGACCAAATATCGCCGTTGCCTAATACCGGCACCTCAGTAATGGCTTCTTTCAGGGCTGCGATTGAGTCCCAGTTGGCCTGGCCTGAGTAGTGCTGACGCATGGTGCGTCCATGAAGAGCTACGGCCGAGACTCCAACATCGACCGCGCGTTGGGCCGCTTCAAGATAGGTCAGGTGGTCTTCGTCGATTCCACGGCGCATCTTAATGGTGACTGGGATGTTGGCTCGTTCTGCCTCTTTTACAGCGCCCGCCACGATGGCAGTAAACAAGTCGATCTTCCATGGAAGCGCCGATCCCCCGCCATTGCGGGTTACCTTGGGCACAGGACACCCGAAGTTCAAGTCAATATGATCGGCACGATCTTCTTCCACAATCATGCGCACAGCTTTTCGGGTGTAGACCGGATCAACTGAATACAACTGGACTGAGCGCGGGACTTCATCGGCATCGTGTTCGATGATACGCATGGATTCTGGATGCCGTTCAACTAGTGCCCGGGCTGTGACCATTTCCGAGACATATAAGCCACCGCCGTATTGGCGACATAGACGACGGAAGGCTTTATTTGTGATACCTGCCATCGGGGCGAGCACGACCGGCACATCGATGGTGAGGTTACCAATCGTCAGCGGTGACATATGCATCGACGTCGCGGATGGCTTTGGATGCGGCACGCCCTGATTTCCGGTGCCTCTATCGCGCGTTGCAAACGCCGGGCCGGGGGTAGCAGTCTTTGATGAAACGGTAGTCATAACACACCAAGTATCCCAGATTCGACCTCAAACACCCAGCTGAAATCTGAGCCGGTGGAGAAATCAGCACCGGCAGGCTTAGAGGGCGGTAGGTACGGCAACGGGCCACGCTATTTTCAACACGCACGGTGCACGTTCTGTAAGAGACAATGCCGCCAGGTGGCAGGAGCTGCCCGCACGCATCGGACAACCACTGCCTAGCCGTGCGACTCCATGGATATAGGACTTCGTCAGAGGCTCGTGGCATCTTCGGATGGAGACGCCTGCCACATGTGGAATATCGGTGTGGCGTGGAGCGTTTCGCCAATATGCAGAAAAAACTTGGGTTCTTGAATTTCGGGCATTTCGGTTACGACCGCACCACTGGCACAGTGGATCCGAAAGCAGCCCTCGATGATCAGTTAGCGATGACCATTGCCGCCGAACAAGAAGGGTTGGATGGCGCATGGATTCGCGTCCACCATTTTCAATGGATGCTCTCGGCACCATTTCCCACCCTTGCGGCTATGGCAGCTCAAACTTCGAGCATCGAATTGGGCACCGGGGTTATTGATCTACGCTACGAGAACCCCCTGTATTTCGCCGAAGAGGCCGCAACCACTGACCTGATCTCGGACGGTCGGTTACAGCTGGGCATTTCGCGTGGTTCCCCGGAGGCTGCCATCGACGGGCAAGAACAATTTGGGTACACGCTAAAGCCAGGACAATCCTGGAGTGAGGTGGCCCAACAACGCGGCCAGCGTATTCGTGACGCCATCGGCGGGGTCCCGGTCGCCACTGGTGATCCCAACTCGCCATGGTCTCCGGGTGGAGCGTCCCAACTGGTGACACAACCGCAGTCCCCTGAACTTTTGAATCGCTTATGGTGGGGCTCTGGTTCCATCGCCTCTGGCGTGCGTGCAGGACAGCACGGATACAACTTGCTCTCGTCAACGCTGCTATTACAAGACGACGGCCGCCCGTTTCACGTTCAACAGGCCGATCAGCTGCGTCAATATCACGAAGCATATGCCGACTCCGGGTTAACTACTGGCGGGCAGACCGCGGTGACTCGCTCTATGTTTGCGCTCCAATCTGTCCAGGACGAACGGATGTTCGGACACGCCGGGAGCACACAAGATCAGGCCGGTCACCTCGAGGGCAGCCCGGCACGTTCCGGGCCCACCTACGTTGGTACGGTAGAACAGCTGGCAGAAATGCTGTCGCATGATCAGGCTGTCGTAGATGCCGATTACGTGTTGTGTGCCAATCCTGCGCAGCTGGGACCAGAACGAAACCGTGAGATCTTCGCCGGATGGGTCGAGGTCTTCAAGGCCTTAGGCTGGAAGTAAGACCCTCGCTGCTGCGTGCGAATACCTGGTGAATCAGACTCGTTGTGTTGTATATGCCCGACCTAAGGATGCCCAATGACTGTTACTGAACAATATCGTGCCGCCCGTGATCGCCTCATGGCGTTGACCCCCACCGAGGTCAATGAGAAGTTCGAGTGGCCCCACTTCGACACGTTCAATTTTGGGCTGGACTGGTTTGACGCTTTGGGCAAGGATCCGGCACGTGCAGATCAAGCTGCGCTGATCATCACCGGGGATGGCGGTACCCAACAGCTGACATTTGCGGAACTATCGCAGCGCTCGACACAGGTGGCCGGGTGGCTGCAATCGCACGGCGTTGCTCGTGGCGATAAATTCATGATGATGCTCGATAACGAAATCGAGTTATGGGAAGCGATGCTGGCCGCCATAAAGCTGGGCGCTGTTATTTTACCCACGACGGTCATGCTCGATGCTAAAGCGCTCGCATCTCGAATTCAGCGTGCCGAAGTCGATTGGGTGCTGACAAACCAGAGCAACATTCATAAATTCGATGAGGTATCAGCCCATGGCGTGGATTCAAGCAACCTCGGGGTATTCGTGACCGGGGAGGCTCGGGTTGACGGGACGTATCATTACGTTGATGCCTATACCTCAACGTCCGAGTTCGTGGTGGATGGTCCGACACCAGCTGATGCCGAGATGTTGGTGTATTTCACCTCAGGAACAACTAGTGAACCCAAGATGGTGCTGCACACCCAAGAGTCGTATTCGGTGGGTCATTTCTCGACTCTGTATTGGTTAGGCGTGACTGCAGACGACATTCATCTGAATATCTCGTCACCCGGATGGGGCAAACACGCGTGGTCATCATTTTTTGCACCATGGATTGCAGAATCGACCATTTTAGCGGTCAACTACGCCCGTTTCGATGCGCCCAAGATGTTGAAAGTGATCGAAGAATTTGGGGTCACCAGTCTCTGCGCCCCACCAACCGTCTGGCGGATGCTGATTCACGCTGACATGGCACAGCTAAAGAATCCTCCAACGAATGCGTTATCTGCTGGTGAGCCCCTGAATCTGTCGACATTACAACAGGTTCGAGACGCCTGGGGCGTCACCATCCGTGACGGATACGGCCAAACAGAAACTACACTGCAAATCGCAACGACCCCGGGGCTTGACGTGCCGGCTGGTGCATTGGGCAAACCCCTGCCTGGATTCCATGTTGAACTCGTGGATGAACTCACTGACGAACTCATCACCGGACCTGGTTCCGGCCAAGTCGCGCTACGGCTAGATCCCAAGCCCATTGGCTTGACACCCGGTTATTACTTCGATGAAGAACGCAATCTGGAAGCCTTCGGCAATGCGGTGTATCTTACCGGAGATCTTATGTCACGGGATGCCGACGGGATTTATACCTATATTGGCCGGGCAGACGATTTGTTCAAAGCCGCCGACTATAAGCTCTCCCCGTTCGAATTGGAAAACGGGCTCATGGGATTCCCACCAATTTCTGAGGTGGCTGTGGTCCCCAGCCCAGACCCGATTCGGACCGCCGTACCGAAAGCGTACGTGGTGCTTTCACCGGAGTATTCCCCTACAGCCGAGACGGCCAAAGCTATCTTCGCCCACGCTCGCGAGGCATTGCCGCCATATGCACGCATCCGAAGGTTAGAATTTGTCACCGAGTTGCCCAAAACCATTTCTGGCAAGACCCGCCGTGTCGAGCTGCGCCAGAACGAAATTGAGGTCCACGGTACCGAAGGTCAACACACTGAGGCTGTGCTAGCCGCCCGAACCACCACCAATGGGCTCGGGCACGAATATTCGGACGCGCAGTTTCGTTAACCTCAACCTGGGGTATCGACCGGCCCGTGTGCTTTGATAGAGGATGAAGGCCATTGAACGCGCACTGGAAGAACAAACCCGGGCCTTTTGGGCGACGTTGGGTTCGTTTGTTGCCGGTGCCATAGCCGCAGTAATCGTGCTCGGAAACGATATTCGACCGTTTGCCGGCGAAGGATCCATCGTCATGCCGATGACACTGATTTCAGCCCTGATCGCTGCGATCGCCTTTATTATCAGTAGTTTCTTACACCGTCATGGGGAAACACAGTTCATGCCAACGTGGCAGGCGATGATTTCCAACCTGTCGTTTATCGCCTTAATCATCGCTATCGGTGGGGTAACCGGCATGGGAGTGTTGTTAGCCGGGCAACTGCTGGGCGCTGGTCTTCCAGGCCTTGAGCTTGGGGCGCTGGGCGGTGGTGTATTGACCGGCGTGGCCGCAAGTCTGGGTGGCCGCTTAGCCTTTCAGGCTGGCATCGATCTGAGCACGCGCGATCTAGCGGTGTTGTTATACACGTTCCTTATTGTCGGCACAGTATTAGCGATGCTCGCTGAAGCCGAGCCCACCTGGTGGGAACGGAACTTTTCGCAGTTGGGCATTGGCGCCGGGACATGGGCCTTCAACGGGACCTTGATCGTCGCGGGGCTGCTTATCGGCACCATTGGATCCTATATTGGACGTGACCTCCACCGGTTATTGGAGGACGAGGCCGTACCGCAGATCGCAGTGGTCGTGACGATCTGGGTTTTAGCCGGTCTCGCCCTGGCCGCCGTGGGGTGGTTCCCTTTAGATACACAACCCACACCGCACTTGATCGCCGCATTTGCTGCCCTCGTCTTGCTCATTGGTGCTGCCGCCTACACGCAATACGTCTTACCTACGAGACCGTTTGTGCTCAAAGCAGTCACCACGCTGATGGTCGTACTGGTTGCCATCGCTTGTGTGTGCACCTTCGGTGTTCCGTTGATATCAGCGACGGCGCTAGAAGGTATTATCGTGGGGCTGTCACTATTGTGGTTGACCACGTTCGTTCGAGTGCTGAGCATCCTGACACCGAACCGCTCGATCGCTTCCAGACGGCAGCACCTCATTCAACGACGCGCATCCGGTAGCACTATTTGAGTTCGCGTTTGAGCAACTTGCCGGACTGGTTGCGCGGTAATTCTTTAACAAATTCAATATGTCCGGGCACTTTATGCCGCGCCAAGTACTGCCGGGTGAAATCGCGAATCTCGTCGCCGGTTATGTGGTCTTGCCCGTCTTTGAGAACAATCACAGCGGTGACTTGTTCGATCCACTTATCGTGGGGTCGCCCGACCACAGCAACTTCCGCTACAGCTTCATGACGGTAAATCGCATCCTCGACCTCGCGCGAGGCTACCAGCACGCCGCCGGTATTGATCACGTCTTTAATACGATCGACAACTTCTATGTAGCCGTCTTCGTCGATGACCACGAGGTCGCCGGAACGGAACCAGCCGCCCATGAAGGCTTCGCGCGTCTGGTCAGGCTTGTTCCAGTAGCCAGAAAATAGCTGGGGTGATCTATATTGAACTTCCCCGGGCGTTCCGGGGCCGACGGCCTCACCGGTTTCAGGATCAACCACGCGCAGCTCGACGGTCGAGATAGCCCGACCAGCCGAGGCCGGACGCGCGTCATGTTCTTCGGGGCGTAGGACCGTGCACAGCGGGGCCATCTCGCTTTGACCAAAGCAGTTATAAAATCCGATGTCGGGATATTGTTCCCGCAGTCGCTGCAGCACGGTGACCGGCATGATTGAGGCACCGTATTGGGCCTTTGTGAGACTGGAGAGGTCACGAGTTGCAAGATCCGGATGCTGCGACAAGGGCACCCACACCGTGGGAGCTAAAAACAACGAACCAATATGCTCGGCTTCAACACGTTCGAGAATTTCAGCGATATCGGGCACCCTGATGAGCCGTACCGTAGCTCCAATCATGAGGTAGGGCATGATAAACACATGCATGGCCGCCGAATGGTACAGTGGCATCGCGATCAGTGGGTTGTCATCCCGAGTGAAATCCAAGGCCGGGATCGTACCGTTGTAGTGGGCCAGGAGCGCTCGGTGATTCAGCATGGCACCTTTTGGCGCCGAAGTGGTGCCGGAAGTGTACAGTAGCTGCGCGAGATCTGTTTCGTCGACAGCATCTAGATCATGCTCATCCCGAAGATGACTAGTGGATTCCGCGGCCGCAAGGGCCGTGTCGATGTGCTCATGGATTGCCGACATTTTGACCACGTGCTGGAGTTGTGTTGTATCGGCAATACCGTCGACGGTCTCAGCATATTCGTCATCCACAATAATGACTGAGGCCTCACTATCGGTGACCAAATATTCCAACTCTGGACCGGTGAGCGCGAAGTTGATGGGGACATGCACCAGCCCTGCTCGACAGGCTGCCAGAAATAGGATCAAGAAGGTGTCAGAGTTTTTTCCCATGACCGCGACGCGATCCCCCTGTTGGAGATCTAATTGTCGCAATTGAGCTGCGGCCACGGTAATGGCAGCGTCGAGTTGGGCATAGGTCCAGTGTCGGTCCTGATATTTTAGGGCGACTGTAGCGCGCTGCGTGGCAGCCACCCGCGCAAAATGTAGAGACACCGAACTGCGTTGGCTGATGCGGATTTGTTCGTCGATGGTAGGCGTCGCGGTCATGAGTATGACTCCTTGCGGATATGAACCGATTCAGTGGTCAAACGCCACGGCCCTGTATGGCGCAGCGCTTTCAATGGTTAGGAATCTAACCGTTCAATGATGGTGACATTGGCCTGTCCCCCACCCTCACACATCGTTTGGAGGCCATACCGTCCGTCATTGTCTTCCAGGGTGTGCAGCAGGGTGGTCATCAAGCGTGCACCCGTGGCCCCAATAGGGTGGCCCAGCGCGATCGCGCCGCCATGGATATTCACCTTCGCCATGTCGGGTCGCAGCTCCTTTTCCCACGCAAGCACGACAGAGGCGAAGGCTTCGTTAATCTCAATGGCATCGAAGTCTTCAATATCCATGCCGGTGCGTTCAAGAGCGTATCGGGTCGCCCGGATCGGGGCGGACAACATCATGACCGGATCGTCCGCACGAGCCGAGATATGGTGGATGCGCGCTCGCGGAACCAGACCATATTCTTTGACTGCACGTTCCGAGGCGATCGTAACCACAGCCGCTGCGTCACTAATCTGAGATGCGGTGGCGGCAGTGTGAATGCCGTTGGGCCGTAGCGTCTGTAGTTCGCGCATTTTGGCACGATTGGGGGTTCGTGGTCCCTCGTCGTTGCGCAAGCCACCCAACGGCATGATCTCTTCGGCGAAAAAACCGGCTTCCTGGGCCGCAATGGCCCGGCGATGCGATTCAGCCGCGAAGGTTTCGGCTTGTTCCCGAGTGATGCCCCACCGATTGGCCATCATTTCGGCCCCATGGAACTGAGAGATCGTTTGGTCGCCGTAGCGGTCTGCCCAGGCTTTCGATCCGATAAACGGGTCCGGGTATCCCTGGTCTTTCATGATCGAGTTGGCGGTGCCTAGCGGGATGGTCGACATATTCTGGACACCACCGGCGACGACTAAATCGGCTGTGCCGGACATCACCGCTTGGGTGGCGAAATGAATTGCCTGCTGACCCGAGCCACACTGGCGGTCGATCGTTGTCCCGGGAACCGCTTCGGAGCCGCCAGCTGCCAGCCACGCGGTCCGAGCAATGTCGAAGGCCTGTGGACCAATCTGGTCGATACAACCCAAGATGATCTCATCGTATTCTGCGGTATCAATACCGATTCGATCAAGCATGGCCGACAGTGGCACCGCAGCAAGATCTGCAGAATGAATGTCGGCCAGAGCGCCGTTACGACGTCCGACAGGTGTACGAAGTGCGTCAACTATATAGGCTTCCGACATCGGTTCCCTCCTCAAGGACCAGTCTTTCGTGTGGGTGATGTTTAGCGTGGGCCCATCCGTAGCGCACCATCCAAACGAACGGTGTGGCCGTTGATGTAGTTATGGTTGATGAGGTCTAATACCACCTGGGTGTACTCCTCAGGACGAGCCAACCGGGCTGGGAACGGTACTGACGATTCAAGACTTTCACGGAACTCTGGGGTGATGCCCGCCATCATTGGTGTCTCCACAATGCCAGGAGCGACGGTGTTCACCCGAATACCGTGTGACGCTAAATCGCGAGCTGCCGAGATCGTCAAGGCGTGGACTCCACCTTTCGATGCCGCATAGGCTGCCTGACCGATTTGTCCTTCAAATGCTGCCACGGATGCCGTGTTGATGACAACACCGCGTTGCCCGTCGTCGTCAACAGGTTCTTGTTTCGCGATGAGTTCGGCGCCCAAGGTCATCACATTGAATGTGCCCAGCAGGTTGACATTAACCACGTTGGCGAATTGGTCAAGATCGTGCGGACCTTTTCGAGACAAGATGCGTCCGGGAGTCGCAATGCCAGCACAGTTGATAACCATCCGAAGAGGCTCTGCGCGCTCCGCGATGGCTGCCATAGCTTTCCGGATCGAATCGTGGTCAGTCACATTGACTTCCATATATTCGACGTTCTCGACTGCTTGCGCTTTTTCGATCCCGCCGGCCAAATCGAACGCATATACCTTCGCGCCCTGTTCAGCCAAAGCCTTTGCCGTCGCGGCTCCCAGACCGGAGGCCCCGCCAGTAACGATCGCTGCTTGTCCCTGAATCTCCATGTGTGTCCTTTCTATGCACGCGTTGACATGTTTCATGCGTGACTCAGTGTGAGTTTGTTTCGTAGATCCTCGTCTTAGTATGTATGACTTCGTCTGGCTTGAGAATGCCTGCTGACTTGCAACCATCGGCGTGACCGTGGGCTAGTCCGGTGCCGGTGCACACTCTGCACCACGATCCCAAGTACCCTATTCACGCTATGCGTCATACATCACAGACCCTACCCCTGCACAAGTGTGCAGTGGGGCTCTCCCGCACCGAAATCTCCAAAATTCCCCCCAGCGCATTACCGCACATTGCATGTGCAACAATTAACACCCTCAAATAGGGCAATTGAACAGGCCCGGTATCGACAGGTCCAGCACGCCGAGCCTAGCGTTATGACGCGAAGGCATTGCCGCACAGCTCACCAAGCGATGTACTCTATATCACAGAGTGTTGCTGTAACTCGACGCGAAGGAGACCCATGTCAGTCACTGACCAATTCCGGCAGGCACGCGACGTGCTGCTGGCACACCGCACCGATATTGAAACCGCCCGCGAAAAGTTCAGTTGGCCACGCTTTACGCATTTCAACTTCGCTGTGGATTGGTTCGATCAGCTAGCTGCCGCGCCGGAGCGGGCTGATCAAGATGCCCTGGTGATCCTGGAGGAAGACGGGTCGCGGTATTCAGCTACCTATGCAGAGCTCGCCGCACGCTCTTCTCAAGTTGCCAATTGGCTGCGCGACCTCGGCGTGCACCGTGGCGATGGCCTCATCGTGATGCTAGACAACCAATATGAGTTGTGGGAGGTCATGCTGGCCGGCCTAAAACTCGGTGCCGTACTACTGCCAACCACGGTGATGCTTGCACCAGAGCAACTGCAAGAACGCATGGATCGCTCTGAGGCGCAATGGGTCGTGACCAATCCTGCCAACACCCAAAAATTTGATGCCGTAACGGGTGAGTTCAGCGTCATCACCACCTCGACTGATGACCTTCCCGATGACAGTGTGCATCCGCAGTTTTTATACTCAGATTCTTACAACGCGTCGGATGCTTTCGAGGCCACCGAACCGACCCCTGCTGATGATATTGCGTTGATTTATTTCACTTCCGGGACGACTTCTCGTTCGAAGATGGTGGCGCATACGCACACGTCATATCCGGTGGGGCACCTTTCCACGGTGTACTGGCAGGGGTTGGAGCCCGGCGATAAGCACCTCAACGTTGCTTCTCCAGGGTGGGCCAAGCACGCCTGGTCAAACTTCTTTGCGCCACTGATCGCTGAAGCCACCATCTTTATCTACAACTACGCACGCTTCGACGCCCAGAAGTTGATGCGTGTCATGGATCAGGAACAGGTCGCGTCGATTTGTGCGCCCCCAACCGTATGGCGGATGCTGATTCAAGCTGATCTAACACAAATGCAGAACCCGCCCACCAAGGTGCTGGCAGCCGGTGAACCACTAAATCCAGCCGTGATCGATGTGGTAAATACCGCGTGGAACGCCGATATCCGTGATGGGTTCGGCCAGACTGAGACTACCCTGCAGATCGCCAACACGCCGGGACAGAACGTGAAACCCGGCTCGCTGGGTCGCGTGCTGCCGGGCTACGAGGTTGTATTAATCGACCCAGCTACTGACGAGCTGCTTGAAGGAGCAGCAGAAGGCGAGGTCTGTCTGGTGACCGATCCCCGTCCGGTGGGGCTGATGGCTGGCTATCACAAAGATCCAGACAAAAATGAGGCCGCCTTCTTTGGTGGGTACTACCGCACCGGCGATATTATGGAACGTGACGCCGATGGCATCTACACCTATGTTGGCCGCGCTGACGATGTATTCAAGGCATCGGACTATAAGCTGTCTCCCTTTGAATTAGAATCCGTTCTTATCGAACACCCGGCAGTGTCTGAGGCAGCTGTGGTCCCGTCCCCAGATCCAATCCGGCTATCCGTACCCAAGGCCTATGTGGTCTTAGCCGATGGGTATCCCGCCGATGCAGCGACGGCCAAGGACATCTTGTCCTTCACGGAGCGCAAGCTTCCTCCCTACGCCAAGATCCGTCGTTTGGAATTTACTGAATTACCCAAAACAATCTCCGGCAAAATCCGCCGCGTAGAGTTACGCCAGAAAGAGGCCGCATTCCACGGAACTGATGGCGAACGGACGGCCGAAGCACTCGCTGCCCGGACGACCACGGGCGGTTACGACCACGAATATTCCACTGCCGACTTCAACTAACCGCAACTTACAGCCCAGTCATACAAAGGCCACCGAGCAATATAGCTCTGGTGGCCTTTGTATCGGAGCTCCTACCCGACTACTCAAATCGTTCACCGTATTTTCACTTTCAAGTAATACCCGGGCAAGGATGTTCCGTTAGCGTGCCAGAGGATCAGCAACGGGTAGCTGTCTTGGAAAGGTCTCAGTGCTAACGGAAAACACTATCGTGGGTGGGCGTTATAAGATCATCACCCGCATCGGTGCACGTGGGATGTCAGATGTATATCTCAGCATCGATACCTCCCTGAATAAGCAGTGGGCAGTCAAAGAAATTCGGCATAGCGCCGATGAAGTAACTCGCGACCTGGTGGTGCGCTCGCTGACCACCGAAGCTGCCATGCTCAAGGGGCTGGACCACCCAGCTATTCCTCGTATTGTGGACCTCCTTGACGAAAATGGTTCATTGTATGTCGTCATAGACTATGTCGAAAGCCAAGATCTTGGCCAGTTGCTCAGTCGACGATGGGCAAAGCTCGTCTTTTGAACTGGTCATCAGTGCGACGACCGACTCAGCCGCACCCGACTGGGTCGTCTATTTTAGGAAGGCAGAAGACGTTGCAGGGTTGCTCTGGTACTACCGCGATAATCACAAAGCCCTTTGGCGGTTTCGGACCGCCAAAGGGCTTCATAGACACAGGGTGGGTCGGAATTCTCCGACCCACCCTGTGTACCTGTTCAAGACCGTCTACTGATCTTGGAACTGCGGCTCACGTTTATTCGTAAAAGCGTCCATACCTTCGGACTGGTCATCCAGGGCAAACAGTGCCTGGAAGCTGCGCCGTTCGAACAGCAAACCTTGGGCAAGCGTAGATTCAAACGCGGTGTCCACGGTTTCTTTGGCTACCATAGCCACAGGACGCGATTTGCTGGCAATCGTCTGCGCAATTTCCATGGCTGTGTCAAAGACCTGCTCGTCCTCGACCAAGCGAGAGACCAGCCCTGCTCGTTCGGCTTCTTCACCGTCCATCATGCGGCCAGTCAGAATCATATCCATCGCTTTGGCTTTGCCGATGGCCCGGGTGAGTCGTTGGGAACCACCCCAACCTGGGATCACGCCCAGGTTAATTTCGGGCTGTCCAAACTTGGTGTTCGGGCCGGCCACCAAAATGTCAGCCATCATCGCTAGCTCACAGCCACCACCCAAGGCGTAACCGTTGACCGCAGCAACAATGGGAATCCGGATCGCGTTGAAACGGTCCCACTGCGATGAGAAATCAGTCTGCTGCACCTCGATGTAGGATTTTTCGGCCATCTCTTTAATATCGGCACCGGCTGCGAAAGCCTTTTCGTTACCGGTAATGACGATAGCCATGATGTTCGGATCGTCCTGGAACGCCTCGGCCGCCTCGACAACAGCGTAGCTGACCTCAACATTGAGAGCGTTGAGCGCTTTGGGACGGTTGAGCCGGATGACACCGACGCGATCGACAGTCTCAGTCAAAATAACTTGTTCTGACAACGTTAGCCTTTCTTCTTGGTGGCGATGATGGCGGAGAAGTCTTTACCCTGGTTATCTTCGGTATTGAAATCAGTGTACGCGCGATACGCAGCCAAACCGAAGTCTGCAGGTGTGTCTGTCGATTCGATGGCTGCTTTTGCCAAGGACAGGTCTTTTGCCATAAGTGCCGTAGCGAACCCTGGACGATAGTCATTTGACGCTGGAGCTTCCGGGACCGGGCCAGGAACCGGACAGTTGGTGGTGACCGCCCACGATTGTGCTGCTGAAGTCGACATCACATCGTAGAGGGTCTGGTGACTCAGCCCAAGATTCTCGCCGAGGCTAAAGGCTTCCGCTGCGGCAATGGTCGTGATGGCTAGCGCCATGTTATTCACGATCTTGGCGGCCTGACCGGTCCCAGAGTCTCCGGTGTGGACAATCTTGCGGCCCATCACATCAAATAGTGGGCTCGCCTGATCGAAATCCTCCTGTTCACCACCGACCATGAAGGTCAATGTGCCTTGCTCAGCGCCCTTGGTACCCCCCGAAACCGGAGCGTCCAATGCTCGATGTCCAGCCTCACGTGCCATAGCAGCTGCTTTCACTGCATCATCGACGGCAATGGTCGAAGAATCGATAAACAAGGTGTCGGGTTTTGCGGCGTCCAACAGATCGTTCTGGTAGGCCTCCAGCACGTGCTTACCGGCAGGGAACATGGTGATAACTACGTCGGCACCGTCCACGGCCGCTCGAGCTGTTTCTGCTGGTGTCACACCGTGTTCGGCCACCGCCTGGGTGGCCTTTTCTACTACGTCATAGCCGGTGACGTCATAACCGGCGGCTGCCAGATTGCGGGCCATATGGAAGCCCATGTTTCCTAACCCTAAGAAAGCGATTTTCATAGTTCGTCCTAACGTTCGATGACGAGGTCTTCGATACCGTCAACGGGAGCAAAGAATGCTTGGACATCCTCGTCGGTGACATCTTCAAGACGGGCCGGCGTCCATTGCGGATTGCGGTCTTTATCAATGAGTTGGGCACGAATACCTTCTGCCAGTTCGGTACCGGCTACGGCGTTCATCGTGGTACGCAAATCTTGTGCCAAGGTCTCGGCCAGGGTTTGCGTCTTCGCGCGTCGGACAGCTTCTAAGGAAACCTTCATGCCAAGTGGTGAATTACGATGCATTGCTTTGAGGGCTTTTTGGGCAACCTCATTGCCTTGGTCGGCCACTTCTTGGACTGCGCTAAGGATTTCCTCAACACTTTCGCCGTTGAAGGCCGTGTCAATCCAGTGCGCTTCGGCTTCTAACGGTGCTGGAGCCGACTGATGGTATTCCTCGAGGATCGCGTCCACTTGATCCGGCGCATCAATAGCTTTGAGCCGTTGCACTAGATCGTTGATGCGGTCATCCGGGACGAGGACGTCGGCCAGGCCCAAATACACCGCATCGGCGCCAGACACGTGGGCGCCTGTAAGGGCCATGTAATTGCCCATATTGCACGGCGCTTGTGCTAAGTAGTATGCACCACCAACATCTGGACTAAATCCGATGCCGACTTCTGGCATACCGAGCCTGGTTGAATCGGTGGCCACTCGGTGCGATCCTCCGGCGGAAATACCGACTCCCCCACCAAGGACCAAACCATTCATAATGACAATGTACGGTTTGGGGTACGTCGTGGTGCGGTGATCCAGGAGGTACTCTTCGCGGAAGAACGGTTCAGCGCTGGCCAGGTCATGCTCTGCTGCGTATTCGTGCAGGGTGACCACGTCCCCACCGGAACATAAGCCTCGATCACCGGAGCCGCGAACCAACACGGCGTGTACGGCGTCATCGTGTTCAAACTCGGTCAGTGCGGTATCGAGCAGACCAATCATGTTGTACGACAGCGCGTTGACCGCCTTGGGGCGGTTGAGCGTGATAACGCCCAACCCGCCCTCTACGGATGTCAAAATTTCCTGTTGCGACATGAATTCCTTTACTGAATCGGCATGATGAAGCTGGCATCTTCTTTGACACCTGAAGGCCAGCGTGAGGTGACCGTCTTTGTCTTGGTGACGAATTTGAATGCGTCGGTACCGTGCTGGTTGAGGTCACCAAACCCGGACGCTTTCCAACCACCAAAGGTGTAGTACGCGATGGGCACTGGGATCGGCACGTTGACGCCGACCATGCCGACGTTGACGCGACGAGTAAATTCGCGAGCGGTATCACCGTCACGGGTGAAGATCGCAACCCCGTTACCGTATTCGTGTTCTGACGGTAGTGCCAGCGCTTCTTCAAAGTCATCGGCACGCACGATGGTAAGTACCGGCCCGAAGATCTCGTCGGTGTAGATCGACATATCTTTGGTGGCGTGATCAAAGATTGTGGCGCCGACATAGAAGCCGTTTTCGTGTCCGTCAACGGTTACACCGCGGCCGTCCAGGATCAGTTCAGCGCCTTCTTCAACGCCGGTCGCAATAGCAGCTTCGATGCGCTCTTGTGCTTCTGGCGTGACAACCGGTCCGAAGTCCGAGGTTGGGTCAAGTGACGGGCCGACTTTCAAGTTCTTGGCCTTTTCGTGGATCTTTGCCACGAGCGCGTCAGCGGTTTCTTTGCCGACGGGTACAGCAACTGACAGCGCCATGCAGCGTTCACCCGCGGCACCGAAGGCCGCACCGATCAGCGCGTCTGCTGCCTGGTCGAGGTCAGCGTCCGGCATGATGATGGCATGGTTCTTGGCGCCACCGAAGCACTGGGCGCGTTTGCCGTGTTCGGCAGCGGTGGTGTAAATCGACTGAGCAATCGGCGTGGAACCGACGAACCCAACTGCTTTGACATCCGGGTGTTCCAACAAAGCGTCTACGGCGGACTTATCCCCGTTCACCACTTGGAAGACGCCATCTGGCATGCCGGCCTGTTTGAATATTTCGGCAAGCATCAGTGGCACCGACGGGTCACGTTCTGAAGGCTTCAGGATGAACGCATTGCCGGCGGCCAATGAGGGGCCGGCCTGCCACAGCGGGATCATTGCCGGGAAGTTGAATGGGGAAATTCCGGTGGTGACGCCTAAAGGCTGACGCATCGAGTAGGTGTCAATTCCGGTACCGCTCTGGTCGGAGAATTCGCCTTTGAGCAGGTGTGGGGCGGCCATGCAAAACTCAATGACTTCTAGCCCACGCTGCACGTCACCTTTGGCATCGTCAAATGTTTTGCCGTGTTCGTTGGATAGCGCAGTGGCGATCTCTTCGATGTTTTGTTGGGTTAGGTCAACGAAGCGACCTAGAATGCGAGCGCGCCGCTGCGGGTTGAGCGCTGCCCATTCGACCTGTGCTGCTTTGGCTGCTTCAACGGCCTCGTGTACTTCCTCGACGGTGGCGAGGGGTACCTGGGCGGCGACTTCGCCGGTAGCTGGGTGGTAAACATCAGCAAATCGTCCCGATTTGCCCTCCACTGCTTGGCCATTAATGAAATGGCTCAAGGTTTGCTGCGTAACTGTTTGTGTCATCGTGTCCCTTTCGACAGATCGCACCGCAAGAATAATTCTGCGGTGCGTAATGAAGATCGCGGCGCTGCCGATTTCTGCGGCGTCCGTTACGTCTAATATGCCACCTTGGAGTGGTGTTGACCACAGTTCCTGTGGGCAGATCGACCACTAATACTTCACAGCTCGTGTGCATATATGCACACCTCGAGGTGGGGAGGGCACCTCAAACTGGGTGACCTGCATCTGACATGGCTTGCGGTGTCTTGGATCTCCCACCGAGATGTGGCCATAAGGTGCAAATCGCACAGTTAGGTGCCTTCCAATATCTCCCAAGAGAGACAACGTCCTATGCTGCAAGCTGTGCCATGAGCATGTCGGAAATCTTGCCCACCGTGGAAACTGCGGACCGCACAGCACAGCGCGCTTACAATGGGCACATGTCCGATGAAGGTTTTATCTCCACCCCAGACTCTGCTCGTACGTTCTCGCTGGCTGCCACTCCAAAGACGACTCCTCCGGCTGAATCCGAGAAAGAACTCAATAAGTGGCGTCAGGCCATGCAAGACCCCACGCATTCCAAACGCTATGCTGAACGCTGGGAGCGGCTTGAAGCTGCCGGAAACGATATCGACGGTGAGGCCCGTGCTATTGACGCGCTCGCCGAACGCGGTGCCACCATCTTGGACGCCGGTGCCGGCAATGGTCGGGTCGCCGGCTATCTGGCCGCCGCCGGGCATGAGGTTATCGGCATCGATTTGGACCCGCATCTTGTGGAGGTAGCCAACACTAAATATCCTCAGGCGCACTTCGAAGTTGCCGACCTTGCGGATTTTGCCCTCTACGACGATTCCGGAGCCCTGCGAACTTTCGACATGATTGTCTCGGCCGGTAATGTCCAGACCTTTCTGGCCGACTGGGAGCGCATCCCGGCCTTATCCAATATTGCAAAGCACATGCATGATACCTCGCGATTTGCTACCGGATTCCAGTTAGCTCGGGGATATTCCAATGCGCAGTTCAGCGCGGACGCTGAGGCAGCCGGACTGGAAGTGTACCAGCGCTTTGGTACCTGGCAATTCGATCCGTTTGATGAAGAAGGCGAGTTCCTGCTGGCGATCTTGCGACTGAAGCCCTAACACTACTTTCGGCTCTGACCATCCTCTATGGTCAGGGGTATGCCCCTGCCGATTTCTGCACAACAACCCAGGCCACAACGCACACTGACCCCAGCGCTGCTTGCGGTGATGTGGATTGCGCTGTTTGGTTTCAGCACGTTTTTTCTGAACTATTCGACACTGGTCACGATCGGTCAGCAAATGGGCTTACCGGCAGTCACAGCAGGGACGTTTCTGACCGTGATGATGGTGGCCGTGGTGGGTGTCCAACCGGTGGTACCCGCATTAAACACTCGACTGGGCGCTCGGGCTACATTTCTCCTTGCCCTAGGGCTGCAGGCCGCAGGCTATCTCGTCACGCTCGTCCAGTCCTACCCATTTGCCGCACTGTTAGCCGGCAGTGTGATTGGTGGATTGGGCTTCGGCATATTGGTGGTTGTTGGGACAGCTGTGGTCCCCTCGACCGTGGCACCTGATCGACTTGGCAGAGCCCTGGGATTCTACGGGGCAACTACAGCCAGCGCCCCGGCAATTGGAGCACCCCTAGGATTGTGGCTGATTAGCATGCTGTCCGTCACGGAGTTTCGGTGGCTAAGTTTTGCTCTGGTGCTCGTCGCGCTACCAGCCGTGGCAGCGGTCCCGAGGAAAAAAGTTACCGAAGATTCCGGACCCCACTCCAGCAAACAACAACATGCGCGGCCGACCCAGAAAATGCACGTAGCCGGGTTAACCACGGTGTTGCTGCCCACCGCCATGGTGCTGACCGTGTTTGGTTTACTGCTGGCATTTGGTCCAGCTTCCGACGAGGGTTCGGCTGCTGTCTACATTGCAACGATGCAGGTCCTAGTGGTTGTCGGCCGCTTCCTATCGAGTGCATCGCTAGACCGATATGCTCCGATCGCGGTTATGCTGATCGGGCTGGGGGTGACACTTGTCGGGCTGGTCTTTGCTGCGGTATTGCCCGCGGGCCTGGGTTTGTTGCTGGCGATGGCAGTGTTAGGTTTCGGCACCGGTACCGTCCAGTCATCGAGCTTAGTGCTAGCCTTTCGCCAGGCCGGCAGTCCTAATCGGGGCAGCGTGGCGTGGAACATGACCTTCGACATCGGTCTAGGCATCGCCGGGCTCGTCGGCGGCATCGGCTTTACCTATCTTGGTGCTCAAAATACCTATCTAGCCTGCGCAGTCGTATTACTGCTCACCAGTATGGGACTCGCAGAATATTTCCGCCAGCAACGGCGCGCTCAATGATGGTGCGTCTGGACCGGTACGGATTCTTTGGGCTCGGCCACCGCGTTCACCACGGCCACAGCGATGCCGGTGGTAATCGGGATAGCCAGGACCAATCCAATGGAACCGACCAGAATGCGCACGACTTCTTCAACCATCTCCGCCGACATGATCGTGTCGAGCATCGAACGATCGTACATCGACACGATCATCAACATCGGCAAGGCAGCCCCGGCATACGCGAAAGCGATCGTATAAACGGTGGAGGCAATATGATCGCGTCCGATGCGCATACCGGAAGCAAAAAGGTCCTTGGATGAGATATTGGGCTGGGCGGCTTTAATCTCCCACACCGCTGATGACTGGGTGATCGTCACGTCGTTCAGGACCCCCAGTCCGGCGACCAATAACCCGGTCAATACAATGCCAGACAATCGGATTTCCGGCACGACCGAAGCCAGCATATAGGAGTATTCTTCGCCCAGCCCGATCAGATAGGCGGTATCTGATGCCCATGCGGCTAGGCCGGCGGTCAAAATCAGCCCGATGAATGTTCCGAGCAGCGCGGTCGTGGTCCGCAGTGAGACCCCGTGTGCAAAATATAGGACCACCAGCATGATGAGCATACTGCCGATCAATCCAACCCAGAAAGGTGGTCCGCCTTCTAATAACGCTGGGATCATGAAGCCAAAGAGCACAGCAAAAGATAACACCAGCCCGCCGATGGCACGTACACCGCGCCATCGTGCCACCACAACGACCACCACCGCATAGAGTGCAGCTAATAGCGCGACCGGTACGGTGCGTTCAAAGTCCACAAACACGCCGGCTTCGGCCAGATCCTCACCAACGAGGATCTTGACGTTATCGCCGCGCTGAACTTCCGTGGAAGCGCTCACCTGGGCTGGAATCTCTACCGCGTAGCTACCGCGATCAGTCGCAACTTGGGCCGTCTGACACTCTAGGTCGACTTGAACCTCGGTGGGGCTACCGGTTTCTGCGCCGCCGTCGCAGGCTCTTCCAGTCACCGACGAAACTGACCCGGACTCGACAGCGAAACCTTCGGTAGTGCCATACGGATCGTCCAGTGACAATTCTTGGTACGTTCCGGATGGCCACAGCCAGATCATCGCGGCAAGCAGCACGATGCCTAACGGCACCAAGATGCTGAACATCCAGATGGTAACCTTCCGGCGCGTAGCAGGAATCGTTGATGGGATGTTATGCATCGGAGTCAGTGGCCCAGATAATGGATTCGTGTTCGATCAGCGCGCTATCGGCATCAATGGCTTGCTCCATAAAAGCGTTGAGCACGGTGGTCGAGTTATCGATTTCAATCGCGAGACTGCGGTGCTCACCGGTCGCCGCGAGCACACTTTGCACGTGCGCCTCAGGGGCTGGGTGGTGCGGATCGTGGCCGACAAACAGGTCTACAACATTATCGACAGGCCCGGGGTAGGCAATACCAAAGGCGACAATCTCATTGCCGTCGCGCGTCACAAACGCTTGCTGGGCACCGGATTCAGGAGCCAGCAACAACTGTTGGGCCTGAGTGATGCTCAGATCCGACGGGTCCCACTGGTGAGTGGCGTTATAGTACTCGGCCGCGACTTTTGATAATTCGACCGAACCGGTAGCAAGCTGGTCTACCTCGATCCCAGCGGAGTCAAAGAACCCCGCAGCAACGATCACGCGCTGAGCGTGTTGGATTTCAGCAAAGCGGTGATCCTGTAACCATGCTGCGGTGGCCTCGTCTCCGGCGACAGAGCGCGCTTTCAGCGCGGTACCTTCAGGGGTGCGCTCAACTAAGCGAGCAAACAGTTCGGTGCCGATACCGCGTCCACGTTGTAGGGGCGCGGTTTCTACGAAACACCACATGCGTTGCGGGTGAATCTGCTGAGCCCGGATTGCTCCGGCGGCCACCGGAACGCCTTCATCTTCGGCGACCAGACATAACCCGAAGGGGTCCCGTGTCGAGGGACCCAGCATCGTGCGGTCGTAATGGTGCTGCGCGGATGCTGGGTCACCGAAGATCTCCAGCAGCCGCAAATCATCACCGTCTTGCCATTCGCGGATCTGCACTCAGATTCCTAGGTGTTCTGCCAGGTAGCTTTCAACCTTGTCCAGCGAGACACGTTCCTGTTCCATGGAATCGCGATCACGGATAGTCACCGCGTTGTCATCGAGCGAATCAAAATCGAAGGTCACGCAGAAGGGCGTACCGATCTCGTCGTGACGACGGTACCGGCGACCGATCGCACCGGAATCGTCGTAGTCGATATTCCACCGTTTGCGCAACTGATCAGCCAGCTTGTTGGCTGGCTCGGCCAACTCGGCCTTCTTCGATAGTGGTAATACGGCCGCTTTGACCGGCGCCAACCGTGGGTCCAGACGCATCACCGTGCGCTTGTCAACGCCGCCCTTGGCGTTTGGTGCTTCGTCTTCGGCGTAGGCATCAACCATGAATGCCATCAGTGACCGAGTCAGACCCCACGAGGGTTCGATGACATACGGAGTGTAATGCTCTCCGGTGGCCTGATCAAAGTACTGCATCTTGGTACCGGAGCCCTCGGTGTGGTTTGTCAGGTCGAAGTCACCGCGGTTAGCGATGCCCATGAGTTCGCCCCAGTCGCTGCCGGCAAAACCGAACTTATACTCCAGGTCAATGGTGACCGATGAATAGTGGGCACGTTCACCGTCTGGCACATTGTATTGGCGCAGGTTGTCTGGGCAGATACCCAGATCAAAGTACCAGTCTTGGGCTAGGTTGACCCATGTATCAAACCACTTATCAGCTTCGGCCGGTGGCACGAAGTATTGGATCTCCATCTGCTCAAATTCACGGGTACGGAAGATAAAGTTCCCCGGAGTGATCTCGTTCCGAAAGGCTTTACCGATCTGCCCCATGCCAAACGGTGGTTTCTTCCGCGCGGTATTGACCACGTTCAGGAAGTTCAGATACATACCCTGTGCGGTTTCCGGGCGTAGATAGTGCAAACCTTCTTCATCGGCTACCGGGCCGAGGAAGGTGCGGATCAGACCGGAGAAAGTGCGTGGTTCGGTCAATTTGCCGCGAGTACCACAGTTAGGGCACACGAGTTCTTCACGCTCGGGAGTGCGGCCGTGTTTTTCTTCAAAGGCTTCAACGAGGTGATCGTCACGATGACGGTGGTGGCACACAGTGCATTCGGCCAGCGGATCCACGAATGTTTCAACGTGTCCGGAAGCCTCCCAGACCTGCCGGGGCAAGATAATGGAAGAGTCCAACCCGACCATGTCGCCGCGTCCTCGAACGAAGGTATTCCACCACTGAGATTTGATGTTTTCTTTCAGTTCAACGCCGAGTGGACCGTAGTCCCAGGCAGAGCGTGAACCGCCATAAATCTCACCGGCCTGGAATACAAATCCGCGGCGTTTTGCCAGGTTAATGACCTGGTCGAGAGTGGACGGTTGTGCCATGGAAGTATCACTTTCCGTTATCGAAATTACACGTTTAGTTATCAGGTCGTGATTTGACCTGCAACTAGTTTAGATTAGTCGAAACTTTCCTGTTGGTGGGTGACAATGGGAGTATGAGTACCAATAGCGAAACTCTAACCATTCGTGACGATATGATCCGTCTGGGCCAAGCGCTCAAGTTGGCAAACGTTGTCGAAGACGGTGTGGACGCCCGCGATGTGATTACCGCCGGTGAAGTTCTCGTCAACGGTGAGGTCGAAACCCGGCGCGGTAGACAGTTACACGCCGGTGATGTCATTACTGTTGCACAACTTGACCTTGACGTGGTGATCGAAACCGCATGACAAACTCTCGCATGGCTTGCCAATGCGCCTGTGACAAGCTGTGCAATCCTTGCGACTGCCACGACGGCATCCATACAGTTGGGACTGGGAGATGCATCGTTTGAAAGGCAAGGTTCATGACTGACACGTCCGCACCTCACACGACTAGGCCCAATGTCTTATTGATTTTCGCCGATGATCTCGGCCAGGGAGATGTCTCCTGTTTCAATCCCAATGCCGGGTGGACAACACCACACATGGACCGACTCGCCTCCCAGGGCATGCGGTTCTATGACTCTCATGCCACCAGTGCACTGTGTACCCCCTCGCGATATGGGTTGCTTACCGGACGATACAATTGGCGATCCCGTCTGAAGCGCCTCGTATTACCCGGCGATTCCGAGTCACTCATTGAAAAAGATCGGCTTACTCTAGCGCAGTTCTTATCCGATCGCGGATATTCCACAGCGGTCGTTGGCAAATGGCATCTTGGCTTGGACTGGCAGCTGTTAGACGAAGGCGACGACTTGGAGCGCTATGGACTGTCGGCCGAAAAACATCCGATCCCCGAAAGCCGCTTCGGACGAAACGGCAACTTCGCCGCCGACCAGCAATGGGAAGTCGAGGGCGCCGATATTGACTACACCAAACCCATCACCTTTGGTCCCAACCAGTTGGGCTTCGACTACTCATTTATTACCGCAGCCTCACACGATCAGCCGCCGTTTGTATATATCGAAAATGGGCAGGCCTTAGATGTGCCAACGAAATTTGGCGGCGATCAGTGGGTGCTTGATCGGGCGACATCAGCGCAGTCAGACCAGATCCAACGAGGCCCGATGACGGATGACTTTAATGTCCATGAGTTGGCGCAAGACTTCCAAGACAAAGCACTCGAGGTCCTCGATGGAATGCTCAAGGGTGAGGATCCATGGTTCCTCTATGTTCCGTCACACCTGGTGCATGGGCCCATCATTCCAAATGAGCCCTGGCAGGGCCGTTCGGGTCTAGGCCCCTACGGCGACTTCGTGTTGCAGTTTGATGATTACGTTGGGCAGCTGATCGATGCGGTTGATCAGGCCGGCCAGGCTGACAATACGATCGTGATCGTCACCTCAGATAATGGGGTCTCTCCCGTCGCCGGTCTCGAGGACCTCGCTGCCCAGGGGCACGATTCCTCAAATGGCTGGCGTGGCGCCAAGGGCGACATCTGGGAAGGCGGACACCGCGAGCCATTTATTGTTCGCTGGCCCGAAGTCATCGAAGCCAATACGACGTCCGATCACCTCATTTCGCATTCTGACGTCTTCGCCACATTGTCGGAAGTGCTCGGCGAACAACTTCCAGACACCGCTGCCGAAGACTCAGTATCGCAGTTTTCTGCGTGGCAGGGCTCCGATGTACCAGCCCGCCACGATGTGGTCGCGTCATCTGGTGGCGGCGGGTTAGCCATCATCAAAGACGACTGGAAGTTAGAATGCGTCACCGACGGCGATGGCTTTGAATCGCTCATGGCACAGCCCGCCGGTGAGGAACCCACTCGCTACAAGCCCGGCCAACTGTACAATTTGGCCAAGGACCCCGGCGAAGCGAATAATGTCATTGATGATTACCCGGAGAAAGTTTCAGAGTTAGCGGAGCTTCTGGCAGACCATATCCGCAAGGGTCGTTCAACTCCAGGAGAGCCGCAGGCCAATGATGCCGGGACACCCACCAACCGGTGGATGCAGATTGAGTGGATCGAGGATGCCGATACCGTGATTTCTCAGTGCCGAACCAATGTCTTGTGAACTCACCGAGCTGGTCACGATTCCAGCTGGCACTTCATGGATGGGTTCAGACGACTTTTATCCTGAGGAAGCGCCTCGAACTCAGGTCACCGTCGAGGCCTTCCAGCTGGACCGGCACCCGGTCACTAACACTCAATTCGCAGCATTTGTGAACGATACCGGCTGGGTGACCACGGCCGAGCGGCCTATCCCGGATGACGTCGCCGGTATCCCAGCTGAGCTTCGTAGACCCGGGTCGCTAGTTTTTACTCCCACTTCCGGACCGGTGGATCTATTGCGTTGGGAACTGTGGTGGCGATGGGTGCCCGGAGCCAGCTGGAAACATCCCTTTGGGCCTGACTCTGATCTTGAGGGACGAGAGAACCACCCGGTAGTGCACGTTTCCAAAGAAGATGCCGAAGCTTATGCTGCTTGGGCGGGACGACGGCTTCCTACCGAATCCGAGTGGGAACATGCGGTGGCCTCGCCGGTGGGACACACATACGCGTGGGGTGAAGACTTTATCCCCGATGGGCAGCTGATGGCTAATACGTTTCAAGGCCACTTTCCGTACGAGAACGCCGGAGCCAACGGGTGGGTTGGCACCAGCCCAGTCGAAGCTTTTCCGGCGACCCGGCATGGTTTATTCGACATGATCGGCAATGTGTGGGAATGGACTGCCAGTATCTTTACTACCACCCGCAAGCCGCCATCGTCCTGTTGTGCCCCATCGGTTGACCAAGTGACAGCAGAAGATCCTTACGTCGTCAAGGGTGGATCGCACTTGTGCAATCCGGCCTATTGCGCGCGCTATCGTCCTGCCGCGCGGCAGCCGCAGACGCCAGATTCCGCAACCACCCACCTGGGATTCCGTTGTGCTCGCTCGTTACCTTCGTCGCAACATGCGTAGTAAACATGCAGGATACCTGCACCATTCGATCGAAACACCAAAGAAAATATCGACAGAACAGCTAGTTCCAGGAGGCTACTATGCGTGCAGTAGTGTTTGAAGATTGGAAGACGTTTCCAGTCCTGAAAGATGTCGAGAAACCCGCCCCGGACCCGGCGAAGTCCTACTCAAAGTCGCCGGTGCCGGTGCTTGTCACTCCGACGTGGCCATTTTCCAAGACTATGACACAGACTTCAACCCCGCGGGTCTGCCGACCGGATTCATACTCGGTCATGAAAATGCCGGCTGGGTCGAAGAGCTAGGCGAAGGGGTCAGCGGGTTTGAGATCGGGGACGCCTACCTCGTCTACGGTCCTATTGGCTGTGGGCGGTGCAAAGCGTGTTCGCGCGGTCAGGATACCTACTGTGAGAATGCTGCGACCAACCCGTATCCGGGTGTCGGTTTGGGCCGCGATGGTGGGATGGCCGAATACGTATCGGTTCCTGCACGCAACTTAGTGCCGCTGGGAGATGCTGATCCGGCTGCTGCAGCGCCCCTTGCCGATGCTGGGCTGACACCATATCACGCGATCAAATTGGCTCTGCCAAAACTGGCGGGGGCCGATAAGTACGCGCTGGTCATCGGGTTAGGTGGTCTCGGGTTGCTGGGTGTCCAGATTCTCAAAGCATTGACCGGCGCTACGATTATCGCCACCGATATGAAAGAAGAGGCCATGGCAGAGGCAGAACAGCTCGGGGCCATTACCGTGGCCGGCGGTGACGATGAAGTGGCCAAGATTCGGGAGATCACCGGAGGCGATGGGGTCAATGCTGCATTTGATTTCGTTGGAGTGACCTCAACGATCAATGCGGCGATGCAGTCGATGGCAGTCCAGGGCCGTTTGACAGTACTGGGCATCGCTGGAAAGCCCTACGAATGGACGTTCTACACCACCCCATACGAGGTGGAACTGACCAATAGTTACTGGGGCACGATTGAAGACTTGCACGAAGTGGCCGAGCTATTCCGTGCCGGAAAGATTGCACCTAAAATCACTCGCTACCCCATGGATAAAGCTCTAGATGCTTATCAGGACCTCGTCGATGGCAAGATCTCGGGGCGTGCCGTGGTGACCCCGAACGAGTAACAGATGCTTGATGCTTTGGGCCGAGGTGAGCGGTAAGGCATGACCGTTCACCTCGGTGCTCCTAAAGAATCGATCGTTCGACGTACTCGCTAAGAAACGTCAGGAAGTCTTGGATTTCTTGGGGATGGATCCCGTGACCGATGCCCGAATACGTTTTTTCGACGAGGCTGACCCGTGGGCGCAACCATGCGCCGGTCTGGGCGATGCGGTCGGAGGCTACGACCGGGTCGGCCGGGTCGTAGCCCCAAAATACTGGTTGGGCAGAAGCAGTGAATGCTTCGTCGTCGAACAGGTCGGCCAGTTGTGGGTCTTCAATCACAAAACCGGACAGTCCAATGATGACGCGGTAAAAGCCTGGGCGCATCCGCATCAACGAGGTGGCCATTGCCATGCCCTGCGAGAACCCTAGCAAGGACACACTGCGGTAGTCCGAGGCCACGGATTGGACCCATTCGTCCAACTGGAGGATAGACGAGCGTACCTCATCGGCGTTGGCTTCCAACTCCGTCGAGATCGGGAACCAGCAGTAGCCGCCGAAATGTTGTGGCAGCTGTTTTGGTGCCTGCACACTGGCGATGGTGAACTGTTCATCGAAGTAGCTAGCAATCGGGAACAGGTCGTTTTCGTCGGCCCCAAAGCCATGGAGGAAGACGATGAGGTCAGATTCCGGGCGCGGCTCATCGTGTGACCAGCGAACGTGCATATCTTTAGAGTCCTAACGTAGTGATCATCTCATCGGCTACCTGGTGCAGGTCGGTTAAGAACCCGTCGTGCCCGATGGGTGAGTCGATCAGATGCACCGGGGTCTCGGGTCCAAAGTCAGCTGCCAGTTGGTAGCTTTGTTCTGGGAAATATAGCCTATCGGAGTTCACTGCAGCGATGAATGGTGTTGCGGTAATGTTCGCCACGGCTGCGGCCTGTCCCCCACGGCCACGTCCAACGTCATGTGACATCAACGCTTCTGTCAGGGCGATATAGGAGTTCGCGTCGAACCGTCCAGCCAGGTCTTTCGCCTTGTAATCCAGATATGACTCGACCTGGTAGCGACCTTCACGAGTGGCAACGGGTGAACCCAAGGGGTTCTCTTGGCCTTGGAATTTGCGACCAAAGCGTCCGTTGAGTTCTGGTTCGGACCGGTAATTAATATGGGCGATCCGACGTGCGATCCCTAAGCCCTGTACCGGGGCGGGGCCGTCATAGTAATCGCCACCCCTGAAGTTTGGGTCGAGGCGGATGGCCTCAACCTGGGCCTGAGCAAAAGCGATTTGTTCGGCGGTGGACTGTCCTCCGCAGGCGATGACCCCTACGCCCGAGACGCGATCTGGGTACATGGCGGCCCATTCCAGGGCGCGACCACCGCCCATTGATCCGCCGAGTACTGCGTGAAAACGTTCAATACCAAGCTTGTCAGCGAGTTTGGCTTCGGCATTGACGGCGTCGCGCAGGGTTACAAATGGGAAGCGTGATCCGTAGGGCTGGTTATTTTCGTCTAACGACGACGGGCCTGTCGAACCGTAGCAGCCGCCAACCATATTGACGGCTATAACGAACCACTTGTTGGTATCAATGGGTCTACCGGGTCCTACCACATACTCCCACCAACCGGCCTCGGGTGCCAGCTCGGACGAGGCCACATGGCTATCACCAGTCAGAGCATGCTGGATGAGAATAGCGTTCGTTTTGGTCTTGTTGAGTGTGCCCCAGGTTTCAAAAGCCAGTTCGACGTTGGGCAGATATCCGCCCGTTTCGAAGTGCAGTTCGCCGATACCTACGGTTGTGAGTGCGGACTGGGCTTCGTATGTAGCTGGGTCGGTCACTGATTCAAGATCTAATGACATGACCTTCACTCCTCATGGTTATTGTGTCGCAACGGCATCGAAGCCGGACTGCAAGTCGTCAAGAATATCTGTAATGTCCTCAAGCCCCACCGATAGGCGCACCAGGCTTGGGTTCACGCCAGCAGCCAGTTGTTCGGCTTCTGAGAGTTGCGCGTGCGTGGTGGTTGCGGGATGAACCACGAGAGAGCGCACATCGCCAAGGTTGGCCACCAATTTGTGCAGCGTCAATGATTCCGCGAATTTCCGGCCTGCCTCAGCACCACCGACAATGTTGAACGCCACGATGCCCGAGGTACCGTCGGGTAGAAGCTGTTGTGCGCGGTCGTACCATGGCGAGGACTTCAGTCCTGCATACTGCACATTTTCGACTTGCGGGTGGTCCTCCAACCATTCAGCAACCCGCTGGGCGTTGGCGATATGACGTTCCATCCGTAGCGATAGCGTCTCGAGCCCCAGGTTAATGAGGTACGAGTTGAACGGTGAAGCCGAATTACCCATATCCCGCAACAGCTGGGTGCGGATCCGCAGAATGTACGACAGGTTGGCGCCCAGCGGTCCGTTAGGCCCGAAATCGGTACCAAACACGACTCCGTGGTAGGACTCATCTGGTTCGTTGAACCATGGGAATTTCTCTGGGTTGGAGGTCCAATCGAAGTTACCCGAGTCAACGATAACGCCACCCATGACGTTTGCGTGGCCCGACAGGTACTTGGTTGTCGAGTGGATGACGATATCCGCACCATGTTCAAATGGTCGGAACACCGGTGGTGGAGTCAGGGTGGAATCCACGATGACCGGTATGCCCGCCTCGTGCGCGATTTCGGAGACGGCTGGCAGATCAAGAACGTCGGCCTTCGGGTTCCCTAAGACCTCAGCAAATACAGCTTTAGTGTTGGGTTTAATAGCTTGACGCCATTCATCAAGGCTCTGAGGATCTTCCACGAACACGGTTTCGATGCCCAAGCGTGGCAGAGTGTGTTTAAACAAGTTCTGCGTCCCGCCATATAACGAGGCAGACACCGCTACGGAATCTCCCACACCGGCAACGTTGAGCACACTCAATGTGGTTGCAGACTGACCGGAGGACAGCAGTACCGCTCCGACGCCACCTTCCAAAGCAGCGATCTTATTTTCGACCGCATCGTTGGTTGGGTTCGTCAGCCGGGTATAAATCGGACCGAGTTCCGATAGACCGAATCGACCAGCCGCAGTAGCAGTATCTGGGAAATTAAAGCTAGTGGTCTGATATATGGGCAGCTGTGTTGCTCCATATTCTGAATCCACGTCCATACCGGAATGGATCTGACGGGTCGACAATCCCCAAGTGGACTGGTCGGTGATATCGCGTTGTGCCAAGGTAGAAAGACTCCTTCATAAATTCCAAGGGGTCTTCTCAACGCCCGTCTGCCGCGCAGCTTATGACGTGCGCGAAGACCCGCGCTTGTCCCAATTTGTCATGAGACCTGGTCCTCACCCGGGGCACCCCACCGCGGTGGAGGGTTGCCGATCAGTAAGCCGGGGCATATTTACTGATACTCGTGACCAACACGAACTACTATGCCAGAAAACCACCAGAATGGCGACTCCTGAGACAGTCCCTGAACACCACGGGCTGAATTTGTAACGGGGGCTACAATCCGAGAGATCAACGCTGCAATTTCGAAGTGACAAGTTGTATTGTTGTCGTATGGAACAACTCGGATACTTTGATGACATCACCGCCGACGACCTGAAAGCCATGGCCACAGCCACGGGCCCCAAGGTCACAATTTTTCTTCCGACTGCACCACCGCAGCATCAACCACAAGACACCGCTACCCGTGTGAAGTCACTCGTGAACGAAGCACGGCGAAAACTCGTCAATGCCGGCGTACCGGAATCTGATGCCAAAGACATGCTGGCCTCTTTTGACGCCATAGCAACAGATGCTCCGTTTTTGCGCCAACAAGGTGAATCTCTTGCACTCTTTGCCGCAAAGGGTCTGAATCTCATCTATCGCCTGGGTGTGCCGGTGTCCGAGTACACCAACGTTGCAGAACACTTTGTGCTGCGCCCCATCTCTGAAGCGCTCACAAAATCACACGCCTACTACATTTTGACCATCTCGCGGAAAAATGTTCGAGTCTTGGACGCTACCAAAGACTCAGTCGTACAACTGGATCTGCAGGGCATCGTTCCTGAGACCTTCGAAGAAGTTATTGACACAGATGATCGCCAAACCCAGCTGCAAAACCGGTCAGTGGGCAACGCCGGAGCGATCTTCCACGGCCACGGCGGTGCCGCAGATAATCAAGAAACAGAGATTGAACGGTTCCTCCGTGAGGTCGGCACGTCGCTGGGCGATTTACTCGGTCGGGCTCGTTCGCAGCCGATGGTGCTTGCAGGAGTGGCAGAAAATGTTGCCTCTGTGAAGTCACATTCGTCCTACCCGGTCATAGCCGAAGATTTCATTCCCGGCAACCCCGATACCTCGAGCAACCGCGAACTGCAGCAAGCCGGCTGGGAAGTGGTCCGCCCGCATTTCGCAGCAAATGATGACGCGGCTTTTGAGCGTTTCGCAGATGTTTCTGGCACCGGGCTGGGCGAAACGCAGCCTGATCTCATTCGCGAGGCTGCGGTCGCTGGCCGCGTCGATACGCTGTTTATCAATCCGTCGCTGAACGCTTCAGATGGCACCGGTGATGTGAATACCGCTATTCTGCACACCAAACTGAACTCCGGCGATATTGTCATCATCTCCGATGGCCGTGTAGAAAATGTCGCCGCGCTCATGCGCTACTAACTGACTCCCTTGAGTACAAACCCTCCGCGAACACTTAGTATTTCTCGGAGGGTTTGCTCATGCATCGGTGCCTTAGCGCCGACCTGCAGGATCATGAAATTTTTCAGTAATATAGTACCTAGTCTAATTTTCCGGCAAAACCCCTAGTGACAGGCGAAAAGACTCACCCAGATCTAGCGGCCTGGCCGGTGTAATGTGACATATTTCAACAACGGCCGCGAACTCGTGAAATGCTGATGAACATGCGCTTGGATCATGTTTCTTATGCTGTAGGTCCGGAAGGACTCCACGCCACCGCTGACAAGATGGCCGAGGTTCTCGGCGTCGATTGGGTCAACGGTGGAGTTCACCCGCGCTTCGGGACGCGCAACCTCTTTTTCCCGATGAAAAATCGTCAATACTTTGAAATCGTTGAAGTCCTCGAACACCCCGCAGCCGAGAAGGCTCCCTTCGGGCAGGCGGTTCGCGCCCGTTCAAGTATGGGCGGCGGCTGGATGGGCTGGGTCGTGGCAGTCGATGACATGTCGCCCTTCGAAGAACGCCTAGACCGTCGCTCTGTTCCAGGTGCACGCACATTCCCAGATGGTCGCACCCTGGAATGGCAGCAGATTGGTATCAAGGGACTCATCGCGGACCCACAGGTGCCCTACATCTTGCGTTGGAATGAGGGTACCGAGCATCTCCATCCGTCACAGGCAGAACCCGCCCAGGCATCCATCGAATCGATCACGATCGCCGGCAACCGACCACGCGTGCGCGATTGGCTTGGCCTGTCAGAGGGGAATGGACATGTGGAAGACCTCAACATTAAATTCATTTCCCCATCCGGCACTCCAGGCATCGCCGAAGTTACCTTCTCGACGCCAAAGGGGTTAGTCACCGTCTAGCTTCGACTAATCAACACATGACAACGGTCATTGGTGCAGCACTGGGCTGTCACCAATGACCGTTTTTTGTGTAGTTGAGCGAGAAGGCTAGGACCTAGTTTCTGGCAACCTTGATGCGTAACTCATTGGCCCATGGGTCCTGGAATCGTACGGTCTGGCCGTCATCGGCAACCGGCACGCCAAAGTGCCGCACGCGTTCGGTAACTCCGCCCAGATCATCCTCGGAGGGTAGCAGAATATCTACCTGGCCAAGACCTAACGAGTTATCACGTGGGCCTGCACCACAACTATTCCACACATTCATCGCCATGTGGTGGTGATAGCCTCCTGCGCTAACAAATAGCGCACCGGGAGTATTGGCGTGAGTAGCGTCGAAGCCGAGCCAATCCACATAGAACTTTTGGGCCGCGGCAACGTCGCCCACCTGCAAGTGCACGTGGCCGACTTCTGCCCCACCGATTACTGGGTTCGCTACGGCCTCTTCCGTTAAATGTTCGCGCAAATAGTTGTTGGGGTCCAGGAAGAGGCTGTCCATCTCGACCTGGCCGTGGACCCAGCTCCACTCGCTTCGGTCTCGGTCCCAGTACAACTCAATACCGTTACCTTCGGGGTCATTGAAGTAGAACGCTTTGCTGACGAGGTGATCCGAGCTTCCCGTAAACGAATTCGGGGCGTACTTTGCCACTGAGTACACAGCAGCTGTGCGGTTTCGGTCTCAAACACGATCGCGGTGTGGAATAGTCCCGCGGCACGACGAGACGCGTGCTGCAATTCTGGTGCATGTTGCAGGATGACCACCGGAGTGCTACCACGTCCAATAATCGCAGAGGAGCCCTGTTGATCTAGGACCTTCAAGGGCAGTGCTTGGGTGTAGTACTTGCTCATATTGTCTAGGTCGGCGACTTTCAGTGTCACCGCGCCCATATGAGTTTTATCCACAAGGCGGGCGTTTTCTACGGCATCAATGTGTTGGGTCATCAGGTTCCTTTTCAGCTCCGTCACTCGGCAATACAGTGCGTAGTTTTTGAAATTTTAAGCAACTGGTTACTAGTGTAGATGACTTTCCGCAGAAAGTCATCTTGAGTGACAAAGCTAACAAGATTCGGTATCAGGCCATGACGCTATCACGTATCCACTGCAGATATCCCTGACTGCCGTCCGTTATCGGGATGACGAGGAGCTCTGGCTCGTCATAGGAGTGTTCTTGGGCGATCAGCGCCTTAATTTTATAGACCGCAGAGGAAGTGGTTTTGAATGACAACAGATATTCGGTGTCGTGCTGGACTGTTCCTTCCCAGCGGTAATAACTTTGCACCTGGGACACCTGCACACAGGCGGCGAGCTGCTGAGCTACCGCTGCCTGAGCGAGCTGTTGTACTTCTTCGGCTGAGTCGGTGGTGGTTTGTACGATGACGAATTCATGGGTGTTCATGAGGCCAGTCTGCCTGAATCCGTGCTTGGCCGAAAGATGTTCCCCGGACTACTCAGGGTGAGTTACGATGCGTCGTTTAGACTTTGACCCGTCCGGCAGCCACCAAGGAACCGATGTAGGTGAAAATACCGCACCGACGGTATGCAAAAAGCGCTAGAGCGATCACTAATGACGGCGCCAGCCCGGCGATCATATCGACCATCGTATCGGTATTACCGCCTTGGGTCCGTGTGTCGAATACGAGATCAAAAACGAACTCACCGATTTCCCACGCCAAAGCAACCAACGCACTGGTAGCGACGAGTAAGAACATCTCTAACCAAACCGGTAGCGCCAGCTGGTATGTCTCGAGTACCTTGCCCAACAGAAAGATCAGCGCGAAGCTGGCGAATACACCGGAGTACAAGTGCACCAGGGTGTTCCAGGGCTGCCATCCTGGATACCAGCGCCAGTACCCGCCCAAATACGGGCCAGCTACGAGGAGCAAAGCGTATTGAAGTTGCAGATTGGGCGGAATAACCACGTCTACCCATCGTTCAACTAGCGCGGGAAGAAATACCAAACCAACTAAGATGGCCGAAATCATCAGGTTCCGAACGTCAGCGTTCAGTGCTGCAGCAATCCCAGAGGCCACAAAGACCAGGCCGCTAACCAGCATCACCACGTGGCGATAGTTTTGGCTGTTGGTTGTTGTGCGTTGGTTCGTCTGGGTCGTTGAAATAGGCATTATGTGTCAGCCTATCGGCGTGGCCGATGCTTGGCGATTCCGCCTGTTCGCTCAGATCGAGCAGTGCTCGTTACATTGCTACGAGAATCGCTGCATAATGGCAGCCCCACGCCACGACTGTGCACGCGTGGAATTTCTCATGAAACCCGAATGAGTAGGGGAAGAAGTTTGGCCACTTCAGGCCGTAGACTGCTGCTCCGAGGGTGTAGAACACTCCCCCGAGGACAATAAGCCATACAACCAAGCTCCCGCTAGCAGCGTAAAAGGCGGGCAGATACCACACTGCAACCCATCCAAGCGCGAGATAGATGGGTACATATAACCATCTCGGGGCACGTATCCAGCATACGCGCATCGCAATACCTAGGAAGGCACCAGCCCAGATCACCGTCAAGAGGATCCGCATTTGGTCGGTAGGCAGTAGGAGCACAGCCAACGGAGTATAGGTGCCGGCTATCAGCAGGAAAATATTGGCGTGATCAAGTTGGCGTAGTATGGCGGCAACTTTCGGAGTCCAATTCCCGCGGTGATACACGGCAGATAACCCAAAGAGAATGACCGAACTGATCCCAAAGACAGCGACGCTGAGGCGTTGCGGGAGGGTTTCTGGTAGCGCCACGGCAAGCATAGCGGCAATAAGGATCAGCGGTGTGGCCACAAGATGAATCCATCCGCGTGCCCGGGGCTTAGCTAGCATCGTCTTCGCGTGCAGCTGGGATGGGGGTGTTGGTGCGGTGGTCTGTTCTGAGGTCATCATTGCTCCAGTACAAGAGCCCCGCCCGATGCAATGGCCAGTAAAGCGGTCTCGCACATCAAGGGTAGAGCTCGATTCTATGCACAAAACAGCCGATGGTGACACAGACCGACTATTCAGACTGTTCTGCCATGAGGGGTGGCTCGACCGTAACACATGACTTACAGCGCCACAACGAAGAACGGATCCAAGGATTTGCTGTCTCTTGGCTTTGGAGCACGTGCTGAGGTCGTCGTTAGGATTGGGCTATGCCTATTGCTCGCGCTGTGAATTTGAGTCAACAACTTTTACCGTGGGTCCACGCAGACCTGGCGGCACAACTGACCAATTTTGATTGGCAATCTGCTCAGGTGGTCGAACGCGGCAAAGACCACACGATCCTCATCGCCCCGGATGTAGCTGTGGCGCGTGTGCCGCGTCGAGATGACCCAGATCTTGCGCGGAAAATGCACCTGCTTGAACAACTTCAATTGCCGTGGCAGGTGCCAACACCGCTGTCGGAAGTTCACCACGGTGTGTTGCAAACCTATATCCCTGGGACAGCGCATGCGCACGGCAGCGGTAACCCTGAGGTGTTAGCCGATATAGTTTCGGTTTTTGAACAGTACGACACCACGGGGTTAAGCCTCAATGTGCCCTTTGCTCAGCGTGGGCGGCTGACGCGCAGCATGTTGACTGCGCTGGATACCGTCGTATCCGATCACATGGCTTGGGCTATTGCCGAACACGTGCACGGCTGGACTGATGATCACCTCGGCGCCGGTTTGGTGCACGGTGACTTAGCCGGCCATAATATGCATTGGCTCGACGGTCAGCTAATCGGCATTTTGGACTGGGATTATGCCGCAGTATGGGACACCGCGCTGAATGCCACGTATCTGAGCCTGTGGCACGGAGTAGCGCCAGAAGAGTTCACGGCAACGCCGAATCGTGCGCGGGTCTGGTCAGGAGCCCTCGGACTATATTCGCTTGCTGATGCGTTGAGTTGGGACGTCTCCCCTGCCGGATGGCGGCGCCTCAACAAAAAAGTCCAGCCAAGAATCCTCGCGGCGTATCAAGCTCTGCCGCACGCGGAAGACTAGCGCAGTCGGCTCGGTGCCAGTGCTGCTACTGACTCGGCGCTGATCCACTCGCCCGCTACACCATCGAGTATGAGTTCTGCAGCAAGTCGGGCCATGCCCAGTGAGGTTTGGAAGCCATATCCCGACTGACCAGCCAACCAAAAGAATCCGGGATGCTCAGCGAAACCCACCACGGGCACTCCGTCAGCGGCTGCTGTCCGTAATCCAGTCCAGGCTTGACGGACGCTGGTCACGTGAAGGGTGGTGTCTGCTTCGATTTCCTGGATCAAGGCATCGACGTCCTCGGAACGCGGTTGTGCATCTTCGGGTGGCGATGGGACCGCTTCCTGAGGCGATGCCAAGATGGCGCGCTGATCCTGATACCGATAGTAGTACCCATCGGCTTTCATGATCATGGGCCGATCCGACTCCAGCGGTTTGTCGATCTCTAAAATCGCTGCGGTTCGTCGCAGCGGCGTCAGATTCAACGCGGTGATGCCAAAAAGTTCGGCGATCTGATCTGCCCACGCGCCAGCCGCATTAATGACAGTCTCGGCTTGATAGGTGGCGTGAGTGGTGGTCACCGACCAGATGTTCTCTTCAAACTTCGCGTGCGTCACCTGCTCACCGCATCGGATGTCGAGGTTGGGTGAGTCTGCCACCAGCCAGTCGATCATAGTTTGGGCATTGACCCGCAGGGATCGTTCATCTAATGCACCGGCGAACAATCTGTCGGGACGCAGTTCCGGGGCAAGCTCGCGCACGGCCGCAGTATCTAGGCGGACTTGTCCGGGATAAGCGGCCTCGTCGATTTCGGCTTGGGTGCCCACCATCAGAAACGTCGAAGGCCAGACCACCGGCTCGGGCAGGGTCTGCTGTTGGTCGTGCAGCATATTGACGGTGAGGTCGGTCAGTTCACGGACCGCAGGTGGCCCGTACCCCAACACGAGTTGCTCAGCTGAGCGCCCCGAGGTGTGATAGGCCAATTGATCTTCGGCTTCCAAAAGCGTGACCTGATGTCCGCGCGCAGACAGTTCTCGGCCCAGCGATATTCCGGCGATGCCGCCACCAATAATGATCATTCGTGCAGTCCTCCATGTGTTCTGTGCGTCATCGCGGTAAAGAAAAACACCGCGGGGTATTGCTACCCCGCGGTGTGGCTGTATTGTTAGCCGATTTTTTCTAAAATAATCTCTCGGACTCGGCCGGCGTCAGCTTGGCCTTTGGTGGCTTTCATGACCGGACCGATCAGTGCTCCGACGGCCTTCATATGACCGTCTTTGATTCGCTGCACGACATCTGGGTTTGCTGCCATTGCTTCATCGACAGCACTGGTCAGCGCACCCTCGTCAGAGACGACCGCCAACGACCGGGCCTCAACGATTTCTTGAGGACGACCCTCACCGGCCGCGATATGACCGACGACCTGACGGGCGATCTTGTCGTTGATGGTTTTCTCGGCGATGAGTTGTTCGATCTCGACAACATCTTGAGGGGTCACGCCCAGAGCTTCCGGGGAGACACCTTCTTCGTTGGCCAACCGAGCAATCTCGCCCATCCACCATTTGCGCGCGGCCTCCGGAGTGGCCCCGGCGCTGACGGTCTCTTCGATTTCATCGAGCATCCCGGCAGCGACAACGTCACGGAATTCGGTATCGGAGAATTGCCATTCTTCGCGCAGTCGACGACGCCGCTCGACGGGGTTTTCTGGCAGTTCCGCCCGCAGCCGTTCGATCCAGGCATTATCAGTGACAACCGGTACCAGATCAGGGTCCGGGAACTGGCGGTAGTCGTCGGCTTCTGATTTTGGACGGCCCGAACGGGTCGACCGGTTTTCTTCATCCCAGTGGCGAGTCTCTTGCACGATGGTTTCACCGGCGTCTAAAACCTTGGCCTGGCGGATGATCTCGGATTCCACCGCTGCCGCGACTGCACGCGTCGAGTTAACATTCTTGGTTTCGGTACGGGTGCCAAAGGTCGTTGAGCCGATGGGCATCAACGAGACGTTGGCGTCACAGCGAATATTGCCGCGTTCCATGCGCGCATCCGAGACCCCGAGGGCTTTGACGATGTCACGGATGGTGGCTAGATAGGCACGTGCCAGTTCCGGGGCACGATCACCGGCACCAGTGATCGGTCGGGACACAATCTCCACCAGTGGCACCCCGGCCCGGTTATAGTCGACCAGCGATGCGGATGACCCGTGGATTCGCCCGGAGTCGCCGATGTGGGTGAGCTTGCCGGCGTCTTCTTCCAGGTGGGCACGTTCGATCTCGACCCGGAAGATTTCACCGTCATCCAATTCAACGTCAACGTAGCCATCGTAGGCGATGGCTGGCTCATCCTGTGAGGTCTGGTAGTTCTTACCCAAATCCGGGTAAAAGTACTGTTTGCGCGAAAACCGTGATTCGGGGGCAATCGTGCAGTTGAGTGCCAGACCAAGTTTCATCGCATACTCGATACCCGCGGCGTTCATGGTTGGTAAGGTGCCCGGCAGGCCGAGATCGCCCGCAGTGACATTGGAGTTTGGTTGGTCTCCGAACGCGTTGGTCGCGGTGGAGAACATTTTTGTGTTGGTGTTGAGCTCGACGTGGACTTCGAACCCCAACACGGGTTCATACGTTTGTAAAGCGTTTTTCATTCTGCTGCTCCTGCCGTGGTTTCGACGACGGCGCTGATGCGGTATACCAGTTCGTCTGCAAAGGTTGGGGCACTAATATGTACGCCGGCCACGCTGGCTGCGGGCAGACCTGCAAGCGAGGCCCCAACACCCGGGTTGGTCGAGTCGTATTCATCGCCTTGCACAGTGACTGCCGGAACGGCCAGCGCGGCCACGGTGTCAAATGCGGCCTTATGATCGTTGATCACGGCGGTACGAACGCGTTGTGCCGGATAGAAGTGCGAGTCGATCGTGCCCTTCGATAGCAGTTGGGTACCCAGGATGATGCGGCGTTTGGTTTCGTAACCGAACCCGGCGCCACGCGAGGCCATGATCATGTCTTCGACCGTCGCGTTCTCCGGGGTGACCCGGTTACCGAACCGGATCCCATCAAATTTCGCCAAGTTGGCGGAGAACTCTGCGGCAGCAATGATATGAGTGGCCTGTCGTGCTTGGTCCATCGCATCGAGACGAACCTCGCTAGTGGTGACTCCGGCGGCTTCCAACCTGGCCAGACCGGTTTGATAGGCGGCCCAGGCTTCGTCGGTGACATTATCGGGTTGTGCGGCGATGATGCCCAGATTGATTCCAGCGACATCGTCGGTGCTGGTGAAGTCCCAAGAGTAATCAAGGCTGGTCGGATCGTGAGTATCGGAGCCGACCAGGATCTGGTGCAGAGCCTTGGCGTCGGCGGCGTTTCGCGCGATCGGAGTGATGGTGTCCATCGACGAGACGGCTGCGACCAGCCCGTATCGTGAGATTGCCCCATAGGTTGGTTTCACGGCGACGATCCCGGTTTGGGCAGCGATGTGACGAGCGGTACCGGCGGTGTCGGACACCACGGCGAAGGGTGCTTGGTGGTTGGCCACGGCTTCATGGGCTCCGGATTCGTCACCGATACCAAATTCAGACACTTTCGCTTTGGCGATGATCGGCAGCCCGGCTTCGCGCAATCGGGTGATGACGCTGGCTTCATACGGCGACACCCAGCCGGCCAAGTACTCTGAACCGGCGGCGGTTGGCATGTCTCTGGTGACGATCACGTCGGAGACCACAACGGGTACACCGGCCAGTGGTTGATTCTCGTATTTCCCCGCGTCGACGTCTGCTGCTACAGCGAGCGCGGCATCGGCATTGACCGCCACGTAGGCGTCCGAGGCGACATCGAGGTGAGCGGTGACTAATTCGACCGCGGTGGTTTCACCGGCGTGAAGTTTTTCCGCCATCTGCGTGGCGGTCAGGTTTGTGAGCGACATTATTCTCCGTCCAGGATTGCAGGGACCATGAACTGACCTTCTTGTGCTTCTGGTGCACCCGAGAGGGCCTGTTCGTTGGTCAACTCGTTGGCCACAACGTCCTCACGCATGACGTTATCCACGGGTAGGGGGTTGACGGTTTTGGGCAGCTGTGGATCAGCGGTCAATGCCAGCGAAGCGATGATTGGGTCGAATTCTGCGGCAAGTTTGGTGCGTTCGTCGTCCGTCAGCGCGATATGTGCGGTTGCTGCAATCTGCTCAACCATGTATCTCCTTCACTTTGGGTGCGTTTCGTTGAGGGGGTGGACATAGACCAAGAACGTTTCGAGCCCTTCGTCATCATCCACGTAGCCGGCGGTGTACAGGTTCCAGTCGCGGTGCGGGGCCCGCTGGAATCCCATGGCCTGGTACATCGACTGGGCTACGGTCATCGATGCCATGGTGGTGATCGCGACTGCCTCGAGGTCGTGATCGCGGGCCAACTCCAGCACGTAGGTGACCAGTGCACGCCCGATGCCTTGACCTTGAAAGTCCGGATGCACCGCCAGCATTCGGAATTCTAGTTCGTTATCGTAGGCGATTTCCGTCATTGCAGAACCAGGTAGTGCAATATTGACGCTGCCGGCAACCTGAGCGTTGACCAAGGCCACATATAGCCCTTCGGCGCGGGTTGGCATATCAACGAGGGTTTGGGCGTAGTCGGATGCCGGGTCGATGTGGCCCGCTTCGATATAGGCCGCGTGGGTGAGGTCCCGCACGGCCGGGTAGTCGTTGGCGGTTGCTGGCCGGATGGTCACCAATGCACGTCTCCGAGGCATTGTTGCAGCGTCTGGACCTGGTCTGCGGGACCGGTGGCGTTGACGGTGACCGTGTTGTCACCGGCGGTGCACTGAAGGTCGAAATTCGCCACGACGATGCGTCTGTCGGCAATCGCGTGGTCGGCGGTCAATTGCTCAATCCACGCCTGGGGTTCATCGGTGGTGACCGTGCCGGTCAACTGGGTACGGCCGACCGGGTGGTTCGGGTCGACGTCCAATTCGTGGTGGGCTATCCCGACATCTCCGGCGATAACCCAGTCAGGTGTCGTGTCGGAGACCTGCCAGCCTGGCCGACGAACCGGCACGCCGGCTTCTTGAGCGATGAGCGCTCCGGCGGCCCAATCGTATTCTTGCAAACCATATTCGGCATAAGCGTCCAGGGTGCCATCGGCGACCATGCACAAGTCCAGCGCGGCCGATCCGGCTCGTCGAACGTCAGAGAATTTGCCGGCAGTTAGGAGCCGTTGGAGCTGTTCAAATTGAAAACCCCGTCGCGTGGGGTCATAGGAAAAGCCGGAAGCCAGCAAGCGTCCGGAACGCCCCAGCAGCGGTCCGGTGAGTCGGACAGGTTCAACCGGTTGGCTGGGCAGTCCGACATCTAGGGGTCCGGTTTGGGTGGTGAATGCCCCGCCGCCTGCGCTAGCCCACCATGTGCGCCCCAAAGCCGGTGCCACGATCGCGGCAGCAATCCAGCGGCCTTGGTATTCGACGGCCACCGAGGAGCAGTAGTGCGGCAGACCCCGGATGAAGTTGGTGGTGCCGTCTAGCGGGTCGATGGACCACCGGTAACCGCTGGGGTTGTCGACCGTGGTGGCACCGTATTCTTCGCCGTAGATTTCGTCGTGGGGTCGGTAGGATTGCAGCACGAACCGGATGGCTTCTTCGGCGCGACGATCGAACGCTGTTACCCAGTCGGAGCCAGAGGATTTCGTCTCGGCTCCGAGGTCGGTCACAGCCAACGGGGTCAGCGTGTCGGGGCGTTGGTCAAGTTGGGCGGCGCCGGCCTCGGCGGCAGCGCGTGCCACCGCTAAGAATGCGTTCATCGTTCTCCTGCTAGTAGATCGGTAAAGCCTTGTTCATCTAATACTGGCACGCCCAGCTGCTGTGCTTTGTCGAGTTTCGAACCGGCGTTGGCGCCTGCCACCAGGTAGTCAGTTTTTTTGGATACCGACCCGGTCGCTTTGCCACCGCGTGACAGAATCGCTTCTTTAGCGGAGTCACGGGTGTAGTTTTCCAATGTGCCGGTTACCACGATCGTCACACCCTCTAACAAGGTGGATTCTTCGGTGACCTCATCGGCCATGGTCACCCCGGCTGCCGCCCACGCGTCGATAATGTCTCGGCGCCATGCACTGGCAAAGAATTCCATGACCGCCGAGGCGATCACCTCGCCGACCCCATCGACGTAGGTGAAGCGGTCATAGTCTTCGGCCAGGGCAGCCTGGCGCAACGCGTCCATAGAACCAAATGACGCGGCAAGTGCTCGGGCCGCGGTTGGACCAACGTGCCGGATCGATAGAGCGACCAGCACCCGCCACAGCGGCTGAGATTTCGCTTTTTCTAATTCTTCAAACAGCCGCAGCGTGTTCGAGGTGGGCTCATGGACGGTGCGCTTATAAAAGTAGGGCACCTTTTCCCAGACCCCAGTCGGCTGACCTTTGGAGCGTTTTTCGCGCCACACATACACGTCCGATAGTCTCGCTTTGAGCTCTTCGTCACCGTTTGTGGCTAAGTCAAATAGTTGGGCGTCCGAGGTCAGCACCCCGGGACCTTGCGGTTCCACGACGCCGTCGTTATCGGCCGGATTGGGGCCGGGACCATTGGTCAACCATGTGGCGGCTTCTTCTCCGAGAGCTTCGATGTCAAAGGCACCCCGGGAGGCAGCGTGTTCGATACGGCCGGTCAGTTGTGCTGGACAGCTTTCGGCATTGGGACACCGCAGATCGACGTCGTCTTCTTTCAGCGGGCGCAGCTCGCTGCCACAGGACGGGCAGTGGGTGGGCATCACGAAGTCTTGGACCGTCTCTTCGCGCAGTGGCAAGACGGGTCCGACGATCTCGGGAATGATATCACCGGCCTTACGGAGCACCACGGTGTCGCCGATTTTCACGTTCTTTGCTTTGACGACATCTTTGTTATGCAACGTAGCCATCGACACCGTTGAGCCATCGACAAAAACGGGTTCCATGACCGCATACGGGGTGACCCGCCCGGTCCGCCCTACGTTGACTCGGATATCCAAGAGCTTGGTGTGCACCTCTTCGGGCGGATATTTGAAGGCCACCGCCCAGCGCGGGGTGCGAGACGTGTAGCCCAACTGCCGCTGGTAGGTTACGTGGTCGACTTTGACGACGATGCCATCGATCTGGTGAATCAGATCGTGCCGTCGATCACCGTATTCATCGATGTAGTCGATCACTTCTTGGGCAACCTGCTCAGAAGATCCGGTGACGAGCTTATTGTATGGCGAGACCGGGAGACCATAGGAAGCCAGTCGCTCATACGCCTCGTGTTGCGAGGTGACCGGTGTGACCCCACTGACGGTACCGATGCCGTGCACGAACATCGACAGGCGTCGTTTGGCGGTTTCTGCCGGATCTTTTTGACGCAACGAACCGGCTGCGGCATTCCGGGGGTTCGCAAACGGCGCCAATCCCTCTTCGGCTCGGGCGTCGTTGAGTTCTCGAAATGCTTGCGGCGGCATGAAGACTTCGCCGCGAACTTCTAATTCTTCGGGGACGTTTTCGCCCTGAAGTTTGGTCGGGATCTCTTTGATCGTCAGGATATTCTGGGTCACATCCTCACCAACACGACCATCACCACGGGTTGCGGCTTGCACGAGCGTGCCGTTGCGGTATACCAGGTTGACGGCCAGCCCGTCGATTTTGACTTCGGCTAACCAGCTGACTTCTTCGGTGATCCCCAATTGAGTCAGTCGTGCACCAGTTCGAGCGAACCACGCCTGCAGCTCTTCGACAGAGAAAACGTCTTCGAGCGAATACATTTGGCTAAGGTGCTCAACCGGAGAAAAGACCGCGTTGCCGCCGACCTCTTGGGTAGGCGAATCGCCCGTGACGATTTGCGGGTGCAGCGCCTCAAGGTCTTCCAGTTCCCGAAACAGCTCGTCAAATGCCGCATCGGAGATTTCCGGTTCGTTGTCGACGTAGTAGGCGCGGCGATGGTGTCGGACCTGGTCTTTGAGGTTCTCGTAGCGTTCAAGAAGTTCTGGATCAGGAGTGTTCACAGAGGCCATTCTACTGTGCGGTCTCGGTGACTTCAGCGACGACGACTGTGACATTGTCCGAGCCATCGGTTTCTAAGGCAAGTTCGACCAGTTGATCTGCAGCATCCTGGACGGTGGAGGCAGCGGCCAAGACCAACCCGATCTCTTGATCTTCAACTCCCCCGGTGAGTCCATCGGTGCACAACAAAAATCGGTCGCCCACCCTGGCTTCCAGCAGGACCACATCGGCTAACAGACGCAGGGTCGAGCCGACAGCTCGAGTAATGACATTGCGCGCCGGATGGTCGCGGGCTTCTTCGGCGCTGAGCTGGCCTAGGCGCACCATTTCGGCCACCGCCGAGTGGTCTTGGGTCAGTTGTAAAAAGGTTTCATCGTTGACTCGATAGCGGTAGGTGCGCGAATCACCCACGTTGGCTACGACCAGCTGTTCTTTGCCTTGGTGTAGCACATTTGCCAGCAGGGTCAACGTCGTGCCGGCGCGGCCTTCGGCGATATCGTAGACCGCGCGGTTGGCTTCGGTCAGCCATGTCTGCAGTCCCGATAATTCAAACGGCTGTGGGGTCTCAGCATAGGCTCGCTCAAAGGTTTCAATCACCGCAGCAGAGGCCAATTCACCGCCGTCGTGGCCGCCCATACCATCGGCGACCAGGTAGAGTCCGTCGCGGATCAGGTAGGAGTCTTCGTTGAGATCCCGTGCGTGACCCACGTCTGTGGCGGCTGCGGCTGTAAAACTATACATTAGTCAACCTCGATCCCGTCTCCGGCGCCGCGCAGGAGCATTGATGGGTGAATTGGACCGAACCCACGCACTGATTGCGGTGGCTGGGGAATTAAAATATACCGTTCATCGTCGGCTAATACGTTGGCGGTCAGCTGATCGACCAGCACGGTGCCAGGATCCGCCAGTGCGGTCAGTCGTGCCGCCAGGTTGACGGTAGGACCATAGATATCGCCCAGCCGGGACAACACCCGGCCCCAGACCACAGAAACACGGGCCGAGGGCAGGACGGGGTCGTCACTCAACGCCTGTGATAAAGCCAGTGCGATATCTGCGCCGGCTTCGGGAGTTTCAGCGTTGAATAACACTTCATCTCCGACGGTTTTCACCAAGTGTCCCCCGCCCACGGCGATAATTTCCGCACAGATTTGTTCAAAGCGTTGCACCATCTGAGCCAATGTCCGCTCGCTCATGGTGCGAGACAGCGCGGTATATGAGACCATGTCGGCAAAACCCACGGCTCGGGCCAACGGCAGCGGTGTATCGTCTTCGGTGCCGTCACGACCTTCTTCCGAGGCGGCCAGTCCGGCCTCCACTCGGACGGTAAGTCGCTGCAAGGCCGAGTTCAGCTGCCGCCGGTACGAATACGTCACCACGTCTTCCAAGGATTCGATAATGGAGGGCAGCATCCTAACGACTTCACGGCGCGCTTCCGGGTCAGATAAGCCTTCAGCACTCATCTTGTCTTCAACGAGTGCTTCGATCTGCCACACGACCATGCGGTCAGTCATCTGGCCGATCGAACGAGCAATCGAGATCGCGGTTTCTTCATTCAGAACATCTTCGCGCACCAACTCGACGATGGTCGCCATGGCCGCCACGTCTTGTTGGGTGAAGACTTTTTCGTCGGCCTTAATATTCGGAAAGCCCATGGCCCGCCAGATTTTTCGAGCTGATACGACTGACACACCAAGTTCTTTCGCTAGATCACGCGGAGTCAGTAACCGGGGGCCACCGATGAGTTCTTCGTCTAATACTTTGATGGCCTGGGTCCAGGTCTCTGAAAATGGTTCGGCCTCCCCTAAATCGGCCGATCGGGCAGCCGCCGACTGCACGATATCAAGGGGCCGAGTGGGTGTAGGGTCAGTGTTGGTGTCCGGATCGTTATTCACAAGCCTCTACTTTCACTCAGCGAGCCGCTCGCGTGGCGGCCATAAGAACCAAAACGTTCCATATCCACGAGGGTTTGAAATTCTGCGATATTTGGGATGTCGGGCAATACCCAGATTTGTCCGCGTGAATTCATTAGATGCAGGTCTCCCGATCCTCGGCGTCGTTGACGTCGTGTTTGATGGATCTTCAGTGACACGAGCGAATGCAGTGCCACCCAGTGACGTTTCACGGCGATGGCACCCAGTTTATGCGCAACCCGATGGGTGGTGATCTCATACCATGACACCAACCACTGCCAGACCGGACGAATAACGGTAAGAAACACGCCGATAGCAATCAAGCCAAGGCCAATGGTGGTCAATGTTGCCGCGGAGTTTCGTATGAACTCAGGCATCGTGTAACTGGCTAACACTCCCGAGAGGAAACCGGCGGCCCCGGCCCACAACACAAGATTCCAGGCAGGTCGAATCAACACCGATGGGTGCGCGCGTGTCCGCACCAGCAGGTGTTCACCGCTCACATAGTGCGTTCGCATGTCCCTCCTTGAACTGTGCGGTCCGATTGTTAGGCCGGTCGTAAATGTACAATATCGGCTGCAAAAATCTCGTGATCTGTCTCGCTGCGTACTATTAGGCTACCCGTCGACCCTAACCCCACGGCAATGCCATGAATATGATTGCCATCTGGGATAATCGCTTTGACCTGCTGACCCAGCGTTATCATCGTGTCTTCTAACGGCTCGACGTCGGGGGCCGTTACAAAGGCATCGACGGCTTCTACCACGCGTTGGCGAGCTTCGACGACAAAATCACGCGGAGAGATCTTGAGTCCATAGTCGGCAAGCGCTGCCGCAGTCTCAACCGGCGGTGTCTGCCCGAAATCGATATTGGTGCCAATCCCCATGACCACTGCCTGCGACTGCGGTAGCCACTGTGCCAGGATGCCGCACAGCTTCTTCCCATTTGGCCCCTGAACATCATTGGGCCATTTTACGCCTGCATCGATTCCGAATCCGCGAAACCACCGAACTAATCCATCAGCCACCACCAGCGTCAACGCACCCATCAACTCTGTTGTGAGATTGGGACGTAACATCACTGACATTGCGGCTGCTGTCCCCACAGGGGTATCCCAACTGCGGTCGAGTCTGCCCCGACCTGCGGTTTGATTGTCGGTGGCAATGACGTCACCGTGCTGCAGCTCGTTTGCGGCGTCGACGGCAATATCCTGCGTCGAAGGGATTTGATCGACCCAGTACACGCCGGAGGCGATTTGCGGATGGTGTAGTTGCGCCACGTACGAGCACCTTCATCTTAAACAACCGGTAGTATTATCCAGGATACAGGCCATACTCTACCCTGGAGGACCCGTTGACCAACCCCGCACAGACTGGTGAACATCTGGGCGTTACCACCCCAGACCTCACCACTACGGCTGGCAAGCTCGAAGACTTTTTTCACCGTCGTGAGGCAGCCGCCCTGCCCACCGGTCAGGGACCCGTCGATCGCCAACATGCCCGGGGAAAACAGACCGCCCGCGAACGCATCGATGCGCTGCTGGATGAAGGTTCCTTCGTCGAATTTGACCAGTTGCGCACTCACCGCACTACAGCTTTCGGAATGGATGCCCGGCATCCCGCCGGTGACGGTGTTGTCGCCGGCTACGGCACTATCGATGGTCGGCACGTTGCCGTATATGCTCAAGACTTCACGGTCTTTGGTGGTTCTCTGTCCAAAGTCAACGGTGAGAAAATCGTCAAGGCTCAGGAATTCGCGGCTAAGAACGGCTTCCCTATCATCGCCATTAACGACGGTGGCGGTGCTCGCATTCAAGAAGGCGTCGACTCGTTGGCGATGTTCGCCGACATCTTCCGCACCAATGTGATGGCTTCCGGTGTGGTGCCCCAGATTTCGATCATTATGGGGCCGGCAGCCGGAGGGGCCGCCTATTCACCGGCCCTGACAGATTTTGTGGTGATGGTCGACCAGACGTCCCATATGTTTATTACCGGCCCCGATGTGATCAAGTCGGTTACCGGCGCCGATGTCGACATGGAAACGCTGGGCGGGGCTCGCCAACATAATGAGACCTCCGGTACGGCTGCCTATATGGCCACCGATGAACAAGATGCTTTCGACTGGGTCTCCGAGCTGCTGGACTATTTGCCAGCCCACAACTTCATCACCCAGGATGCAGCGTTTGAACAAGATCTTGAGACCAGCGTCGAGGACCTGGCGTTGGACACGATCATCCCGGATTCGGCGAACCAACCCTATGACATGTTGGAAGTCATTGCCGCACTGGTGGATGATGGTGCTTTGCTACAGATCCAAGAACGTTATGCGCCCAACGTCATCGTCGGACTTGGCAGGATCGAAGGCCGCACCGTTGGCGTTGTCGCTAACCAGCCCTCACAGCTAGCCGGCACATTGGACATCGCCGCATCCGAAAAGGCCGCCCGTTTCGTGCGCTTTTGCGATGCGTTCAACCTTCCGCTAGTGACGCTGGTCGATGTGCCGGGCTTTTTACCGGGTGTCGATCAAGAGCATTCGGGTATTATTCGTCGCGGTGCCAAACTGATTTATGCCTATGCCGAAGCTACGGTGCCAAAGATTACGATCATCACGCGCAAGGCATTTGGTGGCGCATACATCGTTATGGGCTCTAAGAAGCTCGGTGCGGACCTGAACCTTGCCTGGCCGACCGCCCAGATCGGAGTTATGGGGGCACAAGGTGCCGTCAATATCTTGTATCGTCGTGACCTGGCTGCCGTCGAAGAAGCCGGCGGAGATGTTGAAGCCCGGCGTGCTGAATTGATTGAAGACTATGAAACCGCCTTATTAAATCCGTATGAAGCCGCAGATTCCGGCTATATCGATGCGGTTATCGCGCCATCAGAAACTCGAGCACACGTCGTACGAGCCCTACGAGCCACCGAGGCAAAACGTGAATCTCGTCCGGCGAAGAAACATGGGAACATTCCGCTATGACTTTTCAACCTGCTTCAACCGGAATCAAGGTCAATGGCACCGCCCTGACCGAAGAAGAAACTGCCGCGCTGCTTACCGTGATTAACACCCAATTAGTGGACACGCCACCGGCAGAACCACCGGTGGATTATTCCACGCGCAACCGGGTGGTTTCGACCTGGGCTTCGATCTCCGGATGGCACCAGCCGCCACGCGGACACTAATCTCGCCTGTCTTGAGCGACAATCGCTTGCGCCCGGGTATCGGTCGGTTCTGTTTCTGTCGACCCCTCATCGGCAATTTTTGCCATCCCCGCGATGCCAACTCCCACATCCCCCGAGGTTCGCGAGCTGAGTCGGCGCGATAGCCGCTGGGCGATCCACACCAATGCGTAGTTGATAACAATGAATATCACGGCCGCTACCACTAGCGACTGCATAATGTTGCCATAGCCGGCACCGAGTTGTCTGGAGTACCGCAACAACTCAGCGAATCCGATAATGTACCCTAGTGCGGAGTCTTTCAAAATAATCACGAATTGGGATACTAGCGAGGGCAACATCGCCACCAACGCCTGTGGGATTTCCACGGATCTCAGGGATCCCGTGGGAGTCATTCCTACCGCTAAAGCCGCTTCACGTTGACCTGCGGGGAGTGATCTAACCCCCGACCGGACGAGCTCTGCGATAACTGCACCGTTGTAGAGCGTCAGTGCCACAATGACCGCATAATAGGCGGAGTCACGCGGATCGATGATGCTTGTAAGAAATTGTGAAAAGAAAAAGTGCAGGAACACCATAAGGACGAGCACCGGAACCGCACGGAAGAATTCAACAATGACCATTGCGACCCCTCGCACAAGATTGAACGGGGCCAAACGCAAGAACCCGAAGCCGAGACCAAAGATGATGGAAGCTATCACCGCAATGGCTGCAGCTTGAAGGGTGAACTGGATACCGGGCAGTAAGTAGTTCACCCAAGCGTTAGCGTTAATAGCGTTCCACCACAGGTGGGACTCCATTTGGCCTTGGGCATCTAGGGCGAGATATACCCATACCAAAGCAGCAACCACAATGAGGGCCACAACGATATTCAGTAGGGTAATAGTTTTTCGTGCCCGTGGACCGGGCTCGTCAAATAGAACGTATTGGTTACTCATCGGGTCACCGCCAGTTTCTCGGATAGCCATGTGGTGAGAAGCCCTACCGGTATCACCAACAAACTGAATCCGATTGCAATAATCAAGAAGATCGCAACCATAACGTTGGGGTTAAATTCGATCATGGTGCGCATCACTCCGGAAGCTTCTAAAACGGAGCCGGCTGCAGCAACTGTCGTATTTTTGATCAGCGCAATGAGGGTATTGCCGATCGGGGTAATGGCACCGCGTAATGCTTGCGGAATAATGACTAACCGTGCGGCGGCGAAAAAACCCAATCCGATAGAACGGGCCGCTTCAGCTTGCCCGAGGGGCACCGTGTTCACTCCGGAACGGATAGCTTCAGCAAAGAACGGCGCATGATAGATCGACAGTGCGATGGTCGCCAGGATAAAGAAATTGGTATTAAAATCAGAGTGCATGCTGATCTGTAGCTGGCCCCAAAACACCAGGACCGCCATGACAACCAGCACCGTGAGTGGGATGTTGCGGACGAGATTGATGAACGCTGCACTGAGCCAGCTCATTGACCGCACCGGTGAGATACGAAACAACGCGAGAATTACCCCAAGTGTAAACGCAGAAATACTGGCCCAAAATGCGAGTTGTATATTGGTCCAAAATCCTTCAAAAATGGGATATTGCTCAAAAAGAAAGAGAATATCTTCCATAATTACCCGCCTGTAGATGTGAGTGCACGAGCCGGAGGTTTTCGGATTCGGTGCCTAGCCAACGCTGAAGACACCGAATCCGAAAAATCACGTATTGGCGAAGTATGTAGACTTCCACTGGGTTGCAGGGGTGTTACTCACCACAGCTGACCAGTTCGATGTTGTCATTGAGCTCAGCATTTGGCTCGTAGTTAACACCTTCGGTATGGGTAGCTAGCAGTTCGTCAATGGTTCCATCTTCATGGAGCCCTTCTAGGGCTTCGTTGACTGCTTCACAGTTTTCAACATCACCTTCAGGAATGCCTACACCGTAGAGTTCCTCAGTGAACGGATTCCCGACAACCTTGAACTCCCCGGCATATTCGTCCGTAGCTGCTAGCCCGGCAAGAATGATGTCGTCAGTGGTCACGGCGTCTACCTGCCCTGACTGCAAGAACGTCAGACATTCGCTGTAGCCATCTTGTTCGACGAGTTCGACTTCATCGGCATACATATCACGCACGTTCTGAGCTGGAGTTGAGCCCGAAACGGAGCACAGATTGCGGCCATTGAGGTCTTCTGGTCCCGTGATCTCTTCATCATCAGAACGAACTAAAATGTCTTGACCGGCTATAAAGTACGGGCCGGCAAAATCTACCCGTTCATCGCGTTCATCGGTAATGGAATACGTGGCGAAAATCATGTCAACCTGACCGTTTTCCAGCATGTTTTCGCGCTGTGGCGTTGGTGATTCTGTCCATTCAATTTGATCTTCGGTATAACCCATTTCTGTCAAGACGGCTTTTGCGACATCAACTTCGAACCCGACGGGGTCGTTATTTCCTTCACGGAACCCCAGACCCGGCTGATCATATTTGATGCCGACGGTGATGGTTTCGCCGCCGCCATTACCATTGGCTGCACCTTCTGCTTCGGTGTCTTCTGTGGCTCCCGGGGAACAGGCAGAAAGTGCCAGGACGCCAGCGGCGCCTACTGCTGCAATTTTCATCCAAGGTGACTTCATGGTGTGTCCTTTCCGATAGTTGTGAGTGAGAGAGGATTATTCGGTAAGTATTTTTGAAAGAAAGTCTTGTGCACGGGACGTCTGCGGGTTGTTAAAGAAGGCCTCCGGCGTGGTATCTTCAACAACCGCGCCTTCTGACATGAACAACAGCCGATCACCGGCTTTGCGGGCGAAGCCCATCTCATGCGTCACCACAACCATGGTCATCCCACCGGCAGCAAGATCGACCATGACGTCTAGTACTTCCTGGACCATCTCAGGATCGAGGGCGGAAGTGGGCTCGTCGAACAGTAGAATTTTGGGTTTCATAGCCAGAGCCCTCGCAATAGCAACGCGCTGCTGTTGGCCACCGGAAAGGTGTGCAGGAAGCTTGCGAGCCTGCTCGCCGACCCCCACCCGCTCCAGGTATTCCATGCCTTCTTTTTCGGCCTGTTTTTTCGGAATTTTCCGGACCTTCATCGGTCCGAGGGTGACGTTATCGAGGATGCTTTTATGGGCGAAAAGATTGAATGATTGAAACACCATCCCCACATCTGCACGCAGTGCTGCCAAGGCTTTGCCCTCTTCTGGCAATCGCTTGCCGTCGATTTCGATGTAACCGCCATCGTCATCAATGGTTTCTAAACGGTTAATCGTTCGGCACAGTGTGGATTTGCCAGAACCAGAGGGGCCGACGACGATACAAACTTGCCCCTTCGGTATTTCAACGTTGATATCCGATAATGCTTTGAAGCTTCCGAAATGCTTATTGACTCCGGACATTTTGACCAGCGGCGTTTGGTTTGTCTCAGATGGCATGAGGAGCTCCTCAAGAAATGCCCTCCATGAGGACATTCCACAAACTCAGGTGTAGTGACTTAGACCACATACTATCAGGTCAGGTCCGTTTTACTAGAGTAAACTTTTCATAACACTGAGATTCGCCTGTCGTCTGACAAGTTGATTAGCGTCGAGACACTAAGATGAACACCATGCCTAACACCCCTATCGATGCGCTTGCAGAGCGCTACGCGGCCGGTCTAGCCGCGCTCGATCCTGTAACGGCGACGGAAATCGGATTACCCGGTTACGCCGATAAGATGCCGGACTACTCCCAAGACGGCGCCGATGCTTTGGATCAGCTGCAGGCTCAGACCCTGGTCCAGCTCGACGGGCTGACACCGCAAAACCCGCAAGATGAAGTCACGCGGGCGGCGTTAATCGAACGGCTCACGGTCGATCGGCAACTCCATGCCACCGGAGTGGTCGAACTTAATAACATTGCTTCTCCGGTGCAGGAAATTCGCGCCACCTTTGACTTGATGCCAACCGAGACTGAAGATGACTGGCGCAATATCGCATCACGACTAAACCAAGTTGAGGCTGCGCTGGACGGGTATCGCGGTCGGCTCGAGACTGCAGTCGCTGACGGGCAGCTGCCTGTACAACGCCAGGTCGAGACGTGTATCACGCAATCCAAAGCAGCCGCCGAACAGTTCTTTCCCCAACTTGCGAAGAAGTCGAGTCAGTTGCCTCACACGTTGCAGACTGAAGTGCAACGCACAGCCACACAAGCGGCGCAGGCCTATGCCAATTTCGCACACTACCTGACTTCCGACCTGTATCCGAAGTCCAGCAGCCAAGATGCGGTTGGCGCCGATTACTACACGCTGGCATCACGGCGATTCTTGGGGACAGAAGTTGATCTTGCCGAAACTTACGATTGGGGCCTAGCCGAGCTAGACCGCATCGTGGCAGAACAGCGCCGCGTTGCTGAGGCCATCCAGCCCGGAGCCAGTGTTGAGCAAGCTCGCGAGGCACTATCAGCTGACCCCAAGCGTCAGCTGCACGGCACAGAAGCGTTACGTCAGTGGATGCAAGAGCTGGCAGATACCACTATTGACGCAATGAAACAGCATTTTCATATTCCTTCGCCGATGGACTATGTCGAAGCGATGATTGCCCCAACACAGGACGGCGGCATTTACTATACGCCCCCATCGGAAGATTTCAGTCGTCCGGGTCGTATGTGGTGGTCGGTACCCGAAGGTGAAGATACTTTCACAACGTGGCAGCAGACTACGACGGTCTTCCACGAAAGCGTCCCCGGCCATCATCTGCAAATCGCGACCGCGATGCTCAACGCTGATCAGCTCAACTCGTGGCGGCGCAACTGGCTGTGGGTGTCGGGTCACGGTGAAGGTTGGGCGTTATATGCCGAGGAGTTAATGCACGAGCTGGGCTACCTGCATGATCCTGGGGACTACTTGGGAATGTTGGACGCACAACGCATGCGTGCTGCTCGAGTGGTCTTTGACATCGGCGTGCATTGCGGATTTCTGGCACCGAATGCCTGGGGTGGTAAAGTCTGGGACCCTGACACCGGCTTTGCGTTTCTCCAAGAACATCTGCATGAGACCCCTGGGGTACTGGCGTTCGAATTTATCCGGTATTTGGGTTGGCCCGGCCAGGCTCCCAGCTACGCGGTCGGACAGCGTATTTGGCAGCAGATCCGTGCATCACACGAAACAGCCGAAGACTTTAATCTAAAAAATTTCCACACCCGGGCCCTTAAATTAGGTTCGATGGGGCTGGATACCTTAGCGGAGGCACTCAAGTGAGTAGCAACATCGTTCTAGGTTCGGCCTCGGCAGCCCGCGCAGCGATCCTCCAGCGCGCCGGAATCCCATTTATCCAACATCCGGCAGACATCGATGAGACCGCGCTAGTAACCGAGATCAGCCAACCGCGGGTACAAGCACAAGCACTAGCTACCGCGAAAGCTCATGCGGTCGCCAACGACCTGCTGGCCACGCAGGAAACCTCGGATGCTACGTATGTGATTGCAGCGGATTCGATCTTCGAGTTCGAAGGCCAAGCCTATGGGAAACCACTTCGCCCAAACGTGGCGCGTACCCGGTGGCAACAGCAACGTGGCAAATCGGGGATCCTACATACCGGCCACTGCATTATTGCGATGCTATCTGGCGAGAAGCAACGGGTCTTGCAGGAAACCGTCAGTGCCACAGTCACCTTTGCCAATGTCAGTAACGCAGTCATCGACCACTACATCGCAACAGGCGAGCCGTTGGGTGTAGCCGGTGGGTTCACACTGGAAGGGCACGGTGCGACCATGATCTCGTCGGTCGAAGGGGACCCAAATGCGGTGCTGGGCCTGTCGTTGCGGGCTGTCCGTGAGCAGCTAGCCCGGGTCGATGTGGATGTCACAGAACTGTGGCAGGCGAACGGATAGCCCACATTTTTGTAGACTTCCTACAAGAAATGAGTCTTTATTAGCTCAAACGGTGCGTCATCCTGTATGGTTTCCACGGGTTCGTCCTAAGCTGCATGAGATGGCACCACGTACGGTCTGCCTCTGTGTGCCCATTTGGCGGAGCGTTCCAACCAAGGAGAATAGTTTCAATGTCCAAGACCAGCGCGTCATCCTCGATGATCTATCGACCATTTTCCAAAGTATTGGTCGCGAATCGGGGCGAGATTGCGGTGCGCATTATTCGCGCTGCTCAAGACGAGGGGCTAGAAGCTGTAGCTATCTATGCAAACCCTGACCGCGACGCAATGCACGTGCGCTTGGCTGATCATGCGTTTTCCTTAAACGGTGAGACCGTAACCGATACATACCTATCGGTTGAGAAAGTATTGCGTGCTGCCCGAGATTCGGATGCCGATGCGATTCATCCCGGCTACGGATTCTTGGCTGAAAATGCGGACTTTGCTCAAGCGGTCCTGGACGCAGGTCTGGTCTGGATCGGTCCTCCACCTGCCGCTATCCGTGCGCTGGGCGACAAGGTTGCTGCTCGTCACCTCGCCCAAAAAGTAGGGGCGCCTCTCGCTCCGGGTACTGCCGACCCTGTGGAATCATCCCAAGAAGTCGTGGACTTCGCTGATGAACATGGGCTGCCACTAGCCATCAAAGCCGCCCACGGTGGTGGCGGACGCGGAATCAAAGTCGTCCGACAACGTTCCGAAATCCCCGATGCCTATGAGTCTGCCGTCCGAGAGGCGACCGCTGCGTTTGGTCGTGGCGAGTGTTTTGTTGAGCGCTTTCTCGATGCCCCGCGACATGTCGAAACCCAGTGTCTGGCCGATCAAGATGGCAACGTAGTCGTGGTCTCCACTCGCGACTGCTCCTTGCAACGCCGCAACCAGAAGTTAGTCGAAGAAGCCCCTGCACCGTATCTGACAGCGCAGCAACAGCAGCAGCTCTACGATGCATCCGTAGCACTCTTGCAAGAGGCCGGTTATGTTGGCGCAGGCACATGCGAATTTTTGATTGGCCAAGACGGCACGATCTCATTTTTGGAAGTGAACACCCGTTTGCAGGTCGAACACACGGTCTCGGAAGAAGTCACTGGGATCGATCTGGTGCGCGAACAATTTCGCATCGCACGCGGCGAGCTTCTCGGCTACGAGCACCCAGAGGTGCGAGGCCACTCCTTCGAATTCCGGATCACAGCGGAGGATCCGGGCCAAAACTTTATGCCCGCGCCGGGCACCGTCACCAAAATGCACCTACCGGGCGGACCAGGCGTTCGAATCGACACTGGTATCGAAGAGGGAGATACCATCTCCGGTGCGTTTGATTCCATGGTGGCAAAGCTGATTGTGACCGGACGTGATCGCAAGGAAGCCGTACAACGCTCCCTGCGAGCCCTCAATGAAATGCGAATCGCCGGGCTAGCCACCGTCCTGCCCTTCCACCGCACCGTCATTCGGGATCCAAACTTCGCGCCAGAACTTGCCCAGCCAAACCAGAAAATTCCAGCTGAAAGGCCGTTTACCGTCCACACCCGGTGGATCGAGACTGACTTCATCAACGAACTGCAGCCTCAGTCGGTGGTGGGCAGCATGGATAACGAGGATGAAACCGAACGTCGCGCGGTGACCGTCGAAGTCAATGGTAAACGAGTCGAGGTCACCTTGCCAGACTCGTTAGCAGGTATCGCAGCGGTCGATACCAAACCGAAACGGCGCCGCCCAACACGCTCCGCGACCAAGACCTCGGGCGGATCGGCGGCGGCTGGGGATACGGTGACCTCCCCCATGCAGGGCACCATTGTGAAATTGGGCGTCGAAGTCGGCGAAGAAGTCGTTGAAGGCGATCTGATCTTGGTACTGGAGGCCATGAAGATGGAACAACCCATTACCGCTCACAAGGCAGGCACCGTAACCGACCTCACCGCGGAGCCGGGTACGACTGTTAACGCCGGAGCAGCTTTGGCCACCATTGAGGGGTAACACTACTTAAAATTTCTACCTCGCGTAGAACTTCGTCTATACACTGAGATGGTTTAACAGGGCTGGCGTCCTAACCATGAACGATCGGACGCCGCCTGAACTGTTTCTCATCACAAATTTATCCACGACGAAAGTTCATGAGATGTCAACGCAATCCCCAGCGACTTCGCATGGTGTTAAAGATGCTGACCTGGGCGTACCCCGGTGGAAAATCATCTTGGCCGCAGTTGTCGGCACAACCATCGAATTCTATGATTTTTATATTTACGCCACTGCAGCGGTATCAGTTTTCCCGCTAATCTTCTTCCCTGGCGACGACGCCCAGACGGCACTGCTGGCCTCTATGGCCACCTTCGGTGCTGCATTCGTGGCGCGTCCCCTCGGTTCGATTATTTTCGGGCACATGGGTGACCGGTTAGGCCGAAAAGTCACGCTCATCGGCGCGTTGCTGACGATGGGGATTGCTACCTTCATCATTGGCCTGCTCCCCACCTATTTCCAAATCGGACTATGGGCTCCAGCGCTGCTGACCATCATGCGTTTCTGCCAGGGCCTTGGCCTCGGTGGAGAATGGTCAGGTGCTGCACTCCTGGTCACCGAAACGGCGAAACCGGGCAAACGTGCCTCGGCTGCCATGTGGCCCCAAATGGGCGCACCCTTTGGGTTCCTGCTGGCTAACGGCTTCTTCCTCATCCTGACTCTGGCATTCGGCTATGACTCTGCCACTCACGGTGCTGATCATATCTTCATCGACTGGGTGTGGCGCGTGCCCTTCCTGGCTTCGATTGTGATGGTCGCGATTGGCTTGTGGGTTCGTGTCTCGCTGGAAGAAACCCCGGTCTTTCAAGAGGCCGTCAGCAAAGACCAACGCGTCAAGGCACCGCTCAAGGATGTGTTCGCCAAAAACTGGTGGCAACTGATCCTCGGAACATTCATCATGTACGCCACTTACGTGCTGTTCTACCTGATGACCACCTGGATTCTGTCGTACGCCATCGGTGATCCAGAGGCCGGCGGGCTAGGAACCTCATACAACGACTTCCTCGTCATCCAACTCATCTCGATCCTGTTCTTCGCCGCCTTTGTGCCGGTTGCCGGGCACCTAGCCGATAAATTTGGCCGCAAACCCACCATGTTAGTCATTACCAGCCTGATGGTGATCTTTGGGTTGCTCTTCGGCTGGTGGCTCGATGCCAATCTCATTGTGGATGCCGACGGCACACTCAACACGGCCCGTATGGTGTTATTCATGATCGTCGGTATGACACTGATGGGTCTGACGTTCGGTCCTATGTCGGCGATTCTGCCCGAACTGTTCCCGACCGAAACCCGCTACACCGGTTCGGGTATTGCTTATAATGTTTCCTCGATTCTGGGAGCCGCAGTGACCCCGTTCATCGCGACCTGGTTGATGGGCGAGTTCGATGTGTCCTATGTGGGCTACTACCTGGCGGCTGCGTCTGTGGTCACGCTGGTCTTCCTGGCGCTCAGCCCCGAGACCAAGTACCGTTCGCTGTCAAATCTCGACAAGGACGAAATCCAGCGCACTCGCTAATACCTCATAGCGTGAAACCACATCACGGCCCGGACCGGTAAACGATTGTTGATCGTCGACCAGTCCGGGCCGTGATGTATTGAAAACCTCGTGAGCTTGGTCAACGCCGTGAGCGCGACCTGCTATTTGGTGGCCTCAGTTGCGTAGTCGAGATACCACTCGAGCACGTCTGGTTCCGCGGCAGTCTCTTTCGAGACCTTTTCGGGTGCCATACCCTGCAAGACCCGCTTAATGGGGACTTCCATAAGCTTGCCCGTTTTCGTCATCGGCACTCCCGGCGCAATAATGATGTCGTCGGGAACATACCGCGGTGACAGCTCGGTGCGGATGGCTTCAACAATCGTGTCTTTGAGTTTGTCGGTGTCGATATCGGGGTCCGAGGGAACAACGAACAGTGGCATATAGTAACCGCCGTCGTCCAGCTCAGCACCAATGACCATGGAAGCCGAGACCTCATCGAGCGCATCGACCACCTGATAGAGATCGGAAGACCCCATCCGAATACCGTCCCGGTTCAGCGTGGCATCCGAGCGGCCGTGGATTACAAAGGACTGGCGTTCGGTCTGGGTCGCGAAGTCACCGTGGTACCAAATATGGGGGTCCTGGCTGAAATAGGCCTCGCGGTAGCGCTCACCGTCTGGATCATTCCAAAAGTACAGGGGCATCGTAGGCATCGGTTTGGTGATGACTAACTCGCCGACTTCTTCAGTGACGGAGTTGCCGGCCTCGTCGTAAACATCGGCTGCGACACCTAACGCTGGTCCCATGAGTTCATTGACGCGCACCGGATCCATCGGATTAGAGCCCACAAAGACCGAACAGACATCCGTACCGCCAGAGTCTGAACGAAGCCGCACATCGGGTGTGACCGCCTCGTAAATCCAATGCCAAGTACGAGCCGGCAGCGGTGAAGCCGATACCAGAATGTCAGTGAGATTCGACAGATCGTATTCATCTTTCGGGACCAGTCCTGATTCTTGGACACCGGTCAGGATCGCCGCGCCACAACCATAAAACGCCACGCGCTCGTTTGCCAGGATTTCGAATTGCCGTCCCGGTCCCCCAGCAAAGACTCCACCCGAATAGGTGATTGCTTTGGCGCCGGTGATCATCGTTCCGACCTGCATGTTCCATAGCATCCAAGTGGTTGAGGTCGAAATATAGACAGCCTCGCCTTTTGGCACGCGGTAATGCAGGCCGAAGGATTTTGCGATCTCTAGGACCGTGCCGCCTTGGCTTTGCACGATACCTTTGGGTGTGCCGGTGGTGCCAGAAGAGTAGAGCACCCACAGCGGATGGGAGAAATCTACGGGTACAAATTCTGGCTCGCGGCCCTCTGCCACGATGTCATCAAAAGCCGCTGTTTCGACGTTGTGCGCTTCGGTAATATCGGCAACCTCTGAGCGCTCACCAGTGTAAGTGTTTTCGACCAACACATGGTGCGTGACGGTATCCAGTTCCTCGAGCAAGCGGTCCAGATCATCCACCTGGTCACGTCGTTTGCCGCCGAGTTCGATCCCGTCGATGGTCATAAGCACTTTGGGTTTCAGCTGCTGAAACCGAGTCACAATACCAGGCACCCCGAAGTCGACATTGACAACCGACCAAATCGCCCCGACCGTGGCACAGCCCAGCAGTCCGATAATCGCTTGCGGAATATTGGGTAGCGCGGCCGCTACCACGTCACCTTCTCGCACTCCGATCGACTTCAAGTGATGCGCAAAGGCACCCACTTGCTCATTGAGCTGCTGCCAGGTCAGTGCGGTACGGTTGAGCGACTCATCCAATCCGACCACAGCTTCTTGCTCACCCATGGTGTGGGCGTGCCGCAAAATATTCTGTGCGTAGTTGACCCTGGCGCCTTCAGCCCAGCGGGCTTCGGGCATCTGTCCTTGCAGCATCGGACCGGTTGGGCGTTGACCGATGACATCGAAATACTCCCAGATTTCGCTCCAGAACACCTCAAGGTCATCGACCGACCAATTCCATAAGTCTAGGTAAGTCTCCATGGTCAGACCGTGTTTAGCGTTCATGGCGCGCATGAAACGATACATCTCGGTCTGTTGGATAGTTTCGTCACTCGGTTGCCACAGGATATCGTTACTCACTAGGTCTCCCAACACTGTCGATGACAAGTCACGACGATCATGCAAACGCTCCGGTCGGCACAAACTTCTGGACCACAGTGTAGCCCACATCACGCCAAAACTTGCAGGATTAGAACTCTTCGCGGCGATGCAATTGGCGGGCAACTTCCGCCACGGTTCCGGACAATGACGGATAAATCGTGAAGGTGTCAGCGAGATCGTCGACGTGCAGTTTCTGGGAGACAGCCAGTGACAACGGGTAGATCAAATCTGAAGCACGCGGAGCAACAATAACGCCCCCGACCACGTGCCCGGAACCTCTGCGTGCAAAAATCTTGACGAATCCATCTTCAACGTTCATCATTTTTGCTCGCGGATTCGAGGCCATGGGGATGACATACTGATCGACTTGATAGTCTCCGGTCTCGACCATCTGTGCCGTCAATCCCACCGTCGCAATTTCTGGCGAGGTGAAAATATTCGACGCCACTTGATTTCGAGAAAATGGTTTGACCACATCCCCCAATAAGTGATTGACGGCGATGCGCCCCTGCATGGCAGCCACCGAGGCCAACGCGAGCCGGCCGGTGCAGTCACCGGCAGCATAGATGCCAGGAACCGAGGTCCGCGAAACCGCATCGATTTTAATGTGGCCCGACGGGGTCATCTCTACCCCGAGGTCTTCGAGTCCAAGATTGGAAGTGTTCGGAATGCCACCTACGGCCAACAGACAGTGCGAGCCTTCCACGTAGCCGCCATGGGACAGTTCAACGCGGACCCCGTCGCGAATGCGGGTCACCGCTTCGGCCCGAGTCCGTGAGATCACATTGACACCGCTTTCAGAAAACACCTCTTCGAGCACTTTGGCGGCATCGGGATCTTCACCAGGCAGCAACGTGTCACGCGAGGAAACTAAAGTGACGTTAGATCCCAGCAGTTGGTACGCCGAAGCGAATTCGGCACCGGTTACCCCAGACCCGACAACCACAAGGTGTTCCGGTAGCTCATGCATCGAATACAGCTGTTTCCAGTTGAAGATTCGCTCGCCGTCGGGTTTGGCGGAGTCAAGTTCGCGAGGAGACGCGCCGGTGGAGATGAGCACCGCATCCGAGGCAATTTGTTCGACCTCGCCGTCAAGCATGTTCACTTCCACGACGTCACGTTCCACCAGTCGTCCTTCGCCCATGACGATGCGCACCCCGTTTGCTTGCAGCCGGCGTCGAATATCCTCCGACTGTTCTGCGGCAAGCCGCAGTAACCGGCGGTCGATACGTTCGATATCAGAGCGAACCGACGCGGCGTCAAACTCCAAGCCCAACGTGGTGGCATTCATGACGCGGCGCCGAGAGTCAGCCGCAGCGATCAGCGTTTTCGAAGGCACCACATCGGTTAGCACTGCTGAACCGCCGATCCCATTGCGTTCAACCAGCGTCACGTTGGCGCCAAATTTGGAGGCCACCAGGGCGGCTTCGTACCCACCCGGGCCGCCGCCGATAATAGTTATGGACGGACGAGGAACTATCTCTAAAGTGCTCACACGTTCTATTGTGGTCTGTTTCGTATCAGAATGCACACACACTACGCCGGCGGGGCTTGTATTGCATTGGTTTTGGCCCAGACCGGCGATACAGTAGGGTCTGTGAACGATTCCAAAGAGTTTTTGATTGGTGACCATCCGGGCTTTGACCGGGCACGCGAGGCGGCCAAGGTGCTGGCAGCGCGATTCGATTGCCCCCGACACGACCTGGGAGTGGTGTTGGGCTCAGGCTGGTCCCACACGCTCGAATCACTCGGGGAAGTCATCGCTGAAGTGTCTTTTGACGAGATCCCCGGTCTGGGTGGCGATGGTGTGGCCGGGCACGTTCAGAAGGTGTCTTCGGTTGCGCTACCAGATGGACGTCGTGCACTGGTGTTCGGCTCGCGTACGCATTTTTATGCTGGCCGCGACGTGCAGGCGGTCGCCCACGTGGTGAGAACCATCGCCGCGACGGGAGCCTCAACGGTGGTGCTGACCAACGGTTGCGGTGGTCTTGATCCAGATCTGCAGCCCGGCACACCAGTGTTAATCTCCGATCACATCAACCTCACTGGCACGACCCCGCTGCTAGGACCCGAGTTCGTTGATATGACCGATGCATATTCACGCCGGCTACGCGCCATTGCCACACAAGTGGATTCAACGCTCACCGAAGGGGTGTATGTTCAGTTCGCTGGCCCCCAATATGAGACACCCGCAGAGGTGGCCATGGCGGGCCGACTCGGCGGAGACCTCGTTGGGATGTCGACGGCACTGGATACGATCGCAGCACGGCATGCGGGATTAGAAGTCTTGGGAATCTCATTGGTGACGAATGCGGGTGCGGGAGTCACCGATGCGCCGTTGAGCCACGACGAGGTGATTGCAGCAGGTGATGCGGCAGCTCCTCGGGTTTCGAAGTTATTGGCTGATATCATCCATGCAATCTGAAATTGGCGATGTGCTTGCAGCGGCACGCAACTGGATGCGCCTAGATCCGGACAACGCCGGCGTGCTGGAACAGGAAATCACGGCAGCACAGGCCGGTGAAGAGGCCGCTCAGGCCGTGCTAACGGCACGCTTTGCTGGATATCTGACCTTCGGGACAGCGGGTCTTCGAGCACCCCTTGGACCGGGTACCACCAGAATGAATCGAGTGGTGGTCCAACGGGCAGCCGCTGGCATCGCGGATTTCGCCACAACGCGTGTCACGGATCCCACCGTGGTGATTGGTTTCGACGCCCGGCACGGATCCAAGGACTTTGCACTCGATTCTGCCGCTGTACTCACGGCAGCTGGGTGTCGAGTGCGCATCATGGCCTCACCGGTCCCCACCCCTGTGCTTGCTTACTGGTTGCAACGCTCCAATGCAGATGTGGGCATCATGGTCACCGCCTCCCATAATCCCCCGACCGATAACGGATACAAGGTGTATTTGGGAGCCCGGCTCTCCGACCCCGCCGGCCCGAATGCCCAAATCACCGCGCCAACCGATCAAGAGATCGCTACCCATATCCACCAGTGGAATACCGCCGAACAATTGCCATCCCGTGCAAACCAGGGGTGGGAAGTCCTCACCGACCAGGTCACGGACGATTATGTCAGCGCCATCGCTGCGTTTCTCACCGAACTCTCCCCCGCAGCTGAACATCGGTCAAGCCTCAACATGGTCTATACGCCGTTACACGGTGTGGGCGCCGCAACGTTCCGTCACCTGCTAGAAGCTACGGGGTTTTCGGTCCCCAAGGTGGTGACACAGCAACTGGAACCAGATCCAGCATTTCCCACCGTAGAATTTCCTAACCCAGAAGAGCCCGGGGCACTGGATCTTGCTGTTGAGACCGCGCACGCTCACGATACTGACATAATCATCGCCCACGACCCGGATGCAGACCGACTCGCGGTCATGGTGCCAGTTGAAGATCGATGGCAGCGGTTGACCGGGGATCAGCTTGGCCTCATCATCGGGGCACGACTGATGCCATATTTATCCGCAAACGGACTTGCCGCCAGCAATTCCGTAGTGTCGGCTCCACAATTAGGTCAACTGGCCCAACGCCATGGCGTCGAACACGCTGTGACCCCGACGGGTTTCAAATGGATTTGCCGCGTGCCCGGCTTGGGCTACGGCTACGAAGAAGCGTTAGGATATGCGGTCGCGCCGCACTTGGTCAATGACAAAGACGGACTCTCGGCCGGCGTTGTCGTTGCTGACCTAGCAGCCGAGCTGAAAGCCGAAGGCAAGACACTCCTGGACTATCTGACGACCCTGACCGACGTGCTAGGGCCCGCGCTGTCTGATCAGGTCTCCGTGCTGGTTCCCTCGCCAAGCGTTGGAACGCTTCTCGTCGATGACCTGCGAGCTAAGCCACCTGAAAGCTTGGCCGGCCAGAGTCCGGTGACCACCGTGGATTATCACCACGATAACGTGCCTCTGGCACAGCAGTACGGACCACAGAATATGGTCGAGTTTTCGACCACCGGCGAGATCTCAACTCGTATGATGATTCGTCCTTCGGGTACTGAACCCAAAGTGAAGTGTTATATCGCCGTCTTGGCGCAGCCCGGCACACCGTTGACCACCGTCGAAGAGGTCATGCAGCAGCTACGTACTGAAGCGACTACGCTGGTGAAAGTTACCTAAGGAGTTCTCGTGTCCACTACCGTACCCCTAAATCCAGAAGACATCGACACACTCGATGCGACACAACTTGCCGCGCTGATTGATCACACGCTGCTGGGGCCTACAGCATCCGCCCAAGACATCGAAACGTTATGTGAACAAGCCAAAACGTATGGCACCGCCTCGGTGTGCGTCCAGCCCATCTGGGTTGAACGAGCAGCCAAATTGCTTGCGGATAGCGCCGTGAAAGTGTGCACGGTTATCGGATTTCCGACCGGTGCCCAGACACCAGAAACTAAAGCTTTCGAAACGAGCCAGGCCATCGGCAACGGTGCTGATGAGGTCGACATGGTCGTTGATCAGGCAGCCGCTCTAGCAAGCGATCATGCCAAACTCTTAGCCGATATCACAGCGGTCGTTCAGGCTGCCCACGATCACGACGTGGTGGTCAAAGTGATTTTGGAAACAGCGGCACTAACAGATCAGGCGAAGATTCTAGTCTGTGAAACGGCCATGCCGGCCGGAGCACATTATGTGAAAACCTCCACGGGATTCGGCCCCGGCGGGGCCACCGCCCACGACGTGAGCCTGTTACGGAAAACTGTCGGTCATCAGCTGGGTGTCAAAGCCTCAGGCGGAATTCGCACCCGCCAAGACGCTTTGAGTATGCTCAAGGCCGGTGCAACTCGACTGGGCGCCAGCTCAACGTACGCTATTGTAAGTTAACAACACATCATCGCATCGTCGCACAGGATAAGCTGGCGACAGTAGAGTTTCTGAAAGAACGAGGTGTTCCCTTGATTCGTGATGGCAAGCCGGCAAACTATTCCGGTGAAGGTAATACGGCAGGCAACTGGATAATGTACGCCATCGTGCTAGCACTCTTCCTTGTTGGCCTATACATGCTGAACTTTGCATCGTTTGAAAACGTTTGGCTTTCATTCGGTGGACTGATGATCCTCGGCTCCCTCGCATTCTTTATCCCGAAACAGATCATCGGACGATCCAACACGGTTGATGAAGACTTCGTGACAGATCCGGTCCACGAAACTAAGCCGCCAAACCTCTAAAGCGTAGCCTTTAGTAGATTCCGCGCAGCACCCGGGGCGTCTTTACCCCGGGTGCTGCTGCGTTTCGACTCATCATGCATACAACACACCGCAACCTTGGCATTGATGCGCTGCGCGTTTTTTCTATTGCCATGGTCATTCTCGGCCATGCCGGCACTTTTGACGGATCGACTTTACTGTCCATCTGGCGGATGCCGCTGTTCTTCATCCTCTCGGGGATCTTCCTCGTCCCTTACGGCAGATCACTGCGTTTTGAAACCGCGCGCCGCTGGGCGACCCTGGTCATCCCTTATCTCGCTTGGTCGTTGGTCATCACTCTTGTGGTGCTGGTTGTCAAATGGGCAGAACCCGCGGAGCTGCTGCACCACCTCCATACGGGGTGGCGAGGCGGCACCGGCCGCTCCATTTTCTGGATGTCATCCTGGTTTCTACTGACCCTGGCGATCTCGGCGGTGACGCTGCGTTTCTTGGAGCGCTTCCCACGTTGGATCGCCTGGGCGGTGGGTATCGGCGGTATCGTTTTATCCAGACTATTCGTTTACCTCAATCGCGCCAATATCATCGAAGGTCACCCGTTTGCGGAACTTCCGCTGCGTTTGGGTATCAGTCTGCCGGTCATTTTTTACCTCTTGATCGGCCAAGAGATCCGGTCTCGGATTATGCCGATCGTGGCTACACTGTCTGACCGTCGCGCAACCTCAATAGGTACGGTTCTGATCATCGCCCCACTGATTTTGGCCGCCTACTTCGACATCCCGGCCCATTACATTCACGCTGGCCTCTTTGGTTGGCCCATCATCACCCCGACGATTGCTGTCATCGTGACGATCGGTTTCCTCATGGTCTTTGCCACCGGAGTGAACCGCATGTTGCATCGCAGGGCTATTATCGGGCGGCTCGTAGGCCGGCTGGTTCGCACCGGTTCCACGGTCGTGTTGGCCCACGGACTTATACTGCTGGGGCTGCATGCCGTAGGTTTCGATACTAACTCCGCAAGTGATTTATTAGTAAGGTTTGGTGTGACCCTGACCGCCGCATTTGCGCTCGGTGTGGTCGTCAACATGACGGCGGCAGCACGGCTGTTTTCTGGGGTGCCCCGGGAACGTCCGCTGCGAATCACCCTTGCCGCCTAATGATGAAACGGATCTATGGCAATTCCACGCGCAGAACGCAACATCGGGATCGACCTATTACGGGTGTTTTCCATCATGATGGTTGTGGTCGGTCACGCCGGAACGTTCCCAAACGACGAGCTGCTCACCATCTGGCGGATGCCGCTATTCTTCATCATCTCAGGGTTCTTTTATACTCCAGGACGCTCGCTGTACACGGAGTTTACCCGTCGCTGGGATACCCTCGTGATCCCCTACCTCGCGTGGTCGGTGGTCATTTCCGTCTGGCTCATCACCGTGCTGTGGGGTGACGAGCAGACCATTTTAGATCATCTTGAGTCGGGATGGAGCGGTGGTTCACAACAATCGATATTCTGGATGGCCGCCTGGTTTATTACCACCCTAGCCGGGGCCACCATTCTGCGCAGATTCTTAGAACGCTACGGTACGGTTGTGGTCTGGACTGTCGCGCTCCTCGGGATGGTCGTCACCGAGTGGGCGGATCTACTCGTCAAAGACGGAGTGGTTGACACGCATTTTTTGGTCGACACGCCCCTACGGCTGGGACTGGCCTGGCCGGTTATGTTTTATCTGCTCATCGGCGAGTTGTTGCGCAAGCTCTTATTGCCGCTGGTGCGCAGTCTTCCATCGCACTTACTAACAATCATCGGTGTGTTGTTGGTGTTCAGTGCCCTCACCATTACCGCGAATACAAACGTTCGTGCACATTACATTCAAGCAGGGGATTTTGGCACTCCGCTCTTGACACCGCTGATTGCCATCATCATAACCATAGGGTTCATTCTTGTCTTTGCCACGTGGATCAACGATGGCTTACAGACGTTGCGGTGGGCGCGTGCGAGTGTGTCACGGCTGGTACGCACCGGTACGCCCGTCGTGTTTTTTCATGGCCTCGTGATCGTCTGGATGCACCAGAATGGCTTCGGGGAGGATTCGCTCGAGCACTTTTGGCTGCGCCTCATCGTGGCTGTAACGGTCTCATTCGCGGTAGGGCTGCTGATTAATAGCACCCCTGCCGCGCGGCTTTTGTCGGGAGCCCCACAAGAACCGAATATCTTTCGTCCTCGTCAGGAATCGTGAACCTGCTTAGTTTTCTCCGAAAATATTGGCAATAAACTCCCCGGCCCATTCGAGCAGCTCAGCATCGACCAAGTCTTTGCCTGTTACGGCCTGGGTCTTGGGTCGAGGGACCATGATGGCCTTGAGTGGCGCACGATAGGTGGCACCGGAATACATCCGTTTCAACCGCATAGCTCGTGAATCTGGCAAGCTTTCCACGGGACCGAATTTGATGTTCTTACCCATCAGCATGATCTCGTAGATGCCGTATTCACGGGCTGTGTTGCGGAAGTTTGCCACCGACACGAGATTCTGTGCGGCTTCTGGCAGTTCACCGTAACGGTCTTGCAGCTCCTCGACCGCGGCATTGACAGCTTCACTATCGGTAGCTTGGGCCAGGTTGCGGTAGGCTTCCAAACGCAACCGCTCACCGGGCACATAATCGTGGGGTAAGTGGGCATTGACCGGCAGTTCTACCTTGACTTCCTGAGGTGAGGTGTCTTCTTCGCCATTAAAGTCTGCCACGGCTTCACCGACCATGCGGATATACAAGTCGAAGCCTACCCCGGCGATATGGCCAGATTGTTCGCCACCGAGCAAGTTGCCTGCACCGCGGATCTCGAGGTCTTTTTGTGCAAGCTGTAAGCCTGAGCCGAGTTCGTTGTGGGTGGCCACTGCTTTGAGACGTTCCATTGCGGTCTCGTTGAGCGGTCGATTCGAGTCATAGAGAAAATACGCATACGCTCGATCTCGGCCACGGCCAACGCGGCCACGCAGCTGATGGAGCTGGGACAGTCCGTAGCGGTGGGCGTCTTCAATAATGAGCGTATTAGCATTAGCGATATCGAGGCCGGTTTCGATAATGGTGGTGGATACCAGCACGTCGTATTCTTTTTCCCAAAACTCCACCATGATCTGTTCCAGTGTGGCTTCGGACATCCGCCCATGGGCGATGGCCACGCGGGCTTCCGGTACAAGCTCTTGGATTCGGGCGGCTACCTTATTGATGCTGTTGACCCGGTTGTGGACATAGAACACTTGGCCTTCGCGCATCATTTCACGACGAATCGCCGCGGTGATTTGCTTATCGGTATACGGACCCACATAGGTCAGCACGGGGTGGCGCTGTTCCGGCGGGGTCGCCAGGGTGGAGGTTTCACGGATTCCGGTCATGGACATTTCCAAGGTCCGCGGAATTGGGGTGGCGGTCATTGCCAACACGTCGACGTTTGTGCGCATCTGCTTGAGCTTTTCTTTATGCTCGACCCCGAAGCGTTGTTCCTCGTCGACGATGACCAACCCAAGATCTTTGAACTGGATTTCATCGGAAAGCAGTCGGTGGGTACCAATGACCATATCGACGGTGCCGTCGGCCAGCCCATCGACCGTCTCGCGAGATTCTTTGGCTTTCTGGAACCGCGACAAAGCTCGCACGGTGACCGGAAAGCCCGCAAATCGTTCGGTAAAAGTCTCAACGTGTTGTCGAGCCAAAAGGGTCGTAGGCACGAGCAATGCCACTTGTTTTCCATCTTGAATCGCTTTGAAAGCGGCTCTGACAGCAACTTCCGTTTTCCCAAAGCCCACATCGCCGGCAACCAGCCGGTCCATAGGAACTTCTGCTTCCATGTCCTTTTTGACCTCGTCGACCGTGGTTAATTGGTCGGGGGTTTCAATGTGGGGGAATGCTTGTTCCAGTTCATCTTGCCAAGGCGTATCCGGAGAAAACGCATGTCCGGATGTCGCCATCCGAGCCGAATACAGTTGAATGAGTTCCCTAGCGATCTCGCGGGTGGCGCGCCGTGCTTTGCTCTTGGTTTGGGCCCAATCGGACCCACCCATCTTCGACAGTGACGGGATGTCCCCGCCAACGTATTGGCTCACCTGGTCAAGCTGGTCTGTGGGAACAAACAGCCGATCGCCGGGCCCTCCACGTTTGGATGGGGCAAATTCTAAGACCAGGTATTCACGGTAACCCTCTTCACCGGCACTGGAACGCGCCCCGGCAACTTTACGACGCTGCAGCTCGATAAACTTGGCGATCCCGTGCTGATTGTGCACAACGAAATCGCCTTCTTCCAACGCCAGCGGGTCGACGGCGTTACGGCGTTTCCGCGCAAGTGAACGTCTTTCACCACGCTGGGTGCCGGCTGCTTGACGCCCGAAAAGATCGTACTCGGTGACCAGGGCGAGCCGTTGCTCGTGCCACGCAAAACCGGCTCCAAGTGAGGCCACGGTGATTTGGATCAGACCTGGTTTGGCTTCAGCAATGGTCTCCACGACGGTAGCGGTGTGGCCCTGTTCTGAAAACAGCTCCCGTAATCGCCGAGCGGGACCGGGACCGTGAGTCGCGACCACGATGGACCATTTATCGCGGATGCGGTTCCCCACGTGCTCCATCATCCCGGGAACATCTCCGGCGAATTGGGCCGGAGCGGTGAACCCGCTGCGCAGTGCCGTGGCATCAAATGTTTCGTCGGTGTCGAAGGTCGTGAATTGCCACCAACCCTGATCACGTTCAAGAGCCACGGAGCGAGTATCCCCGAGGGTGGCGAAACCGCCGGCTTCTTGTTGGTTCTCTACCGGAGCGGCCAGCCCTTCACCGGCAGCGGCCCACGCGGCTTCGAGAAATTCCTCGTTCGTGGTGAGTAGGTCTTGAACCCGGCCACGGATTTTTTCGGGCTCGACCAGAATCGTCATTGAGCCTTCGGGCAGCACCTGAAGAAAAGATTCCATCTCGGTGACCAGCGGTGCCAGCGACTCCATGCCCTCGACGGCCATGCCATTGGACATGGGTTCCAGCATCTCAACGACGTTGGGCATCGAGACCTGCAGGTCACGGGCCTTCTGCTGTACTTCTTCGGTCAACAAAAGTTCTCGACACGGCGGAGCATACATGGTCGTTGGCGTTTCGGATCCGTCGTCCGAGGTGTCTACTAATGAGCGTTGATCCGCGATCGAGAAGTATCGGATCTCTTCGACTTCGTCGCCGAGAAATTCGATACGGGAGGGGTGATCTTCGGTTGGTGGAAACACGTCGATGATGCCACCGCGGACTGCAAATTCACCGCGTCGCGAGACCATATCGACTCGCGAGTAAGCCGCATCAGTCAGATCTTGAATGACCTGGTCAAAATCATAAAACTCCCCGGTTTTGAGCAGAACCGGTTCTAAATCGCCCAATCCTTTGACAATGGGTTGGACGATGGACCGCACCGGTGCGGTCACGACTTTCAATGGTGGCTGGTTATCGCGGCCGGGGTGAGCGAGTTTGCGCAGCACCGCCATACGCGCTCCGACCGTGTCAGACCGTGGTGACAGCCGCTCGTGAGGCAAGGTCTCCCAGGACGGGAAGTGGGCTACAGTCGCAGCGTCCATCCACGCACCCAAACCTTCGGCGAGGTCTTCGGCTTCCCGGGCCGTGGCCGTCACTAGCAGAACGACCGGGGTATCAAAGGTAGCGTCGTTGGTGAGAGCCTCTGCCAGAGTGGCGGTCACCGCTTCGCGTGCGCCATCAGGTAACGACAGGGACAGGTCTGCGGTCCGGTCGGGACGCGTGATGGAGGCTCGCATTGCCGCGACGGCAGTATCGGATTCGATCTGAGCCAGGAGCCCTGATAACACAGCGTTTTCAGACAAGATAACTTCCAAATTCTGGGTACTATTCACAAACGGCGCACCCTCCAGCATAACCGTTTTACCAGGTGGATCATCTACACTTGCTTTTGATCCACTGTTAGCGAGCAGTAAAGAGGAACCGCATGGCTTTTAATGAATCCACCACGATCCCCCACCCACCACAGCGAGTATTTGAAGGGCTGATCAGCGAAGACTTCCAGGTCTCTGCCAGTGAAGACTTCAATGCCACCGTCGATAAATTTACGGTGGTACCAGCGCAGCCGACTGCTAGCGACACCGTTTCGGTCACGATCCATCGCAGCGTTGACGGAGATAAGATTACCGATCGTCTACCTTCTGCGGTGCAGCGTTTTGTGAAAGGCAAAATCAACGTCGAACAAAGCGAAGCTTGGTCTGCAGCTTCCGAAGACGGTTCGCGAGATGCAAACCTCACCATCAAAGTTCCCGTAGCAAAAGCCACCGGTACTGCCACCATCAAATTGTCTCCGACCGCTGATGGATCGGGAACCACGGTGGAGACGTCTGGATCGCTGAAGTCATCGATTCCGTTGATGGGTTCGAAGATCGCTCAAATGGCTGAGCCACAAGTGGGCCATCTGTTGACCGGGTTGACCAAAAAACTCGACGCTTGGTTGCAGCAGCACTAACAACTCAGCTACTGCCAACGGGACGATCCTTCGGGGTCATCCCGTTGTCATATTCGGTCAGTGGAAGCGGTTCTGACTTACGGTCAGTCCGTTATCAATCAAGGATTCGACGGCGTCAGCGGCACGATCGATATGCATCGGCAAGGTTTTTAGTTCGGTGTTTGAAAAGGGCCGCAGTACATAATCTGCCGGGGACATCCTGCCGGGGGGACGCCCGATACCGGCGCGTACCCGCAGATAATCTTTGGTGCCAAGTGCAGAGGACGTAGATTTCAGCCCGTTGTGGCCACCTTCTCCCCCACCACGTTTGAGCCGAATCGTATCGAATTCAATATCGAGCTCGTCATGAATCACGATGAGATTTTCGGGTCCGACTTTAAAAAATTTTAGAAGCTCGGCGACGGGCTTGCCCGACAGGTTCATGTACGTGGCCGGTTTGGCTAATACAATTTTGGGTCCGCCGATTCCATGTCGAAATTCCGCAACCGCCGCACCTGCTTTGTGGGTCTTCCAGCGTTGTGCGTTGCGATCGGCGAGTTCGTTGACCACCATGTGCCCAATGTTGTGTCGGGTGGCAGCATAGCGGTCACCGGGGTTGCCTAATCCCACCACCAGCACGGGGCCGGCGGTGGGATCAAGCTCCCCTACGGTTGAGTTTGTCACGGCTGACTTACTCTTCGTCCCCTTCTGCTGCTTCGGCTTCTTCCTCAGCGACAGTTGGGACTTCTGCGTCAGCGTCTTCTTCTGGCTCTTCACCAAGATCCTGTTCGACCACTTCGTCAACGGTGGCGATGAGGTACTCTTCGGGATCTTCGACGGCCAGGGTCACGCCTTCTGGCAAGATGACGTCAGTACCGTAGACGTGTTCGCCTGCGGTGCGATCGGTCAGATCAATCTGTACGGCTTCTGGCAGGTCCAGTACATCAGCCTCAACTGGGATGCTGTTGACGTCAAGCACGTAGGTGTGATCGGGTGCAACTTCACCGATGACTTCAACCCATACATCAACGGTCACACGCTCGCCACGACGGACCAGGAGCAAATCAACGTGGTCGATCTCGTCTTTGAGCGGGTTGCGTTGAATGTCTTTTGGTAGCGCCATTTCGGTCTCTCCAGCAGCGGTCAAACGCAGCAGCTGGTTCGGGTTGCGCAGTGCTAAGAAACCGTCGTGCCGTGGCAGTAGCAAGTGGCGTGGCTTTTCACCGTGGCCGTAAAGTACGGCGGGAATGTATCCCTCGCGACGTGCGCGGCGGGATGCACCTTTTCCAAAGTCGGTGCGTTCTTCTACTTGTAATTCAACAAAGTCAGCAGCCATGTTGTGTTCCTCCTGTAGGTTCCAAAGTGCCGGTTGCACTCATATTTTCCAGGCAGGAACTGCAAAACACGTCGATAGTGTTCTACAAAGCCTCGTCGATCACGGAGTGGGTGAGACTCCCTCGCCTGGGCAACGACTCATTACTATAGCACCCGCGGCCAGCAGAAACGAATTCACCCGTCAACCATGTTGGGTGACGGGTGAATGCTGTAAGGAAGAGGGTTAGACGTTGCCGTCGAACAGGCTGGTCACAGAACCGTCCTCAAAGACTTCGCGAATCGCGTTTGCTAGCACAGGGGCAACCGAAAGCACGGTCAGGTTCTCGAAACGTTTCTCTTCTGACAGTGGCAGCGTGTTGGTCACAACGACCTCAGAAGCGCCGGATTCCGCCAGGCGTTGGGCAGCTGGATCGGAAAACACCGCGTGGGTGGCCGCAATAATAACTTCTGCGGCACCAGCATCTTTGAGGATCTTGACCGCGCCGGCAATCGTTCCGCCGGTGTCGATCATGTCGTCAATGAGCACACATGTTCGGCCTTCGATTTGCCCGACAACCGTTTTGGATTCGGCCTTATTCGGCTGTGATAGGTCCCGAGATTTGTGGACAAACGCCAGGGGTGCACCGCCGAGACGGTCGGCCCACTGTTCAGCGACTCGGACACGACCGGTATCTGGCGATACGACGGTGACCTTTTCGATATCTACACGTCCGCGAATGTAATCCACCAGAATTGGGAATGCGAAAAGATGGTCAACCGGACCGTCAAAGAAGCCCTGGATCTGTGAGGTGTGCAGGTCCATGGTCATAATGCGGTTTGCGCCGGTGGCCTGATAGAGGTCCGCAATCATGCGTGCCGAGATGGGTTCGCGACCGCGACCTTTCTTGTCTTGCCGAGCGTAGGGATAAAACGGTGACACGACGGTGATGCGGCGTGCCGAGGCGCGTTTCATGGCATCGCACAACAGCAGCTGTTCCATCACCCAGTTGTTCATGGGCGCCGGGTGAGATTGCAGAATGAAAACATCTTTACCGCGGACTGACTGGCTCGGGCGCACGTAGGTTTCACCATTTGCAAAGTCATATGCATCAAGGGGCAACAGCTCGGTCCCGAGATGTTCGGCAATTTCTTCAGCGAGTTCGGGGTGGGCCCGACCAGAAGCTAAGACCAGCTTTTTGTTCTCATTGGTGACGATTTCGCTCAACCAGTTCTCCCTTGAACATACTGCGTGCTGTTGATGGTTTCACTGTAGGCCTTCTGGCAGTGGCGCAACAGACTGTGGATAAATTATGACTTTTCGTTCGCCTTGCGGGCAGCGTCAGCGGCGGCGGTATCTGGTCGGCGTTCAAGCACCCAGTCTTCAATGATGCGCTGGTCCATGGCGTTCATGGTGAGTGCGCCAGGTGGCACATCTTTGCGGACCACGGCGCCCGCGGCGGTATAGGCGCCATCGCCGATACTCACGGGAGCAGTAAAGACGGTATTAGAACCGGTACGGACCTCTGCGCCAATAACGGTACGGTGTTTTTGCACCCCGTCGTAGTTTGCGGTGATATTACCGCAACCGATATTGGTATTTTCACCAATTTCTGCGTCACCGGCGTAGCCAAGGTGTGACAGTTTCGCGCCACGGCCAACCGTGACGTTTTTGGTTTCATAAAAGGCACCGATTTTCCCGGTGTCTCCCAGCACAGTTCCGGGACGAATATACGTAAAGGGCCCGACTTTAGCGCCTTGTCCAATAGTGGCTTCGGTTGCTTCTGTGCGCCGGACATTCGCGTCCTGACCTACTTGAACATCAATCAGGGTTGTATCCGGGCCAATGACCGCACCGGTGTCAATGCGGGTAGTGCCATGCAGTTGCGTATTGGGTTTGATGGTGACATCTTGGGCCAATTGAACATCCACATCGATCCAGGTGGTCGCCGGATCCACAATGGTCACACCCTCACGCATCCAGCGTTCGGTAATGCGTTGGTTCAATACCGCACCCAATGCGGCTAGTTGAACGCGATCGTTGACCCCTTCGACTTCCCAAAGATCATTGGTGACGTAGGTGGCCACACGGCCGCCTTCTGCACGTGCCAGGCCCAGAACGTCTGTGAGGTATTTTTCGCCTTGCACATTGTCGGTCGTTACTTTAGCAAGGGTCCGAGCTAAAACTTCACCGTCGAAGGCGTAAATACCGGAATTGATCTCAGTGATATCCGCGATAGTCGTATCGCCTGTATCTTCGGCGATCTTGAGCGCGTCTTTATGTTCGACGATTTGTGTGACAAGTCCATTGTCATCGCGAACGATACGGCCGTAACCGGTGGCGTCAGGGACGTTGGCGGTCAGTACGGTGACTGCGTTTTGGGCCTGTTGATGCTCTGTGACCAGTGCGGCCAACGTTTCGGGTGTTAACAGCGGTACGTCACCATAGGTCACTACGACCGTACCGGTGACGGAACCGATGGCTTCTAGACCAACTTCAACTGCCCGTCCGGTTCCAGGAATGGCGTCTTGATCTGCAATAGTAAGATCGGGGTTGTGCGACAGCAAGTGCTCTACGACGCGGTCGCGGTCATGTCGCACAACGGCAACTAGGTGTTCTGGTTTCAAACTTGCCGCGGCATCGAGTGCGTGTCCAACCAGAGAGCGCCCACCCATGGGATGGAGAACTTTAGGAAGCGCCGATTTCATTCGCGTGCCAGCACCAGCAGCCAACACAATAACAGCTGCGGGAGAGGAAGAATTCAAGGAGATCTCACCTTTGATCGTAAGACACTATTTTCTCAACCGCGGTGCGGCAGTTCCGCCCCCAGGATTCGAACCTAGACCACACAGCTCCAAAGGCTGGCGTGCTGCCGTTACACCAGGGCGGATTGTTGATTGATCACCAACACCTGAAACATTGTGCCATATTTCCCCGGAAATTCCGAATTATTATGTGCGTCGGCATGAAACATCAGCGAACTAGGGACCGTTCAGTGGCTTAAATCTCCGCTGCCTGATCAGTGGCTTAAATCTCCGCTGCCTGAATGCCAGCGGAGCGTAACGCTTCGATCAGCTCGGCTTTGCGCATGGTTGATCGGCCGGCAATGTCATAGCGCCTTGCCAACAGATACAGTTCATCGAATGTGAGTTCTTCTAGTGACTGAGGTGTCGTGGCCTCGGGGATTTCCTCGGTGGCAAGTTCTTCATTTGGGGAGGGGTCTTCAGGCTTTGGTTCGGCAGTATCCGGCGACTCATCGGTGACTTCCGCGGAAGAATCTTCGAACGGCTCATCACGTGTTGCTTGTGCAGCATCGGGGGCAGGATCTGACGGTGCTTCAGAATCTCTAGACGATTCCTCTGAGCTACTCGCAGAAGACGCTGAGGATTCGTTCGCTTCAGGCTCGGTAACTTTCGGGGATGGCTCCGAGGCTTCCTGGGCATCCTCCGACGCTTTATCTTGGCCAGTATCGGAAGATTCTGATGTCTCTTCTGATGATCTTTTTGAGGCTCTTGAAGGTCTCTCTCCGATGGAATCCTCCGACGATTCATCGGAGAGCTGTTTGGGCTCAGAAGCAGATTCCGAGGGGGTGTCAGCCATGCCTTGTGTCTGTTGCGTTTTCCGCCAACGATTCGTTACATAAACGGAGACGGCAACCCCCAACGCCGTTAAGGCAGTCAGTGCGGTTGCGCCAAATAACTTTCCTAGCCGTTGAAGCGGAGAAGAATCTGATGATGAATTCATGGTGTCCATTCTGCCCTAATTGGCTGATTTTCAGCTTGGTCTGGCTCCTGCCTGGCTAGAAATACCGCACGAGGGAAATAAGCGAGTAGCAGTTAAAGTAACTGGCGCGGATATGTGGGAACATATCCGCGCCAGTATTCACCACCAGTGTTTAATTCTCTTCGGTCAGTTTATTGACAATCGCCTCGTTGAACGCCGGGAGGTCTTTAGGCGAACGAGAGGTAATCAGGTTACCGTCAACGACGAGCTCCTCATCAGACCAGTTCGCGCCAGCGTTGCGCAGATCGGTCTGCAAACTTGGATAGCTGGTCATATTGCGGTCTTTGACAACGTCAGCTTCCGTCAGAATCCACGCCGCATGACAGATCGACGCGACTGTCTTGTTCCCGTCAAAGAACGCTCGAGTAAAATCGACTGAGTCTTGATCCATACGGATCTGATCGGCGTTTTTTGTTCCGCCAGGAAGGACTAGGGCATCGAAATCTTCGGACTTAGCATCCGACACCTGAACATCAACTTTCTGGGAGTGGTCACCACTACTGACGCTGTCCGATTCAGGAGATACCAGAACGGCTTCGGCGCCTTGTTCGGTCACAGTCTCCCACGGCGAAGTCAGTTCCGATGGCTCGTATCCACTGGTGAGAAGAAATGCTATGCGACGGCCTTTAAGGTCGCTCATGAATTCACTCCTATTCAAATTGGGTCCACTTCAAGACTAACCAGATCTCTCAACGTCCGAAAGGCCACTCTGCTGACGAAACGGAAAGGTATTGACGACTCCAAAGGCCTCCATCATGGCGAACACCGTAGTAGGACCGACGAAGCGAAACCCAGAGCGTTTGAGATCTTTCGCCAGCGCGATGGACTCAGGCGACTGACTTGGCGGGTTACCGACCGCATCGAGCACAGGATCAGTGGCAGGCCGATAGGACCAGATGAGTTCCGCAAGCCCACCTGTCTCGCGCAATGCCAAGGTCGCCTTGGCGTTATTAATGACCGCAAGAATTTTTCGTCGGTTGCGGACAATCTTTGCGTTACCCATTAATCGCTCAACATCAGCGTCTGTAAACTCGGCCACTACCTCGGGGTCAAACTGTGCAAACGCTTCTCGAAAGGCAGGGCGTTTATTCAGAATCGTGAGCCAAGACAGTCCGGCCTGAAAGCCTTCGAGACTGAGCCGTTCAAATAGCCCTTGTTCGTCAGAGACCGGATAACCCCATTCGGTATCAAAATATTCTTGTAGTACGGGGTGTGAAACCGCCCACCGGGGACGCACAATACCAGTCTCGTCGATCAAAACATTGGCGTATTCAGGATGTTGGTGCATACGGGTTGTCACCGCGCTCAAGAGCTAAAAGATATTTTTTCGCTTCGGTAGTCCCACTGAACTCGCCGATCCTGCCATCGGAGCGGACAACTCGGTGGCACGGCTGAATCAACGGGATCGGGTTTCTCGCGCACGCACTCCCAACGGCTCGTGCAGCACCGGGGCGACCGAGCCGGTCTGCTAACTCCCCATAAGACAAAGTTGCCCCGTAGGGGATGGTAGCTAACTGCTGTTGAACCAAGCTGATGAAACGTTCACCATCGGCCTGATGAGTGTCCAATTCGAAGGCCTGACGCGTCCCTGCAAAATACTCCTCAAACTGGTTGGTCGCAAACTTTAATGCGTCATCATCACGCTCTACCGAACCGCCAAACTGTGTTTCCAACTTGGCAATGACTCGTGAAAAGTCCTGATTTTCAAACGCGACCGCGACTATCGCTTGATTAATTGCTGCGATAAGAAGCTCGCCGATCGGTGACGGCTGGATCGTATATCGAACGGTTGCAGTCGTTGCATTGTGAGTCATGGTCCCCCCACCTCGGTTTGACGTTATTAACGATTATGCCTGTCTGCTTTATGTCAAGCACGCGCAATTCGCAATCTGTGGATAGTTCAATTTCTGTGTGGTTGACATTACCTGCACGCGAGCGCATACTGACTTAGAGTCAACTTGACCTTAAGGGGAAGCGTTGGTCAATCCCCATGACGAGAGGAGCCGTGTGGCGAATCTTTCCGCTCCAAGTGCATCCGAGCGCCGGTTCATGCCGCCGGCGGTGGCCGTCTCCACGGTCGCTTTTGCGCTGCATCCTCCCATCGATGCAAATGTTGCGGATCCGCGCTCTGGCGAAGTAATTTCCACCTGGGGTGAATATGCCGGGCGTGAGGGTGCGCGAGTAGAGCATTCCACTACCCTGTGGCTGCCGCTGGTGCGTCGAACGCGCCCGCCCTACGACGGTGACTGGGCGCTCCCGGGAGGACCTATCCCCTGGGATGAAGATTTGAAACAAACGGCCGCTCGCACGCTTCACGAAGCAGTACTGCGTTCGCCCAGCTATCTGGAACAGCTATTCACCTTCGGAGCCACGACCCGCTCGGCAACTGCCCAGCGGCTAGTCACCATTGCCTATTGGGGCTTATATGGTCTCGTAGATTTGACGGCTGAGCCGACTGCTGCGTCCTCGAGGGATGTGGCCGGTGATGTTGCGTCGGCGACTCCTGACGCCGTAACCGAATTTTCTGGCCGACTCGTGGCGAGCGCAGATGCCAATGTCGCGTGGTTTTCGATTGACCGGCTCCCCGAGCTGGCGTTCGACCACGCGGAGATTATTGACTACGCGGTGTGGCGGTTACGCCAGCGCACCGAATATTCCATGATTGCCCACCGTTTTCTTGGTGAAGAATTTACACTGGCCCAACTCCGTCGCGTCCACGAAGCCATCATGGGCGAGCAACTTGATCCAGCCAACTTCCGCAGAGACATATTGGCCCAGGGTCAACTAGTCGACACGGGGCGAGTTGAACAAGGCACACCACACCGTCCTGCCCGGCTATATCGGTTCAAAGAACAGCCTCACCAGAAGTGAGTTTTCTTAGTTACTACATCAAGGAGTTTCATGACTAGCGTTGCACAGCTCATTGCTACCGCGGCCGACACCGAACATCGTCAACGCACCCTGTTGGGTGACACCATTGCATTCGGCCAGCCTGAAGGGCTGACCACCACCTGCGATAGTCAATTATCTGATGATCCATGGCAGGTCGACACGGCACCAGGATACGGTCCTGGAGCATCGAGTCGAGACCATGCACCAGCGACTAGCCCGCGTCAAGGACCACTACCGGCCCGCTATACCCAAGCCACCGAAGCCGAGCTTGATGACCGGATTCGCACGGCGAAGGAACGTCTAGGTGATCGGGTAAAAATCCTTGGCCACTTCTACCAGCGCGATGAAATCATCAAACACGCGGATTTTGTTGGCGACTCTTTTATGCTCGCCCAGGCAGCGAAGAACCACCCCGAAACCGAAGCGTTTGTTTTTTGTGGTGTGCATTTCATGGCAGAAACAGCCGACATCCTCTCCTCAGACCACCAGTCTGTTGTCCTGCCGAATCTGGCTGCGGGGTGTTCGATGGCTGATATGGCCACGATCGATCAAGTCGAACAGGCTTGGGCGCAACTCACCGAAGCCCTTGGGAACACCGACGGTGATACAGCAGAGATCGTCCCGGTCACCTATATGAACTCATCGGCCGCAATCAAGGCATTTTGTGGCCGACACGGCGGTATCGTCTGCACATCCTCGAATGCCGCCACGGTCTTGGAATGGGCTTTTGAACGCGGCAAACGTGTCATCTTTTTCCCGGACCAACACCTGGGACGCAACACTGCCAAAGCCATGGGAGTCAAGGAAGAACACATGCCCCTGTGGCGTCCGTATTTGCCAATGGGCGGTAACACCATCGAACAGCTTCAGGATGCCAAGGTGATTTTATGGAACGGTTTCTGTTCGGTGCATAAACGCTTCACGGTCGACCAGATCACCAAGGCTCGGGCCGACTATGACAACGTCCAAGTGATTGTGCACCCAGAATGTCCCGCGCCGGTTGTTGAGGCTGCTGATGGTGTCGGTTCGACCGAATATATTCGCAAAGCCATTGAAGCCGGTAAGCCCGGGGACGTATTTGCGGTAGGTACCGAGATCAATCTGGTAAACCGCTTACAGGCTCAGCACCCGGAGATGACGATTTTCTGTCTTGATCCTGTGGTGTGCCCGTGTTCGACAATGTACCGGATTCATCCAGCCTACTTAGCTTGGGTGTTAGAAGCGTTGGTGGACGGTGAAACACCGAATCAGATTTCGGTCCACCCTTCGGTAGCGACCGATGCTGCCGTCGCGTTGGAGCGTATGTTAGCGGCACGGCCATGATCGTCGTCATTGGGACCGGGGCCGCCGGGCTCACGGCTGCTGATCGCCTCGCCAACGCTGGCGCTGAGGTCACTTTGCTGACTGCAGGACGCTTCGGTGTCGATGCGGTCGCTGCCGGCAACACCGCACTGGCACAAGGTGGCATTGCAGCGGCAATAGGGCCACGTGACACTCCGGCGGCCCACGCCAACGATACAATCGCTGCTGGTGCCGGACTGGTCGAGCCATCGGTCGCGACCTTGTTAGCCGAGGAAGGCGCACTGCGGATCCACGAGCTTTTGACCGCCGGTTTCCCAGCCGACCGCGATGCCGCCGGCCACTTGGTTTTCGGGCTAGAAGGCGCTCATAGCACAGCGCGAATCCTCCACGCGGGAGAAGATCGTTCTGGGGCAGCACTGTCAGCATTTCTTACGGTCCGAGTTCAACAGCACATCAAGGGCGGCAGGATCTCACTCATCCAGCAGGCTTCGGTCACCGAGCTCACCACGACGACCGGGCGAGTAACCGGGGTCTGCTACGCGACGCCAGCCAAGTCCCAGCGCCTCGACGCGGATGTGGTCATCCTCGCTACGGGCGGTTACGCCGGGCTCTTCGCCACCACCTCGGCGTCCGCAGCGGTCACCGGGCAAGGCATTTTGGCCGCTGCTCAAGCCGGTGCGGTGCTGGCCGATATGGAATTCATCCAGTTTCATCCCACTGTGTTGCCTCGTACCGGGGAGCTCATCTCAGAGGCGGTTCGCGGTGCCGGTGCCGTTTTGCGAGATGCAAGGGGTCACCGCTACATGACCGACCATCACCCCGATGCGGAACTCGCCCCACGGGATGTGGTCTCCCGTGCCAGCTTTGCGGCAATGCGTGAGTTTGATGTCTCAACGGTGTGGTTGGATGCCACGGTCGTTGAGCGCAGGCATGGATCCGGTACATTGGCGACGCGGTTTCCGGTGTTAACGCATCGGTTGGCCGCACATGGCCTGGATTGGACAAAACACTGGGTACCGGTGGCACCGGCTGCGCATTATTGCATGGGCGGGGTGGCCACCGACACTTGGGCTCGTTCTTCAGTGCCTGGGCTCTACGCGGTTGGCGAGGCAGCCTCAACCGGAGTTCATGGCGCCAATCGGCTCGCCTCGAACTCACTGTTGGAGGGCCTCGTATTCGGTGCCCGTGCCGCACGATCAGCACAACAGTATCTACACTGCGGTGATTGGGAGCTGGACATGTACATGTCCGATCTGCTGGCTATGGCCCAGCAGGTGCCCTATAAGTCGAGCTCCTCTCCCCTCGATGCCGAGGTTGACCTGCGTTGCCTGGTCCAAAAATACGTGGGCATGCAGCGAACTCAGACAGGACTGACGACACTGCTTGACACACTGGACCACGTTGATCACCCGTTGGCCCCGCTTATCCGGGTCATAGCGACGGCGGCGCTGGCAAGAACCGAGTCACGAGGCGGCCACTGGCGTGCCGATCACCTCAACACCGATCCGGCACAAGCCACTCGAACCGCTTGGTATCTGACACCGACGGGCACACTACAGCACCCCGATATTGATCTTGTTACCGAACACAAGGAGCGTTTCTTCCATGTTGACGTCTAAATACATAGCCGACACGGTGGCTCGCGCCCTGGAAGAAGACCTTCCGTGGGGTGATGCAACTGTTGGGGCTACTATTCCGGCCGACATGCAATTCCAAGCCAACCTTGTGGCTCGCGAACCCGGCGTGTTTGCCGGCGGGAGGGTCTTGGAAGAAGCCTTCCGACAGGTAGACCCGGACATCACGGTTACACATCTCGTCTCAGACGGCACTGCCTTTCACCGCGGCGATATTTTGGCGTCCTTGTTCGGGCCCGCGGCGGGCATACTGACGGGCGAACGGGTCGCACTGAACTTCGTGCAACGCCTCAGTGGTATCGCAACTCGCACCGCCGAATTTGTTACCGAAGTCACCCGGGTGAAATCCCTGGCTCGTATCGCTGATACGCGTAAGACCACTCCTGGACTGCGGGCGCTAGAGAAACACGCGGTCGTCGCCGGTGGCGGGGTGAATCACCGGTTCGGTCTCTCAGATGCGATCATGCTCAAAGATAATCACCTCGCAGCTCTTGGCGCGACACATGGTACAGCACTCACCGAGGCAATTTGTAACGTCAGGTCCAAGGTTGGGCACACCACTGCGATCATCGTCGAGGTCGATGAGCTGGACCAGATCGAGCCCGTGGTAGCTGCCGGAGTTACGGGCATTTTGTTGGATAACTTCCCGGTAGCGCAGCTACGTTCCGGGGTGAAGCTCATTGCTGGGCGGTGTGTTGTCGAAGCCTCAGGTGGCGTCAGCCTTGATACGGTGGCAGACATCGCACAAACTGGTGTGGATATTATTTCGGTCGGCTCTATTACCCACGGGGCGACCGCACTTGATCTCGGATTGGATGCTGTTTGATGTTATACCTGGATGCCGCTGCAACCGCCCCACTTCGCCCAGAGGCCCGGGAGGCGATGTTGCAGGTGCTCGATGGTGGCCCGGGCAACGCCTCAGCGGTGCACACCCCCGGTAAGACCGCCAAGGCGACCTTGCAGCAGGCTCGAGAGCAGGTGGCTCAAGCGTTTGGGGCGACACCCGGGCAGGTGGTGTTTACCGCCGGCGGTACGGAAGCCAATAATCTGGCACTCAAAGGTATCACGCTGGCTACCCCGCGGGGGAAGCATATTGTCACCACCGCCATTGAACACTCCTCGATCCGGAAAACTTGTGAGTTCTTGGCGAAGTTCGCTGGGTTTGAAATCACCGAGATCGGGGTGGATGAGCACGGGCGGGTCGACGAAGCAGCGCTCCTGGCAGCCATCCGGCCAGACACGACGCTGGTGTCGGTGGGGTTGGCCAATGGAGAGGTCGGGACCGTGCAGTCGATTGAACGCATTGGGCAAGCGGCCCATGAGGCGGGTGCGGTGATGCACACCGACGCGGTGCAAGCGGCAGCCTCGTTACCGGTCAATTTTGGTGATGGCGGTTGGCCGGGAACGGCCGTGGATGCGATGTCGATTGCCTCGCACAAGTTTGGTGGACCTCAAGGTGCTGGCGCGCTGTTGATTCGCAGCAGCATTGCCTTCGAACCGCTGCTGCACGGCGGCGGACAAGAATCCGGTCATCGGGCGGGCACAGAAAACCTCGCTGCCATCGCCGGGTTCGGCGCTGCTGTCTCAGCCGTCATGCCGCACGCCGGGACACGCGCACAGGCTATGGCCGAACAACGCGATGCGTTCGTCGATCGCATCGTCACCCAGGTGCCGGGCGCGAAGCTGACCGGCCATCCGACGGAACGTGTCCCGAACCATGCGTCGTTTGTTATCAGCGGCTTCTCGGGTGAATCTATGTTGGTCGATCTCGATATTGCTGGTGTCGCTGCTTCGTCGGGCTCGGCGTGTTCAGCCGGGAAGAAAGAACCATCTGGAATCCTGTTGGCCATGGGCTATGAGCCCGAGGTGGCGGTAACAGCGCTGCGTTTTACGTTCCCTGATCCACTCGACGAACCGTCTTACGATCGCCTCGTGCAAACGACGCTGAAAGTCCTGGGCAATGCATCCACGCTGCTGCGTTGAACCAACTGCAACCCGACATCATCAGTCCGGCGCGCTGTGCAAACGACTCGTTGCAGCCCCTAAACGGGTGTCAGACCGGGATCCGACTTGAATTGCTGGACACATATTGCTTCAACAACCCCTTGACTTCAACGTCACCACGCGTAGGGTACTAATGAGAATTGCATCACAATTTGCGCAGGTATCGTGGAGCAGACCAGTCGATAAATGTCCGCAACTGAGGCAATACTGTTCTGTTCGCCGGTATGAGCCGCAGTCAAGGAGTAGACGATGGCCAACGAACACACGATCCGAGAACTCAGTCACGAAGACCGCACCTTCGATCCACCGGCAGATTTCGCTGCACAAGCAAATGTGACAGCCGAAGAATACGAAAAGGCTGACAAAGACCGCATTGGGTTTTGGCGCGAAAAAGCAGACCGAATCACCTGGGATACCCCTTTTGACGAAGTCCTAGACTGGTCTGATGCGCCGTTTGCCAAATGGTATACCGGCGGCAAGCTCAATGCCGCGTACAACTGTGTGGACCGCCATGTGGAGGCAGGCCTGGGCGATCGGGTTGCCTATTATTTTGAAGGGGAAGGCGGCGACACCCGTGAAATCACCTACGCAGATTTGTTGCGTGAAGTCTCCAAAGCCGCTAACGCCCTGATCGAATTGGGTGTCAAAGCTGGTGACCGCGTCGCCCTCTACATGCCGATGATCCCCGAGACCGTGTTTGCGATGCTGGCCTGCGCTCGCATCGGCGCCCCACACACCGTCATCTTTGGTGGTTTCTCCGATCGAGCCATTGCCGACCGAGTCAGAGACTGTGGCGTAGAAGTCGTTATCACCTCAGATGGCGGCTACCGTCGAGGCAAAACCAACGCGCTGAAGGCCACCGTGGACAAGGCGCTGGAGGATATTCCAGAGGTACGCAATGTCATCGTGGTCAAACGCACCGGCCAAGACATCGACTGGAAAGAAGATCGCGACATCTGGTGGCACGAGCTGGTTGATCGCCAGTCCGAGACCCACGAACCGGAATTCTTCGACGCCGAACACCCGCTGTATATCATGTACTCGTCCGGCACGACCGGTAAACCCAAGGGCATTATGCACACCACGGGCGGTTACATGGTTGGAGTGTCCTACACCCACTGGGCCGTATTCGATATCAAGCCTGAAACCGATATTTTCTGGACAGCAGCAGACATCGGTTGGGTCACCGGCCACTCCTATATTGTCTACGGACCATTGGCCAACGCGACCACCTCGGTGCTCTATGAGGGCACGCCGGACACTCCGCACCGCGGCCGGTGGTGGGAGATCGTTCAAAAATACGGCGTCACGATCCTCTACTGCGCCCCCACCAGTATTCGTACCTTCATGCGGTGGGGTCGAGACATCCCTGCCGAATACGATCTCTCTTCGCTGCGGCTCCTCGGCAGTGTGGGTGAACCCATCAACCCAGAAGCCTGGATGTGGTACCGCGAACATATCGGCGGGAACAACTGTCCGATTGTCGACACGTGGTGGCAAACCGAAAACGGAAGCATCCTCATCAGTCCCCTGCCCGGGGTAACCTCTACCAAGCCAGGCGCAGCCATGCGGGCTCTGCCGGGCATCGTGGCAGATATTTACGATGAGGAAGGCAACTCGGTTGAGCACGGTAGCGGTGGTTACTTAGTGATTACCGAGCCGTGGCCGGCAATGCTACGCACCCTGTGGGGTGATGAACAACGCTACAAGAAGACCTACTGGTCGCAATATCCGGACGTGTACTTTGCCGGTGACGGCGCAAAATATGACCGCGACGGCAACATTTGGGTGCTCGGACGCGTCGATGACGTTCTCAATGTCTCGGGCCACCGGATGTCGACCGCAGAAATCGAGTCGGCGCTGGTGTCGCACGATATGGTGGCAGAAGCCGCTGTGGTTGGTGCCCAAGACGAAACCACCGGCCAGGCGATCGAGGCCTTCGTTATCCTGCGCGAGAGTGCCAAAGAAAAAGACGACGTGGTCAAGCAATTGCGGGATCACGTGCGAGCTTCGATTGGCCCGATCGCTACTCCACGCGCGATCATGGTTGTACCGGATCTGCCCAAGACGCGTTCGGGGAAAATTATGCGGCGTCTTCTCAAAGATGTCGCCGAGGATCGTGAGATCGGTGATGTGACAACGCTAGCCGATGCCTCTGTTATGGATGCGATTCAAGAAGAGATGCGGAGCCGGCAAACCTCCTAGACAACAGTTAGCCGAGTTCGACGAGGACCACCCCGAGCATGATCAGGATCAGCCCTAGGATCATGCGAGGGGTGAGGGGTTCCTTCCAAATGATGCGTGCTAACAGAGCAATCAGTCCGACGCCAATAGCCGACCAAATGCCATAGGCCACAGCGACCGACATCCCTTCGGCGATGGTCAGCGCTAAAAAGAAAAAGGCTAAAGCGTAAAACAGTACCAGCGGTACGATCCAGATTTTGCGCCGGAACCCCTCTGTAGCGCGTAAGCTCAACGTGCCAAGAACCTCGGAGACAATTGCCACGGATAGATACAGCCAGCTCATGATTCCAACACCTCAGTCTTGACCGATTCCCGCTGGCCCGTCTGAACAATAAATACTCCGGCCACGATGATCATCAAACCGATAATCGATGTCAGACTCAGGGTTTCTCCGAAAATAATCGCTCCCAACACAGCTACGAGGGCAACCCCAGCTGCAGCCCAAATACCGTAAGCAATCCCAACGGGAATCCCCTGCCCTAATGCAAGCCCAAGCAGCGTAAAGGCCACCAGATACCCGATGACCACCCCGATCGTGAATAGGGGCTCATCGATTGCAGCTCGCAGTGAGATCGTGCCAAGCACTTCCGCCACGATGGCCCCGATTAATAACACCCAACGTTTCCACATCCGGCCATCCCAACCAATAGAACAGTTAATCCTCGGATACTCTATCAATCCTTGCTCAGGCTACCTTGGCCAACCTCGCGCTGAGCGAGCAGCCTGGGCTGAGGCGCACAAGCTAAAAGAACTAAGACCAGCCCGAACATCGCTAACCCGAACCATCCCAACGGGGTAAGCTGTTCGCCGACAATAACCACCGCGAGCACGGTGGCTACCGCAGGCTCAGTCAACGTCACCGTGGTTGCCGAGCTTGCCGGGATCTTTGACAACCCGTATCCGAAGGCAACGTATCCCAAAAACATTGGCACCAACGCCATATAGGCACCCACGGCCGTGGCTTGAGGGCTTGCAAGCAGGGATTCTCCGGTGACCACCAGGACCGGCATGAGTAACACACCGCCAAGACCAAATACTGACCCCATTGCGGCGGGGCGACCGATCCCATCGGCCATGAGCCGCTGCACCACCCACGAATAGATGGCATAGCTGCTCCCGGCTACTAAGCCCAGGACGATCCCAACAATGACACCAGAACTCTGGTTGATGGATTGGTGGTCGGTCGAGGCGATCAATGCCGCACTTCCGATGATGCCCAAAAATGCAGCGCCATACCACCAACTACCCAACTTCTTGCGATCTACTAAACGCTCAAGAAGTCCCGACACTAAAGGGGCTGAGGCAAGCGACACTACTGTCCCCACGGCCACACCTGCCAGATGCATCGCCGAGTAAAAAGCTAACGGGTAGACAAAGACGGCAACAGCACCGGTGATAACGATGCCGGACCGCGCTCTCAGGTGCAAGCTGGCTCGACGTAGTGCTGGCCCCGCGACGAGGGCTTGCAGAATTCCGCCGATGCCTAACGCTGCGGCACCAATTGCTAGCGGACCGATCTCGGGCGCAAAAGTCGCCGCCGTGCCCGTCGTTCCCCACAGCATGGAAGCGACCAACACGGCGCCGATTCCTTGCACTCTTGCTGAGCTCACCATTTTCCTATGTTCGATATTATGAGTTCGATAGCTGAGTCTAACGACTCAGCACGGTCGAACCGCTATACCAACATTCAATTGAGGCTCGGAACGACAGTATGCTATAAAGCAGCCCCGTCGTCAGGGAGGTGGACGACATGCCTGAAGGTGATTCTCTGGTGCGCTTGGCCCACCGGCTGCGTCCCGTCATGCTCGATCAGACCATTGAGCGAAGTGACTTTCGCGTGCCGCAGTTGGCGACTGTGGATCTATCCGACTGGGTCGTCATCGATATCAGCCCGATGGCAAAGTATCTCTTGATGACTGTTGCTGCACCGGAAAATTTTACCGATCGTGCCCACCACTTGGTCGTACTGTCGCACCTTGGGATGGATGGGTCCTGGCACATCGACACGCGTCCGAGTTATCGCACGCGCTGTATATTTCATTTTGCCGAACATGCGGTTGTGGGCGACACGTTGAAGTTGCTCGAAGTCCATCCCGTCGAACAAACAGAACAACAGTTGGCCTTTCTTGGACCGGATCTGCTCGATCCAGCCTGGGAGGAGCCAAGTAAAGCTGAGCAGTTATTGGCTCGCTCGCTACAAAATTTCCGCCAGGCTGCCGATCAACCGATCGGCACCGCACTATTAGATCAGCGACTCGTTTCTGGTATTGGCAATATTTATCGGTGTGAAGTGCTGCTATTGGCACGAATCAATCCGCACCGAGTAGTCTCCGAACTTACAGACGAACAACTCATCGGGCTGATTCTCTTGGCTCGGGACCTCATGGTGATCAACGTTCCGCCTCGAGCCGCTGAACGGACTCGCCGCAGGACCGTAGATGTTCGAGAAGACCCTCATGCCACGTTCGGGGTACGCGTGGCGACGGCAACGGAGCAGGCACGCAGCCGAGCAGACCGTGGCCGTAGTCGTCGTGACCCAAACTTCTGGGTCTATGGGCGTGAACGTCAGGGGTGTCTGCGCTGTGGCGGTCCCGTCCGGCAGGAAAAACTGGGCACCAAACCCGATAACGAGCGAGACCTGCACTGGTGCCCTAACTGTCAAACCGGCTAGGGCACCACGGCGATCCTTCCTACCGTGCCCGCTCCGGTTTCCGGCTCAGCTTCGACGGCCACCAGACTTTCGGACCGATATCATAGGTCAGTGCGGGGACCAGCAATGACCGCACAATGAAAGTGTCCAGCAGCACACCGAAGGCCACGATGAAGGCGAGTTGGACCAAGAACAGAATCGGGATGACTGCGAGCGCAGCAAAGGTTGCTGCTAGCACGACTCCCGCTGAGGTGATGACCCCGCCGGTGACCGTTAACCCACGCAGCACCCCTTCCCTGGTGCCGTGTTGAAGAGATTCTTCTCGAACCCGTGTCATCAAGAAGATGTTGTAATCAATACCCAGCGCGACAAGGAAGACAAACCCGTACAGTGGAACGGCCGGATCCGCGCCGGGGAATTCAAAGACTTCATTGAAGACTAAGGCCGAAACTCCCATCGCCGTACCGAACGACAACACCGTGGTGGCGACCAGCAAGATCGGCGCCAAGATCGAGCGCAACAGCAGCATCAGAATGCCCAGGATGACCACCAGGATGATTGGGATAATCAGGTTGCGGTCATCGATCGAAGCGTCAATCGTGTCGACATCGGTTGCCGTCACCCCACCAACCAGAGCGTTTGGTGCGACATCCTCGAACTCGGCGCGTAGCTCCCGCACTGCGGTAGCCGCTTCGGTGGAATCGGCTGGTTCGCTGAGTGTGCCCTGTAGTAAGACGTTGCCCTCGACCACGGTCGGTTCGGGCTCCGGCGTGCCGGGAGGACCGAAGGCTTCGATACCATCTTCAGTAATCGGAGCACTGCCGGCCGGGGTGTCGTCAGTGGTGATGGTCACTTCGTCGATCGTCTGGTAACCGTTTAGGACCGAGACGACGTTTTCAACTGAATCTTCCGGAGCGATCACTTGTACCGGGCTACCGGAGCCGCCAGGGAAGTGTTGACCCAATGCCTCTTGGCCGTCGCGGGCCTCTGATTCGCCTAACACCAGGTCCGATTGTGCCACTCCTTCGGCTTTAAGCTGGGTGGCAGCACCTGCACCGATTAGGAGCACAAGCGTCGTGACGATCCAGATCGTACGCGGGCGCTTCTGCACAACACGTGCAACGTTAGGCCAGAATCCGCGCGAAGGCATACCGTTTTCTTCGGCCACAACTGCTGGTTCATAGCGGACGCGGCGTGGCCAGAAGGCGGTCCGGCCAAAGGCAAACAGGATTGCTGGCAGCAAGGTGAGCGCCGACAGCATAGCAAAGATAATGCCAATCGAAGCTACCGGCCCCAAGGTGCTGTTGGATTTCAAGTCACTCAGGAGCAGCATGAGCAACCCCGCAATGACGGTAGAGCCAGATGCCAGAATCGGTTCGATCGAGCCTTTCACCGCGGCGACGGTAGCAACCCATTTATCCTGTGTCACGCGAAGTTCTTCGCGATAGCGGGCTACGAGCAACAACGAATAGTCTGTCGCAGCACCGATCACCAAAATAAACAAAATGCCTTGGGTCTGTCCGCTCAATAGAACAACCTCCCATTTCGCCAGCCACCACACCACAAGCAGCGCGACACACAGCGCAAAGAGGCTGGTGGATAATACCGCGATTGGCAGCAGGAAGGACCGGTAGACGACGATCAAAATGATAAACACCGCTACCAGAGCGACGATGAGCAATAAACCGTCACTCCCCGCAAAGGCTGCACTGAGGTCAGCGCTGAAGCCGGCAGGTCCGGTGACGTACACCGTGACGCCTTCCGGAGCGCCATCTCTGAGCTCGTCAGAGAGCACTGACACAACATCAGATGTCTCGAC
>Ga0209487_1000071_pt1 | contig 93889 bp, 84 predicted proteins | sample Poulit2012_FD_187524 | JGI IMG/M metagenome (GOLD analysis project Ga0209487, IMG submission 187524) | Agricultural soil microbial communities from Georgia to study Nitrogen management - Poultry litter 2012 (SPAdes) (version 2) | ecosystem: Environmental > Terrestrial > Soil > Agricultural land...
ACTAGTGTCTGTACCGGATGGGATATCGACACCGTTGCGTTGTATTGCCAGGCGGATGTGCCACAGTTTCATTTTTCAGTTGCTACCGGATCGCCACCCGGTTCGACTCGGTCCCCAGACTGGTGCTTTCCGAAGTACAGCCAGCCGCTACTAGATATATGCTCGTAACACCAAAGCCACCGGTAGCGAGATATCAGGTGCTGGATACGCAACCTGTACGGGGATAGACACTTGAGTCGGTCTGCGTCAGAGCCTGGAAAGGTGCACAGTCCGTAGTATGAGCTCAGCTTGGGGTAGGCGGACGGAATGATCACACGTAGAGTAGGTCCGAGGCTGCCTCGTCACAGATCGTACGCCGACGCAATTCTTGTGGTGTTCAGCGCCAGGAATCTCGTCGACGTTACCGTACGTCTGCCCACATTCGATCCATAATTATCGGTCGTATTCGTTCATGCAGGGGAGTAGCTCCTAACTCTTTTTGAGTCGAGCAGTTCCTCATTACGCCGAATGAAGGTTGGTGATTGAGAGTAGTCCACAGAAGATATAGCCGGTGGTGCGCTTCGTGATCTGGCAACTCGCTCAACGGACGTTACTGGCGGGCAGACAGTAATCCGGCCTGACCAACTTTAAATGCAAACAAAAATGTCGGGCCCGGTCGAATAACATCCGACCGGGCCCGACATATCGTCGATGCGTTAGCGTCTAAGAACGATCACGCTTACCCTCGAGTTCGCGGACAGCCGTGTCAACCGAACGCTGGAGTTTCCGACGTTCCTGACCGACCTCAGCGTGCGCTGCAGTCAGCTCTTCGGCTGTTACTGGCTCAACGCGATCTTCAAAGAAGCGACGTGACCAGTGTGCACGGAACCGCTCCCACAGGCTGACCTTACCCTTCTTATTGGGCTGGGCAGGTGTTGGTTCTGGCGATTCATAGGCAACGAGCTCGTAGAGACGGTAATCGTCGACCAGTTCGTGCCGCTCTAGGATTGCACCTTCTGGGCTGAACTCAATGACGCCAGTCTCATAACCATGCAGTGCGATCTCCCGGTCCTTACGCTGCAGTGCCAGACAGATTCTCTTGGTCACGATGAAGCCAATGATTGGTCCAAAGATCAAGAGGAAGCGCAGCACGTAGGCGACGTCGTTGAGTGAGACTGAGAAGAACACAGCCATCAAGTCCGAGGAAGCAGCGGCCCACATGACGCAGTAGAAGATGACGATCGCGACACCGAAGGCTGTACGGCCAGGAGCGTTACGCGGACGGTCCAGGATGTGATGCTCACGATTGTCCCCGGTGATACCACGTTCTAACCATGGCCAGAGGAACATGCCTGCTACAAGAATGCCCATTGGAATCATCGGAATGAGTACACCCATTGGCAGAGCGTTCCAGCCCCACGGCATTGGAATATGCCACAGGAATGAGAAGTCACCGAGCATACCTGGCATCAGGCGGAGAATACCGTCACCAAACCCGACATACCAGTCCGGCTGGGTACCCGCCGAGACCGGGGAGGGGTCGTATGGTCCGTAGTTCCACACCGCGTTGATCTGGAAGAACCCAGAAATCAGGGCGATGACACCGGTGACGATGAAGAAGAAGCCACCAGCTTTGGCCGCATAGACAGGCCCAACGGGGTAGCCTACAACGTTCCATTCCTTGCGTCCGGGGCCGGGGTACTGCGTGTGCTTGTGGATCACGACCATGAACAGGTGGATGGCGATCATCAGAATGATGAGCGCTGGCACGACCATGATGTGGAGCGAGTACAGGCGCGGGATGATGTCCTCTCCGGGGAATTCACCACCGAAGAAGAAGAACGACAGGTAGGTACCGACAACTGGGATAGCCAGCATCATGCCGTCGATAATGCGTAGACCGTTTCCAGACAGCACGTCGTCTGGGAGTGAGTAACCGGTGAAACCCGCCAGAATGGCCAGGATCCACAGGACCACACCCACGACCCAGTTCAACTCGCGTGGGCGGCGGAAGGCGCCGGTGAAGAACACGCGAAGCATGTGAATCGATACGGCCGCGACGAACAGCAGGGCCGACCAGTGGTGGACTTGACGCAAGAACAGCCCGCCCCGAATCTCAAATGAGATATCCAGGGTAGAGGCGTACGCTGCGGACATTTCGACCCCGTATAGCGGCTTGTACGCGCCATCGTAGACAACGTGTGCCATTGAAGGATCGAAGAAGAATGTCAGGAACGTACCCGACAGCACGAGCACAATGAAGGAATATAGGGCCACCTCACCGAAGAGGAAAGTCCAGTGGTCGGGGAAAAGTTTGCGACCAAATTCCTTGACGATTTTCGAAGCGCCCATCCGGGTGTCAACGAAGTTCGCGATCTTCCCGGTTGTAGTGGAAGCTTTATAATCATGCACGACCGACATTATGCACGCTCCTCAGCTGGTCTTGGGTCGCGTTCCCAGTAGGCAGGACCGACTGGTTCGTGGAAGTCGCTCTGGGCGACCAAGTAACCTTCGTCATCCACGGTGATCGGGAGCTGCGGCAATGGGTGTGACGCTGGACCGAAGATCACTTTGCATTCCTGCGTGAGGTCATATGTTGACTGGTGGCAGGGGCACAGTAGGTGGTGGGTGTGCTGCTCGTACAGCGCGATGGGGCAACCGACGTGGGTACAAATCTTGGAATAGGCAACAATGCCGTCCACGTGCCAGTCTTCGCGCCCCTCACTGATTTGCATCTCCTCAGGATTGAGGCGCATTAACAGCACGACTGCTTTGGCTTTTTCATTGAGTTTGTTGTCCTCAAGTTCAAGCAGACCGTCTGGGACGACGTGCATAGCCGAGCCGATGGTGACATCGGAGGCTTTGATTGGTGTGCCAGACACATCGCGAACTAACCGTGTTCCGGTATCCCACATCGTGTGACGCAGACGTTCAACGCCGAAATCTGCGCTGTCGTCAAGGTCCCGGAGGATACCAATTGCTGGCAGGGGCGCGATAGCCAGTGCACCAATGAGGGTGTTGCGAAGCAGCGGACGACGCTTGATTTGCGATTCGTCTAGAACATCGCTGACGATGGTTGCGGCATCAGAGCGATCTTCTTCATTGGTAACTGGTTCACGTTCTTCTACCCATTCATGGTCAGGCATAAGGGCGCGTCCCCACTGGACTACGCCAACGCCAATACCAAGCATGGCAAAGGCGGTACCTAATCCAAGCAGAACGTTCTGCAGACGGATCAGGTCCATGTTGGTTTCATCTTCTGGAAGCTGCCCGACGCCGAAGTACCCGACAAAAAATATGATGGTACCAATGATGGACAGAATGAACAGGAAAGAAACCTGGCGTTCTGCGCGCTTGGCCACACGTGGATCTTCATCCGTTGTACGTGGCCGGTGAGGTGGCAATCCCGGGTCTTCGATTGCGAATTTACCCGAATCGTCTCCAGCGCGCTCTACGGCGCCCGGTGTACCGGGATCTCCGTGGCGTTGCTCGCCCATAGATCTGATTCCTTTACTCGAGTGATGTTGATGATGTTGCTAATCGACGATATTTCGATAATTCTTAGTTGGAACGGGTCGTCATCCAGACCATGAAGCCGATGAGGACACCGATTCCTGCGGTCCAGATGAACAACCCCTCTGCCACCGGACCGATAGAACCGAGGGAAGCGCCGCCTGGGTGGCCCTGGCTTTCAAATTCCTTCAGGTAAGCGATAACGTCACGCTTATCTTCAGGGGTCAAGTTGGTATCTGAGAAGACCGGCATGTTTTGTGGACCAGTCACCATGGCTTCGTAGATGTGTTTTTCCGAGACACCGTGGATGGTTGGTGCGTATTTACCACGTGTGAGCGCACCGCCACCGGCAGATGCTGCGTGACACATAGCGCAGTTAACACGGAATAGGTCGCCACCACGGGCCAGGTTGACGTCTGCGTGGTCAGTGTCCAAGTACTCTTCTTCTGGCACGGATGGGCCGGCGCCAAGGGATTGGACGTAGGCAGCCATCTGCATGGTTTGTTCTTCGTTGAACTGCACAGGCTTCTGAGCCCCTTGAGGGCCGCTCATCTGCAGGGGCATACGGCCGGTGCCGACCTGGAAGTCGACGGATGCTGCACCAACGCCGACCAGCGACGGGCCAGCTGGGCCACCGGTGGCGCCAATGCCGTGACAGGAAGCACAGTTAGCATTGAAGAGTGCTTCACCGTCTGCAATGTTATCCGCGCTGGTGTAGTCCGCTTCTGAATACGCCGATGCGGAATTGATGTTGGAGGCCAGCGAGTAGAGACCTCCGGTCAGCAGCAGACCCAGTAACAGCAGGGCCACTCCGACCATAGGGTGGCGGCGGTTCTGTGAGAGTGCCTTCACTTTATGGATTCCTTACGTTTTGTATAACCGGATGAGGTGTGACAAGTCCGTTCCGGTTACCTCGGGTGCGATTGATGTCTAGCCGGCGGACCGGACAGGTCACTGAATGACGTAGATGATGAACCAGAGAGCGACCCACACTACGTCGACGAAGTGCCAGTAGTACGAAACAACAATGGCAATCGTGGATTCATGGTTTCCAAAGCGTCTAGCTAAGTAGGCGCGACCAATTACGAACAAGAACGCGACCAGACCACCCAGCACGTGAAGTGCGTGGAAGCCCGTTGTGATGTAGAAGGCTGAGCCGTAAGCACTAGACGCAACGGTCACACCATGTTCTACAAGGACCGCGTACTCATAAGACTGCACCGACAAGAAGATCGAGCCCAGGATGAAGGAAACGATGAACCATTCCACGACACCCCAGTCTTTAATCTTATTGCTTGTGCGGCGCGGGCGTAATTGGACGGCGGCTTTCACACCCCACTGGGCAGTAAATGAACTGATCACCAGGATGACGGTGTTAATGGTCGCCAAAACCGGATCCAGCAGCGCTGTATTTTCCTCCCATAAGGTGGGCGAAGTCGAGCGCAGCGTGAAGTACATAGCGAACAGGCCACCGAAAAACATAACTTCGGACGCCAGCCACACCATGGTGCCAACGGCAGCCAGGTTTGGCCGACTAGGGAAGCCGGTGGGATTATGCGAGAGAGTCTGAGTTGATGTTGTCACCCTTTCATTATGGCCCGAAATCATTCAAGTTTCACAATGAGACTTGCCGGACGCGTGTCTTTTAGTTGTGATGCACTCCACGATTCGACTGCGACTTCCGCATAATTGCCAGCCAAAACGCAGTTTTTATTGTGTGAAAGTTCAGCAATTGGTGACTTCTACACGTTGTCAAAGTTGCGGAATTGTTAAGCGAAATCGGACAGTTTTCGCGGGATTGGTCGGGGGTCCATCGCCTTACTGGGTCAAGTTCAGAGCGCCTAGCAATCGGAGTAATAGGATGACACCTGTAAAGAGGAAGCGAATCATCTCGAGGACGTATTGCATGAATTGGCCAACGGTGCTCACCGCAGTTTCGAAACACCAGCATTTAACGCAAGAGCAGGCGGCTTGGGCCATGAAAGAAATGATGTCCGGGATTGCTACCGATGCTCAAATCGCTGGCTTCCTCATGGCCCTCGCCACGAAAGGGGAGACCGTCGAAGAGCTCCTCGGTCTGGCCGATGCGATGCTCGATGAAGCTGTCGATGTCGATCTGCCCTCGGACGTCTTAGATATCGTGGGCACCGGTGGTGATCGCCTGGGTACCGTAAATCTTTCAACGATGTCTTCGCTGGTTGCGGTGGGCGCAGGGGCCCGCATCGTCAAGCACGGCAACCGTGGCTCTTCTTCCACGGCCGGTGCTGCAGATGTAATCGAAGCGCTCGGTGTGGATCTCACCCTGACGCAGGGCCGAGCTAAGCAGTCGCTGGACGAAGCCGGAATCACCTTCCTGTTCGCCCAGGAATACCACCCTTCGATGCGTTATGTTGCCCCAGCCCGCAAGCAACTCGGTGTGCCGACCGCTTTTAACTACCTTGGGCCTCTGTCGAACCCCGTTCGCGCTGAAGCGCAGGCGCTGGGCTGCGCTTCAGAGAAGATGGCACCCCTACTGGCAGGCGTTTTGGCAGACAGGGGAGTGCGTGGGCTGGTTTTCCGGGGTTCCGATGGTCGAGACAAAATTACCACTTCAGGTCCCACTACAATCTTCGAGGTAAGGGGCGGCACCGTGGAACAGCACGAGCTGCATCCCGAAGACTTTGATATTCCACTCGTGTCTGTAGATGCACTAGCGGGCAAGGACGGCGCCTACAACGCGGAGATCGTTCGCAAGATGTTGGCGGGGGAGGCCGGCCCCATCCGTGATGCGGTGCTCTTGAATACTGCAGCAGGCCTTACTGCGTATGACACCGACGCTTCAGGTCACCTATTCGACCGGATGCGAAAGAACATGGTGCGCGCCGAAGAGTCAATCGATTCAGGAGCAGCACAGCAAGTCTTGGACCGGTGGGTCAAAGTCTCGCGTCCAGAATCCGGAATAGAGCCTTAAACTCATTGTGCCGTCGATCCGCGATCGACGGCACATAAGACGTAATCAGTTAGTCATGAGGTTAATCGAAGCCGAGAGCAAAGCCTTCTTCGAGATCACTGCGCGAGTAAGCGCGGAAGGCTAGATGGGTCTCCGTTGCTTGGACACCTTCGACTTTCGACAGTCGATCCGAAATGACCTCTTCGAGGTCTTCGAACTCACGTACTCGGACCATAGCGATGAGGTCCCAAGCGCCTGTCACGGAATAGACCTGGGTGATGCCGTCTCTATCAGCTAGCTCCTGAGCAATTTCAGGAATGCGGTTAGTGTCTGTTTTTATCATGACGAATGCGGTGACCATGGTCCTCCTTGGTAGCTCAGTAATTAGTGTAAGCCTTTTGGCGACGACGCGTGATCAGTGTCGAAATGCTGCGTCGACCGAGCAGGAACACAGCTAACACGCCCGCGCTGACAAGAACAAAGGGTAGGGCAGAGGTATCATCAAAAAACGCAGCTCGAAAAATCGGTCCCAAGATCACGGTGATGAGCCACAGGGCAATACCGACCGGAAAAATATTATGAATGAGCTTGGTTGGCTTGATGGTGGCAGCTAGGACAAGATACGGCAAAAGAAACGGTACAGCGACCCTGGTGATACTCAGGGGATCGAGGCTGCCGTCATGGGACGCTATCCCGAAGACAGCGAAGAGGATGATGAGCGCAGCGTCAATAACCAGCATCCATAACACGGTGGTTCTCGAGGCCGGTGTGGGTTCGGTGATCATAACCCCAGCTTAGACCAGGGGAGAACCACCCAGTTCTTGCTACACACTCGTCCATGGTGACGCTGGCGGTTGTCACAAGTGGTTATGGTTGTAGACTATGTTATGTGTGACTTTAACCCTGACAAATACCGTGCCTGCCGCATCGGCAGAACGGACCGTGGAGCACCTGGTCGACTCCTTGAACGCCCGACCAGACGCCGTTGGGGGAGAAGCTATCGGCTTTAACACACGAGGTCCACGCCAAGTCCAAGGATGCTTAGCCACTGCCGACGAAACAGTAGGGTTAGTCCTCTCGATAGCGCGCTCTTCGGCGTGGGGCGTCCACTTGACCCTGATTCCCAATTCGATGAGCGAGTACTCGGACACCTCGAAAAGCTCGTGGTTAGAAGGCGCATTCTCTCGGGCCGCGGAGGCCGGGGCCGGTTCGTTGCGCGCACCTGGGGGAGTGAAAGTCGAACTGTTGCGTGAAAACGGGTTGGTGGGAATCAAACACGCACCCGAAATCGGGCCCATCGAGTCGACGCTTCAACTCTTATGTGCGATTGAGCGACGGCGTTCTGATGAGGGGCAAGAAGCAGGCGTGATGATTAATGCCGGAAGATCACAGACCGAGGCCGCTCAACTGTTAGGGGTCTCGCAGCAAGCAGTCTCGTCACGCCTCCAGTCGGGATATTGGTACGAATCGAGGAAAGTGGCCTATTGGCTCGCAGTCCAGATCGAGCAACTCATCACGCCTTAACCATCCGTGTCGTTGAGGAGACCAGTGCCGTACAAGGCATAGAGGCTGCACAAGGTATAGGGATTGTATGCTCATCCGCCGATGTCAGAGTCGTTTAGGCCCCGGTATGATGTTTAGTTATGGAAGTGTAGCTTGCGCGACTAGAGCTAAGCTTGAGTGCAGTTTCTGGAGACCTCAAGCTTTCAGCCCTTTACCGCGGGCTTGGACGAGGTGTTGTGAAACTAAAGGGCAACGGCTGCCATGGAGGGGCTGAATCTCATTGTTAGCGACTTCAAGGGGAGCCAAAGGGAGTTATTAGCCTAAAGGGGAGGCCAAAATAAACTCAACTTTACATAATATATATTATCGGCGATCTATATATGGTGCGAGAAGTGGGCTACTGCTCGTCCGCAACAACCGGTATTGGCGCTGTTTGAGGTTCAGGCGCTGGTGTCAGTTCAAACAATGTCGCTGAAGCGTCTTCCCAACGGCCCACAAGCCGACGTAATTCGCCCCCGTCTTCGTCCAGATGATCGAGCACGTGATGAACTGAAACTGTGCCCCAGTCATCGGGCAATTCACCACGAATATACAGGCTGATCGCAGAGTCTTCTGTCCCCAGATATTGCTTGTCTTCGTTGTAGAAGTGATATTCCGCCTGTTGAATTTCCCCGGCGAGAGCCTGATTCAGCATATGGATGCCGACTGGATCAGCCATAGCATCATACACCCACCGATCCCCGAGCACCGAGTGTGTGGTCTGCGCCACAAGATAGTCCTCAGCGCCGTCAAGTGGTGCTCCTCGATACGTCAAAGGAAGATGCAAGATTCGGTCGTCACGACGCATGATGAAGCCCTCGAAGCCGACTTCTCCACTGGCATCATCAAAACGATAGGTGCCAATGAGCTCAACATCGCCGGCGCCACCCCAGAATTGCTTATCTAGCCATGCGGTGACAAATTCTCGTTTCGAAGGGTTCAGCTCTGCTGTATATATCGTCGCCATGCCGCTAGTTTACGCTGTGCCTGCGGAAATCTCACGATAAAGAAGCTGCCACGCGGGAATTTCGCATATCCCAAATCTGATCCCAAACTTCGGCGACCGCAAATACTCACTTACTTGCCTGAAATCATGGCGACAAGCCAGTGCTGCAACCAGTATCCTAAAAGTATGTACACGCATATGGGAGGCCATCGTGATTGAGTGGGTCCTAGAAAACTTTTGGGCCTTTTGGCTCATTGTGATGCTGTTGCTGGTCAGCGCGCAAGTAGTGACTGGGGAAATGACCTTCCTGTTAATTGCGACCGGTACGTTGACGGCGATTGTGGCTGATCTCCTTGGCGCTCCCCTGTGGGTACAATTCATTCTCGTGACGGTGATTTCCATTGCCTCGTTATGGTGGCTTCGAAGTTTCGACACGAAGGGTCAAGGCAATGAAGACAGTCCCTCCCCCTGGAGTGTGAATCGCTACGTAGGCCGTGTCGGTGAAGTCACTGAAGAAGTCACCTCAAACGCCGGTATGGTGCGAATCGGCAACGAGATCTGGTCGGCCAGAACATACGATCCCACACCGATCCCGGCCGAAACACCGGTTGTTATTCAGCAAATTGAAGGGGCGATTGTCTGGGTGGCAACGACTTCCGAGTCGGCCCAAGCATAGTGAGCAAGCGAGTAACTCTTGTGAGGAGCTAGTAGTTTCAGCAAGTAGGGCGAACCAACCAACTATTCAGGAAGCATCGTGGAAATTTTTCTTATCATTCTGTTCGTTGTTCTAGCCGTCTTCGTGGTGGCTGTCTTGGCGAAATCCTTCCGTATCGTGCCCCAGGGGCACTGCGGCATTATCCAACGGCTCGGTAAATATCAGCGAACTCAGATGGCTGGGTTAACCGTCATGATCCCCTTTGTGGATGAGATGCTTCCGCTGATTGATATGCGTGAACAGGTGGTCTCCTTTCCCCCGCAGCCAGTCATTACGGAAGATAACCTCGTTGTATCCATCGATACGGTCGTATACTTTCAGATCACCGACCCCACGGCCGCAACCTATGGCATCGCAAACTACATTGCAGCGGTCGAGAACCTCACGACAACCACGCTGCGTAACGTTGTCGGTGGCATGAACCTCGAAGAAGCGCTGACCTCCCGAGATGCGATTAACACGCAACTTCGTGGTGTTCTTGATGAGGCGACGTCGCAATGGGGTTTGCGTGTATCAAGAGTTGAACTCAAGGCTATTGATCCGCCGCGCACGATTCAGGACTCGATGGAAAAGCAAATGCGTGCCGAACGCGATCGTCGTGCAGCCATCCTGACGGCTGAAGGGCAAAAGCAGTCCGAGATCCTGACGGCCGAAGGGCAACGTCAAGCAGCGATCCTAGAGGCTGAAGGTGACGCACAGGCCGCCATCTTGCGTGCAAACGCTGAAGCTCAAGCTATCGTGACCGTATTTGAAGCCATTCACGAGGGCCGTCCGAATGCGGACTTGCTGGCGTATCAATACTTGCAGGTGCTCCCCCAGATCGCCGATTCAGAATCGTCGAAGATGTGGATCATCCCTTCCGAAGTCACTGATGCATTGAATCGCTTTAGCGGTAAGGTTGCGGATCAACCTTCACCGGATGGCCAGGCTTCTTCCGGAAGTCAGCCTGAGGACGAGGACCAGTCCCCTACTCCCCCGCCGACTCCACGTCGACGGGCTAAGCGTCCTACCACGGCAGCTGAAATCGCTGATCAAGCACCGAAAGCTCCCAAACTGGATGACACGTCATTAGAAGACGCACTAGCGGAACCAGAGATTGAAGAAGACATCTACCAAGAGCGGCCAAAACGCCGTAATCCTGGGGAACAAAACTAGTTGACGACGCGTTGTACATGTCGAGAGTTTTTTCGTTAGACTGTCTTGTCTGCATAATTTGTTGGAGGAATGCCTGAATGTCTGATCGTTCACTGCGCGGAATGCGTCTCGGTGCCCAATCCATGGAAACCGAAGCAGGGGTCGAACCTGCACCACGTCAGCAAGTTGAGTACCGCTCGGAAGACGGTGAATCGGTAGTCGTAACCTTTGCCGCAGAGGCTGATGTTCCCGACACTTGGACCACCAAATCTGGGAAAGAAGCGCTGCGTGTTGATGGTGAGAAACCGGATCTACAAGAGGCTAAACCACAGCGTACCCACTGGGATATGCTGCTGGAACGTCGCAGCATTGAAGAGCTTGAAGAAACGCTTGCCGGGCAACTCGCAAAACTGCGCGCACGTCGTGGCGAAGATGTAGACGCCTAGAATAGTCCTATACATAAACACAAGGGGTGGCAACGCGAAGTTGCCACCCCTTGTGTTTATTTAAACGTAACTTCTAGCGCCCGAACCGCTCCCCCAGTTTCGCGGCGCGAGCAGCTAGGCCCCATTTGGTGACGTTCACCAATGCTTCAGTAATGATGTTGCCCGACATTTTCGATTCGCCGTGTTCACGTTCAGTAAAGGTGATGGGTACTTCCACAATGCGTTTACCGAGCAGAGCCGTCCGGAATGTCATGTCGACCTGAAAGCCATAGCCTTTGGACTGGACGGCGTCTAAGTCCATTTCTTCCAAGGTCGTCGCCCGGTAAGCGCGGAAACCGGCGGTGATATCTGTTAGGCGGAGTCCTAGCAAAATCTGGGGATACAGCGATCCGCCGATGGATAGCAGTTTGCGATACCACGGCCAGTTGACCATCTTTCCGCCGGGCACTCGACGTGATCCGATGACCAGATCGGCCTCGTTGATGGCTTCAAGTAGCCGCGGAAGTTGTTCGGGCTGATGCGAACCGTCCGCGTCCATTTCTACGAGCACATCGTAACCCTGCTGGAGTCCCCACCGGAAGCCGGCAATATAGGCACCGCCGAGTCCGTCTTTTATTTGACGATGGAGCACGAAGACCTGTTCATCTTTTGATGCTTGGGCGTCCGCCCATACCCCGGTGCCGTCTGGGGAATTATCATCCACCACGAGAACATCTGATTCTGGTACCGCAGCACGGAGCCGTTGGAGCGTACCCGGCAAAGACTCAGCTTCGTTGTACGTAGGGATAATGGTTAATACGCGCACTCGTTCGTCCTTAGTTTTGTTCGTTGGCCCGAGGAGCAGGCCGGGATCAGCCTTTGATTATAGCGACCCACAATGGGTGAAGCTACGACATCTGACCATTTCGGATGACTCCCACCAGCTCGGGCATGTGTTCGTCGGATGACAAGATTGGTAACAGGGCGGTTCCTGCACGTTTGTCTGTCGACCAATGCGCAGCCCGGACATCTGGTGCTTGCACACCGAGTTGTTCGGCACGCCAGATATTGAGGTTGGCAGGAGTTCCCACCCCGAGCTGACCAGCAGCCATATTGGCCTGCGACACTTTGCTGGGTAATACCCGAATGCCGTCGCGAGTGACCGTGTTAAACGCGGCACGTGTGGAGACGCGTTGTTGCTGGTCTGCGTGCTCGATCAACGCCGTCAAGACGTCCCACAGTGAACCAGACCAGTCTCCGGTACCGACAGCCACGTGCACTCCTTCACTGATTAACGAGGCGGTCGGCGCATAGAATACCGGACGGTCGTCTTCGAGAGCCGGGACCAGCGTGACGGACGCGTGCACGGTCACAAGCCGCCGGATTTGTTCAGCATCCAGCTGGTGATTCATCACGATCCGGTGCCGACTGCGCATCAGAGCGGTATTGGGCTGTTGTTCTAGTATTGCCAGAATATGTTCGACGTCTTCGGCACTGGTGGATTCGATCAGCAGCTGCGTGGGCGGAGCTATCTGTGTGACAATCTCACCAAGCCGATCCAGTTGTGCAGCAGCGACGAACAGGCCACCGGCATCGGCGGTTTCTGCCGGCGCGTAGTACACGCCATTGTCGGTGGGTTGCGTGGCACTGAGCATGATCCGTGGGTCCTCGTCGGCCAACTCTCGGCTGGTCAGCCCGTCAACGAAAGCCGGGGTGATAAGCATATTCTGCGCATCGTGGGTCTCAACCGGACCTGTGGTGGTTGCTCCGACCATCTGTTGTGCGGTCTCATCGGTACCCAACCATGCGACGACACCATTGTCGATATGGAGCGCGGTGGCATAGGGCTCGGCGACCGAGTGAATGTAGGCATTGGTGAGAAGTAAGCTGGTGGTCACTGATTCAAATCCAAATTTTCGATGGGGTTAAACTCGTCGACGGAGTCGTCGGCATCCGGTATGCGGATCGCTGAGGAGTAAGCGACGATACCGCGGTTCACCAGATCCTTAGCGCGACGACACCGTCGGGCCAGATCAGGATGCGTATCGTCCAACGATGCCAGCTGATCCAGCAGGTCCATGACTTGGCGTGCCCAGCGAATGAAATCGCCTGCTGCCATATCAGAACCTGTTAACGAAGCCAGTAGCTCGTGGCCGCGGACCCATCGGACGATCGGCCAGACCAGCCCAGGATGCGGTTGTGCGGTGATCGTCAGATCTGCGGCATGCTCAGCCTGTTGCAGGGTATACCAGTGCTCATCAACGACATCGAGAGCACCTTGCAACATTTCGGTCGGCATCGCGGGCTGGAAGACCTGATCTTCTGCTGACGACTCGAACACTAACAGTGCCGCAAGTCCCGCGAGATCTTCGGGAGACATCTCGTCCATCACACCGGACTGCAGCAACATTGAGACCAACAGGTCACGGTCCCCATAGATGCGTCGGAGGCTCTGACCTCGTTCGGTCACCTTGTCGTGTTGGACATAGCCGAAATCGGTCAGAAGATTAATGATGCGGTCGAACGTGCGAGCGATTGTGTTGGTTCGGCCCTGGATTTTTGCGATATTCTTGTCGGTCTCGGCCCGGAGTTTATACCACCGGTTGGCCCAGGTCTGGTGTTGTTCTCGATCTGGGCATCCGTGACAGGGATGAGTGTGGAGCTTCTGGCGCAGCTCATCCACCCGCTTTAGATCGTAGTCGTCCTTGTACCGGAACCCGACTGGTTCTTTACCTTCAGAAATGGGTGGGTGCTGTTGACTGATCGCTCCGTGCATCCAACCGGCGATATTTTTGCGGTGTTTCGGAGACTTGGTGAGCAGTTTCTGTGGGAGTTCCACACCAGCAAATGGCACGATGGGATCATCAAGTTCATCCGTTGAGATCCGGCGCAGCTGGCCCTTGGCAGTCACGACTCCCACCCGGGGATTCGTCGGGTTGCCGGCTGCCGAAACCACCACGCATGTGCCGAGGTTCCGGTTGCCGTACACATCGATGATGTCACCAACTGCCAAATTATTCAGCGACTCCATAATCGCTCGCCGTTGGACTCGGTTGCGCGCTCGTGAAGCGGTTTTTTCCGCCCGCGACAACTCCTGACGCAACTTGGCGTACTCGGTGAAATCACCCAGGTGGCATTGCATTGATTCCTCGTAGCCGGCCAGCGATCGCTCTTGCCGCTGAACCTCCTGGGCAAGTCCAACAACTGAGCGGTCGGCCTGAAATTGGGCAAATGAGGATTCGAGAATATTTCGGGACCGTTCGCGGCCGAAACGGGCCAGCAGATTCACCGACATGTTGTAGGTCGGTTTGAAAGATGAGTTCAGCGGGTAGGTACGACGTGCGGCCAGACCGGCTACGGCTCCCGGATCCAGTCCCGGCTGCCACATCACCACCGCGTGGCCCTCGACGTCAATCCCCCGACGGCCCGCGCGCCCGGTTAACTGGGTGTACTCCCCCGGGGTGATGTCTTTATGCGATTCTCCATCGAATTTCACGAGCCGCTCGATGACGACGGTGCGAGCTGGCATGTTAATACCTAATGCCAGCGTCTCGGTGGCAAACACCACTTTGATCAGCCCAGCGGCGAAGAGTTCTTCAACGATCTCTTTGAATAACGGCAATAGACCGGCGTGGTGTGCCGCAAAACCGCGGCGAAGTCCGTCGCGAAAGCCCCAGAAGCCCAAGGCATCACGGTCTTGTTCGGCCAGCACGGTGGCCGCCCGATCGACGGTGTCAAGAATTTGTTCTTTCTCGTGTTGATCGGTGAGATCAAGACCGGCGTTGAGACATTGTTCTACCGCACCGTCGCACCCGTTGCGTGAGAAAATAAAGCAGATGCATGGGAGCAGGCCTTCGCGGTTCAGTGTGCGCACCATTTGGGGGCGCGAGACTCGTAGGTCTTTCCGTGGGCCAGGCTGGTACCGGTCGATCGAACCGCGCCGGTCAGATTGGCGACGTTGTCCTTGGCGCCGTCCGCCGCGGGTGCGTTGTCGGTCTCGGGAGCGTTTCCCCGGTCTCCCCCAATCATTGGGCTGCATCTCTCGGCGAGCCGACTCAGCCAACTGGACCAATTCTGGGTTGACTTGAGTGGTTGCTTCTTCGTCGCTGCTGACGGAGAACAGGTCGTAGAGTTCTTTTCCGACCATAACGTGTTGCCACAGTGGGACGGGGCGGTGCTCGGAGACCACCACCGACGTGGAGCCGCGAACCGTATCGAGCCAGGCGCCGAATTCTTCTGCATTCGATACGGTAGCTGACAGTGCCACGAGTTGGACCGATTCTGGCAGGTGGATGATGACTTCTTCCCACACGGCACCGCGGAACCGGTCGGCTAGGTAGTGCACTTCATCCATGACCACATACCCGAGGTTTTCCAGTGTGTTCGAGTCGGCATAGAGCATGTTGCGCAGCACTTCGGTGGTCATGACCACTATTTGTGCTTCCGGGTTCCGAGAAGTGTCTCCGGTCAGCAAGCCGACCTTATCCTCGCCGTGGACTGCTACCAGATCGGTATATTTCTGGTTGCTCAGTGCTTTGATGGGAGTGGTGTAAAACGCTTTTTTACCCTGCCTCAGGGCGAGATGGATCGCAAATTCAGCAACGATTGTCTTGCCGGCTCCGGTGGGTGCAGCGACAAGTACCGCGTGACCATCTTCGAGATATTGCGCCGCCTCAAGTTGGAATGGGTCCATCGGAAACTCGAGGCCGCCGGAGAATTTGCCAAGCTCGGTTTGGGCAAACTCAGCTCGTCTTCGTGAAGCCGCATAACGTTCTGCCGGTGACGGCTCATGATGGTTAGGGTCGGAGGTTGCGGCACACATAGGCCCTCATTTTAGTCGTCAGGGGTGATTTCAGACAGAGGCTGTGCCCCGCGCTGAATCTCCATCTCACCTGCGGTTCCGTTGAGGGCTTCCCTCTTAGTGCGTCGGCGGTCATGTAGCAGCGATATGCCAAGCGCCAATCCGAACAGGAGCGTTAGCGGCGCGCCAAGGTAAAACATCGTGATGACGTCTGAGCCCGGTGCCCCCATAGCTGCTACGACGGCGATCAGGAACACTGAGATGCGCCAGTGTTTCAGCATCGTTTTACCGCTCAAAACACCGGCCATGTTTAACCCGACAAGAACGACCGGGATCACTAGCGCGATCCCAAATGCTAACAGTAACCGCGTAACGAAGGGGACATACACTGTGGCCAACACCCGGTGAGCGGTGCCGTCCGGTGTGAGTGATGTGAAGAATGCCATGGCTTGTGGCAGGGCGAACCATCCCAGCACGATGCCGCCGATAAATAGTGGAACGGCTGCGGCAATGAATCCCAGCGCGTAGCGCCGTTCGTTTTTCCGCAGACCAGGCACAATAAATGCCCAGACTTGATACAGCCAGATGGGTGAGGACAGGATCAGCCCGATAAACAGCGCGACTTGCAGCATGATGTCAAAGGGCTGAGCTACTGAAGAGAACACCACTTCGACGGGCGCCTCGTCGGTTGATAACCGCGTGATAGGCTCCGTCAGGATGGTAAATGCCGGCTGGTAGACAATGAAGCCGACGATAGTGCCCAATGCGATAGCGATAGCAGCTTTGATGAAGCGGTTGCGGAGCTCACGAAGATGCTCTCGTAGCGACATCTTGCCATCAGGTGACTTGTGTTTTTTCTTGCGTCGCTGCTTCGAAGTGGCCTGACCCCTTTTATCGGTGGCTGTCATAGCGGTGGTCGAAGAATACTACGAGGATTGCTCTTTGGCACCCGGATTCGTGGTTTCGCCGTTAGAAATCACGGTGCCTTCCACGGCTTCGGAGTCGTCCTCCGCTGACTTTTTAGCAGGTTCCCCGTCTTTACCTTCTGCCTTCATTTCTTTGACTTCAGACTTGAGGATACGCATGGATTGGCCCATGTTGCGTGCCATTTTTGGCAGCTTATTGGCGCCAAACAGCAAGAATGCCAACAGGATGAGAACCAGAATAATAACTGGGTTCCGAAAGATGTTCATTGTCTACCTTCCTATACAGTTGGCTCTATTCTACAGCCGCATAACGACTTATCGAGTCGATTCGTACCGGGCGTTGAGGGCCTGATTCGTCAGCTGCCAAATCTCTGCACGAACTTTCGTGGGTTCAACCACCACGATTTGTCCCGGATGAGTGGTTAACAGCTCGATGAGTATTGCAAGATTCCGAAATGCCAACTGCGCGAAAATCGAACCATCGTCTGCCACTGCGGTGGCTACAGGATGATAAGCCTCTATGACATCGCGGTATCGGTGCGTTGCATGCACCACGACTGTCAGGGACTCGTTATCGGTTGTAGGAGCGAGCGAGTCTGCCGAAGGTCCCGTCGTGGCGGGCGTAAAGTGCTCTTCTGTGATTGTTGCCGCACCGATGCGATCAAGGCGGAAAGTTCGTAGACTCTGCGTCTTGCGACACCACGCCCGGACATACCCGTGACCAGACGAATACAGTAGCTGTAAGGGTTCAATTGCTCGGGTAGAGATGGTGCCAGATGACTCGGAGTAGTAACTCATCGATACCACCCGGTGATCTTGTGCTGCTTGATGCAGTGTCTCGGCGACCTCATCGTCTTGGCCAAGGCTCAGGTCAGGATGTACGACGGGATCGGGCGTGCCGACCGGGGGCGCCACCACATCGATGGCATCTCGGAGTTTGTGTTCCAAGGTCTGAGCGGCCGCGCGTTGTCGGGGTGAAATACCAGGAATGGTCGGGACAGCACTCAACCCCGAAATGAGCCCGAGTGCTTCGGGTGCGGATAGTTGCCAGGGTTGGGCTAATAACTCGGCGTTGGCGATTTCTACCGGGTCAGCGAACGGGTCAAGTTCGAATTGTCCGCCGGCGAAGTCAGTTTCTGGCATGCCCCAAAACTGCATCGCTTGCAGATCTTCGGTCAGCGTGGCGTCATCGATGTCGAAGCGTTGCCGTAACTCTGCTCGCGCGATGGACCCGCCGTGCTGATTGACGACAGCAACCAGGCCGAGACGACGCGCGATGACATCTTTATCACCGGTTCTGCGACGTGTGCGTGCCACTTTGCGAAGTGCCGGCACATTGAATGACGAGGTTCCTGCATGAGCATCTCGAACGATGGCTAAGATATCGGCGACGAGTTGCGCGAGGTCTGGGCTGCGCTCATGATCCACTTGTGCTTGGGTAGCCAGCGCAGCAATACCGGCAGCAGTTTTCAGCGCATCCTGATACGTTACCTGCAACAACTCCCACCCGTTGCGTTCATCGATGAGCGTGGCACGAACGCGCAGCCCCGACGCCGCCTTCTCGTCCAACCAGATGTAGGCATCAGTTTGAGATTGTTCAGTGTAGAGCCGCTGCCGAATAGCATTGATGTCGAAATCGGCTGGCCGCATGGATGCGCTCTGCTGCCGAGCTGATATCGCTTCGGCGGCCAGGGGGCTGATGGTTTTTGATTCGATGCGAGTTAGCTTGAAGATGCGTTCGTCGTCTCGATCGAAATCCCAGCCGACGAGATACCACTGTTGGTGCGCCATCAAAATAGCCCACGGTCGAACATTGCGTTGGGTGATGGCATCATCGCCGGCAGTCCGGTAGCGAAATTTGATGGGCGACTGTTCACGGGCGGCGGCGACTAAATCGGTGAGTAGGTTGTGAGCGGCACCAAGTTGGGCTCCAACGACCGGTGGTGTCGTGGGGCGGCTGGCCGTCATACGAGCCAAGGCAGTGTGGATGGCATCTTCGATCGGGGTTTTCATCCACAGGGCTCGCGCCTGATGCAGAGCCATGACTTCCTCATCGGTGAGACTCAGATCTGGTAGATATAACCGATCATGATCGATGCGGTAGGTGCCCTCATTCGTGGTGGTCTGCTGCCATTCTATGGGAACCCCGATGCTTGTCAGCACCTCCTTGTCACGGGAGAACTGTCGTTGTTTCGCCGCCGAAGAGGTGTTGAGATGATCGTAGAGATAACTGAAGATCTCGGCTTTGGTGCGACCGTTTGCTCCGGCTTCAAGGAGAAGCCAGAGCAGCGAAACAATGCGTTCCGCGGAACGGGACACGGTTAGCGGACCTCCACGAGGTCAACGACAAAGATGAGGGCTTCATTCGGTCCGATGTCTTCGCCTGCGCCTGTCTCGCCATAGGCCAGGTGTGGTGGGATCTCCAGGCGACGACGGCCCCCGGCTTTCATTCCCAGCAGTCCTTGGTCCCAGCCCTGGATGACTTGCCCCACCCCAGCGGTAAAGTCGAGCGGTTTGCCGCGATTCCACGAGGCATCGAATTCTGCACCAGTAGACCAGGCAACACCAACGTAGTGACACGAGATCGGTGACCCGGGAGTTACGGGCTTGCCAGTGCCTTCAATGATGTCTTCAATCACCAGGTCTTCGGGTGGGGTCTCGCCTGGGAAGTCAATTTCTGGGCGTGTGCGGTCAAGTTCGCGTTTACCAAATGACATGGAACTCCTAATTCGTTGCTCTGTGGCATCATACCAATCGTCCTGGCCTGATACTGCATCGGTTTGCTTCTCAAACGTACCCTGAATGGCACGCGATTTCTGTCTGACACACTTTCATAAGTATATGCCCAGTAGAGGCCCAAGTGGCCGCTATTGAAAAATGCACCGGACCTCTGCTGTGGGACCCAGCAATATACAAAACCCAGTAGACCATGATCAAACTCTTAGGACAGAATTCGCCTCGCCTATGCGGCTTTGTCACGTTCTGGTGCGGTTACGCCAGGACAGCAGCGCTATCCCGGAGGCAATAAGGAGCGCACCTCCAAGGGCCAGGGATGCAGACAGGAAGCCGGTATTCACGAGGTTATCCTGCGGTGCAGAACGGTTGTCCTGCGGGACCGAGGGGGTGTGCTGAGGGGCATCAGGCCTAGCTGGATCTGGGACGATGTCTTGGGGTGTCTCGTCAGCGGTCTGATCCGGCTGGATAATTCGTCGTGATTCTATACGGCCTGGGGCTTCGCTCGTACCCGTGGTGAATTCTTCAGTTGGCGGACTGTCGTTCGGATCTTGCGAATCCATCTGCCCCTGAGCCAGGATGTCGCTTCTGTGAGACGGTACGTCTTGGGCCGGTGTGCTCGGCACGTTGAGCGGACTGGAGGTTGGGACCCCCGGCGCGGTTGCTGAGTTGGCTATTGGCGGCTGAGCGTTCGAAGCATTGCCGGATTCAGCATTCGACCCATCGCTGTTTGCCTGGCCGGAGTTATGTGAGGCTGTGGCCCTCGAGTGATTGTTCGTCGCAGCAAGTGCATCAGCATTACCAGATACACTCGAATCGCTGTTGGCTTCCACAACTGGATTGTTGATGGTTTCCAATGTCACAGGCGCTTCAGGCGAGCTGAGCGTTGGTGGCACAGCTCGGCCACTCGGCCGAGGTGTTGGTGTCGCTGGCACCCCCAAGAGCTCCTCAATGTCGGTAAGAGCCGGAGTATCAGTGTCTTCCTCGTCGTGGTCTTCTTTAGGTTGATCATCGGAAGCGGATTCGGTGTCACCAGTCTGAGCGGGGGTCGGCTCATCCGCTTCAGGACTCGGGGTGGTAGAGACTTCTGAGACCGTTTCTTCTCTGGGAGTCGCGTCGTCAGCAGCAAAAGATGGGATTGTACTGATGGCAACGATCAAAACGCCGATCATGCTCGCAGGTAAGGCTGGACGTAGGTTCATTGGTGGTTCCTGGGGGTCAATGAATGCAATCGGCGACTAAGAACATTCCGCTAGCTAGCCGTAGCGAACCGTTCGAGCCGACCATGCTTCGGTATGTGGCACCAACTCCAATTGTGCTATATGTCACAGTATAAAGCGCTGCTGCCGCGAAGTTGATAGGTGGACCCTAGTCAATTGTTAGACCAGCACTGGTTCGCTGATTGAACACCTTCACCGACGGCGTTGCTTGCAGGTCAGGACCTCGAGGAAGCGTACTATATGTCCTTCAGCGCCCTACGCGCAGTCCCGTTTGTGGGAGTGGCCGTAGGCCAATAGTTAGCCCTCCGACCTTTAGGGGTGTCGCCCACAGTCCACAGGCCAGTACGAACACAAAATCGGCCTGTCCAGAGTCTCGTCGGGACAAGCCGATCCCGTGAGTATTTCGGCCCGGTGCTTAAGGCAGTGTGGTGAGCTGAAGTTATTCGGCTGGGATAGGATCTGCCGAGTGCAAGATATCGATGACAAAAACGAGGGTCTCGTCTTGTAGTTCGTGGCCTTCGGATTCACCGTAGCCTAATTCTGGTGGGATAGACATGATCACCTGGGATCCCACCTGTTGACCTTCCAACCCGTCCTGCCAGCCAGCGATCAGTTGCTGCAACTCAAATGGAACCGGTCCCCCAGTGTTATCGGGACCCCAAGAAGAGTCGAACTCTTCGCCGTCGGACCACTTAATTCCTCGATAATGGATAGTCACATAGGAACCGGCCTGAACCTCCGGGCCGTCGCCCTGTTTCAGGACATCCACCACCAGCTCATCCGGAGCGTCACCCTCGGGAGTCGCGATGGACGGAGCGTGCGTTTCTTCATCGAGAGTGACTTCGGGTAGTGTGTCATCCCGTTCTGCTTCATCGGCAGGCTCGCCCGAGGCGTGACTTGGGACAATGTCCTCTACGGCGATGATATTGAGGTACGCGGGAGTGTCTTGACCAAGCGTATCGGCGGGCAGATAGTATGCCAGGTCGGAGCCAGCTGGCGCGCCAAGGAGAGCCTCATAGGCCTGTGGATTTTGGGTCTGGAATTGTTCAGATATCTGAAGCGTTTGACCACCCAGGTCGAAGTCGTGAGCGTTGATTTCTTCATTATCAATGTCAACGTCCGCACTCAAAATATGCAGTAGGTCGCCCTCTTCGATGGGCTCACCGTCACCTTCGGAAATTAACCACGCGGCCGGCTGCTCCATCTCAAGTTCACCGTCAATTTCAACGGTTTCAGTGCCTTCGGAGATCTCGTAACTGATGTCAACGTTAGGAGCTTGTGCCGAGTTCCTGTCGATGTCGGCGTTGTCTCCGTCGTTGCCGCATGCGGTCAGGCCCAGGGCAGCGCTGAGCAAGATTCCTGTGATGGTCGCGAGTTTGGACCGGCTATGTTGAGAGGACATGTTTTTCCTTGCGTTTGTGTGGTACACCGTTTAGTCGTCAGCTGAAGTGACCTTAGCAAATAGGTCGTCGACGATTGAAATATCTGTTTCAAATGCGTCGCGGACATACAGCGTGTGCATCGGATAATCATTCAGCTTCATGTGCGTCCAGTCCATGGAATACTCCATACCCAGGTCCCGGGCCAATTCGATGAACCGATGACGCAACCGTGCTCGGGTCGTAGTGGGTGGTTGCTCTCGAGCTGCGTGAACCTGAGCATCGGTCAGAACTCTCGCCACCGCTCCCCTAGCCTGTAGCAGGTTGAATAAGCCACGTTCCGGGTGGATATCGTGATACGACATGTCTAATTGCACTAGGCGTGCCGCACCCCAGTCCAACCCGCGCTTGGCGGCGTACGCGGAGTACAACTTGTGCTTGATGGCCCAATCGATTTCGGTATCGATCGAGGTGAAGTCCTGCGTGCGGATCGCCTTGAGCGTTCGTGCCCATAAATCCATGATTTGCTCGAGGTACTGGTGATGCGGTCCCTGTTGGGCAAGAAAATCTTGCGCAATCTCGAAATAAAATTCTTGAATATCTAACGCAGTCATCGTTCGGCCCTCTGCCAGCTCCAGCGGCGTGCGACCGGTGATGTCATGCGAGACCTGTCGGATGGCACGGACCGGATTGGCGAGCTGCAGATTGCTCAAGGGTCTGCCCGACTCGATGATTCGTAAGAGTAATTCGGTGGTCCCGTATCGAACCAGTTGTGTGGTTTCCGACATGTTGGAATCCCCCACAATGACATGGAGGCGACGATATTTCGTCGAATCAGCATGCGGTTCGTCTCGAGTATTGATCATTGGGCGGGCTCGAGTCGACGACGACGAGATCGCTTCTTGCATGTAGTCGGCGCGTTGAGAAAACGCAAAATGCGGTTCGGTGCGCCCTGGGAATCGGTGAGCTAATGGCAGTGCACTGGGATCGTTGATGACCACGCCATTACCAGCGATCAGCTGTCGTGTGATGAGAAATGGCAGTAGCGCCTCGGTTAGTCTGCGGTATTGCGTGGTGCGTTCAATCATGTAGTTTTCGTGGCTGCCATAAGAGTTGCCCAGGGAGTCTGCGTTATTGCGATACAGATACACTTCACCGTCATACCCTTCGGCAGCCATAGCCTGCTGGGCTTGCACCACGAGGTCATGCATGATGGCATCGCCGGCGGCGTCCGAAGCGAGTAGCTCATCGAGTTTGGTGGTCTCAGCTGTGGCGTATTCCGGGTGTGAGCCGACGTCCAGATAGAGCCTGGAGCCGTTGGGAATAAAGACGTTGGAGGAATTGCCCCATGCGACCACAGGTTTGAACATGTATCGGGCAACTTCGTCGGGTCCCAGTGGACGCTTCGTCGGGTGGACGGTGTGGACACCATATTCGGTTTCTACACCCATAATGCGGGTATCCAATGGAGCTCCTAAAACGCTTGCGGGTCGAGTCGTCGAAATGCTCGGTGTGTGCCGCGCAGCGTCTGAGGATCACGATCTAAAAGCGCCAGTTCAATGTGACTATCAGTGGTATCAAGTACTTGGCGTATCGCTTCGATGGTGGTCGAAAGCTCTGTGACCGATCCGTTGAGTTGGCTTTCCAATTGCTCACGCAGCTCTTGTGCGTTGCCGCCCAGGACTAATAAGCCGTCGTGTTCTAACAGCGTGCCATCGAAGGAGATGTGATAGAACCGGTCGGTTGTTGGGCTCTCTCCCACTTCTGCTACACCGATTTCGACTTCAAACGGTTTGGCACCTGATAGAAAGAGTTCTCCTAGCGTCTTGGCGTACATATTGGCTAATCCGCGGGCTGTGACATCAATGCGCTCGTAGGCGTAGCCTCGAGTATCGGTGTAGCGGATCCCGGCTTCACGCAACGCCTCGAATTCGTTGTACCGACCAACAGCTCCCCACGAGATGCGGTCATAGATCTCAGAAAGTTTGAACAGCGATTGAGAAGCGTTGCGGGTTAGCGAAACGATGCCCTCAGTGGTGGAAGCGAAGATGACCGGCTGGCCTCGTCGGATGCCTGCCCGGGCGAAATCGGCCCGGTCTTCCATGTGTTGTTGTGGTGACACATAGAATGGTTGTTGCATTAGTTTTTGTCCTCCAGCCCTGCGACACGGTCTGCAATAACGGTTGGTTCAATGGCAATGACACCGTCACCGGTGACCACATAAACCAGCGGATACAGATCGCGCTGCGGATCCGGTCCAGCCGTCCCGGCATCGGCATCTGCAGCGTCGATGAGGGCTAGAAGGCTGGCATCAACGGCCTGCTCCTGTGTCGCATCCGGATTCCATAGACGTTTCAACGTGGTCCCCGCGTAAGGAGAACCCGACCCAATCGAACACCAGTCGCGTTCCTCAAAACGCCCGCCTGCGACGTCATAGGAAAAGATTTTCGCCTCACGGGTTCCCGGGGTGACCCCGGCAAAAACCGGCACTGCTGACATCCCCTGCAAGGCCTGCGGAAGCTGATTCCGAACCAGCGTTGCTAACCGGTTGGCTTTACCGGTGAGGCTTAGCTGTGTGCCTTCAAGTTTTTCGTAGTGTTCCAATTCGACCGCAAACAGGCGGGCCATATCCATCGCGAAGCCGACAACGCCTGAAACCCCGATGAGCGAGTGCGAGTCGGCCGCAAAGACCTTGTCCATCATGGCCGATGCGATGCGGTTGCCCATCGTGGCCCGACGGTCTCCCGCCATAACCACGCCCTCGGCAAAGCGTATAGCGGTGATGGTGGTGGCTTCGGCCATTTCGGGCCGTTCACCGGTGGCCTGTGGCATCAGCTCTGGGTGCTGGTGTTGGAGGTGAGCCACAAAGGACGCTTCCATCCCGAGTGGCGCGTTGGGTGAAATCATGGTCGACTAATGTGGTCTTTCTTCGAGGATGCGTGGGTCTTAAGACGGGGTCAGAACGTTATTGACCGCCCTTTTGGACAAAGCTTTGGACAAATTCTTCGGCGTTGACCTCTAAGACATCATCAATTTCGTCTAACAGCGAATCCAAGTCTGAGGTTTGTGCAGCGGCCGAACCTGGCGTTGGGGTGCCGGCCGGGGGTGGATCTGGCAGGTAGTTTTCTTCAGCACGCTGTTGGCTTTGACGACGTTGTTCCTGTGCCATGCTGTGCTCCTTTCTGCATCGGAGGGGGTTAACCTCCGGTAACTCTATATGGTTTTAACAGTTCTAGTAGTCGCGCTATTTCAGCGCGATTCGCGGCGGTGTCATCTAAACTAAGCTGCGGCTGGCCGGTATCGAGTAGCCCGTTGTGATCACCGCGGGTCCCTTCCAATGGTTCTAATAGTGAAAACCGCTGGATGGGGCCGGTGCGGAACGGCCGGACCAGCACTGATTCCCAGGATACTCCGGCTAGGTGCGCGCCAAACCTATCGATCAGCCGGCCTCGCGTCCAAGCCCGAGTCGTAGTAGGTGGCAGTTCTATGGCCTGCTGAATTTCTTCCTCGGTCACAAGCGTTTGCATCGCGCCACGAGCCACGAGCCGATAATAGAGCCCTTTATCTTGCCGGAGATCGGCCCATTGAAGATCAAGCATCCCGAGTTTGGCGTCATCCCAGGCAAGACCATGGCGCTGTCGCATGGCGTTGAGGAGCTGGTATTTCGCTACCCAGTCGAGTCGGTCAGCGAGTTGCATGGGATCTTCTTCTAAAATGTCGAGCACTTCCGCCCAGGCCGTGACCATCTCAACGCTTTGCGAATCAGTGATGCCGTACCGCTCCAGATAGTCCTGGGCCGCCTGTTGGTATATTCGCTGAATATCGAGAGCGGTCATCCAACCCCGTCCGTTTACAAGGACTTGAGCTTGTAGCGAGGGGTCGTGGGAAATGTCTTGGAGCGCCTGGACGGGATCGGCTAACTCGATCATCGGAAATTCCCGCAATTCGATCATCGACAATACCAGCGAGGTCATCCCGACCCGCAACCACGTGGAATATTGCGAGAGGTTCGCGTCGCCGATAATGACATGCAATCGTCGGTAGGCATCAGGTTTTGCGTGGGGCTCATCCCGAGTGTTGACGATCGGACGACGGATAGTTGTTTCTAACCCGACTTCTTCTTCAAAGAAATCTGCTCGCTGGGAAATCTGGAACCCGGCTCGTTGATTGAGACTGCCGATACCCACCCGACCTGCACCCGTAATGATCTGGCGGGTGGTAAAAAATCCGATGATGTACTTGGACAGTTCTTCGAAGTCCAGTTCGCGAGCCACGAGATAATTTTCGTGGGCACCATACGATACAGATTTGGAGTCGGTGTTGTTCTTGTACAACAGCACCTGAGGGGACCCATCCGAAGCGGCTATGTGATCAGCAGCCTGCTGGGCAATGCGGTCACCCGCCTGATCCCATATCACTGCGTCGCGCGGATTCGTGGTTTCTGGCGACGAATACTCCGGGTGGGCGTGATCCACATAGAAGCGAGCGCCATTGGGCAAGATCAGGTTGACCAACATGTGGATTTCTTGTCCGTCCTCATTGACGGGCGCCTGATCAGTCAATTGGCTGGGGTGGGCTATGGAGCGGGGCATCTGCCAACCGCGAGCATCACTGAGCGGGGATTCTTCGTTATAGTCCCATTCGGTACTGGCAACGTTGATGCCCTCGGAGGCCAGCTTGTGCCCGTAGGCATTAATGAGTTCAAGCGACAGCATCGAATGCGATGCCTCGGGCTGGGCCGGTGCGTGGATGCCGAATTCGGTTTCCAGTCCCACGACGCGATGGACCCCGTAGCCGACTGCAGGACGTGCAAACTTTGCGGCCAGCTCAGCCGGTATTATTGAGCGCGAAGTCATCGAGTAGAACCATCCTGTAACACACGAAGTGCAATAGCTTGACCACCGCGATGCCCGGCCAAACGCAACCACTGTTGTGGAGCGGAGGTGTCGGGCAGGTCGAGTTGCTGGGCTTTTTCCTCGCGAATTGCTTGCAGCAAGTGGCTGGTTCTCAGACCCTTACCTGCCTGCTGGTCGGAGCGCAGTGCCTCCAGAAAGTCTTTGATCGCCAGGCGTTTCGCCCGATCGACGATGTTGGCGATGGTCGCACCGGAGACAAAGTCTGCGAAATACAACACTTCCGACGTGGCATCGTGATAGGTGACCTCGACGAACGCATTAGCAGCATTTCGGGCATAGAGCGATTCGACGGATTCGCTAATCATATGCTCGAGCGCGCTGGCTGCGCTGCCGTGGGCCACCGTTTCGGAGGGGTGAATCGGAATCTCGGTGGTCAGGTAGATCCCGAAGATCTCTCGCGCTCCGGCCGCATCCGGTCGATCCACCCGGATTTTTACATCGAGACGCCCCGGCCGCAAAATCGCCGGATCAATCATGTCCTCACGGTTGGACGCGCCGATCACAATCACATTCTGCAACGCTTCCACCCCATCAATTTCCGCCAGTAATTGGGGCACGATCGTCGTTTCGACATCCGATGAGGTGCCACTGCCGCGGGTGCGGAACAAGGATTCCATCTCATCGAAGAAAATCACGACCGGGTAGCCATCGGAGGCCATCTCGCGGGCTCGAGAAAAAATGGTGCGGATATGGCGTTCTGTTTCGCCTACGTACTTGTTTAGGAGTTCTGGACCCTTAATATTCAGAAAGTAGGAGTGCTTCACCCCAACGGCTCGTTCAGCTAGCGACTGTGCTACGGCCTTAGCGATGAGTGTTTTACCGGTCCCCGGCGGACCGTAGAGCAAGATACCTTTGGGCGGTTCTAATTTGTGCTCGTAGTACAGCTCGGGATGGGAAAACGGCAGCTCTACCGAATCTCGAATCTGTTCAATCTGTGGTCCGAGGCCCCCGATGTCCTCGAAGGTGGCATCCGGAACTTCTTCTAACATGACATCTTGCACATCGGAGATATCCAGGACCTGGGTGGCGTACCCGGAACGGTAATCCACCAGGACCGCATCGCCGACGCGAATTCGCTTGTCCTGCAGGGCGCCAGCACGTTTGACGACATGTTCATCGTCGGTACGTCCTACGACGAGCAGACGTTGTTCATCCAATAGCTCTTTGACGCGACCGGTTTCCCCGGTTGGACTGATTCCCAAGACCGCCACGATGGATAAGCCCTCATCGAGCAGGACTTCGCTGCCCGAGGTGACCGCCGCTGGATCGAGTAACGGCGAGATGTGGGTCCGCATTTTCCGGCCGGAATATAGGATATCGGCGCTGGGGCGGGCAACGGCCGGCAGTTCGACATCCGGGTTATGTTCTCGGGGGCCGTGCACGTCAAGGACCGTGCCAAAACTAAATGGTGGTTGGGCATTGTCGGCGATCGAATCTTTTAGCGTGGTAATCTCGTCCCGGGTGAGATTCAGGATTTCGACCATGCGCCGGTTGTTTCGGGCAGCGGTATCGAGATCCGCGCGCAGCTGTCGATTATTTTCCACGAGGGTGGCAAGCCGACGCCGCGTCGAATCGTATTTCTGCTGTAAATCTCGATGTTGTTGAGCAGAGACAGATTCCCGGGGTGTTTCGGTCGGCGTATTGTCTGCCAAACTGACACTACCTCCAATAGTCCTTGGTCACGTAGCTCATAGTCTACGCGGCTTCGTGACTCACTTGGTGTGTTTATGCCTGCTGCTCATCGTCTGATGGCGAATTCTGCCCTGACGGTGAATCTGCGAACGAATCTATGGCCCGCTGTGCTTGGGCTTTTGACTGGCGAACGGCTTTTTTGGCGCGCTTTATGGTCGGTTCCCGTTCGCCGTGTTGTTCAGGACGCCACTTTTCGTCTTCAGGCGGTGTCCAGATATCCATATCCTGCTGGTTGAACGTTTTGATTCGACGACGCAGCTCGAGTCCCTCTTGGCCCAGCGCTAACCGGCGGGCCATGATCAAGAAGCCGGTGTGTCCCACCATACGATGTTGGGGTCGTACGGCCAGTCCATCCAGGTGCCACCCGCGCACAATGGTCTCCGAAGCTTCGGTCGCTGTGAAGCGCCCGTCGTCTCGGATTGCTTCATGAATCCGTGATAACTGGGTAGCGGTTGCAACGTAGTTCAGCCACACTCCCCCGGGTGCCAGCAGGGTCGCTACTGTGTCGACGACTTCCCAGGGTGCCAGCATGTCTAATACGACCCGGTCGATGCTGCCGGGTTCGTGTTCGAGCAAGGCCTCTTCTTGTACATCGCCAAGCGTGATCGAAAAGGCCGGATGGCGTTGTCCGAAAAATGTCGTGACATTCGCTTCAGCAATTTCGGCAAAGTCTGCCCTGCGTTCATAGGCGAACACGTTGCCGTATTCCCCAACAGCACGTAACAGCGCAATGGATAACCCGCCTGAACCGACACCGGCCTCTACTACTCGGGCGCCTGGAAAAATATCGGCCATGTGGATGATCTGACCGGTGTCTTTGGGATAGATAACGGTCGCTCCACGTGGCATGGACAATACGTAGTCGGAGATCAGCGGACGTAGCACCTGGTACTCAAAACCGTGAGTATTTTCGATCACCACACCCTCTGGGCTACCGATGATCTCGTCGTGATGCAGCACACCGTGCTGGGTATGGAATGACTCTCCGGCCAGCAAGGTGATCGTATGGAGTTTGCCGCGCTCGTCGGTCAGTTGGACGCGCTCGCCGGCGCGTAGCGGTCCACGTCGCGCTTGGGCACCGATGGGCTGCGTTGAGTCATCCGAAGGGGTCATGTTGTAGTCCTTTCAAAACGTGCATTAGGTACGAAGACGTCTGGCCAGGACATCGGGATTGATAATGCCAATGACGCGGTGAGGTGTCTCGGTGTCCTCTACCACGGCGATGACATCGCTGGGGAACTCCATGAATCGAGTGAAAAGTTCTTCTGCTGAGTCTTCGGCGCCGATACGCGCATTGGGATTCGCTGTTCGAGACACCGTGCTGACGGGTAATTGCCAGGATTGTCTCGGTACGCGTGATAACGCATCATAGTCGACGAAACCGACCAACTGCTCGTGTCCGGTGGTGTCAGAGATTTCCAATACAGCGATTGGGAGTTGTTGGTACTCAGCCCCTGGTTGCGTCGGTGTCAGCAGCGGAACCAGTTTGGTAATAGGGGCATTGGACAAGATCGTGCGCACGGGGGTCATCAGATCGGTGATGCGCATTTGTTCAGCTTGCATCTGGAATTCTGCGGCTTGAATCGACCCGCTTGCGGCTTGCCACAGCATGGCGCCAATGAGTACCACGATCAAGAGCCCAAATACCGAAATGTCACCGGTCAGCAGCAATGGTATGAGCAGTCCGCCAAGGATTAACACAATGACGATGAGCCTGCCTGACCAACCCGCTGCACGCATGCCGCGAGCTCGTGAGCCGGTGGCCGCCCAGACGGACGACTCCACCACTCGCCCACCATCCAGTGGGTGCCCGGGTAGCAGATTGAATAAACCGATGAGCAGATTGGTCCAGACGGTGACGTTGAGTAACACCATGGTGGTCCCGCTGGGATCAAGTAGGACTTGCGATAACATCCAAGCGATACCAGCGATGGCTAGGTTCGATATTGGACCTACGATCGCTACAGTGAGCGAACGCAGTGGCGTCTGTGCTTTGCCTTGTGACGAGTGCTGGTATATTGTCGCACCACCCCAAAAGTTCAGAGTGATCTCATTGACCTGCCAGCCGAACGCGATGGCAGCTAACGCGTGGGCGAGTTCGTGAATTAGTACCGTGCCAAACATGATCAGTACAAAAAACGCCGAGACGGCCCAGGTCCACCCTGTTGAGGCCTCTGGTAATGCTTGGGCAAATGTTGGGCGGAAAATCACCATAATTAAAATGGCAAAGATCCACCAGGACCAACTGATATAGATGGGGACGCCGGCTACTGTGGCAATCTTGAGGCCCTTGTGAGAAGTCATAGCCGGGTTCCATCCTAGAGGGTTGTTGACGGGTACTGTGGGTTAAACTCTGCCACACTTTGGGTCACCAACCGTTGAGTATCGCTGGGTGTGCCCAGTTTCTGGTGACGGCGTGGTTATGTCCGTGATGTCGAGTTAGCTAAGCTGGAGTGAGATGTTTTTGTTGAACGTAACGAATGGATTGTATGTCTGATTTTTCTGGTAATGACCAGAGTTTCTTGGGCTGGTTGACACAGCACACTCCAGCCTTGTCGGGCCGGACGTCTCGTCCCGCAAGAATACTGGTAGCTTCATTTGAGGGCTGGTCTGATGCCGGTGACGCCGCGACCGACGCGGTTGAAGAAATCGCACGTCAGACAAGTGCGGAACTCATCACGGAAATGAATCAGGATGAATATTACGACTATCAGGTCACTCGGCCGGTCGTCATCCGCAAGTCAGATGGCCGTGGGCAGGTGGATTGGCCCCGTACCCGAGTGTTCCATGCGCCCCCTGCTCAGTCGCATCCCGATCAGCCCGAACTCTACTTCGTACTCGGTACTGAACCCAGTTTGCGATGGCGCGCTTTTGTCAAAGAAATTCTTGACGCAGCCGAGGAGTGGGACATTGATGCCGTGGTCGTTGTCGGAGCGTTGCTCGCCGATGTACCACACTCCCGACCGCTGACGCCCACCAAATCGTCTGCCTCACAGGAACTCCGAGATGTCGTTGCGGGTTTCTTGAAGCCAACCTACGAGGGCCCCACCGGAATTACCGGGATCCTCACGGATGAAGCAGCCAATCGAGGCTGGCCCACGGTCGCTGCATGGGTCACGGTCCCCCACTACGTAGCGCAATCACCATCCCCGAAAGCACAGTTGGCTATGGTGCGAGAACTGGAAGACCTACTGGAGCTGCGACTGCACCTGAAAACGCTGGCGGATGACGCAGCTGCGTGGGAACGTGGCGTCGACGAACTGGCAGCTGAGGACCCAGACGTGGCCGCATATATTCAACAGCTGGAAGAAGCTCGCGACACCGAACAACTCCCTGAAGCATCCGGGGAGCAGATTGCTAAGGAGTTTGAACGGTATCTCAAGCGGCGCGACGAAGACGGCGGCGGATCGGCGACCCAAGGCGGGGGCACCCGTTAGGCACCACGATTTGTCCTGGCGAATCGTCTGCGGGACTAATACAGTCTGATCCCCAGCAAGGCATCAAGCACCACAATTACCCTGATCGATGGGAGGTCTTGTTGCTGCGGGGCGCTACATTGCAGCCGTTCCTTGGCCCACGCATCGACGGCCTGCAGGGCAGCGGGGGCATTCAAATCGTCCGACAGGGCAGCAAAGATCTTGCCGATTAGCTCATCAGCGTCACCGGGCTGCTCGTGGGCGAGTGCTTCACGCCACGTGTCGAGCCGTTGGGTAGCGGCTGCAAGTGCTTCGTCGGTATACGACCAATCGCTGCGATAGTGGTTATCCAACAGCAATGCACGAATAGCCATGGGCGATTCGCCTTTGTTCACTAAGTTGGATACTAATTCCAGATTGCCCAGCGATTTGGACATTTTGACGCCATCGAGTCCTACCATGCCGGAATGGACGTAGAGCTGCGACATCGGCTGTTTTGTCACGGCTGTGGCGTGTGCGGCGGAGAATTCGTGGTGTGGGAAGCGCAAGTCTGAGCCGCCACCTTGCACGGTGAACGGCACCGGCAGGGTGTTGTGAGCGATCGCCGTGCATTCCACGTGCCATCCTGGTCGTCCTGCACCCAGCACATCGTCGTGCCAGTAGGGTTCTCCGTCCCGGCGTGCCGACCAAACGAGTGGGTCGAGCGGATTGCGTTTGCCGGGGCGATTGGGATCGCCACCGCGTTCCGGGAAAAATTGGACCATCTCGTCATGCGAATGCGCACTGATGGCCCCAAGGCTCCAGGGAGTCTGTTGCTGGGCGGCATCGATGGAAAAATAAAGGTCGCCATCTGGGTTGTCTGCGTCGCCGGGTACGCTATAGGTCAGGCCGTTTTCCATCATGCGACGGACCAGGGTTCGCACCCAGTCAACGGTTTCGGTGACCCCCAGGTAGTGGGAGGGGGCAAGCACGTTGAGGTGCTGCATATCTGAGCGAAACAGATCGGTCTGTTCTTGGCTCAGCTCCTGGTAATCAACGCCGAGTTCGGCGGCTCGTTCGAAGAGTGGATCATCGACATCGGTGACGTTTTGGGTGTAGGTCACCCGGTATCCGGCGGCAATCCAATAGCGGTACAGCAAGTCAAACGTTACATATGTATTGGCATGGCCCAAGTGGGTCGCATCATAGGGCGTAATGCCACAGACATACATGGTGGCGTGACGATCCTCGATCTCAACGCGCTGCTTCTGCTGCGTTGCAGTGTCAAACAGTTGAAGTTTGTCCTGTTGAACAGGGAGTGCCACCGGGAAGGGGGTGATCCAAGATTTCATGAAACCTCTCAAATTCCGAATGAACGTTACTCAGGCCGGCTCTGCTATTGTCAGGCGTTAATGAGCCCCAGGCCAAGCAAAATGTATAATCCCGCGCCTAGCAGAATGCGGTACCAAACAAAGATTTTGAACGAGTTATTTGAGATGAAGCGCATCAACCAGGCGGTCACCGCATACCCAACAATAAAGGCCACCACGGTGGCAACGATGGTTTCTCCCATCCCGTATGCTGCGCTGGGGTCGGGGTCGGCAATGGACTGACCAAGTTTGTAGAAACCAGAAGCGAAGACAGCTGGGACAGCGAGTAAGAAGGCATAGCGAGCGGCAGCGCTGCGAGTGTAACCCAGCGCCAGTCCCATGGTGATGGTTCCGCCAGAGCGAGAGACGCCAGGAATCAGTGCCAGAGCTTGCGCGAGCCCATAGAACAGACCGTCGCGCCAGCTCAGTTTCGACAGTGGCTTGGTTTGCCTGCCCCAGGTGTCAGCCATGGCGAGGAGGACCCCAAAAATAATGAGCATGGTCGCGACCAGCCACAAAGACCTGAACGTCGTGTCGATTCTGTCTTCAAAGAAGAGGCCCAAGACACCGATCGGAATGGACCCGAGGATAATTAGCCAGCCAATGCGGACGTCGGGATCCGAATGTGACACTTTTCCGGCGATCGCTCGAAACCACTGAGAGATGATTCGCGTGATGTCGCGCCAGAAATACAGCAGCACCGCCATTTCGGTGCCAATCTGGGTGATAGCGGTAAATGCTGCACCGGGATCTGCTGCCCGTGGCAAGAATTCGCCGACGATGCGAAGGTGTGCCGACGATGAGATCGGCAAAAATTCCGTTAGTCCTTGGACGAGCCCAAGGATGATCGCTTCAATCCAGTTCACCTGGTCAACCCTACGACACTCACGGCCCACTTTTGTGAAGCTACATGAGGGTGAAGGGGATTATTCGTCGCTATTGTCCTCGTCATCTAGCGCGTCTTCGTCGTCGATGTCGAGTTCGTCATAGTCATCATCGTCGTCGAATTCATCGAAGTCATCCTCATCGTCGTCTTCGTCGTCGTCATCTTCAAAGACATCAAGCGGCGTGACTTCTCCGGTGGCATCGTAGAGGGCATCTTCATAGCCTTCGAATGCATCGGCAAGGGCATAATAGGCATGTTCAAGTGCAGGATCGTCGTCACCGCGTTTATTCGTCGCGGCAGCGAGATGTTCTTGCAGTGCTGAGATTAGGGCCTCTAACGAAACGCGTGGATCGGTGCTCATGGAGTCTAGGCTATCTTGGTTTGTCACAGGTGACCACACTTCTCGACATTGAATGCTCTGCCCGATGCGAAACAGGCGAGCTGGTACGTTCCGATTCTTCCACAACCTGACTACAGTAGATGACATTATTTTGTATTTGGTCATTTGCCACGAGGAGGGCCAACGAGTGCGAGAGACACCGATTACAAGTCGTGTTGATTCTCTGACCCGTAAACATGCTTGGGAGTACTTGGTGATTACCGTTGCTCCCGGTGAATCACTAGCCCAGGCTCGTCAACGACTCGTGGAGCACGCTGAGTACGGTCATTGGGAATTGCAGCGCACATTATTGTACAAGGGTGGTACCCGACGGTTTTGGTTGCGTCGCAAAGCCATTAAAGTCGAGTCCACCCTTGTAACGCTCTAGGGTTTAGGAGTTTTTAAGCGGCCCGAGTCCGAACGTGGCAAAGGTCGTGTGGGCTGATTCGTCATCCGAGGGGTGATATACCCCGGCCATGACGTCCCGGTAGAGTCGTGCGATTTCTTCGCTGCGGTGATATCCGGCGCCACCGGAAGCTTCGAATGCGTAGTCGACTTGTGCTTTCGCAACACGTATCGCTGAGATCTTGTTTGCGACCAGCCGGGTAAACCATTCATCGCCATAGTCGGTGAGCTGGGTGATCGCCTCGGCTAACCCGGTCAGCTGCTGGTCCTGTGTCATTTGACGCAAGATCGCTTCACCGTGTTTGTAGCGCAGGATGGGATCCTGGGACAAAGCAGTGCCATGGACTTTTGATTTGCGACTGTGTAGTTTTTCCGCCGCGATCTCGACAGCTCTATCCCCTATGCCGGCATACACCGCCGAGATGAAGGTTAAAAAGGACGCGAAGATCGCAAACGTGAGCAGATCTTGGTTCGGTCCGGTCGGGATGCGGCGAATGATCCGCTGCGCTGGCACCACAGCCCCCTGCAACTCGGTGACAAAGGAGTGGGTGGCACGCATGCCGAGCATATCCCACCGGGAGCCGTCAGCTTCAGTATTGCCCTCGTCACGATCTAAGATCGCGTATACCAGTTCAGAGCCATCCGGGGTCTTGCCGAAGATGCCTAGTCGGCTCCACACCGGAGATAGCGTGGTGAATATTTTCGTCCCGGTGAATTTCACGGAGCCGTCGGCCTGGTCTTCAGCAACAGTATTAGCATCGAATAGGACCGCATCGTTACCGGCTTCGGAGATCCCAAAGGCGTAGATCTCACCTGCTGCCGCGTCTTTGAGGATGAAATCCAGATCGTTGTTGCCGTGTGCTCGGAAGATAGCTGCTACCCCTGACCAGATAAGGTGCATGTTCACTGCCAGAGCCGTTGCAGGAGCGTAAGCGGCTAGCTTTTTCTGGGCATCGACCACTGCTGCGAAATTCCAGCCCAGGCCTCCCTCGGTTTCGGGGGTCAGCGCTGCCAGATACCCAGTTTCTTTTAGGACTTCCAGGTCCTCGTAGGGAAATTCATTGCGTTCATCAAACCCCGAAGCTCGCTTCCGGATACCTTGGAGTACCTCTTCGGTGAGTATGGTGTCGATCTGATCTTGATACTGCGAGTAGGGCAAGGTCATGCTGGATATCCTTTTCAGTTGGCGCTGGTTGCTGGATCAACGATGCGCAGCAATGCCCGCACCCCAAAATCTAACGAATCGATGGGCATGCGTTCATCAATGCCGTGGAAGAGTTCAGGAAATGCTAAATCTGCCGGAAGTTGTAGCGGAATGAAGCCGTAGCCGGCAATACCGAGTCGAGACAAAGCATTATTATCGGTACCTCCGGACATCATGAAGGGCAGCACGATAGCTTCGGGGTCTTCTAGCCTGATAGCTGCAATCATCGACTCCACGAGTCGACTATCGAGGGGTGCCTCAATAGCTTGGCGTGAGTGTTCGTATTCGACGGAAACGTCGTCACCGGCCAGTTCCTGGATGGTCTTCAACAGCTGTTCATCTTGGCCAGGTAGCGGACGAGCATCGACGGTGGCTTCAGCCTTACCGGGAATCACATTGTGTTTATATCCAGAGGTGAAGCCGGTCGGGTTTGATGAGTTACTTAATGTTGAGCCCACGAACGCCACCGCTGAACCAATGGCTTCGAGCTGGGGTTCAGGGTTAGTTTCGTCAAATGGGACACCCATGAGCTCGGAGACTCGTTCCATGAGTCGTCGGGTTGTATCGGTGTAGTGCAACGGCCATTGGTAATGACCTATGGCTGACATAGCATCGGCCATTTTGGTTACTGCATTATCAGCGTGCCTGGCCGACCCGTGCCCTGGTGCGCCCGTTGCGGTCAGGTTGAGCCAAGCAATTCCTTTTTCGGCAGTCTGGAGGAAATACGCTCGTTTTCCCGCCACGGTGGCGCTGAATCCGCCCACTTCCGAGATGGCCTCGGTAACACCATCGAATAATTCCGCTCGGTGTGTAACGATCCAATCTGAGCCGTACACTCCGCCGGCTTCTTCGTCAGCAAAAAGTGCCAGCACAATATCGCGTCGCGGTTGGAGGTTGTTGGCATGCAGATGTTCTAGTGCAGTCAGCATGACAGCGTCCATACCCTTCATATCCGCTGCGCCCCGACCGTAGATTACATCGTCGATGACTTCAGCGCCAAAGGGGTCTACGGACCATTCGGTTGCGTCGGCCGGTACGACATCAAGATGACCGTGTAGTACAAGTGCAGGCGCCTCGGTATCCCAGCCTCGCATCCGGCCCACCACAGAGGCCCTGCCGGGGACGGACTCGACGATTTCGGGGTTCATGCCCATGGCTTCCATCAGGCTGGCGCAATATGCTGCGGCTTCTGGTTCACCTCGGGCGTTGTTGCCACCGAAATTTGTGGTGTCGATTTGGATAAGGTCACGAGTAATTTGAGCGACTCGATCGCGGAAGGTTCCCGGGCGGATCGAGGCATCATCGAAAAGTTGAGCCATACCGTCACCTTATCGAACCCAGAAAGTCGAGACTATGGTGTGTAAACCCGAAAAAGTATGTTATGCTTATCGCTGTTGCCTTCTCCAAATGTTGGAGAAACACCACCAGCGCGGGTGGCGGAATTGGTAGACGCGCAGCGTTGAGGTCGCTGTGAGCTTTATCGCTCGTGGGGGTTCAAGTCCCCCTCCGCGCACAATTGATTCGGTTCATAGGCCCAAGTCAGACTGGGCTATATGGGCCGAATTTTTGTTTCCTGCACTAGCTTACATATTGGGATGAGGCGCTGAGGCTCATCCGGCGTGAAGCGGTTTTGTCATAGGATCGAGAGCAGCCCTGTGAATTTTTCCATTTCTTCGCATTTGTAAAGGCCGCTTTGAACGAACCGCTGACGATCGTGATGATTTCCATGCATACCTCTCCCCTCGCCCAGCCCGGCCAGGGCGATGCAGGCGGGCTCAACGTGTATGTCAGGAACCTGTCGGAAGCTTTAATACGGGCCGGTCATCAGGTCTTAGCCTTTACCCGCAAGACCGCTGCAACCGAGGAAGTCATGACCATTGATGGGGCCACCGATTCGCAGGTTGTGCCAGTAGCCTCGGGGCGTTTGAAGCTTCCGAAGGAAGCGCTCTCAGAGCTCACCACGCAATTTGCCGAAACGATGGCGACTGAGGTGCTCCAGCGGGCCAAGCACCCTGTCATACTGCACTCGCACTATTGGCTCTCCGGTGTGGCTGCACTGCATGCGACCCAACGCCTTCGCTCGCCAGTGGTGCATACGATGCATACCCTCGGTGCGGCTAAAAACTCTTCAGAGCCGGGATCGGAACCGCCATACCGGATCGAGCGAGAAACCTACATCAGTCTCAACGCCAGCGCGCTGACAGCTAACACAGCGGTCGAAAAACGCGAACTCGTCCACCATACCGGGGTGGACCCCGCTCGCGTGGTCGTGGTCCACCCAGGTGTCGATCACAGCGTTTTTTCGTTCGAGGGGCCCGCAGAATGGCCAGGGCGCCAAATAGGTGACAGTCTCAAGGTGCTGTTCGCGGGCAGACTCCAACCCTTCAAAGGCCCCCATGTCCTAATCGAGGCGCTCGTAGAGCTGCGCAAGCGCGGACATCAGCCGCTGCCTACTATCCACTTCACCGGCGCTGCCTCAGGACAACATGACTACGACCTGCACGCCAAGGCATACTTACTTGGTGTGGCACAGCAGTGTTCGTTCTCGGGCCCGGTTGCTCCGGCCGTGCTGGCGCGCTATATGCGAGCCGCAGATATCGTCGCGGTCCCCTCGGTGGCCGAATCATTCGGTCTCGTCGCGATAGAAGCGCAAGCCTGTGGCACTCCGGTCATGGCGCATCGTGCCGGTGGCCTATCCATTGCCGTAGCTGACGGAAAAAGCGGTCAGCTCATGGATTCTCTCAGGCCTCAAGCATGGGCTGACGCACTAGAATCGGCGCTCACCCAGCCTCAACTATGGCGCGGTTATGGCCAGGCCGGGGTGCAGCACGCCAAAAAATTCTCCTGGACGAGCATGGCCCAACGCATGACGAAGCTTTATCGTAACGTCCTACAGGGAATTTGAGCTCTCGTTAATGCTGGCGTATCTCGCCCAAGAAGTGCAATTTTTCTTTCCTCGCATTCCACCCCACTACTAACAGCCGGTCCCCGGCTTGCTGATAATGTACTGCGACACGCGAGGGCAGACGCATCGGCGACGCGAATTCGATAGCCCAGGTATAGGGAGCTAGAGTTTCGCGACCGGCCAGCATCCGGCCCGCTGCATACATCCCGTGCGCGATGGCGCTCGGCATGCCCAGTGCTTTTGCGGTGAGATTCGATAGGTGAATTGGATTGCGATCGCCCGATACGGCTGCATAGCGTCGTCCGATGTCTTTGGGTAGCTCCCACTGGCCGGTCATGACTGGCGGTTGGAAGGCTGGTCGTTCGGGACGCGGTGGGGGTGTTGCGCCCGGTAGGACGGTAGATTTCGATAGGTACAGGGCCATGGATTGCCACAGGAGTTTGTCGGTGTTCGGGTCAAATAGTTGCGCCCACACCTCAACGCTAGTACCCGCGTGGTGCGGGGCCAGGTTTTGTGCCCACGTAGAGAACCGCAGTGGCAGGTCGATGGGGACATCTGACATGTGCCAGACGCGATGTTGTAAATGCACCATGCCTTGCAGCGGCAGCGGAAAACGACGATCGGCCATCATCGCTGTGGACAACCCGAAGGCGGTAATATGCACCGCTACCGATGGCGCCGAGTTCTGTCCGACGAGCCCAGACGACCCCATCAGCACGTTGTACTCATCTACTAACGTTCGTGAGACGACATCCGTGGTCTCCCACCTGGTGTCAGGAAGCACCACGAGCTGTGACTGTTTCGAGCGCAGCATACCTGCGGCTACTTTGGCATAGGATTTCGCCAGGGGTGGGATTTCTTCGACGGTGACGATACGGTATTTTTCTGGAACTGGATCCGAATCCACGAGATTTGGTGTGAGCATCATTTCCCTACCATTGATTGTCCACATACTCGCAGCGTTGTGCCATTAATACCTGCCGCGGCATCAGAACTGAAAAATGCGATAGCTTCCGCCACATCCACCGGGCGTCCGCCTTGTTGTAGCGCGTTCATCCGGCGTGCCACTTCTCTGGTTGCCGTCGGCATCGCATCGGTCATAGCGGTCTCAATGAATCCGGGGGCCACCGCGTTGATTGAACCGCCAGTTTGTGCCAAACGGCCAGCCAACGCCTGGGTCATACCAATGATGCCCGCTTTGGCTGCAGCATAATTTGTCTGGCCTCGGTTCCCGGCGATACCCGAGGTCGACGACAATGACGTTATACGGAAGTTATCAGCCACGACACCTTGTCCGATGGCTTCAAGAAGCTGTTGATTGATACGCAGCGGAGCCGAGATATTTACCTCTATCAGGGCATCCCACCGGCCAGCATCCATATTGGCTAAGAGTTTGTCGCGCGTGATGCCGGCGTTATGGACGATACCGTCCAGACGGCCAAACCGTTCTGCAGCGAAGTTCAGCAATTGTTGCCCGGCGTCTGCAACGGTGATGTCGAGTTGCACAGCAACCCCATTGACCCGGTTCATGACTCTGGTCAACGCTTCGCCAGCCGAGGGCATGTCCACACCGATCACGGTAGCGCCATCCCGGGCTAATACTTCACTGATTGCCTCACCAATACCTCGAGCCGCTCCGGTAACGATCATGACTTTATGAGCTAACGGAGCATCCCAGTCAGCAGGAATACTTCCCGCAGAAGACGAGACGGTCACGAACTGTCCGGCTACATACGCCGACCGCCCCGAGAGGAAAAACCGCAGTGCTGCTTGCGCTGCCGGAGCTGTCATCTCCACGCCGTCGGATAACATAATCCCGTTGGTCGTGGCTCCTCGCCGCATTTCTCTACCGAGCGAGCGCGTGAGCCCTTCGATGCCATGTCGAGCGGCTGCCATGTTGGCGTCACCCGCTACGGCGGCTTCCTCAGGATCACGCAGAAGCGTTATGACGCGACCGTTTGGCTGCAAGCCACGCAGTGCGCCACCCACTTCTAACACGCGCTCCGATAATTCAGCGGGATGCGTCACATCATCCAACCCCACGATGATGGCAGCAAAGCTCGGCTTCAGTCCCGGATCACGGCGCACATCATAATCTTCGGCCCATAGTTGTTTGGATACGGCTTCTGCGGCCGGCGATGTTCCCACCACTAGGATGGGCCCGGCGATGAGGCGGTCGCCTTTGTTATGACGACGTAGCGGTACCGGCTGCGGTAGCCCCGCCGTCTTGGCGAGCTGCTTGCCGAGCGGGCTATTGACGAATCGGGTGTAATTATCTGTTTGTGACATAAACTCTGGACGTCCTTTCAGCGGTCTATCGCAATGGGCAAGTTAACGGCCGCGCATTAATGCGACAGCGCCCTGACCGCCGGCAGCACAGACCGAGATCAGACCCAGTGAGCCTTCGCCTTTTTGGTGCAGCATTTTTGCTAACGAGGCGACAATGCGTGGACCGGTCGCAGCAAATGGGTGGCCTGCTGCTAGCGATGAGCCGTTGACGTTGAGTTTTGAGCGGTCGATCTCACCCAGCGGGGTATCACGGCCCAAGACATTTTTGTTGTATTCTTCGTCGGCCAGTGCCTTCATGGTTGCAGCGACCGTGCCGGCAAAGGCCTCGTGAATCTCGAACAGGTCGATGTCTTCCAGACTTAACCCGTGACGATCTAAGATCCGTGGGATCGCATAGGTTGGGGCCATCAACAGGCCCTCGTCACCGTTGACAAAGTCCACGGCGGCGACTTCGAAGTCAATGAACTCAGCCAAGATCGGTAAATTACGTTCCTGTGCCCAGTCTTCGGAGGACAACAATGCAGCCGCCGCGCCGTCGGTGAGGGGTGTCGAGTTGCCAGCAGTCATGGTGGCTTCTTCTCCGAGGTGCTTGCCAAAGGCCACCCGCAGTTTCCCGAGGGATTCCATAGTGGAACCCGGGCGCATATTATTGTCTCGATCTAGACCGCGGAATGGGGTCATCAAATCATTGAAGAAGCCCGCTTCATAGGCGGCAGCCATATTGTTATGCGACTGCATGGCCAACTCATCTTGTTCTTCGCGGGTAATCCCCCACTGGTGGGTGGTTAGCGCTTGGTGCTCACCCATCGATAGACCAGTGCGTACCTCGCCCGCCTGCGGAGCTAACGGGGCGAAGTGCTTGGGACGGAGTTTCATCGCAATTTTGATTTTATCCTGCGTAGTCCGGGCACGATTGAGCTGCATGAACAGATCTCGAGCTTCCCGATTGAACGCCAACGGAGCATCAGAAATCGTATCGACCCCGCCACCGATGCCAGCATCGATCTGACCCAGTCGAATCTTGTTCGCCACTCCCCCAACCGTCTCGATTCCGGTAGCGCAGGCGGTCTGTACGTCATGGGCGGGCGTGTGTGCATCTAAGGAGGTGCCAAGAACCGATTCACGCGTGAGGTTAAAATCCACGGAGTGTTTCATGACCGCGCCGGCTACAACTTCGCCCAGCCGGGCTCCTTGCAGGCCATATCTTGCCACGAGCCCTTCGAGAGTGGAAGTCAGCATGTCTTGGTTCGATGCACCGGCGTATGCTCCGTGAGCCCGCGCGAATGGAATACGGTTGCCGCCGAGAACCACCGCTGGACGTAGGGAGCCTCCGGCGATTGCCGTTGTGGGTGTAGAAGTCATTCGAGTCTCTTTCACATGGTCGTGGTTACGGTCAGGTATGTTTACGAACCCTCACTTTACCTGATACTCTCAGTATCGTGAAGATGTCTGCCACACCTACGCCGGATGGGCGCGATACCCGCTGGGATGAACACCGTCGCCAACGCCGAGATGAGCTCATTAAGTCAGCACGCATCGCTGTCCACACTATTGGACCCGACGTGTCAATGGAAGAAATTGCCCAGCAAGCAGGCACGTCCAAATCAGTTTTTTATCGGTACTTCAACGACAAACAAGGACTCCAGCAAGCGGTGGCGCAAGCCTCCATCGATTTCATGGAGGCAGAACTTAAACGCGCCGGCACAGCGGCCAGCACACCGCATGACGGGCTGTACACCATGGTCCTGGCGTACTTGCAGCTGGCAGACTCATCACCCAACGTCTATAACTTTTCGACTGCGATTCCCACCGGCACCACAATTTTCACAAAAAATATGGCCCAGTTTCTCCAACGTGCTGTGGAACGGCATGCACCGCCCTCTGGAGATAAGACGCTGTCCTATTACTGGGCTAGTGCTGCGGTCGGATTCGTCCGTGCTGCCGGTGAAGAATGGATTGCAGCACAAGATCATTCCCATCGACCACAAGCTGAACAGCTAGCCCGCAGCATTGCGGATTGGTTGCTGTCAGGCATCGACTCAGCTGGCTTACCCTCTGAACAGGAGCACTAATGTCGCCAACGCAAACCGAACTCAGACTGGATCAAGACGAACTTCAAGAACTCCTCCTTGGGCCATGGGCTGAGGACCGCCGTAAAATGCGCAAACTCATGGAAGACCCACTCTTTCATCATCAATTTAACCTCACCATGGAAGAACACCGTGAGCTGACGCTCAAACAGCTCCAGGAACTGGCTGACCGCAAGGTGATTCGGAAGGCCTACCCCAAAGAATTTGGTGGAGAAGATAGCCCCGGCGGAAATATTGCAGGCTTTGCCGAAATGTTCCATGCCCACCCGTCCATGCAGATCAAAGGCGGAGTCCAATGGGGATTGTTCGGCTCAGCAATCTTGAGTCTCGGCAACAAAGAACAACACAAGAAATGGCTGCCGGGAGTATTGAATCTTGAATTGCCAGGCGTGTATGCGATGACTGAAATCGGTCACGGCTCAGACGTCGGCAACATCGGAACAACCGCCACCTATATCCCCGAAGATGACGAATTCGAAATCCACACTCCGTTCAAGGCCGCCTGGAAAGACTACCTCGGCAACGCGGCGCTACACGGCAAAGCCGCCGTGGTCTTCGCACAATTGATCACCAAAAACGTCAACTATGGCGTCCACGCCTTCTTCGTGCCACTCCGTGACGATGACGGTAACTTCCTGCCCGGAGTGGGCGGCGAAGATGACGGCTACAAGGGCGGTCTGAACGGCATCGACAACGGACGGTTGCACTTCACCCACGTCAGAATCCCCCGCACGAACTTACTGAACAAGCTGGGCGACGTGGACGAAAACGGCGACTACACCACCTCCATTGCCTCGAGCGGACGCCGGTTCTTCACAATGCTGGGCGCTCTCGTGCAAGGCCGGGTATCTTTAGCCGCTACCGCTGCCAACGCGTCTGCCCTCGCCCTTACCGGCGCCATCACTTACGGCAATCAACGTCGCCAATTCAACGCCGCCTCAGATGTCGAAGAACAAGTCCTATTGGATTACGGGCTGCACCAGCGCCGCCTGATTGACCGGCTGGCTCGGACATACGCTGACACCTTTACTGTCACCGATTTGTTGGTGAAGTTCCACGAAGTGGTCTCCGGACAAAACGACACCGACGAAAACCGTCAGGAGCTCGAAACTCTAGCGGCCGGTATCAAAGCGGTAACCACCTGGAATGCCATGGACGTGTATCAAGAATCTCGCGAAGCTACCGGTGGTGCGGGATACATCGCTGGGAAGAACCGTTTTAATGCCCTGCGGGATGATTTAGACGTCTACACCACGTTTGAAGGTGATAACAATGTGTTATTGCAACTGGTTGGTCGCCGTTTATTAAGTGACTATTCCAAAGAGTTCTCCGACACTTCATTCAAGGTGCTGACCCGCTACGTTGCCGAGCGGGCGGAAGACAGCCTCTATCACCGGTCTGGGTTACGCCGGGTCGTGCAACAGGTAACCGACGTCGGGTCCGAGCGTCGGTCTGCTGCCTGGCTCAAAGAAACTGAAGTGCAGCGCAACTTGTTTAGCGATAGAGTGCGCACGCAGATCGCAGAAGTTGCTGATGCCCTCCGACCGGTCGCGAAGAAATCACAAGCAGAACAAGCCAAAGCGTTCAACGAAAACCAGTACGATCTCATCAAAGCCGCAAAGTCGCATGCCGAATTGTTGCAGTGGGAATCGTTCACGGATGCCTTGGACCGGATAGAAGATGAACACACCCGAAAAATCATGACGTGGATGCGCGATCTCTTTGCGCTATCAACCATCGAAAAAGATCTCGGTTGGTTCATCGAGTACGGTCACATCTCGCAGCAGCGGGCCCGTACGCTGCGCCAATACACCAATAGGTTGGCTGCGCGGTTACGCCCACATGCGCAAGATCTCGTGGATTCGTTTGGCTTCACCCAAAACCATCTGCGGATGGATATCACCACGGGTGTTGAGCAGGAACGCCAAGAGGAAGCGAGGGAATACTACCGCCGCCTCCGTGCCTCCGGGGAAGCGCCGATTCCAGAGAAAGTATATCGCGCTCGCCAAAACTAACATTTCGATACTAAGCCGTCTCGAGAGCGTGTCGTTACTAGTTCCATACCAACGACACGCTCTCGTATTGTTCGGTATCACCTGATTGAATAAGGACCATGTCAAAACACGCCCTGCTGGATAATGAACACCTCACTCGTGACGAAGCATACGCTCGTGCCGAGCTCGTTGACATTCAACGCTATGAAATCGAGCTTGATCTGTCGAACGCGATGGAGCTGGATGAACCGACCTATCCGGTCACCACCACGATCCGTTTCACGGCCACAACCAGCGGCGCTGACACGTTTTTGAATTACTTGGGAGCTTCTGTTGAATCAGTGACCCTCAACGGCACCGCACTCGATGTAGCAGAGATAGCAGGAACTGCCCGCATCGTGCTCCCCGACCTTGCGGAAGAAAATCAGGTGGTCATCCGCTCCCACAGCATCTATTCACGTTCTGGTGAAGGATTACATCGCTTCCTTGACCCGGTCGATGGGCAGGTCTACCTCTACTCTCAATTTGAACCCGCAGATGCCCGTCGGGTCTATCCCAACATGGAACAACCTGATCTGAAGGCAGTGTTCCACATCTCGATGATCGGACCAGACACCTGGACACTGGCATCGAATGGTCCTGTGACACAACGGGAAGAATTAGACCAGGGACTGGCGCGGGTTCATTTCGAACCCACCAAACCCATTTCCACCTACCTCACGACGTTTTTAGCGGGACCATACGCGAAGTTCGAGGATTCTTGGTCCGGGCATGAACCTACCGGAGCAGATCCCATATCGTTGCGCATCTTTGCTCGCCAATCACTGGCCGAACACGTTGATGCAGCAGAAGTTTTTCATCTGACGAAACAAGGCTTGGCGTGGTTCCACGAACAATTCCAGGTCGCTTATCCCTGGGGCAAGTATGATCAGGCTTTCGTACCAGAATACAACCTGGGAGCCATGGAAAACCCCGGGCTGGTGACCTTCAATGAGTCCTATATTTTCACTTCGCGAGCCACGGTGTCCCAGCACATGCAGCGTGCTACGACGTTGATGCACGAGATGAGCCACATGTGGTTCGGCAACCTTGTGACTATGAAGTGGTGGGATGATCTGTGGTTGAAAGAATCGTTCGCCGATTTTTATGGTACGAAAGCAGTTGCTGAAGCAACAGAACTGCCCGGGGCTTGGCAATCCTTTGCACATCAGCGTAAGGCCTGGGCGTATTTGCAGGATTCTTACCCCACGACCCACCCAATCGTTGCCGACATCACCGACCTGGAAGCGGCGCGACAAAACTTTGATGGCATCACCTACGCCAAGGGCGCTGCGGTGATCAAGCAGCTGTTCCACTATGTTGGTGCGGACGCTTTTGTGCAAGCCTGCCAAACCTATTTCACGCAATACGCCTTTGCCACAGCACAACTGACAGACTTCCTAGGTGTTCTGGAAGAGACCTCCGGACTCGAAATGAAGTCATGGGCTCAAGCGTGGTTACAGACTTCAGGGCCCACGACCTTACGAGCCACCGTCGATGGTAGCGGAAGCGTGATAGTGCACCAAGAGTCCGTTGACCCGAACACCGGCGTCGAAGTCTTGCGACCCCACGCGTTTACCGTAGCGATCTTCACACTGAACGACGAGGAAGAGCTGGTCAGCACCACAGAAGCCGACCTGGTGCTGGACGAGGCATTGGCGACTGTCGAATCATTGCAAGTGCCTGCAGACGTTCCGCGGGCGGTCATCGTGAACCAGCACGATGCAACCTATGCCAAGGTCGCCTTCGACCAGGCCACCTTGGATGCGGTCACAAGGTATCCGGTGATTGATCCCGATTCCACTGCGGTCGCCACGATCTGGTCCACACTGTGGACCATGGTGCACGAAGCGACGTTGCCTGCGGCTGATTTCATCCGTGCCGCCAATAATCTAAGCTACTCGATTGAAGATGTTTCGATGCATGCTCGGGTGCTTGAACAGGCCGTTGAAGCGCTCAAAGAATTCGCGCCTTCGTCGCAGCGAAATCGTTTGACTAAGCAACTGGCCACAGCATTGCTTGAGGCGTTAGTGCAACTAGAACCCGGGTCAGATCGACAACGTTCGGCCGCGCGAGCGTTTGCGCAGTTGGGACGGGGCACGGAGTCAGTCTCGGCTGAACTGACATTTCTTCTTGCAGCCGACGAAACCTCAGAGTTATCACCCGGTCTTGTCGTCGACGATGAGATCAAATGGGCGCTGCTGGTGAGCCTGGCATCGGTTGGTCGCATCGACATTGTGCGGCTAGACGATGAGCTAGCGGCTTCTCACACCGCCACAAATGAACTCAGGCATCGCACCGCCGTGGCAGCACTGCCTGAGCTAGCACGCCAAGCTAAACTGTGGCAACAGGTTTATGAGGGCGTAGACGAAAACGGTGTAGCACTGTCGAATGCCGAAATTAGCGCAACGGCCAGCGGCCTGAAAGCGTCCGCCCCATATGACCAGTCGGAGCAACTTCAAACCTTATTAGAAGGTCTGACTTCAATTTGGGAGTCACGGTCGAATAACCTTGCGACTCGCACTATTAATGGGTTGTTTCCGGTGCGCCACTCCCCTATCAAGGGCGGACCGCAGGCACAAGAAGATCACTCGGTGGTGGCTAACATTGACCTGTGGCTTACCCAGTACCAGGACGCGCCTAAAGCATTGCGCCGTCTGGTTATTGAGCGCCGAAGCGATATTCTAGTTCGGCTTCGCGCTCAAGCAAAGAAATAAGACAGTTCACACTGGTTCAGGGCACGCGATGAATCCATTCGCGTGTCTTGAACTTCTCTTCGGCAAGCGTCTCTGCACGGGATAGCTCATCGTCGGTAACTTCACGGGTGGCTGCTCCGTATCGTTCGGCAAACGTGTCGATCATGACGTCCCAAATGTCGGTGCGTGCCATGCCGGTTTGTCGTCGTAACGGGTCTACCCGTGCCTGCGCGGAGGCGATACCCTTATCGGATACTTTCTCTCGACCTATCCGAAGCACCTCGGTCATCTTCTCGGCATCGATATCGTAGGACATCGTGACGTGATGCAACATAGACCCTGAAGCTAAGCGTTTCTGCGCTGCTCCGCCAATTTTGCCTTCCGGCGTCGAAATGTCGTTGAGCGGTTCATAAAACGCCTTGACCTCCATCCGGTCGAGCGCATCCATAACCCAGGCATCTAAAAATGGGTAGGAATCCGTAAAGCTCATACCGTCCACAAGGGAGGTGGGGGTATACAGCGAATAGGTCACACAGTTGTCTGCTTCCATAAACATTGCACCACCACCAGATATCCGCCGGGCGACGTTGATGCCATGCCGTGCTGCTGCATCAGCATCGACTTCATTGCTGAAACTCTGGAACGAGCCAATCACGACAGCTGGTTCACTCATCGGCCACTGCCATAAACGCATAGCTGGTTTGGCCCGACCAGCCCCAACGTCTTCCGTGAGTACCTGATCGAGGGCGACCTGGGTGTAGATGGGAATCTCGGTGGGTACGATAACCTCCCAGGAATGGTCCTGCCAGCGCGTAGCAAAACCAGTGGCCCGTCGCACCGCAGTAGCGACCGCTTGGGCGTCAAAGCCGAACATCACCACCGAGTCATCGACCGCAGCCTCGACGGCTTTGACAATCGTGGAATGGCTAGCATCATGAGGCAGTCCCACAAGCGACCGGTTAATATCTTCGAGTGCCTCATCAGGTTCTAGAAAGAAATCGCCATTGATATTGGCGCGCGTAATCGTGTTGTTATTCGACACATCAAGGTCGGCGATCACGAGTTTGCCGCCGGGAACCTTAAATTCTCCGTGAAAGTGCTGGTCTTGGTCCGAGGGTGTAGCAGTCATAGGGCTAGTTTACTTGGCCTGACTCGGTGAGTAAGCAACGCTTTAACATGACGCACGATTCTAAGCCTATGACCGTGTCGTGCCCATCACCACGGTTACTTTTATCCGCAGACTTCGGGCTACTCTATAAAGTATGGCAAACACACATCAAGATGTTCCGGTTGGTTGGCATAAATTTGGTATCTATGCAGGGTGGGTCGCCACGTTTGCACTCGGGGTGTGGATACTGCTCCCTCGCCTACTGATTGGCACAGAATTTGCCGGCGCTTGGGCGATTACGATCATCTTGTCAGTTGTCATTATTCTGATTGGGTGCGCCACGCTGAGTATTCCAACGGTGCGCAAGAAAGTCCCATCGAAACGAGCTGTGGGGTGGCTGTGGTTCACCTTCTTTTGGGCTCTTATTGTTGGCTTCTTCCTACCGGACAACACGATTTTCTCCGCGACAAATTATGACGAAGCCACAGCGTTAGTCGCAGTGCTATTTGGTACCGGATGGGAAGCCGCTGGTTCAGCCATTGCGAATCCAGCCGCGATCTTGATGACGATTTCCGGTGTGATCGGTGCGGTATTTGCCGGGCTGGATTCTCGCGAAGGCGGACCGATCCGGACCGAAGACGAAGACCACTTACAAGGCTCGGGCCCATTTGCGATATTAGGAGAAGACGAGTATTACCAACCGTAAGCGATCGCTGTTAGGTCCTGAGACGTCGCCCATGCGTAAGATCCGGCAGGCGGCGATAGCTTTAGGGCCGCATGCGGGTGCCCACCGAGTTGCGCTGCGTGCCGCGACTTCCTTGGCAGTCCCGCTTCTCGTCCTCTATCTATTCGGCCGGATGGACCTTTCGATTTACGCTTCGTTTGGTTCCCTGGCTTCGCTTTATGGCCGCTTTCACTATTACGGGGACCGATTGCGCATGCAGTTAGGCGCCGGTTTGGTATTTATCAGCGTCATGCTGTTTGGCAAGCTACTGGCGATTCTTAATGCCCAAGTGACCATCCGGATTATGGTGGTAGCTCTGATCGCTACGTTGGTTACTGGTATCGCTGCGGGTTATAAGTGGCATCCGGGTGGGGCGACCTTTGCGGTATTCGCCTCGGGCGCGGTTGCCACGATGCCAGGTGAGTGGATTGAGCTAGCTTATGTCTTGGTGGTCGGCAGTAGTACCGTGCTCTTTGCGTTAACGCTAACGGCGGTCCTGGGATTGCTGCGCACGCGTAGCCTTACCGCAGTGTTTCAGCCACTAAAGCCAGCAGTCTATGAACCTGAGTGGTCGGTAGCGGTCACGGTCGGGGTGGGCTCATTGCTCGCGGGGCTGATTGGCCAGACATTTGATGATGATCACTGGTACTGGGCTATGGTTGCGGCCAGTGTCGTGCTGGCAGGTAAAGCCACTACTTTCCGCCTCACCCGAAGCTTGCAGCGCTTCGTAGGCACCTCAATCGGTGTGTTAATTGCCGCTGGTTTACTCTGGCTAGACCTTCCGATGTTGGCGCTGATCATTGTGGTGGTTATTTTCCAAGGGGCCGCAGAGCTGCTTATCGGACGAAATTATGGCCTGGCGATGTTGGTGGTGACGCCGCTGGCCTTACTCATGATCAGTCTGGCCAGCCCTACGCCACCAGAGGTGCTCGTGTTCGATCGGGTTTTCGAAACATTTATCGGCTCTTTAGTTGGCACGATCATTGCGTTGGTTTCGGCAAGACTGCGAACCGAAGATCCCGATCCGGTCGCCTGATACGACTAAAAAGAAAGTGCCACACCGTTTCGGTGTGGCACTTTTCGAAAGCTTGTTAGGGTATGAACCGCTGTTCTGGCTATTTCTTCCCGCCGAAGCCCTTGAAGCGAGCATTGAAGCGCTCAACACGGCCAGCGGTGTCCAAGATACGCTGCTTACCGGTGTAGAACGGGTGGGAAGCGGCAGAGATTTCAACGTCAATTACCGGATAGGTATTGCCGTCTTCCCATTCAGCAGTACGCTCAGAAGTAGCGGTGGTACGAGTCAGGACACGTTCACCTGACGACAGGTCGTTAAAGATTACGTAATGGTAATCAGGGTGAATATCTTTTTGCATGTTGAGTTCCTTCGTTGGTGCAACTGGATTTTGCCAGCCGCACGAAGACAATAAATAGGATCCGGTCAGCAGACCAAGGTAACATCTTACACGTTTTACGCGTTTCTAGCATCTTTTCTACAGAGCAGCCTTTGATGCGGGACCTGCGCGATCGGTCCTCAGGATTGCTCAGCCATTGATGAGCCGCAAAACCATGTTCACTAGCCCGACCAGTCCCACAATTACAATCACCGCTCGCAATATAGTTGGCTTAATACGACGGCCAATGTATGCCCCAAGTCTGCCGCCGATTACCGACGACACAGCGATCAATAACACGGCGGTCCAATCGATACGATCAAAGGCAAAGAGGATGTAGCCTGTAGCAGCAATCAGGTTAACCGCAAGAGACAGCCACGTCTTGATGGCATTGGCGTGCACCAAAGTACCGGTGGTCATGAACACGCCGAGAATACCCATGAGGATGACACCCTGAGCCGCGACAAAGTATCCCCCGTAAATACCGGTCAGAAATACCAGCACGAACAACAGTGGAGAAACCTGGCCACTGGGTATAGGCGAGAGGTCATCTCGGACCGGATCATCGCCATCTGCACTGCGGCGTCGTCGTACCCACGCATTGAGTCGCGGTTGAAAGACGACAAATAAGACCGCAAAGACGATGAGCGCCGGGGCAGCGTAATCAAAAACCGTCGCTGGGAGTTGCATGAGCAGGGTCGCACCAATGACGCCGCCTACCAATGAGGCTACCGTGAGTTTTCTGGCAATGACGCTGGCCTCTTTGAGCTCGCGTCGATACCCCCAGGTACCAGAAAACCCTGCAGCAACCAGTCCGATTGCGTTGGACATCTGAGCGGTGACCGGTGGGAAGCCAACCGACACGAGTACCGGAAACGTGACTAGCGTGCCAGAGCCCACCACCGAGTTGATCGTGCCTGCCCAAAAGCCGGCAAGCAGGACAAGTAAAGCCTGCCACCACTCTAACCCCAGGATTTCCATGGGACTCCTTGAAGCATTTAGGTGCGGGCAAAAGCCGTAAAGCGTCCCTCAGCATTGCGTGACACGTTCAAGGGCAAACGGAATGCTTCTGACAAGGTTTCTTCCGTTAAGGCGGTATCAATCGGTCCGGCGGAAACAATCTTTCCGTCACGTAGCAACATCGCGTGTGTGAAGTTCGGTGGGACTTCTTCCACATGGTGAGTCACCAGAATAGGCGTAGGTGCAAAGTGGTCCGCAGCTAACTGGGATAACGACCGCACGAGAGTCTCACGTCCAGCTAGATCAAGGCCGGCCCCTGGTTCATCGAGAATAAGCAGCTCGGGGTCTGTCATCATCGCCCGTGCAATGAGCGCACGCTTGCGCTCACCTTCAGATAGGGTACGAAACTTCCGCTCGCTGTACCGACCAATCCCCCAGCGCGCCAGCAGCTGCTCAGCACGTTTGAGATCTTCGGGGTCGTATTCTTCACGCCAGCGACCAGTGACCCCGTAGGCAGCAGTGACGACGAGATCTCGGACAATTTCCCCGCCTGGCACCTGCTCGGCGAGCAGCGTTGAGGACAGCCCTATCGAGGGACGAAGGTCAAAGACGTCGACGGCCCCTAACACTTCCCCCAGAATACCCACATTGCCAGACGTTGGATGCGAGCGTGCGGCCACGATATTAATGAGGGTTGATTTCCCCGCCCCATTGGGGCCCATCACGATCCAGCGTTCGCCTTCCTGCACGTGCCACGACACGTCATCAAGTAGCAGGTTATCGCCGCGGCGAAGGCTAACGTGAGACATATGCACAACGGACTCTTCAATGGGTTCAAATTCCCGAGGTGGCACGATGGGCCGTTGCGCGATTGTTGCAGAGGAAGTCAGTTCGGATGAGCTCATAGCAACCAGACTAGGCTAGATGCAGGACAAATTGTTGAAAGGAACCGGCATATGCCGACAAATATTGCCAACATGAAGATCGGTGACCGCGTGGTGGTCTATAACAATGCCGGCCATCCGCCCTTGGATGGTGTCCCCACGTACGCAGAGTCCCTAGAGGGTGTTGGCTTTACTGGTCACAGGTGGGTATCCGCCGCGAATCGACTCAAAGACTTACCAGCTGACTGGTATCCGGCAGTCCTGTCAAGGAGCACAGTTGAGGTACTCCAACAACACGCTCCGTTGGTTGTATTAGATGTCGACTCCACGTTGATCCACGAAGAGGTCATTGAACTTCTGGCAGCTCATGCCGGAAAGGAACGTGAGGTTGCAGAAGTCACTGAGCGGGCAATGCGCGGTGAGATCGACTTTGCTGACTCATTACATTACCGAGTAGCGACCCTCGAAGGACTACCGGTCACTGTGCTCGATGAGGTCGCCAAAGCGGCCACGATTCATGATGGTGCCCAACAGCTGGTTGAGGCGGTGCAACAATCCGGTGGTTTTGTTTATGCGGTCTCTGGCGGCTTCACGCACGCCCTCGCTCCGCTTGCGAAACAACTTGGGTTAGACGGCTATGCCGCCAATACATTAGAAATTATTGACGGCAAGCTCACCGGGAAAGTAACCGGGCAGGTTATCGACCGAGCAGCAAAAGCCGCCATGCTGCGCAAATGGGCGGAATCCCACGGCGTGCCCCTTGAAGCCACTGTGGCCGTCGGGGATGGTGCCAACGATTTAGACATGATTGAACTTGCTGGATACGGAGTCGGCTTTTGTCCGAAGCCGATTTTACGTGAGCATGCAGACTGCATCATCGAAGTCCCGACCCACGACGTCTTGCGTGCGGTATTGGGTTTCTAAGCTGCCTGCAGAGGATTGAGGAACTACCGGCACTCGACAAATACTTGCATACTGCACAGTAACGAGAAGATAAACACGCGCCGACCACAAGAGTCGGCGCGTGTACGAAGAGCCTTAGCGTTATTGACGGTCGAGCTGTTCAAAATAGTCGTGTGCGCCACCGACATATTCGGTGTGACCGACTTCCAGATCGTCGCGACCGACCAGCGCGGCGATCTCGGCTGCAAATTCTTCGACGGTATACAGCTTGCCAGCCGCCTGTCGGCGCGTTTCGATCGCTTCGGGATTCATCCGATTCAGCAGGGTGGCGGTAATCGTGCCTTCGATCATGTCAGCGGTCACGACCACGAAGCCGATTCCCTTCTCCTGCAGCATAGGGATGCGTTCTCGAAGAGCGACTTCACCGGCGCGTTTCGATTTGGCGACCGGTTCGTATTCGGGCATGGTTGGCACATCATCGATGAAGTGGGCCTGATGGCTGGTGATGTACACGATCTGGCCACCCGGTTCCATGATCTCTACGGCCTCTTCGAGCATGGCTACCTGAGCATCGCGGTTGAGCTTCATGGCATAGTCTTCACCGAAATCAGACTCCATGCCTCCCGAAGCATTTAGCACCAAAACATTCAGGCCGCCAAAAGACGCTTGGACGGCGTCGAGCATCGCTTGCCGGCCCTCGGGGGTCGTAATATCGCCGCCTACTGCCACGGCTTTGCCGCCGGCTTCTTCGATCTGTTTGACTACCTTCTTGGCACGGGGCGCCTTCTGGCGGTAATTAATAATCACGCCTGCGCCGCGAGCAGCCAAGCGTTGTGCAGTGGCGGCACCAACCCCGCGCGATGAACCGGTTACGATGATGCCGGTATCGGCAAGATCTTGAGTCTGTGTCATGGTTAGTGTCCCATCCCGAGGCCGCCATCCACTGGGATGACCGCACCTGAAATATAGCTTGCTTCGTCTGAGGCCAACCAACGCACCACGTTGGCGACTTCAGTTGGATCGGCGAAACGGCCAGCAGGAATCGCTTGCTTGTACTGTTTTTGTAGATCCTCGTTGAGCTCTTGTGTCATTTCGGTATCAATGTAGCCGGGTGCCACCACGTTGGCCGTGATATTGCGGGAACCCAACTCACGCGTCAAGGATCGGGCCATGCCCACTAGGCCGGCTTTCGAAGCGGCATAGTTCACCTGGCCGGGGGAACCGTAGAGCCCAACGACAGAAGAAATGAAAATCACCCGGCCACGCTTCAGGCGGATCATGCCCCGAGTTGCACGTTTCAATGCGCGGAAAGAACCCGTGAGGTTCGTGTCAATGACTTCTTCGAAGTCTTCTTCCGACATGCGCATGACCAGTTGGTCGTTATTCACACCCGCGTTATTCACCAACACCTCGACTGGCCCGTGTGCATCTTCAACTTGCTCAAATGCTTGATCCAGTGAGTCCATGTCGGTGACATCAGCTTTGACGGTCAGCAGGCCATCTGGCCCTTCGTCGGATCGCGAGGTGATTGCCACCTGGTCTCCGTTGGCTTCAAAAGCGCGCGCGATGGCCAACCCTATCCCCCGGTTCCCGCCGGTTACCAATACACTTCGGCCTTGCGCCACAATTACTCCTCAAGATAGATCAAGACGTTTTGTCACTACTCTAAGCGGGAAAGTGAGACAATAGAGGCTGCAACTCGTAACGTTAACGAAAATTTGTGTCGCGATAATTCGGGCGCGTGAAAGGAGATGATGTGACTCATCAGTCCAGATCCTCCTCCCAACAACGCCGTAAGTCGACTCGTGGCCACACCCGCCAGAGTCGTAAAGACGATAATCAGGTTTACCTGATCACGGGCGCTTCTGAATCCGTCATCGCCGATTCAGAGCGTAAGAACCGCATCTATGCGGTACTCATCGGCGTGCGTATCGCGTCATTATTTGTCGTTCTGCTTCTCGACGGCTGGCTACAGCTTGCAGTATTTGTTGGTGGCATGCTGGCTCCGTGGATCGGTGTGCAAATCGCCAATAACATCCGCCAGGTCCAGAACCGCTCCATCGAAGCGGTGCAGCCCCAACGTGCCGCCATCGAAGCCGCTGAGCAGGAGACAGCCTCGAAGGACGGTCAGACGGTGATTGTCGGAGATGTCGTTGCCGATGAAGACGAAGAGGAACCAGAATCTGACACGGCCACGCCGTCCGCTGAATCCCCTGAAACTAGGGATGGTTTTGATGAAAATGAAAGGGACAATGATGACAAACGGTCCTGATCTTCTCGGCAACCTCATGCAGACCGGATCTGCGACAACGGAACCAGCCGCTGCAGAAGTTCAGTGTTCCAGAAAGGCCTGTACCGCTGACGCTGTGTGGCAACTTTTGTGGAATAATCCAAAGATCCACACACCACAACGCCGGAAAATTTGGCTGGCATGTGATGACCACCGGGAGTTTCTCGCGGACTTTTTAGCTTCGCGTGCCTTCCTCAAAGAGATACAACCGCTATCTAGGTGATGCAGTTTATGATGCAAGAACACGTCCCCGAAACCACGAAGAAACCGAAACTCAATTTTCGGTTTCTTCTGTCGGGCGCATGGATCGGCGGTTTTGTCTTTTGTATCCTCTTTGCCATCGCGACAGTGTTCTTGGGTGAATGGCAGATGGACCGACGCATGGAAAAAGTCCATGAAATTAACGCGATCGTCAGCAACTACGATAAAGAACCAGTCTCATATGCCGAAGCCGGGCACCTTTTTGATGAATTCGACGAAGCACAAAAATGGACCCCGGTGAGTGTGCAGGGTCAATATCTTGAAGAAGACACCCTCATCGCACGAAACCGTCCTCGAGCTGGTGTCCCCGGTTTTGAGGTTCTGGTCCCCTTTGAGACGGAATCAGGCGATCGGCTGCTCGTAGACCGGGGCTGGTTGCCGCTTGGCAGCGACGCCACCGAACCCGAAAGCGTTCCGACACCGCCGCAGGGCCAGGCCAGCATCATTGTGCGTGTAGTGCCGGGGGAAGAATCGCTAGATCGTGACGCCCCTGCCGGCCAGGTTGCTTCAATTCATCTGCCCGCCATCGAAGAACAGCTTGGCTATGAGCTGGCTGATCAGGCATATGGTCTCATGGCCGCCGAGTCTCCTCAGATGGACGAGGTCCCACAACAGCTACCTGAGCCTCAACGTGACGAAGGCCCCCACCTGTCGTATTCAATGCAGTGGTTTACCTTTGGTTTGATGTCATTCGTGGTCTGGGGCTGGTTGGCCTATCAGAAAGCCGTGCGCAACCGAGAAGACGAGCTCTACGGGGAGCGTGAAGAAGACGGGTTCATCTCCGCACATCGCGTTGAGCGAGCCAAACCCGTCAAGCGTCGCAAGGGTCAACTTACCGACGAAGAAATCGAAGATGCCATGCTTAATGGTTAGGTGCTGCTGGGCAGGCAGGAACTGACTAGGCTAATTCAACAAGCTCAAGGTAGTCGTCTGACCAGATGTCTTCATCAGCATCCGGCAAAATCAACACTCGGTCTGGGTCGAGCGCTTGCACTGCTCCAGCATCGTGTGTCACCAGGACGATGGCACCCTCGTAACCTCGAATCGCTGCCAGGATCTCTTCACGTGAGGCTGGATCGAGGTTGTTGGTGGGTTCATCGAGAAGTAATACGTTGGCTCCCGAGACCACCAGTGTGGCTAACGCTAATCTGGTCTTTTCACCGCCCGATAGCACCGCAGCGGGTTTGTACACGTCATCTCCGGAGAACAGGAATGAACCCAGGACGGTGCGGACTTGGGTCTCGTCCAAATTTGGAGAGGCAGACTTCATATTGTCTAATACCGATTGCTCTACGTCCAGGGTCTCGTGTTCCTGGGCGTAGTAGCCCAGTTTCAACCCGTAGCCTGGTTCGACTCGGCCTGTATCAGGCTCTTCGTGACCGGCCAGTAATCTCAACAGGGTGGTCTTTCCGGCGCCGTTGAAGCCCAGGACTACTACACGCGATCCCTGATCGATAGCAAGGTCAACACCGGCAAAGACTTCAGTGGAGCCGTAGGATTTTGAAAGCCCGCTTGCGGTCAGGGGAACTTTGCCGCATGGCGCTGGCGTAGGAAAACGCAGATTGGCGACGCGTTCTTCGACCCGTTCATCGGCCAGGTCTGCCAGCATACGATCGGCACGACGGGCCATATTCTGCGCTGCCACAGCTTTGGTGGCTTTAGCGCGCATCTTGTCAGCCTGCGCATACAACGCTGAGGCCTTTTTCTCGGCGGATGCCCGTTCCCGTCGGCGTCGTCGTTCATCCACTTCGCGCTGTTTCAAATACGCCCGGTAACCCATCGAATAGATGTCGATAACCTGCCGCGTGGCGTCTAAGAAAAAGACCGTGTTCACGACCTCATCGATGAGGTCGAGGTCGTGAGAGATGATCATCAGACCACCCTCATAGGTCTTGAGATAGTCCCGAAGCCAAATGATCGAGTCTGCATCTAAGTGGTTCGTTGGTTCGTCCAGAATCATCGTGTCTGGTTGTTCAAATAAAATACGCGCCAGTTCAACCCTGCGGCGCTGCCCGCCGGATAGCGTATCCAACGACCGATTAAGTAGTTCAGTTTCGATGCCAAGGTTTGACGCGATAGAAGCCGCCTGCGATTGGGCAGCGTATCCCCCGGCGGCGATGAATTCGGCTTCGGCTGTGGGATAACGTCGCATACCGCGTTCCATCTTGCGGGGATCATCGGAGCTCATCTCTTCTTCAGCTCGTCGCATACGACGTGCCAATTCTGCCAGGTCACGTGCAGACAGAATACGTTCACTGACGGTTTGCTGAAGGTCGCCGGTGCGAGGGTCTTGGGGCAAATATCCCACCGTACCGGTCCGCATGACGGTGCCGCTGGCGGGAATAACTTCGTCCATGAGTACTTTGGTCAGCGTGGTTTTGCCAGCGCCGTTGCGTCCTACAAGTCCGATACGGTCTCCGGCGTTGATGTGGAACGTGACGTCGGACAGCAGCGTCCGGGCGCCAACCACAACAGACAACTGCTGTGCTGAAATCATCGCGGTACTACCTCACGAACATACATACGGGTTAGAAGACCTGTCCCATTGTAGGGAAACTCCACCTGGTTTTACGATTCTGTTCACTGATCGATGTCGTAGACGGCTGTCATGCCAGCTTCGATGAGTCGTGCGAGTTCTTGATGTGGAGTCACACCGCGCTGCTGAGCACGTTCAACGATCTCATCAGCCAGGCTTTTATCTAACGGAGTGTGCACCGTGACCCGAGCATTCTGATTGCCGTTGTTTTCGTTTGTCTTGGGTGGCGTGGCTTCCGGGGCTCCGGGTAGCTGGTCCTGGTCCATGGTGAAGCCGGGACCGTGGTCGACGGATTGACCGGTTTGGAACGCTTTGGCCGCGGCATTCGCCCGCGAGTCGGCGGCTTCATTCAGCGGATGCCCCGCATGGCCTTTGATCCATTGGAAAGTGATATTGCGTCCGGCCTCTTTCGCTGCCGTCATGAGTTCATCCAGCTGCATCATGAGGTCTTTGTTGATGACCGGTTTGCCGTCCGACTTTTTCCATCCTTTCTTCTTCCAGCCGGGCATCCATTTTGTGATGGAGTTAATGGCATATTGGGAGTCGGCCAGGATGGTCAGATCGTGCTGGGTGTGTTGGGTGGCTTCGAGGAGCTTGATGATGGCCGAGAGCTCGCCGCGGTTGTTGGTGGCTTCCGGCCAGCCCCCGGCCGCCCAGTTGGAGTCGTCAATGTACCAGGCCCATCCGGCGGGGCCTGGGTTCCCGAGTGCTGATCCATCTACTCCAACTGTGAGCATGCTTGTCCTTTAGTTGCTGATTGGGGGCGTAACTAGTGTAGGCGTTAAATGGCCAACCGGTCGCCTACCAGAGCTGTGGTGGACGACCGGTTGGTCACAGAATGTACTGGGTTAGATGTTGAAGCCCAGTGCGCGCATTTGTTCGCGACCGTCTTCGGTAATCTTTTCTGGACCCCATGGTGGCATCCAGACCCAGTTGAGACGCCACTCATCGACCATAGTTTCGATGGCCCGCCCGACCTGATCTTCGATCACGTCGGTTAGTGGGCAGGCGGCAGTCGTTAGAGTCATGTCGACAATCAGGGCGCCGTCTTCGGCGTAGTTAAGGCCGTACAGCAGCCCAAGATCGACAATGTTGACGCCCAGTTCGGGGTCAATGACATCTTTGAGGGCTTCCCGAATGTCGTCAAGTGGTGTTTGTGCAACAGTGGTCATGGTTACCTCCTGATCCGGCTGCATCGCACATTAGCGGAAAAGACTTAGGCAGGGGCTTCGGTCTTTTCGTAGTTGACATAGCCTTCATCTTCGAGACGATCGGCCAGCTCGGCTCCACCGGAGTCAACGATCTTGCCGTCGACGAAGACGTGGACGAAGTCAGGTTTGATATAACGCAGGATACGGGTGTAGTGCGTAATGAGCAAGGTACCCATGTCGTTGTTTTCCTGTGCACGGTTGACGCCGTCTGAGACTACACGCAGCGCGTCAATATCGAGACCGGAGTCGGTTTCGTCCAGGATGGCAATTTTTGGTTTGAAGAGTTCAAGCTGCAGGATTTCCGCGCGCTTTTTCTCACCACCGGAGAAGCCTTCGTTGACGTTACGGGTTGCGAAGGTTGAATCCATATCCAGATTATTCATGGCGTCGCGAACGTCTTTCGTCCACGTACGAATTGCTGGTGCTTCACCATCGAGTGCGGTCTTTGCGGTACGCAGGAAGTTCGTCATGGACACACCAGGAACTTCTACTGGGTACTGCATGGCCAAGAATAGGCCAGCCTGAGCGCGCTCATCGACTTCCATTTCCAGGACGTCTTCGCCGTCCAGCAGGATTTGGCCGCTGGTAACGGTGTAGGCCGGGTGGCCGGCGATGGCCTGGGCCAGGGTGGATTTGCCGGAACCGTTAGGGCCCATGATGGCGTGAGTCTCGCCAGAGTTGATCGTCAGGCTGACACCCTTCAGGATCTCCAGTTCACCTTGTTCGGTCTCAATGCTGACGTGTAGATCTTTGATCTCAAGTGTTGACATGTTCGTCTAAGTCTCCTTGTTGCCCGTGACAACGACGGGGCTTGGGTAATGGCTACAGGTGGGGTTAGAGTTCGAGGCCGGCGATTTCTTCTTCCATGACCTCAGTCACGGCTTCTTCGACTTCCTCGATGCCGATCTTCTGGATGACTTCGTTGAGGAAGCCACGCAGGATCAGCTTGCGAGCGACTGGCTCTGGGATCCCCCGAGCCATCAGGTAGAATAGTTGGGCTTCATCGAAGCGACCAACAGACGAGGCGTGACCACCGGAATCAATGATCCCGGTTTCGATTTCGAGGTTCGGAATCGAATCAGCGTGGGCGCCTTCCGTCAGCAACAAGTTCTGGTTTTTCTCAAATGAGTCGGTGCCTGACGTGTTGCCACGAATCAAGACGTCTCCGACCCACACGCTCCGGGCACCTTTGCCCTGCAGTGCGCCTTTGTACAGTGCATCTGAGGTGCAGTTGTTGGTGGAGTGATCGATGAAGATCCGGTGCTCCAAATGCTGGCCGGCGTCTGCGAAGTACAGACCGTGCATGTTCGTCGTGGCACCTTCACCAGCAAACCGGGTGATCGGCGTGAGTCGCACAAGTGAGCCACCATAGGTAATGGCGATGTGCTTGAACGTGGAGTCCTTGCCCAATGAGGCCTGCTGCGAGCCAGCGTGGACAGCTTCGTTGTCCCATGCCTGAATAGACACGACGTTGACGTTCGCTCCCTGCCCAACCGCGAACTCGATGTTCTGCGACACCACGGCCTTACCGGTCTGGTTGATGACCAGGTTGACGTGAGTGTTCGCTCCGACAGCAACATAGATGTGCTGTGCGGCGGGGTCCATCGAGTTGCCCTTGACTGAGACCTCAAGTGGTTTTTCAATCTCGAGGTTCTCGGCCACGGTAATGACGGTGGCTTCCTTGAAGGATGCCCAAGCAGCGGCCGAAGTTCGGTCATCTGGCACCATGAAGGACCCCAGGCGGCTGTCATCGCGGCCTACAGTCTCAACGGTTACGCCTTCGTGTTCGGTGACGGTAACTTCCGGGGCTTCGCCGGTGAGTAGCTGGTCGTCACCGTCTGGCAGGTGTAACCCTGCGAGACGATGCAGCGGAGTAAAGCGCCAGTCTTCTTCTTCACCGGTCAGTACTGGAAAGTCAGCCAGGTTAAAGCTGGTCTCACGATCCGCACGTGAAGTTCCGTATTTGACTTCTTCGGTGTCGGACTGCTGGCCAGCAGTTTGCTTGACGACGAGTTGTTCGCCTTCTTCACCCATACCTGGGATAAGCAGGTCTGGGCCGCCGTCGAGGGTTGTTGCGTCAGTGTTGGCCACGCTTAGCCCACCGATCCTTCCATTTGCAGTTCAATAAGTTTGTTCAGTTCAAGTGCGTATTCCATTGGCAGGTGACGCGAGATTGGTTCTACGAAACCGCGAACGATCATGGCCATCGCTTCTTCTTCGGATAGGCCACGGCTCATGAGGTAGAACAGCTGCATTTCCGAAACCTTAGACACGGTTGCTTCGTGTCCCAGCGTGACGTCGTCTTCCCGAATATCAATGTATGGGTAGGTGTCGGTCCGCGAGATGGTATCGACTAGCAGCGCGTCACACTCGGTGTTGTTGGCCGAATTCTTTGCGCCTTCGCTGATTTGCACAAGCCCACGGTACGCAGAGCGTCCACCACCACGTGCAACGGACTTGGAAATGATGTTCGACTTGGTGTTTGGTGCCAAGTGAACCATTTTGGACCCGGTGTCTTGGTACTGTCCTGCACCGGCAAATGCCATCGTCAGGGTTTCACCGTGCGAGTGCTCGCCAGTCAGGTAAACCGCAGGGTATTTCATGGTGACTTTCGAACCGATGTTGCCATCGACCCACTCCATGGTGCCGCCTTCTTCAACGACAGCACGCTTGGTTACCAGGTTGTAAACGTTATTCGACCAGTTCTGAATGGTCGTGTAACGAACACGAGCATTCTTCTTGACGATAATCTCGACTACAGCGGAGTGTAGCGAGTCGGTCTTGTAAATCGGTGCGGTACAGCCTTCGACATAGTGCACATAGGAGCCTTCATCAGCGATGATGAGGGTCCGCTCGAACTGGCCCATGTTCTCGGTGTTAATCCGGAAGTATGCCTGCAGCGGGATCTCAACGTGGACACCCTTTGGCACGTAGACGAACGAGCCACCGGACCATACGGCAGTGTTGAGGGCGGAGAATTTATTGTCTCCTACTGGGATGACCGAACCGAAGTATTCTTTGAAGACGTCTTCGTGTTCTTTCAGGCCGGTGTCGGTGTCAAGGAAAATGACACCTTGGCGTTCTAGCTCATCGTTGATCTGGTGGTAGACCACTTCAGATTCGTACTGGGCTGCTACCCCTGCAACGAGGCGTTCACGTTCGGCCTCTGGGATACCCAGACGCTCATAGGTTTCGAGAATGTCTTCTGGCAGGTCTTCCCAGCGAGTGGCTTGCCGTTCGGTTGAACGCACAAAGTATTTAATCTGATCAAAATCGATACCCGACAGATCAGCACCCCAAGTAGGCATGGGTTTGCGATCAAAGTACCGCAGGCCCTTCAGGCGAGTTTTCAGCATCCATTCTGGCTCTTCTTTCAGCTCAGAGATATTCCGGACGACGTCCTCGTTGAGGCCACGAACCGCTTTTTCACCGGCTTCATCCGGGTCATGCCAACCGAATTCATAGGGACCAATGGCTTCGAGTTCTGGGTTAGCATCCAGAACATCCTGAATCACGCCTGGATCGGCGGTTTCTTGACTAATTTGATCCGTCATTATCAACCTCTTTAGAACGGGTCGTGGATGGTGTTCACTTGAAAGTCCCTGAGAGACCTTCGGTGATTAGGGTTTTGAATTAATTCGCTGAAGTTTTCGTGCTGGTCGCTGCCCGGAGGGAAGCATGTGCAGCCCGCCCCAATGGTACGTGGGTGTTGCACACATGGCCACCTGTAGGCATCGTCGCGAGTCTTCGCACGTCTACTTCTAGTAAACGCGCAAACAGGTCAGTTTCTTCCTCGCAAAACTGTGGATATCTGCCAGCAAGCTCTTGGATTGGACAATGCCCCTGACAAATTTGGGCTGCACGCAGCGTCGTTACCTTCGCTGTGCGCCCGGCACGCCTGGTCGTTGCAGCAAATCCGAGTTCATCTAATACAGCGGTTAACGTCTGAATACGCTCATTGAGGGTCGTTGTTTCGCCGACTTCTTCATTGAAGCGTTCTTCGATCTGGTGAAAATACTGCCGCGCAAAGCCCCGCAAAGCTTCTTGGCCGCCATATTCGACAAGCGCTGCCATCGCATCGGAAGCAACCTCGAGATAATCGTCTCCAAGTTGCACTTGTCCTTGTTGAGTCACGACGTAGCGTCGTGAAGGACGGCCGGCACCGCGTTGCGAGCCAGACACCGCCTTGACTTCAACAAGGCCCTCTTCTTCTAGAGCATCCAGGTGACGACGGACTGCCGCAGCAGTCAAACCTAGCTTTTTGCCGATGGTGGCGGCACTGACCGGACCGTGCGAGAGCACAGCATGCATCACTTTCTGGCGCGTAGATTTGGATGTGCCTGCACCAGAAGAGGATTTTTCCGAAGAAGATTCAGCGAATTTAGTAATCATGGTATGTCCTAATTATAGGCCAGATCGCATATTTGGCTAGCGCCTGGGGCTATGGTGCTACTCACGCCGCACAAATTCTGCTCAAGGCCTAGGACTCGCCGAATGAGTTGTCAGGATGTTTGGCTAAACTGTAGGCGGTGTTTACCCAAGTGTTGAATCAATGTTGTGAGTCGTAATTCATGCTGTCGTTATCGAATGTCCATCGAGACGTTCCCTCTCGCAAGGGGCGCTTCCATATTCTCAAAGGCATCAGCTTTGAAGCCAAAGCAGGTGAAGTCACAGCGCTCTTAGGCCCGAACGGGGCCGGCAAGACCACCACCCTATCGATTGCTCAAGGCATCGATCCGGCGAGTTCCGGTACTGTGCGGCTGCTCGGCGTTGATCCATATCGTGCCGGTGCGGGTCTCCGGAGCCAAGTCGGCGTCATGCTCCAAGAGGGTGGGCTGCCGATGGCCGTCACCGGCGAACGACTGCTGCAGCATCTGCAACGCCTGTATTTGCACCCAGCTGATATTGAAGGGCTCATGACGCGCTTAGAGATTCAGCCGTTTCGGGATCGCCCCATCCGCCGCCTGTCTGGTGGGCAGCGCCAGCGACTCGGTATGGCGGCAGCCCTGGTAGGTCGCCCACGGGTCGTATTTCTCGACGAGCCATCGGCGGGCCTAGATCCGGTGTCTCGACAGATCGTTTTCGACTTAATTGAAGAGCTCAAAGCGCTTGGTGTCTGCATTATTTTGACCACCCATTTACTCGAAGACGCCCAGCGATTGGCAGATCATGTCGTGTTGATTCGTGACGGCCGGGTCGAGGCGGCCGGTTCTGTCGATGAACTTACCGCCACCGGTCTGCATCCCCCGCTGGCTTTCCGCTTAGAGGCCCCGCTCACCGCAGGCCAGCAACAGGACTTTCCGTCGCACTTAACGTTGAGTTCAGACGAGGTTTCGGCGGGTCCGGGGGTCTGGTACGTGTCTGGCATCGAAGCCCCCAGCGACCTGCACGCGGTGACTGCCTGGTGGGTGCGTCACGATCTGATGCCGGTCGATCTTGGGCTCACTGGTAAATCCTTGGAAGATGTTTTTTGGGAGCTGACTGCACATGACGCTTGATTTGACTCCGGTAAAACAGCCACATTCCGCGTCACTGTGGTCGAAAGTGTTGGCCCAAGGGCGCTATGAAACGCGGGTCACGGTGACCAACGGTGAGCAGCTGTTGGTCTCGATTATTCTGCCGCTATTGGCCTTGGCTGGGTTATATTTCACAGGGGTGTTTGATTCGCCGGATGGCCCCTCCATTATCGATATTGCTACACCCGGGGTGCTGGCCCTATCCGTGCTGTCGTCTGGACTCACTGGACAAGGCATTGCCACCGGGTTTGATCGACGCTACGGCGTGCTGCAATATCTGGCGACGACCCCACTGGGACCGATTGGGTTATTGCTGGGCAAAGTTGTCGCCGTGTTGATGGTCCAGACTACCCAGCTGGTGGTGATCGGGACCGTGGCCGTGTTGATGGGCTGGTCGCCTGAGATTTCAGGTATTGGCTCCGCGTTGTTCTTCATACTGCTAGGGGCCACGGCATTTACTGCGCTGGGTCTACTTATCGCCGGCACAGTACGACCAGAAGCGACCTTGGCCATCACCAACATCTCTTGGGTGGTCCTCGGGGCGCTGGGCGGTGTGGTCTTTCCAGTAGCGGAATTCACCGGCAGCGTGATCATTGACTTTCTGCCCTCCGCAGCGGTGGGCAACGGGCTACGTGCTGCGCTGCTTGAGGGTACATTCGACCTCGGCTCGTGTGTCATCTTGGCACTCTGGGCGGTCGTTTTCAGCCTGGGCACTATACGCTGGTTTAAGTGGCGCTGATACCACTACCTAGGTATCGTCCGTACCGCAGACTACATAGAGGATCCTCATCATGACTACTTCAGGCGACCTGACAAGCCGTCGCTGGATTGACGCGCTCATGCCGCGCACCTTCACTTTGTGGACGATGGTGCTGGGCGTCGCCTCCCTCGTATCACAGGCTGGCATTATTGTGACCGGCGGTGCGGTTCGACTCACCGCCTCGGGGCTGGGCTGTTCCGAGTGGCCGCGTTGTACACCCGACTCATATGTCACGACTCCAGAGATGGGCATTCACGGTGTGATCGAGTTTGGCAACCGCCTACTGACGTTCGTGCTCGCTGCAATCGCGGTGCTCACCATTCTTGCGCTGTGGCGTTTGCGTAAAACCCACCGGGAACTCTTGGTCATGTCAATCATCTTGTTCTTAGTTATTCCAGCCCAGGCCGTTATCGGTGGCATTACCGTGTGGACCGGACTCAACCCATGGGTGGTGAGCCTTCACTTCATCGTCTCTGCCCTGATGGTATCTATAGCCACACTCCTGGTGCGTCGCATCGGTGCTGAACGTCGGGCCCGGAAAGCCGGAGCACACCCGGTTCGCTTACAGGATGGTGCGTCAACATCGCTGACGAAGTTTGCTGCAGTCCTGTCATACATAGCCGGTTGGATAGTGCTTATCGTGGGCACCGTGGTGACTGGTTCGGGTCCTCACGGCGGTGATCCGACTGCCCCGCGACATGATTTTGACCAGCTGCTCGTGACCCGGATGCACGCTGCTCCGGTCTATCTCATGGTCGTGCTGGCGATCATCCTCATCGCGGTCATGTACCGTATCGATACCTCACAGCGTCAGCGGCGAGCAGTCTGGGGATTCACCATCGTGCTGATCTTCCAGGCGCTCGTTGGTTTCTACCAGCACTTCAATGGGCTGCCAATTCTTGTGGTGGGTCTCCATATGGTCGGCATTGGGCTCGTGGTATGGGCCATGACCATACTGTTGGATGTGTTCACATCCCGTTACGAGACCAGACCAACCCAGGCAGAACGAGGCCGGCCGGCTAGCGCCCCCGCGGTCGTGACTGCCTAATTGTAGTGTCTGATGGCGGAGGCCACCGAAAACGGGGGGTAGCTGGCCGCAAGAATAACGGGTATGGCGGCACATGCCGCGGCTACGCATATCTGCATCACGCTGTGGACGATCACTAGCGATTAGCATATTCCGAGACATTAACGGGTGAGCGCAGATAGACCGCCGCCGGGTTCTGGCAACGCGCTAACGCGTTTTTCCATGATGCTGGGATCACCGTCAAAGCGGTGATGACCGATAACGGCGCCTGCTACCGCTTACACTTGTTCAAGACCACGCTAGGCCCCGAGATCACACACCGGCTCACCAAGCCCTAGCGGCCTCAGACCAATGGCAAAGTCGAACGCTTCAACCGCACCCTAGCCTAAGAATGGGCTTATGGCCGACACCTACTACAGCGAAGGAGGCCATGCCGCGACATACGCCGACTGGTTGCACTACTCTAATGACCCCCGGCCCCATACTGGCACCGGGGGTCAACGTCCTCAGACAGCGTGCAGAACCTTACGGGGAATTACACCTAATCGCTTGCCTCGGACGACTACTCTAGAGCGCTCGTCAAAATCTTCTGATGAGATTTGTGTAGGGAGGCAAAGGGCACCGAGGAAAACCTCGGTGCCCTTGACTATTGCCCTAAAACCTATTGACCAAGGCCAGGTTGCGTCTGTTCATCTTCCTCGGAGAACGAGGAGCCGTCCTCGGCATCTGATTCGACTTCCTCATACCACAACGCCGTAATTAATCCTGCGTCATCGACCTGGATATGCAAATCGATTGGCTGCGCCGTGAGATCCGGCGTCAAGCGAGTCACGCCGTAGTTGGTTTCTGGTTCTTCATATTCGGATGGCACGAACGGCAAGGATGGCCGAAGCTGTGAATTCAGCGTGCCAACCAGCGAATCAATAGGGATGTCCTCACTGAGCTCTGGGGACACGCGAGGGTACCAGTCCTGTTTGTTCATGGCTCGTACGCCATTAATCTCGTCAACAACCCATTCTGAGGTGTTGCCGACTTCGGTGTCGGGAAAGGTGACGGCCTCGACGTGCGTTGGAGCGGCTCCTTGGTCAGGCAGGTCATCGGCAAGTTCAGGATCAGCGGTGCAGCCGCTCAAAGCGAGTGTGGCGGCGATGAGTGCTCCGGGCACAATGGTGCGAAATTTTGACAGTTGCATAGGTTATGGTGCGGTGACCATGTCCCCCATGAGTGGTTGCCCGACAAATGGGTCCACTGCGAGGGCGACGAAAATCAGCGTGAGATAGGTAATGGATAAGTGGAAGACCCGCATGGCTTTCTTGTCATGGAAGCCGGGTCGTTGCGAGTCGCGGTAGAGTTTGTGGGCTTCGTAGATGAACCAACCGCCGGAGACGGCCGCGGTGGCCGTGTATACGATGCCGGCCCACCCCATCGGAAGTAACAGCAGAGACACCACCACGGTCGCCCAGGTGTAGAGGACCACTTGTGAGGAGACGCGACGTGAGGTGGCAATAGCACCGAGCATGGGGACGTCGACTTCTTGGTAATCCTCTTTGTATTTCAAGCTCAGCGGCCAGTAATGCGGCGGCGTCCACAGGAAAATAACGATGAACAAGACAACGGCGGGCCACTCAACAGTGCCACGAACAGCTGCCCAGGCAATCAGGACCGGAAATGCCCCGGCTAGACCGCCCCAAATGATGTTCTGCTCGGTACGGCGCTTGAGGATGAGCGAGTAGATGACCACATAGAAGAAAATCGCGGCGATACCAAAGGCGGTAGCCAACCAGTTCGTTCCTACAGCCAAAATGCCAATCGCGAGGAAGGTTAGCACCCATGAGAAGACTAAGGTCTCTCGTGGCGTGACTTCGCCCGTTACCAGTGGGCGGTTCTTGGTGCGCTGCATGTGCTTATCAATATCGCGGTCGATATAGCAGTTGAACGCTCCTGAAGCACCGGCAGCCAGTGCCCCGCCGACCATGGTGGCTAATACCGTCCAGAGGTCAGGCCAACCACGCTGTGCGAAAATCATGGTGGGGAGGGTCGTCACCAACAACAACTCGATTACCCGGGGTTTCGTCAGGACGAGATAGGCTTTCGCCTTGCGGCGGAATCCGATCTTTTGGCGAGTCTGTTCCGAAGCCTGGGAAGACGTGGTGTCTTGGATGGCGGCGGACTCTAACGAAGTTGACATCAAAACTCTCTGGCTCTACGTGACAAGTCAGTAAATCTTTGGCAACGTACACATGTCGGTGCCTCTATCTAGTGTAGCGGTTGTGTCATGTCTCGAGCGCAAATCGTGGTGCCACGTAGGATTTGCCCGGTAAGCTTAGAATGAGTCTTGCATCTGCAACTGCTACACCGCTTTCAACGCAACTTTTCAGGAAGGCATTTCGTGGTCTCCTCCGCTTCAAATCCATCAGCCACAACGACTGCACTCAACCGACAACTTCCGGCTCGGGAGTATGTCTACTCTGATAAGGATCAACGCATCGTCGACACCTTAAGAGTGCTCGCAGCAGACGCGGTCGAGAAAGTCGGGTCTGGCCACCCTGGGACCGCCTTCTCGCTGTCACCCGTCGCCTGGCAGCTCTTCCAGAACGTGATGCACTTCGACCCGAAAGATCAACATTGGGAAGGCCGAGATCGCTTCATCCTCTCCCCCGGACACACTTCGTTGACGCTGTATCTGCAGTTGTTCGCCGCGGGCGCTGGAATAGAAATGTCCGATCTAGCCTCCTTGCGTACCTGGGGCTCCAAGACGCCTGGCCACCCAGAATATGGCGACACCGATCACGTGGAAATCACCACCGGCCCCCTCGGTCAGGGGCTCGCATCGGCCGTTGGCTTTGCCTATGATCAACGGCGCGTTCGCGGCCTGCTAGACCCAGAAGCCGCTCCCGGCACCTCGCCGTTTGATCACCATATCTTCGTCATCGCTTCTGACGGGGATCTTCAAGAAGGCGTAACGTCTGAGGCGTCTTCACTCGCTGGCACACAGGAGCTAGGAAATCTGATTGTCATCTGGGACGACAACGAGATTTCTATCGAAGACGATACGAACATTGCCTTTACTGAAAATGTTGAGCAACGCTACGAAGCCTACGGCTGGCACGTGCAGCGTATCGACTGGTTGCAAACCGGTGAATACGTCGAAGACACTCGCGCACTGTATGAAGCCATCGTCAACGCCAAAAAAGAAACGAACAAACCGTCGCTGATTTCGTTGCGCACGATTATTGGTTGGCCCTCCCCGACCAAGCAAGACACCGGTGGGATTCACGGTGCCAAACTGGGTACCGAGGAACTTGCAGGACTCAAAGAAGTCTTGGGTTTTGATCCCGAGGAACACTTTGTCATGGATGAAGAATTACTCGGCCACGCTCGCACCGTGCGAGATCGCGCCACCACTTACCGGCAGACTTGGGAAGAGGCCTACCAATCCTGGCGGGACAATAATCCAGAACGCGCCAAGCTCTATGACCGTCTTGTTGCCAAGGAGCTGCCAGAAGGTTTCGACGAGGCGTTTCCCACTTTCGAAGCCTCTGACGGACCCATGGCAACTCGTGCTGCTTCCGGGAAAGTATTGAACGCACTGGCAGATGTGATGCCCGAATTGTGGGGCGGATCAGCCGACCTCGCCGGGTCGAATAACACGACCATGGATGGCGAACCCTCGTTCCTGCCGGTCGATCGGCAAACCAAAACGGTCTCCGGTCAACCCTACGGCCGAACATTGCACTTCGGTATCCGCGAGCACGCCTCCGGTGCCATCGTCAACGGTATCAATCTTGGCGGCCTGACTCGTGGCTATGCTGGCACATTCTTGATCTTTTCCGACTACATGCGTCCCTCAGTTCGATTGGCCGCCCTGATGGGCGTTCCATCGATCTATGTTTGGACCCACGATTCAATTGGTCTAGGTGAAGACGGCCCGACGCACCAGCCGGTCGAACACCTTGCTTCATTGCGCGCAATGCCCGGGCTTGATGTTGTCCGCCCTGCCGATGCGAACGAAGTCTCGGTAGCGTGGAAAACCATCCTGTCGCAGCGGGAACGCCCAGCAGGCCTGGTATTATCCCGTCAAGGCCTGCCGATCTTTGACCGCAACCAGCAGGCTTTCCGTCCGGCAGATGATGTAGTCCGTGGCGCCTATATTCTTGTCGAAGCGACCGCCGATGAGAGCGAAACCACCCCAGAGGTTGTCCTTATTGCCACAGGATCCGAAGTGCAGTTAGCCGTGGAAGCCAGGCAAACGCTGCAAGGTGAAGGCATCCCTACACGTGTGGTGTCTGCACCATGCTTGGAGTGGTTTGATGCACAAGAGGAGTCCTACCGCAATAAAGTGCTCCCAGCTGGTGCTCTGCGGGTGTCCATCGAGGCCGGCGTAGAACAAGGCTGGCAGAAATACACCAGCGGTCATGGCCACTCGATAGCGCTGGAACACTACGGTGCGTCCGCCGATTACCAAACGTTGTTTGAAAACTTCGGTATCACCGCCGACGCGCTGGTTGAAAAAGTCCATAGCCTCTACAACGCCTAAGGATCACCCGTGAGTCAAAACCAATACACCAAAGCCCTAGACGCCGCAGGTGTCTCGCTGTGGCTTGATGACTTGTCCCGTGACCGGATTACTTCCGGCGACCTACAAGAGCTAATCGACACGAAAACGATTAAGGGTGTCACGACGAACCCCGCCATTTTTGCCAAAGCACTCACCACCGGTACAGCCTACGATCGTCAAATGGATGAACTTGCTGCTCAAGGCGCCGACGCGCATAGTGCCGTTGTGGCCATGACCACCGATGATGTGCGGTCAGCCTGTGATGTGCTGGCACCTGTTTACCAACAGACCGGTGGTTATGACGGTCGGGTCTCGATCGAAGTTGATCCACGCCTAGCCTGGGACACCGAGGAGACGGTTAAGCAAGCCGTCGAGTTGGCCCAAACCGTTGATCGGCCGAACGTCATGGTCAAGATTCCTGCAACTGAGGAAGGACTACCGGCCATCTCACGCGTTCTAGCGGAGGGCGTCAGCGTCAACGTGACGTTGATTTTTTCGCTGGAACGGTACCGGCAAGTCGTTAACGCCTGGTTAGCGGGACTTGAGGGTGCCCGGGCTAAGGGGCATGACTTGTCGACTATTCATTCGGTGGCCAGTTTCTTCGTCTCCCGGGTTGATACTGAGATCGATAATCAGCTGGAAGCGGCCGAACTGTCCGATGAACAGATCCTCCAGTTGCGAGGTCGTGCAGGAATCGCTAACGCTCGATTGGCATACCGCATCTTCGAACAAATGCAGGAGACCGAACGGTGGAAATTGCTCGCCGCCCACGGTGCGAATCTGCAGCGGCCACTATGGGCCTCTACAGGCACGAAGAACCCAGAGTATTCAGATGTTCGTTACGTCAACGGTCTGGTAGCGCCTAATACGGTGAACACCTTGCCGGAAGATACGCTCAACGCGGTGGCTGATCACGGAGAAATCACGGGAAACCGTATCCCGGATAACTATGAGATGGACGATGCACACATGGATGATCTAGCTCGGGCGGGCATTGATTATCACCAGGTGGTCGCCAAACTCGAAGCAGAAGGCCTCGAGAAGTTTGTCTCGGCATGGAACGAACTGCTCGACAGTATTGCTCAACAGCTCAAGGTCCATAGCTAAGTCCTCCTGATACAAAGCAAGTCCATAGCTAAGTCCTCCTGATACAAAGCAAGGGGCCACCGCATCTAATCTGAGATGCGGTGGCCCCTTGCTATATATATGAAGTTATTTACGTCAGAGCGCTACTTATGGCAGGACCAGTACTTGACCGGGGTAGATCAAGACAGGGTCAGCGATCTTATCAGTGTTGGCTTCGTAGAGGCTCTGCCAACCACCGGCAACACCTTGCTGCTGGGCGATCTTCGATAGGGTATCACCTGCGGCTACGGTGTAAGTCTCGCCGGAAGTCTGAGCAGGTTGTGGAGCTGCCTGCTGGACTGGCTGCTCCTGTACAGGCTGTTCCTGTACAGGCTGCTGCTCAGCTGGAGCTTCCTGCTGCTGTGGTTCAGCAGGTGCCTGCTGTTCCTGGGCAGGTGCTTGCTGCTGCTGCTGAGTTTCCTGCTGGGCCTGTTCCTGTCCACCGGAGGAGCCACCCTGTGGCGCACCGGAGAGACCAAGCTTGGCCGAGCATGCTGGCCAAGCGCCCCAGCCCTGACCCTCTTGGACGTTTTCGGCTACTCGAATCTGCTCGCTCTTGCTGGCGTGAGCAGGGTTACCCGAGCCGCCGAAGGCTTCCCAAGTCGATTGGCTGAACTGCAGTCCACCTCTGTAGCCGTTACCGGTGTCAATGCTCCAGTTACCACCGGATTCACATTCGGCAAGCTGATCCCAGGTGCTGCCGTTATCGGCGGATGCAGGGGTGGCAAATGCTAGGAATGGCAGTGAGACTGCTGCTGCAGCTGCCAGCGATTTCGCGGCGAATTTGCCACGGGCGGGGTTGGTCATACGAGTTTCTTGCTTCACGTTATGTCAGTCCTTTCCTTCGCGAATCGCGAGAGGTACATCTGTTTCGGGCCAAAGCCTTCCGCCAGCGAGGAAAGTGTAGGTGCTGGCGAGTCGGAATCTGATCCGCAATGGCCTGAATTCGCTACACTACAGGTTTTCATTTCGTTATCAAACCGTTACTAATTAGACACCTGTGCCATGCATCACACTCTGAGAGTTTCCTCAATTTTTGACTCCTAAAAGTCCAAGTCAAATAAGGGTTGAAAGGCGGAAAGTCGGTACCTGACAATGCACTGTGAATTGACTTAGAAAAGTCTCAAATCGTGATTTTCTCAGTTTAAAGGTCACAATTTGAGATCAAGATGCATATAAAAACGGTCGGTAGCGAGCGCGCTACCGACCGTTTTAGAAGGGTTGCTTGAGAGTTAGAAGTCTCCCGAGAATCTCGAAAGAATGCCGAGGGCTATGATAATGCCACCCCACAAGAGGGCGAGAACTACCGTGAGTCGGTTTAGGTTTCGCTCGGCTACGCCTGAAGAGCTTAACCCACTGGTGATGCCGCCGCCGAACATGTCCGACATGCCGCCGCCGCGACCTTTGTGCAGCAAGATGGCAAAAACCAACGCAACTGAGATGATTACCAGAACGATCTGGAGCACAAGTTCAAGGTTCAACGGTTATTTCCATTTCTTTGTCGTCTAGTCAGTCACGAGGTGGTGTTCGAACCTGACAATATTAGCAAATTCTTCGCCGTCGAGGCTCGCGCCCCCAACCAATACACCATCGATATCGTGTTGGCGCATAATGGCTGCCACGTTATCAGCTTTGACAGATCCACCATACAGGAGTCGAATGCTTGAGGCTGTTTCAGTGTCGAACTGCTCCGCGACGGCTTGACGGATCGCAGCGCCCATTTCTTGGGCATCCGCGGGGCCTGCCACTTCTCCGGTGCCGATGGCCCACACCGGCTCGTAGGCTACAACGAGGTTGGCCACAGCTTCAGCATCCAGACCGGCCAGAGCTGCGCTGAGCTGTTGCAATGTGTACTCAACATGTTTGCCGGCTTGGCGAGTCTCAAGCCCCTCGCCAATGCATAGTATGGCTGTAAGGTTATGTCGGATCGCGGCATGAATTTTGGCATTGACTAGTGCATCGGTCTCTCCGTGGACGTTGCGTCGTTCGGAATGGCCCACGAGCACGTATTTGCAGCGGAGTTTCTGGAGGAAATCGCCCGAGATATCCCCGGTATAGGCTCCCTCATCGTACTGCGACAGATCTTGAGCACCATAGGTGAGCTCAAGTTTGTCCGCCATGATTAGGGTCTGGATGCTGCGCAGATCAGTAAACGGCGGAAAAACCGCAACTTCGATCTTATCGAAGTCGTGATCATGATCAGCGAGCGTCCACGATAATTTTTGTACCAGAGATACCGCTTGGAAATGATCCATGTTCATTTTCCAATTGCCCGCGATCAGCGGTGTGCGGTCGTAGACACCATCGGTCTGAGAGGTCAATGAAACTCCTGTCGCCTGTTCGGCCTAGTGAACGTCCTTATTCGGTAAGCGCTTCGATACCCGGCAGGGCTTTGCCTTCTAAGTACTCCAGTGAGGCCCCACCGCCGGTCGAGATGTGACCATACTGTTCATCGGTGAAGCCTAGGCTGCGCACGGCCGCAGCAGAGTCTCCCCCACCCACAACCGATAAACCGTCGACTTTTGTCAGAGCTTCGGCTACTGCATGAGTACCTGCAGCAAAGTTTGCCATTTCGAACACGCCCATGGGGCCGTTCCAAAACACCGTGGCGGAGGCCGTGATGTGGTCGGAGTAGAGTTGGGCTGTTTTTGGTCCAATGTCGAGACCGAGTGCTTGAGCCCCACCGGGGCCAGAAGTCATGTTCGCTACATCGACGACCGCGTGTTCAGCATCGGCCTGAAATGCGGCGGCGACTACGGTGTCAACAGGAACCACGATGTCGGCCGCACCATCAGCAGCGCGTTGCAAGTAGTCTTTGACGATGGGAATCTGGTCTTCTTCTAACAGGGAGGATGCCACGTCATAGCCTTGCGCCTTCAAGAACGTGTAGGCCATGCCACCGCCGATGAGAAGCCGATCCGCGCGATCTAGGAGGTTGTCGATGACCGCAAGCTTGTCGGAGACTTTTGACCCGCCGAGCACAACGGTGTAGGGCCGTTTGGGTTCGGTGATGAGACGGTCCAGGACCTCCAGTTCGGTTGCTACGAGGGGGCCCTGGTAACTCGGGAGCAGTTGCGCGATGTCATAGACTGAGGCATGTTTGCGATGCACCGCACCGAAGGCGTCATTCACATAGGCGCCATTGTCGCCAGCAAGAGCAGCAATTTCTTGAGCGAACTGGCTGCGTTGTGCGTCGTCGTCGGAGGTTTCTCGGGCATCAAAGCGTACGTTTTGTACCAGAAGGACCTGGCCGGCGCTAAGATCGTCAGCCGCCTGGCGGGCACTTGGTCCGGTGACGTCATCGGCCAGTGCGATGTGTAGGTCCGAGAGTTCGCGCATGCGCTCCGCGACGGGTGCCAGCGAGAATTCTGGTGTGAAGGTCCCCTTGGGTCGACCCAGGTGCGCCAGGACAATGACTTTTGCGCCCGCTTCGGCTAATTGGGTGATGGCCGGTAAGGAGGCGCGGATGCGGCCGTCGTCGGTGACCTGTTCGTCAGCCAGCGGGACGTTGAGGTCGGAGCGGATAATGATGGTGCGTCCGGAAGCTGTTGGGACGAGATCCTGGATGGTTTGGGCCGACATTATTTCTCTTTGCATCTCGACGATAGGGTCCGGTCGCAGCAGCGACCGTATACATCTTAGTCATATTGTCGAGGGTATTTGGGTGTTAATACACGAAGGACCCTTTGTGCGAACACAAAGGGTCCTTCGGCGTGACCGACGACTACTCCGGTCTAGGATCGGAGCATCAGTTGGTTAGTTTGGGGTGACGAGCTTGGAAGCGCCCTGGCGTGCAGCGTCGAAACGGGCCTGTACATCGGCCCAGTTGACGATATTCCAGATGGCTTCGACGTAGTCGGCCTTGACGTTCTGGTAGTCCAGGTAGAAGGCGTGTTCCCACATATCCAGCATGAACAGTGGAATGGTAGCTACTGGGATGCCGTTTTGCTGGTCGTAGAACTGTTCGATGACCAGGTTGCCACCGATTGGTTCGTAGGCCAGGATGGCCCAGCCGGAGCCCTGGATGCCCAGTGCTGCGGCGGTGAACTGGGCACGGAAGTTATCGAAGGAACCGAAGTACTCATCGATGGCCGAGGCGAGTTCACCGGTTGGTTTGTCGCCGCCTTCTGGTGAGAGGTTCTGCCAGAAGATCGAGTGGTTGGTGTGGCCACCGAGGTTGAAGGCCAGATCCTTGGTCAGCTGGTTGATCGTTGAGAAGTCACCAGCTTCGCGTGCTGCTTCGAGTTTTTCCAGTGCAGTGTTGGCACCGTTGACGTAGGTGTTGTGGTGCTTGGAGTGGTGCAGTTCCATGATGCGACCGGAGATGTGCGGTTCGAGTGCACCGTAGTCATAGGATAGTTCTGGCAGCGTATATTTAGCCACGTGTTCCTCCTTTTAGGTTCGGATGATTATCCGAGATGGTTACTGAAGTTAAAACATCAGCAAAATGCTTGGTTCAAGATTTGAACCACTCTTTCTATCTTAGGCTGATACCCCCGGGTGGCGGTCAAGGGTTGAACGCTTACCCATTTGCGAACAGCCCTGTGATGTTAATTGCGATCTCGCAGTTCAGCGGGGACAGCATCGTGGGTATCGGGGATGCCGAGTTCCTTGGCTCGCTTATCAGCCATGGCTAGTAATCTGCGGATGCGTCCGGCGATGGCGTCTTTGGTCATGGGTGGTTCTGCGAGCCTGCCGAGTTTATCTAAGGATGCTTGTTGGTGTTTGACTCGGAGCTTGCCCGCGTACTCGAGGTGTTCTGGCACGTCATCGCCGAGTATCTTGAGCGCTCGGGTGACCCGGGCGCTGGCGGCTACGGCGGCTTGGGCCGAGCGTCGCAGATTCGCGTCGTCAAAGTTCGCTAAGCGGTTGGACGAAGAACGGACCTCTTTGGTCGTCTGGCGTTTTTGCCAGGTCTTGACGGTTTCAGGGGCTCCCATGGCCGTCAAGAGTTTGGTGATCGTTTCGGCATCACGCACGACTACCCGATCGGCCTGCCGGACTTCGCGGGCTTTTGCCGTGACATCGAGTCGACGGGCAGCACCAACCAGCGCTAATGCCGCCTCCGGGCCCGGAGCGACCACTTCTAACGCGGACGAGCGGCCGGGTTCAGTGAGCACTCCCTGGCTTAGGAATGCACCGCGCCACGCCGCTGCTGCGTCACCGACAGAACCGTTAACTACCGCCGGCGGCATACCTCGGACGGGGCGCCCTCGCGGATCTAACAGGCCTGTCTTACGTGCCAGCTCCGCACCGCCTTCCATGATGCGTAGCACATAGCGGGTGCCACGTCGGGAGCCCGAGCCGTTGAGCGTAATGAGTTCACATTCGGTGCTGAAGGTATCGCGCAGTGTGGAGCGCAGGCGGCGGGCCGTGCCTTCGTGGTCGAGTTCGGTTTCAATGATGAGTCGTCCGGGCAGCAGTTGAAGTCCGCCGCCAAATCGTAAGATACCGACCACTTCTGCTAAACGTTCAGACAGGCGCGTCACGGGGACGCGGGCGAGCTCTTCTTTAGCAGTTGCGGTAAGGGCCATAGCGTGTTCACTTATTCTTTCTTCGCGCAGAAGCGATTACATTTCGTGTTTCAATATTAGGCCGGCATGGTGTCGAAGGCCTCAGAGAAGGCTACCGCCAGGCGCAACGGATCGTGGACGTTGGGGCGGTGTTCGTCCTTTACTTTACTAAACACGACGCTGGCGCCAAGCTTTTCGGCGGCCTCACAGAACTCATCACGGTGACCATCGGTGACCACGGTCGGATCGGCGATAATCACATCGAGACGGAATTCTGGTGCGTAGTAATGCAGGACGGAAAGGTGTTCGGCTGCGGACATCCCGACGGTTTCGGTGGTCGACGGTTGCAGATTCATCACCAGGCAGCGTCTGGCGGGCGTAACCGCGAGAGCGCGGCGCTGTTGTTCTAGAAGTAAATGCGGCAGCACGGAGGTATACAACGACCCGGGCCCGAGAATAACCCAATCGGTGGTATCGATGGCTTCCAATGCCTGCGGGGTTGCGGGAGCATCGGGTGGGGACATTTCGATATGGCTGACGCGACCAGCTGCGGCAACTTTGGCCAGTGTTGATTGACCGGTGACCTGTTGGCGGGTCAGCGTCCCGTCATCGGTGCTGCTCAACACCGTGCCAGAAATGGTCATCGGGGTGGTGGACATCGGTAAGACCACACCGCGTGCCCCCAGGAGTGCACCCGCCCAGGCGAGCCCGTCCACCGGGTCCTCGAGGAGCTCCCACAGCGCCACGATCAACAGGTTTCCCAGCGCGTGGTTATCGAGTGTCCCGGGGTCTCCGTTGCTGGTGGTGGTGTGGAATCGGTGCTGCATGGTATCGCGCCAAGTCCGTCCCCAGTCGGTGTCATCACACAGGGCGGCCAATGCCATCCGCAGGTCGCCGGGTGGCAGCACATCCATCTCTTGGCGGATGACCCCGGATGATCCCCCGTCGTCGGCCACGGTTACGACCGCGGTGATCTCGCCGGCGATGAGGCGGAGGGCAGATAAGGTTGCGTACAGTCCGTGGCCGCCACCAAGCGCGGTCACATTCAGGTTCGGTGAATAGTGACTGATCGTAGCGCGATCTGGCCGGTTGACGGGCATTAACGGCAGCTGCCCGGTAAAATGCATACTCATTCGCGCCCCATGTCTCGGTGGCTTACCCGGACTTTGACACCGGGAAATGCCTCCAGTCGTTTAGCGATTTCTTGGGTGATGGCCACCGAACGGTGTTTACCGCCCGTGCAACCAAACGCCAGGGTGGCGTAGTGCTTGTTTTCGGCGCGGTAGCCTGCGATCACCGGTTCCATCATGTTGACGTAGCTTTCGATGAAGTCTTTCACCCCTGTTTGGCCGAGCACATATTCGGCGACGGGCTGATCCGTGCCGGTGTAGGGCCGCAGCGCGGGTACCCAGTGCGGGTTCGGGATGAAGCGTACATCGGCCATGTAGTTGGAGTCCTGGGGTACACCGTATTTAAATCCGAATGAGATGATGTTTAACCGGATCACGATGGGCCCGGATTCGGTGAATAACTCGGTTGTGGCCGTGGTGAGGTCGTGGACGTTATATTCTGAGGTGTCTAACACCATTTCGGCTTGTTCTCGCAGCGGTGCGATGAGTTCGCGTTCTGCGGCAATCCCGTCGAGGATCGAACCGTTGCCTTGTAGTGGGTGTGGCCGGCGGAGGGTCTCGAAGCGGCGTACGAGTACCTCATCGGAAGCGTCCAAGAAAAGGACGCGCAGTTCGGCTCCGTCAGTACGCAATTGTGCCATCGCGTCCTGCAGTGATTCAAAGAATTCTTTTGACCGAACGTCGACGACGAGCGCTAATTTGAGTGGGGTGTCGGGGTTTTTCCCGATTAATTGAGCCATGGTCGAAAACAGTTGGGGTGGCAGGTTATCGACGACGTACCACCCAAGATCTTCAAGAGAATGTGCAGCGGTGGTGCGCCCTGCGCCCGACATGCCGGTAATAATCAATACTTCGGCAGTGTCGGGCTTAACCGGTTCAAGTTCGGAGCTCATGATGGTAGCTTACCCTGTTCCTTTGCGGTGGGATCTTCGGAGAGTGAGTCGTGAATGGTCTGTGCCAGTTTCGGGCCGATGCCTGAAACCGCCTGTAATTCTTCCACGGATGCGGCCCGGATTTTCTTCAGCGACCCGAAATGTTTCAGTAAGTCTTGTCGACGTTTCTCACCCAGCCCGGGCACGGTATCTAAGACCGAGTGAATCATCGACTTGGAGCGCTTTGCGCGGTGGGCCTGAATGGCGAAGCGGTGTGATTCGTCCCGAAGCCGTTGCAAGAGATAGAGGCCCTGCGAGGTGCGTGGCAGAACCATCGGGAATTCATCGCCGGGGATCCACAGCTCTTCGAGGCGTTTGGCTAGCCCAACCACCGGGATGTCGTCGATGCCAAGGTCCAGCAGTGCCTGTTTGGCGGCATTGACTTGGGCCAGTCCCCCATCGACGACGACCAGCGACGGCGGGTAAGAAAATTTCTGTTGTTCCTCCGCGGGAGCGGTCTCGTCAGGTTCCAGCTCCCCGGATAGCACCAGCGGTGCATCGGATTGTTCGCGTAGATAGTTTTTGAAACGCCTCGTCAGTACGTCATTCATGGCCGCCGTGTCATCGCGGGCAGCTTCGCCGGTGACGTTGAACTTCCGGTAGTCACGTTTCTTGGGTAACCCGTCTTCAAAAACCACCATTGATCCGACGACATTGGTGCCTTGGACATGTGAGATATCGTAGGCTTCAATTCGCAGTAGGGGCTGATCAAGCTCGAGTGCTTCTTGCAGTTCGCGAAGGGCTGCGGATCTTGCTGTGATGTCACCGGATCTGCGCGACTTATGCAAGCGCAACGCACCGGCGGCGTTTTCTTGGACGGTTTCCATTAGCTGGCGTTTTGTACCGCGCTGGGGCACGCGTAGATCGACATTCGCGCCGCGGCGTTTGGTCATCCATGCTTCGATTTCACTGGGGTTGGGTGGCAGTACAGGCACGAGCACTTCGCGCGGTAAGCGGTCGCTGTCCTCCATGTCGCCATAGATTTGGAGCAGTAGCTGTTCGACGAGCTGCGGTTTGGTTGTGTCTTCGACTTTCTCTACGACCCAACCGCGCTGACCGCGAATGCGGCCGTCGCGGACATGGAACACCTGGAATGCGGCTTCGAGCTCATCTTCGGCGAAAGCAAAGATATCGGCCTCGGTGTTTTCGGGCAATACCACGGCGTTGCGTTCAAAGACTTTCTTTAGCGCTTCGATATCGTCCCGATAGCGTGCGGCATCTTCATAGCGCAGCTCGGATACCGCTTCTTTCATCTGGTCTTCAAGCTCGCGCAAATAGGGTCGCACGTCGCCGTTCATGAACGCGACAAAGTCCTCGGCCAGTGCGTAGTGGTCTTCTTGGGAAATCCGGCCCACGCACGGTGCGGCGCATTTGTCGATGTAGCCCATCAAACACGGACGGTTCGCTCGTTGTGCCCGCCGGAAGACGCCGGCCGAGCAGGTTCGAACCGGAAAGACGCGTAGCATCCGGTCGACAGTTTCCCGGATGGCTTTGGCCGGGTGGAAGGGTCCAAAGTATTTGACGCCTTTGCGTTTGTCGCCGCGCATGACCATGACGCGCGGATATTTTTCGTTCATCGTAACCGCAAGGTACGGATACGATTTATCGTCGCGGTACATGATGTTGAACCGCGGGGTGAACTCTTTAATCCAGGTGTATTCGAGCTGGATGGCCTCTTGCTCGGAAGCCACCACGGTCCATTCAACGGCAGCAGCGGTATGCACCATGGTGCGGGTTTTGGGCGGCAGCGTATTTGGGTTGACGAAATATGAGTTCAGGCGGGAGCGCAGGTTGTTGGCTTTCCCGACGTAGATGATGCGGCCGTGGGGATCTTTGAAGCGATAGACCCCGGGATCGGTGGGGATATCCGAAGATTTGGGCCGGTAGGAGGCTGGATCAGCCAAGTGTGGAGGTCTCCTTCGACGATTAGGAGGCCGTTTCGTCTGGCCTCTTATTATATGACTCAACGCGTTCTTGTCCGGTGAGTTCGGCAATCTTTTCCATGATGAGATCCGTGGTCTTGCGCCGAATGGGCAACCCGTGTTTGGGCCCCATCTTTTCGACCTGGACGGGCTCACCAACGCGCAGCGTGAACTTACGGGGGACGATAATGCGCTTTCCCGGTGGTTGGAGTCGGTCGGTGCCGATAAGTCCGACCGGCACGACGGGGGCTCCGGTGGTCAGTGCTAACCAGCCAACGCCGGTTCGTCCCCGGTAGAGCCGTCCGTCACGGGAGCGGGTGCCTTCGGGGTAAATGCCAACGCCGTCACCGGCTTCGATGAAATCCACTAGTTGATTCAACGCGTTGACGGACGCGGATTGATCGCCTCGTTCCACTGGAATCGAGCCGACGGAGTCGAAAAAGCCGCGCATAACCTTGCCTTTGAGCCCCGGTTGTGTCCAGTAGTCGGCTTTGGCGAAAAACCGGACCTGACGTGGCAATAATGCCTGAATGATAACCGAGTCCAGGAATGACAGGTGATTGCTGGCAACTATGAAGCCACCGGTCTGTGGGACGTGTTCGAAGCCCGAGGTGTCGGGGCGAGCTCCAACCCGGATCAGGGCTCGCACGCCGCTGCGCACCATCCCACGTTCACTGACTGCCATAGTTACCCTCCCTGCCCGGCGGGCAGCATCATTGGATGTGGACTCATTGATTCTACAACGTCACGCGCCAAGCACGTCCGCTAAGAATCGTCCGGTATGGCTGGCTTCGATTGCCGCGACCTGTTCGGGGGTTCCGGTGGCGACGATGAGCCCACCGCCAGACCCGCCCTCTGGGCCGAGATCGATAATCCAGTCGGCGGATTTAATGACATCGAGGTTGTGTTCGATTGTGATGACCGTATTGCCTTTTTCGACGAGCCGGTTCAGCACCACGAGCAGTTTGCGAATGTCTTCGAAATGTAACCCGGTGGTGGGCTCATCGAGAACATATACGGATTTTCCGGTGGCTCGGCGTTGCAGCTCGGTGGCAAGTTTGACACGTTGCGCTTCACCGCCCGAGAGCGTTGTCGCAGGCTGTCCGAGTCGAACATAGCCCAGTCCCACGTCCACCAGTGTGTTCAGGTGACGGGCGATACGCTGGTACGGTGCAAAGAACTCTGCGGCCTCATCGATGGGCATGTTCAAGACTTCCGAAATGTTTTTGCCTTTATATTCAACTTCCAGCGTCTCGCGGTTATAGCGGGAACCGTTACACACTTCGCATGGCACATACACGTCGGGCAGGAAGTTCATTTCGATCTTCAGCGTCCCGTCACCCGCGCACGCCTCGCAGCGTCCACCTTTGACGTTGAACGAGAACCGGCCCGCCTTATACCCGCGCACCTTGGCTTCCGGTGTGTCGGCAAAGAGGTTCCGGATGTGGTCAAACACGCCCGTGTAGGTCGCGGCGTTTGACCGTGGGGTGCGCCCGATCGGTGATTGATCCACGTGGACGACTTTATCGAGGTGTTCGAGCCCATTGACGCGACGGTGACGGCCGGGCACGTGTCGTGCGTTGTTGAGCTCATTGGCCAAGACTTTGTACAGGATCTCATTGATAAGCGTGGACTTGCCCGAGCCCGAGACCCCGGTGATGGCCGTGAAGACGCCCAGCGGGACTTCGACCGAGACGTTTTGCAGGTTATTCTCCCGCGCCCCCACGATCTCGAGCTGACGGTCCGGGTCGATCGGACGGCGCTTGGGCGGAACCGCTATCTCTTTGCGCCCGGATAGGTAATCACCGGTCAGTGAATCGGTGTTGTCAAGCAGCCCCTGCACGGAGCCCGAGTGGACGATATGGCCACCCTTTTCTCCGGCGGCGGGTCCAATATCAACGATCCAATCGGCCTCGGCGATGGTCTCTTCGTCGTGTTCGACCACGATGAGCGTATTACCCAGATCGCGCAGCCGCTGCAGGGTCTGAATCAGCCGGCGGTTATCGCGCTGGTGTAACCCGATGGAGGGCTCGTCCAGCACATACAGCACCCCGACCAGCCCGGAACCGATCTGGGTGGCTAACCGGATGCGCTGGGCCTCGCCACCCGACAGGGTGGCAGCCGGACGTTCAAGATTGAGATAGTCAAGTCCCACGTCCAACAAAAACTGCAGACGAGCGTTGATTTCGATGAGTACTTGATCAGCGATTTTTGCGTCACGGTCGGACAGTTCGAGCTGTTGCATGAACTCGATGGTGTCTTCCATCGGCATGGCCGAGACCTCGGCGATCGACTTGCTACCGACCAGCACCGATAGCGACGTCGGATTCAGTCGGGCTCCCCCACAGGCGGGACAGGCTACCTCACGCATATAAGACCGGAACCGGTCACGTGCCTGATCCGATTCAGCCTCGTCGTGCTTGCGCTTGACGTAATCGATGACGCCTTCAAAACCTGTGGTGTAGCGGCGTTCGCGGCCCCACCGGTTGCGGTAGGAGACCTTGACCTTGAAATCTTTGCCGTGCAGCAGCGCCTTCTTGGCTGTCTTGGATAGCTTCTTGAATGGGGTATCCATGGAGAAGCCAACTTCGTCAGCGAGCCCAGATATGAGCCGCTGCCAGTATTCGCGGGTCCGCTTGCCGATATCCCACGGCGCGATGGCCCCCTCGGCAAGCGTTGCGTCGGGATCTGGGATGATCAGTTCCTCATCGACCTGTAACTGGGAACCGATACCGGTACACGTTGGGCAGGCGCCGAATGGGTTGTTAAAGGAAAACGAGCGCGGTTCAATCTCGTCGATATTTAGTACGTGGCCATTCGGACAGGACAGTTTCTCGGAAAACGACCGGTACTTCGCGCGGCCCTCGTCGTCGACTGCGTTCCACTCCCCCGTGTTACGGGCTTCGGGATCGATTTCTGCCTCGATATCGACATAATCGACGACGACGATACCTTCGGCTAGTTCCAATGCGGTTTCAATGGAGTCGGTGAGGCGCTGTCGGATGCCGTCACGAATGACCAAACGATCGACAATAACGGCAATGTTGTGCTTGATTTGTTTCTGTAGTTTTGGCGGATTCGACAGCTGTACTTGTTCACCATCGACGATCGCGCGCGAGAAGCCTTGGGCAGACAGGTCGGTGAACAGGTCGACGAATTCGCCCTTGCGGCCGCGCACCACGGGGGCAAGGATTTGAAATCGTGTGCGGTCTTCGAGCTCGAGGAGCTGGTCAACGATTTGCTGCGGTGTTTGGTGGGAGGCAGGTTCGCCACATTCGGGACAGTGTGGCACCCCGATCCGGGCCCACAACAAGCGCATGTAGTCGTGAATTTCGGTGATGGTTCCGACCGTCGAGCGCGGGTTTTTCGAAGTCGACTTCTGGTCAATCGACACGGCCGGTGACAGGCCCTCAATGAAGTCCACGGAGGGTTTGTCGACCCGGCCCAAGAACATCCGAGCATACGAGGACAACGATTCGATGTAACGGCGTTGCCCTTCGGCGAAGATCGTGTCGAAGGCTAGGGACGACTTGCCCGAACCAGAGAGCCCGGTGAAGACGATGAACGCGTCGCGCGGGATCTTGAGGTTGACGTTTTTCAGGTTGTGTTCCCGCGCACCTTGGACCACGATCTGCTTTGGGTCGTGACTGTCAGCCGAGACCTCTGCAGTGGATGATTGCGAGGTCAGGCTGTTGGAATGTTGTTGGCCTGGTGAGCCTTCAACGTTTTGTGTGGTGGTCAAATACTCAGTCCCTCGAGTCAGTGAAGACAGTAGAAAACTAGACTTCCAGAATAGTTCAATTCTTGTTCAAGCACGGTTTTGGGGTACAAACCAGCCAAAGTCTTCGCCTAAAGCTAAGGAAACTGAATTCCTTGAGCTATTCGCAACAACCCCATAGAACGTGTAAATTAGCGGTCATGTCCAAAACGTCGCCAACTATCGGTCCAATCAAGGTCTTATTCGACCTGCCCCAGGTTACGATTCGTACCCGATCAGTGTCGGAGATGGATAACAACGTCTATCTCATCACCTCGAAAACTACCGGAGCGCAGGTACTCATCGATGCTGCCGATGAGCCAGATGCCATCATGGAGCTCGTCGCGTCCGCCGACGTCGATACGCCCTGCGATCTCGATTTAGTTTCGGTCATTACGACCCATGAGCATTGGGATCACATTCGTGCCCTGCCCGAGATCGTCGAACGAACCAAGGTGCCAACCTCAGCCGGAGCCCCTGATGCCGACGCGATCCGCGAAGCCACCGGGATTGAGGCTAAAGTCGAGCTACGGCACGGAGACAAGGCGCAGTTTCCCGGCATTGAGCTAGACGTCATCGGGTTGCGCGGGCACACGCCGGGCTCCGTGGCGCTGGTCTATGTTCCCAACGGCGACGAACCGACGATTATTTTTTCGGGAGACTCATTGTTTCCCGGCGGTGTGGGCAACACGTGGGACGATCCGGAGCGCTTCGAGTCGCTGCTCACCGATGTGACCGAACGTGTGTTTGCGGTCTACGACGACGATACGGTCGTGTTGCCTGGCCACGGCGGATCGACCGTACTGGGTAAGGAGCGCCCGCACCTGGACGAATGGCGCGAGCGCGGCTGGTAATGGCCAGCGTTAGATAAAGTAGTCGAGTTCCTTGTGACCGACGACGAAGATCCGTCGGAACGGATAAATCGTGACTTCTTGACCGTCCGGGGTCGCGTACGGCGGGTAGGCGGCGAGCATTTCGGCCTTATACCGGATCACAAACGCGTCATGCAGGGTGGTGCCGTGGGCTGCATCGTGCTCGGCTAGTTTCTGTAATACGGGACGCAGTGCGGCGCCCTTGACCCAGTCAAAGACCGGATCCGGTCCCGAGAGCACCTGATGGTAGGTGGTCTCCCAGACGTTGGGACGGAAGCCGTGATCCAGCAGCATGTGGCTATATTCTTCAACCGAGTGCACGGACTCGCCCGTATAGGCGGCGTCTTTGGCGACCGAGAACTTTTCCTCGGAGGCGAGCTCACCGATGTACTGGTGGGAGCGGGCCACACTATTGCCCGGTACCTGCATCGCAAACCACGCACCCGGTTTCAACGCCTCTAACCATTGGGTGATGATCTCCAGGTGATTGGGGATCCACTGGAACATGGCATTGGAAATGATGAGATCGGTATCGGCCGGTGGGGTCCACGACCCCGCCTCCTGTTGGGCAAACGAGACGTTGGCCCACGCGTCGTCTTCGCGCTGATCGACGAGGCGCTGGGCGTCCTCAATCATCTCGGCTGAGGCATCGTAGCCGGTGATCTGTGCGTCAGGCCAGCGATCCGCCAGCGTGACCGTCATATTGCCGGGCCCACACCCGATGTCAAAGATTTTCTTAGGGGCCTCGCGTGTCACCGCGTTCGCTAGGTCAACGAATGGGCGGGCGCGGTGGCCTGCGAAATGGGCATACTGGGCGGGATCCCACACAAAATTTTCCATAGCCCCAGCCTAAACCGCTCCCCAACGGTGCGATACCGGGGGCGTTATGAATCGCAATCTTCGTGCGGGCGGTGTTGATCCGGTCGCGTACTAGGATGGATCAGGTGCAACTGACTGATTTTATCCCTGATCCCGACCATGGCGAAGAAGTCGAACCGGCGCTACTGTATGACCGGTTCGTTGAATGGACCGGCCACCGCGGTATAGACCTGTACCCGGCCCAAGACGAAGCGGTGACCGAACTGGCCGACGGCAAAAACGTCATCATGGCCACGCCGACGGGGTCGGGCAAGTCGATGGTTGCATTGGCCGCGCACTTCTATGCGCTCGCGCACGAACAGACCAGTTATTACACGGCACCCATCAAAGCGCTTGTGTCCGAGAAGTTTTTTGACCTGATTGAAATATTTGGGGTCGAACAGGTCGGAATGGTCACCGGTGATTCGGCCATTAATCCTGATGCACCGATCATTTGTTGCACGGCAGAAATTCTGGCGATCCATGCGCTGCGGGAGGGTTCCGGTTTAGAAGTCGGGCCCGTGGTGATGGATGAGTTTCACTTTTACTCGGACCCACAACGTGGTTGGGCCTGGCAGGTCCCGCTCTTAGAGCTGCCGCAAGCGCAGTTTCTGTTGATGTCGGCGACGCTGGGCGATACCCGGTTCTTCGAAGAATCGCTGACCGAGCGGACCGACCGTGAGACGGTGACGGTCTCGTCTGCGACCCGTCCGATCCCGTTGTACTTTGAATACTCTGAAGTCCCGGTCCAACAGCAGGTCGAAAACCTGGTCGGTTCAGATATGGCGCCGGTCTACCTGGTCCATTTCTCGCAGCTGGATGCGGTCGATCAGGCGTCGAACTTAGCTTCGGTTTCCGTGACGACGCGCGCCGAGAAAGACAAAATTGCCGAACTCATCAAAGACTTCCGCTTCAGTTCCGGCTTCGGCAAGACGCTAAACCGATTGATTCGCCAGGGTATCGGAGTCCACCACGCCGGGATGTTGCCGAAGTATCGTCGGCTGGTTGAACGATTAGCTCAAGAAGGCCTGCTGAAAGTTATTTCGGGTACCGACACGTTAGGCGTTGGTATTAACGTCCCGATTCGTACCGTCCTGCTGACCGGACTGTCCAAATTCGATGGTACGAAACAACGACACCTCAACGCTCGTGAGTTCCATCAGATTGCCGGGCGCGCTGGCCGTGCCGGATTCGATACCGCCGGAACCGTCGTGGTGCAGGCACCCGAACACATCATTGAAAACAAGCTTGCCGAAGCCAAGGCCGCCGAAAAGTTCGCGAACATTAAAGACGCCGACGAACGCGCTCGCCGTATTGAACAATCCGCGAAATCGCAGCCGAAGAAGACGCCACCGAAGGGTTTTGTGTCCTGGTCCAAGGCCACGTTCGATAAACTCGTGACCGCCGAGCCCGAACCGATGGTCTCGCGGATGCGCATCACGCACTCGATCCTGCTGAATATTCTGGCCCGGCCGGGTAACCCGATCACTGCGGTACGACGTATGATCCTGCGCTCGGCCGAGACCAAGGCCTCCAAAGCTGCCCTGCAGCGCCGGGCGATCGGTATTTTGCGCGAACTCATCGTCACCGACGTCGTCGTAGTCAATGACGAACCCGATGAGTGGGGCAACCGGCTCGAACTGACGGTGGATCTGCAGGCCGATTTCGCGCTGAACCAGCCGCTGAGCCCGTTCGCGTTGGCCGCGTTTGAACTGCTGGACATCGACTCCCCGACCTATGCGGTGGATATGGTTTCGATCATCGAAGCCACACTTGAACCACCGCGTCAGGTATTGAATGCGCAGCTGCGCAAGGTCCGCGATGAGGAAATGACGCGGATGCGGGCCGACGGCTATGAGTACGCCGAGCGAATGAAAGTCCTCGACGAGCTGACCTATCCTCAACCCCTGGCCGAGCTGTTGCACCAGCAGTTTGAGATGTACCGTCAGGGCGCCCCGTGGCTGGCCGAATTCGAGCTACAGCCTAAATCCGTTGTGCGAGACATGTATGAACGGGCCATGGGCTTCGGTGATTACGTGAACTACTACGGCATTGCACGGTCCGAGGGCGTGCTGCTGCGGTATTTGACCGACGCCGCCAAGGCGCTACGCCAGACCATCCCGCAGGAGTTACGCACCGAAGAACTCGACCTGCTGCAGGAATGGTTAGAGACCATTATCGTCACGACCGACTCGTCGCTGCTCGAGGAATGGGAACACATGATGGCCGACGACGTTGACCAACTCATCGCCGACCACGAATCAATTACCCCACCCGAGCCGCCCAAGCTCACCGACACCGTCGGGGTGTTTACCGTCATGCTGCGCAATGCAATGTTCCACCGCGTGCAGCTATTCGGCGACGAGCAGGAAACACGATTGGAAGCGCTGGACCACCTGCCCGACGGTGCCATACCGTTTACCTCGGACAACTGGGCCGACGCGCTGGATGATTACTTTGGCACCTACGAGGACTTGGACGATTCTCCGGCGGCCCGCGCTCCACAGTTCTTCCGGATTGAAAAGTCGCCGGAACTGACCGCCACCGAGATGGCCGACGTGGGCGCTGAGGCCAATGACTACTGGCTCGTGACACAAGTACTCGTCGATCCCAACGGCAACCACGACTTTGCCATCAACGGCGTCGTCCATCTCAGCGCGTCCAACGAGCAAGGTTCACCGGCGATTACTACGCTGTCGGTTGGTACCCCCGCAATCTAAGGAGCCCCTGCACGATGCGCGAACCGAGCATTTCCGTGGGCGTCGTCCGGGAAGCTAACCCCGACGACGTGCCAGCCATCCTCGATCTGATTCACCAGCTGGCCGTCTACGAGCATGAACCGGACGCCGTGCGCAACACCGAAGCGATGTTGCACGAGCACCTGTTTGGTTCCAATCCGCGGGTGTTTTGTCACGTCATTGATGATGTCGTTGAGGGCCAGCGTCAGGTGGTCGGGATTGCCGTGTGGTTTGAAACCTATTCGACCTGGGAGGGAGTGCACGGCATCTGGCTGGAAGACTTATTCGTTATCCCGGCAATGCGCGGCCGAGGTTATGGCAAAGCGCTGTTACTGCACCTGGCTCAGATCGCCGTAGCGCGCGGGTACAGCCGATACGAGTGGTCGGTGCTGGACTGGAATACGCCGTCCATCGAATTTTACGAATCGCTCGGCGCGGTGCCCATGGACGGCTGGACCACGTATCGTCTCGACGGGACCGCCCTGCAGCAGGCGGTACACCGCTAGACTCGGATGACGACACCGCCCCCCTGAGTTTGCGCAAGGAGCTCCACGATGCCAGCCACCCACACTGCAGGATCGCTCGCCTGGATGCAGGATGGAACCGGCCTCATTGACCACTATTTCACCGTGCCGCTCGACTACAGCGCCCCAGCTGATGAACAGCTCACCGTCTATGCTCGCGAATACCGCGCCCGCGACGGTCACGACAAGCCCTGGCTGCTGTATCTGCAGGGTGGTCCGGGTGGCAAAGGCGCACGACCCGGGCGGGTTGGCGGTTGGCTGGCCGAAGCCTTGAAATATTATCGGGTGCTGATGCTGGATCAGCGCGGCACCGGGTTATCGTCACCGATCAACCGCCACACGCTGGCCCAACGCGGCGCTCCCAGTGCGCAGGCCGAATACCTGACGCACTTTCGCGCCCCGCACATCGTGGCCGACGCCGAGGCCATCCGTGACGCGCTCGGTTCGAAACCGTGGGTCACCCTGGGACAGTCATTCGGCGGCTTCTGTACGCTGACTTACTTATCGTTCGCACCCGAGGGACTGGCCGGGTCGATGATCACCGGAGGCCTACCGCCGCTGACCGGCCCGGCCGACCAGGTGTACCAGGCAACCTATCAACGCATGCGCGCTCGGAATCGCGAATTCTTCCGTCGCTTCCCCAAAGACCTCGAAACCCTGTCGCATATCTATCGTCGCGTCCGCCGTGACGATCTGGTCCTACCCGATGGCTCCCCGCTGACCGTCGGACGGGTCCAATCCTTGGGCATGTTGCTGGGTGGCAACACCCGCATTGACACACTGCACTACGTGCTCGAAGAGGCCTTCATCCCCGGCACCACCGAATTATCGGATACCTTCCTTCAGATCGTCTATCAGCAGGTCTCGCGGGCCACGAATCCGCTGTACCTGGTATTGCACGAGTCGATTTATGCCCAGCCCGGCGCACAACCGACCGACTGGGCGGCGCAACGCGTCCTCGCTGACCACCCGGACTTCAATCCCAAGAAAACCGACACTCCCTTGCTCACCGGTGAAATGTGCTTCGACTGGTACACCCAGCTGGACCCCGCACTCCGCCCCATGGCACGAGCCACCGAACTCATCGCCTCGCACAACAACTGGGGCTACCTCTATGACGTCGACCAGTTGGCCGTCAATGAGGTTCCTGTGGCCGCCCTGGTCTACACTGACGACGTCTACGTCGACCGCGACCTCTCCATGGCCACCGCACAACAGGTCGCGAATCTTCAGGTGTGGGAATCCGATCGGTGGCACCACGACGGGATCGGTCAGGCGGGTGCGGAGATCTTCGAGAAATTGCACGGCATGCTCCAACCCGACTGACGCTGCACTGCCACACTGTCAGTTCTCACACGCCGCGGAGTTATCCCCAGACACGCCGACGACGAGCGTAGCGGCCTAAGTTATCCCCAACTTTTCACGTGTGCACGATGGGTTCTGCCGATGCTTTCTACACTGAGAAGCATCCACCGTAGATGTCAGCACACATGGTAATAGGGGGTGAGAAAACATGGTGACGACGATACCCAACACCCAAGACGTGGTCTCCGATGAAGTCTTGGATAACCTGTCAATGGGTGCACTCCAAGCCATACAATTGCGGATCATCCAGCGGCAACACGAGAAAATTCAAGATTCGAACGCATATCACGACTTTGCACGCCACGGCCTAGACACCGGCGCCGACTGGGGCACGCGATGGGCCGCCGAACGTCCTGCAACCGCGGAGCACCCTGGAGAGACATTGGCCTACGGGTCGTTCGACCGGCATTCGGGGCCCACACCCGTGCCCCCGGAAGATTACTACAACACGTTGCCCGGAATGGTCGACAACCTCGTGACCGCTCGGCGAGTCCAAGATGCCCTGGTGGCATCGCTCACCGG
>Ga0209487_1000072_pt1 | contig 93408 bp, 103 predicted proteins | sample Poulit2012_FD_187524 | JGI IMG/M metagenome (GOLD analysis project Ga0209487, IMG submission 187524) | Agricultural soil microbial communities from Georgia to study Nitrogen management - Poultry litter 2012 (SPAdes) (version 2) | ecosystem: Environmental > Terrestrial > Soil > Agricultural land...
AAGGGGTAGTGTTTCACCCATGGCGTGTTCTCTTTCTGTCGTGGGATTAGTGCCTTAACACTCTGATTATACGACAGAAATTGACACGCCATACCTCTTTCTAGCCCGCATTGAAGAATAAGGGGGGATAAACAGACGACAAATAAACTCTCGTGATTTCCGACATATGGATTCAGGAGCTGTATTGCTGAAGGACGATGCGCGTAAAATTGTTCTTACTGCATACCAAGAGCGTAAAAACGAAGAACTCATTCAGCCCTTCCTTGAAGAAAAAGTGGCTATCGGACTCTTGCCTTTTATTCAAGCACAACTGCTGGCACGACACCTTCGCAGTGACCTTGATGCCTATCCACCATTCTTGTGGAAGTAAATATCATGCTGGTCCTCGTCAGCTACGATATTGGCCGAACAGAAGAAAAAAGCGGTGCCCGACGATTGCGCCAGATAGCAAGAGCATGCTTGGATTATGGGCAGCGAGTGCAGTTTTCCGTATTTGAAATTGAAGTGGACAATGCTCAGTGGACAATACTTAAAGCGCGACTAACCGAAATCATCGATCCATCTATCGATAGTCTGCGATTTTACTACCTTGGTAACAACTGGCAAAGAAAAGTAGAGCATATTGGTGCCAAGCCAGCACGAGATTTAAATGCTCCGCTTGTTCTGTAAGCGCTGTAAATACCATACTGCGAACCATGAGTGACTGAATATCTCCGGGCGATTCGCAACACATCAAAATACTGATTTAAATCATAATTTAATCTGTTTCAGCATTTTTTTGCTCTTTGACAAAAAAATATTTTTGGGTTCGCGCAAACAGCCAAACTACTTATTTCAATTCAATCATTTACAATGAGGCGGTCGCGCCCCCACGCGGGGCGCGTGGATTGAAACTCGTAAATCTTTGAATTATATTTTGTTGGAAGTAGTCGCGCCCCCACGCGGGGCGCGTGGATTGAAACTTGTAGTGTCGCAGCCACTCGTAGCTGTATCCAGTCGCGCCCCCACGCGGGGCGCGTGGATTGAAACATGCCAGCACTGCGCCAGCTGGGCCGGCAGGTCTGTCGCGCCCCCACGCGGGGCGCGTGGATTGAAACCCGCACGATATCAGGAATGCCCCGCACGAGGAACAGGTCGCGCCCCCACGCGGGGCGCGTGGATTGAAACTGCTGCAGCGCCCAAGCTTCAGCCGTTGCCGCTTGTCGCGCCCCCACGCGGGGCGCGTGGATTGAAACATGTAAGGATAGAGCTTTGATCTGGACACCTGCAGTCGCGCCCCCACGCGGGGCGCGTGGATTGAAACCCAGCACACAGCAGACGGGCTGGCGATATACGCGCGTCGCGCCCCCACGCGGGGCGCGTGGATTGAAACAATGCTCTTCTTGCCCTGATCCTGCGCTACCTTGCGTCGCGCCCCCACGCGGGGCGCGTGGATTGAAACTTCTGCGCGCCGGGCTGGCCAAGCTGGAGGATTGTCGCGCCCCCACGCGGGGCGCGTGGATTGAAACATCACCGAGCTTGAATCATTCCCGATGGGAGCGCGTCGCGCCCCCACGCGGGGCGCGTGGATTGAAACCCATGCAGATGCAAACGGCGGTGGCAGCGCCCAGGTCGCGCCCCCACGCGGGGCGCGTGGATTGAAACATCGGTCGTCCAGCGCTTCCTGGGCCGGCGGGTCGTCGCGCCCCCACGCGGGGCGCGTGGATTGAAACCTGGGCAGCCGCCCGGTATGCTTCCTGGTCGAACAGGTCGCGCCCCCACGCGGGGCGCGTGGATTGAAACTTCTTTACAGCCTGGGCTGGCGCACGGGTACAACGGGTCGCGCCCCCACGCGGGGCGCGTGGATTGAAACGTGCACTGACCGCCAGCGGACGTTATTGGGGCCGGGTCGCGCCCCCACGCGGGGCGCGTGGATTGAAACTTTGGCGAATGGGTGACCGCAGCGGGCAACGAAGGTCGCGCCCCCACGCGGGGCGCGTGGATTGAAACAGCTGCGCGGTGCGGTAACCAGAAAAATCAACCGTCGCGCCCTCACGCGGGGCGCGTGGATTGAAACAGGAAATCATGAGCCGCGGCGAGCAGACGTTTGTTGTCGCGCCCTCACGCGGGGCGCGTGGATTGAAACAGCCCGCGGGCAGTCAGTCCGGCAGGGGCCAAGGGTCGCGCCCTCACGCGGGGCGCGTGGATTGAAACATGACAAGACGCGGCATGTAACCGTGGCTGTAGTGTCGCGCCCTCACGCGGGGCGCGTGGATTGAAACCATCTGACGAGCTTGCACAGGCTGCCGCTGACGTCGCGCCCTCACGCGGGGCGCGTGGATTGAAACATCATTGGCGAGGGCGCGCCGATCAGCTTTGCAGTCGCGCCCTCACGCGGGGCGCGTGGATTGAAACCGGCCCCTGCCTGCCGGCAGCAGTGCCCCAATGCACAGTCGCGCCCTCACGCGGGGCGCGTGGATTGAAACGTCAAGCGGGACGGCGATATCCGCCACCTGCGGGGTCGCGCCCTCACGCGGGGCGCGTGGATTGAAACAGTCGCTGGTGCAAGGCGGCTCGGCTGGCCTGCGGTCGCGCCCCCACGCGGGGCGCGTGGATTGAAACAGTCGCTGGTGCAAGGCGGCTCGGCTGGCCTGCGGTCGCGCCCCCACGCGGGGCGCGTGGATTGAAACATCATTGGTCTTGCCCGTGCAGTGCTCCAGAATTGTCGCGCCCCCACGCGGGGCGCGTGGATTGAAACTGCGTCAATCTCAAACTCCAATATGTACCAGATCGTCGCGCCCCCACGCGGAGCGCGTGGATTGAAACAATGTTGTCCCTTATCACGGCGTTGTAGACCAGTTGTCGCGCCCCCACGCGGGGCGCGTGGATTGAAACATGATTGGTGAGGGCGAGCAAATCAGCTTGGCTGACTCTACTCCCCGGCACCGCGTCGGGCCTCATTGAAGCTGCATGAATCCTTCGCCAGCTGGACTGACCGACTCGCACGGCTCCTGCTCCTGTCCGATTAAATGAATTGGGCGGGTATTGGGCAAAAAAGCCAGGCGTGAGGAAAATAATATACACTTCCCTCACTCTCCCCATCCCTGTTTTGAAGGACAGGCAACATGCTCGATACGCCGCTCAACAGTGCAGAGCTGGATCTGCTCCAGTCCATCTTTGACAAATACCTGCCGGCCGAAGACGACAGGCTGAACAATGAGATTTCTTCGCTTTCAGAGCTGGACGGTTTTCTGACTGCTGTGGTTTCCGGCCCCAGGCTCATTTTGCCCAGCAAGTGGCTGCCTGCAATCTGGGGGGAAAACGGCTCACCTGTCTGGGACAGCGCGGATGAGGCCGGTCGTTTCATGGAGCTGGCCATGAGGCACATGAACAGTATTGCCAACACCCTCATGACCCGCCCGGAAGATTTGGAGCCCGTGTTTTTGGCAGCAGAGTATGAGGCTGAGGGTGAAACCAGGGAGCTTTTGCTTGCAAACGACTGGTGCTACGGCTATTTGAAAGGGGTTCAACTGGGGCTCTGGCCTGCCCTTCCCAGGGACAAGGAGGAATGGCTGATGGCCATTACCCTGCTGGGCCACGGCGATCACGGCGAGGTTCTTTCCGAGATGTCCGTGGAGGACTATGATTTACTGACGAAAGCGGTTGGGGTGGCCGCGTGCAACTTGCATCAGTACTGGCTTGAAAGGCGTGCTCCGGAAATGGACCTGCCGGGCGGCAGCAGAATACTCTCGTCCGCAACGCCGTTCCGAAAACAGCCCCGGCCGGGTCGAAACGAGCCCTGTTATTGCGGCAGCGGAAAGAAATACAAAAAGTGCTGCCTGCATTGAACAAGGGCTGTTTGCGAAACAACAGGGGTCTGAAACCAGCTGGCGGCTGCCAGGGCTTCTCCTGCCGGTGGTTGATTCAGCCGGGCGGCTGCGCTGGTGTGCTGGCTCAGCCCCGGTGATGTACAGCCAGCTTTTTGATCAAGGGGCTGGCCTGTTCAACAGGCGCGGTGTTTAATAAAAATGGCGCCGATTCAAGGATCAGCCGATTCAAGGATCAGTCAATTCAAGGGTCAGTAGTAGGGGTTTTCGCCCGTGCTGTGGTCGGTGGCATCGATGACCTTGCCCACCTCGGGCAGCTGCTGGCGCAGCGTGGTTTCTATGCCCTGCTTGAGCGTGACGTCAATCATTGCGCAGCCGTGGCAGCCGCCGCTGAACAGCAGCACCACATCATTGTCGGCGGTCAGTTCAACCAGCGCCACCTGGCCCCCGTGAGCGGCGACCATGGGGTTGACCCGCGTTTCCAGTACCCACTCGACGCGCTCTTCGAGGGGCGCACTGTCTGCCGGCGCCCTGCCCTTGAGGCCCGGGGCGCGAATGGACAGTTCACCGCCCATGCGATCGGATTCAAAGTCGATCATGGCGCCACTGAGCATGTTGGCCGAGCTTTCTTCGACAAACAGGCGGAACGTGCCGCAGTCAACCGTGTGATCGCTGGGCTGTGCGTCGGCGGGGCCGCAGTAGCTAAGCTCCACGTCGGCCATGGGCGTGCCCGGATCGGTCACGCGCAGCCTCAGGTTGGTGTTGTCGGGCTGCTGGACCAGCAGCTCTGAAAAGTAATCACGTGCGGCGGGGGTTACTGTCAACATGACTCTGGCTTGAATGTTTTAAATGAAACGTTTGCAATGAAACGGGCATTGAAGTTATATGCCGGCGGCTCAGTCGGCTTTCAAGCGCTGCGCCAGCCACGGCAGTGAATGATCATACCGCCAGTCTATACCGGAATGGGTGCCGTCAAACTCCTCAAAATGGTGTTCCACGTTCCGGTCTGTCAATAGTTGATGCAGCTCGCGCGTGCCAAACTGGATGAAGTACTGGTCGCGGCTGCCAACGTCTATCCACAGGCCTGCCAGGTTTTTCAGGGTGTCGGCTTCGCGGGTGGCGCGATATACGGGGTCAAAAGCCAGCCAGCGCTGCCACACGCTGTCGTCAAGTCGGCAGGTGTGCAAATCAAAAGGCAGGCGCAGGCCCAGCGCCGATTCGGCATCGGGCGAGTAGCTGGCCGCCATGCACAGGGTCATCAGCGTGTGAAAGGCCGCCCCGCCCGGCCGCCGGTCGCGCCAGAAGGTGCGCACAAAGTGCTCTATGTCGCCGTTGTGCCGGGCCAGAACGGAGGCCGCCAGGGGAAAGTCCCGCATGTAGACGCGCTCAAACCCGGCGTCGCCCGCGTGGCTGGCCGCAGCCGCCCAGTGCCCCGGGTGGGAAAAGCTCAGATGCAGCGCACCAAAGCCCCCCGACGATTTGCCAAACACCCCGCGCGCCGCGGCTTCGGGAATGGTTCGATAAGTTTCGTCGATGGCCGGAATCAGCTCGTCGATCAGATAGTCGGCGTAGGGCCCCATGGCCGGCGTGTTGACGTACTGGTTGCCGCCCAGGCTGGTATAGCAATCGGGAAACACGACAATGACCGGGGGCATGGCGCCTGTTCCAATCAGCCGGTCAAGGCGCTCCGGCAGCGTTTCGCCATGGTTTCTCCAGCCAACCTGCCCCGGCCCGGAATTGGTGTATGCCGCCAGGCACCACAGCACCGGGTAGCGACGACTGCCCGCCTGGTCATGGCCGGGCGGCAGGTACACCGGATGCCGTCGCCGCGACGGATCCCCAAGCGGATTGTCCTTGAGCAGTTGTGATTCGTGATCAAAAAAGACGACCTGTCCACGCATTGCGGCAGGCTGCGGTCTGAGTGTCGGCATGATAGCTGTCAAGTAAAAATGAAGGGCACGTCAACCGGTCATGGCAACAACTTTGCGGGTGCGGCGCGGCAGCTTGCCCAGCTCCGGCACCAGCTCAAGCATTATTTTCCTCAGCTCGTCGTTGTCGTAGCGCGTTACCGCTGCTTCGGCCTGGCGCAGCCTGCTGTCAATATCCACCCGCGTTTCGCTGCCCCCCTGGGACAGGAAGATCTTCTCGTGGCGGGTCTTGATGTAGGATTCGTTTTCGTGAAACAGCTCTTCAAACAGCTTTTCGCCCGGACGAAGGCCGGTATAGACAATTTCGATATCACGGCCCGGCACCTTGCCCGCCAGCCTGATGAGCTGCTCGGCCAAAAAGCTGATGCGCACCGGCTCGCCCATGTCCAGCACAAACACTTCGCCGCCCTGGCCGAGAACGGCGGCCTGCAAAATAAGCTGCCCGGCTTCGGCAATGGTCATGAAATAGCGGGTGATTTCCGGATGGGTGACGGTGACCGGCCCGCCGCGCCTGATCTGTTCATTGAACAGCGGCACCACCGAGCCGGTTGAGTTGAGCACGTTGCCGAACCTGACGGTAATCAGCCGCGTGTTGCTGGCCCGGTTCAAATGCTGCACATACAGTTCGGCTATGCGCTTGGTTGCGCCCATGACATTGCAGGGATTGACCGCCTTGTCGGTGGAAATGAGAACAAAGGTGCCAACGCCGTAGCGCACGGCGGCGTCGGCCAGCCGCCGCGTGCCAATGACGTTGTTGCGAAACGCCTCGCGCACCTGGTTTTGCAGCATGGGCAAATGCTTGTAGGCGGCGGCGTGAAAAACGACTTCGGGCCGCGCGCGACCGAGCAGGGTTTCAACCGTGGCCGAATCGCACACGTCACCCAGCACGGTTTCTATCACCAGGTCGCTGAATTCCGACTTGAGCTGGTAATCGATGCGGTACAGGTTGTATTCACAGCTGTCGAGCACGACCAGGCCGGCCGGGTTGAGGTGGGCAATCTGCCGGCACAGCTCGGCGCCTATGGACCCGCCACCGCCGGTGACAAGAACGCGCTTGCCTGTGAGGCCCGCGCGTATGGATTCCCAGTCGAGCGAAACCGGCTCGCGCCCCAGAAGGTCATCAATGGCCACCGGCTTGAGGTCGTCAAAACGAATTAGCGCCGGCCCCAGCTGCTTGAGCATGGGAACGGTGCGAAATTCCACCCCGGCGGTGTCGCAAATGCCCACCACGCGCTGCATTTGGGCATTGGTGGCCGACGGAATGGCGATGGCGGCCATGTCGATATCGGCCTCGCGCGCAATGCGCGGCAGGCTGGGGATGTCGCCCAAAACCGGCACGCCGTCAACTTCGCCGTGGCGCAGTCTGGGGTCGTCGTCCAGAAAGCCGACGACGTCGAAGTTGCCGCGGCGACGCAGCTCGGCCAGCAGCAGCCGGCCCGAATGACCGGCGCCCAGAATGATTGAGCGGCGCATCTGGCGGCGGCGATGAACTTCCAGGCGCATGTCCTTGAACATGCGGTAAAGCAGACGCGGCACGCCCAGGCTGAGCAGCAGCAGCGCGGGGAACAGCCAGACCATGAGCATGACAAGTTCAAGGGGGGCTTCAAGCACGAACAGCACCGCAGTGCCGCTGATGCCGGCCAGTATGGCAACCTTGACCAGGTTGGCGAGGTCGGGGAGGCTGGCAAAACGCCACAGGCCACGATAAAGGCCCACTCGCCAGTGCACCAGCCCTTGAAGGACAATGATCAGCCCGGCGCTTGCAGCCAGCGCCGGCCAGTCGGTAGCGGACGCGGCAATAATTGACCGGGAGGCGAACAGGGCCACCAGCCAGGCAGCAGCCACCATGAACAGGTCGTGCACGACGACCAGGGCCCGCAGGTTTACAGCCCCTCCCTGCTTGTCTGGCGGTTTGATCACAAACTAGCCTTGTCTTTGGGTTTTTGTTGCGCTCAGCTGCACACGCCACCATCCGCTCAAGAGCAAAACAGCCAGCCCGGCTGCCAGCACCGCGTCCAGTTGCGGCCAGCGCAGCGCAGCGGCAATTGTTGGCAGCACCACAAGCAAGTTGATCAGAAGGTACAAGGCTGCCACTTGTCCATGGCTCCACCCAAATACCAGCAGCTGCTGATAGGCGTGTTGCCGGTGGGCAGTATACCACCGCTGACCGCGCACAACCCGCAATACCAGCGTGGCCGTGGCGTCAACCACAAACACCGAAGCCACCATGAAGCTCAGCCAAATGCTTACAGCCCCCGATGAGGCGCCGACAACCGCACAGGCCGCCGCCATGGCTCCCAGCGCCAGCGAGCCGGAGTCGCCCATGAAAACCCGCGCCGGCGGGCGGTTCCAAAACAGAAAGCCACCCCAGGCGCCCGCTGCGGCCAGGCCAAACGCGGCCAGCGACAGCTGCCCGGCATGCCGAAACAGCAGCGCCATGGCCAGGCCGGTCCACAGCCCCTGACAGGCCGCCATGCCGTCGGAACCGTCCATGAAATTGTGCAGGTTGATCAGCCACACGACAGCAACCACGGCCAGCGGCGTCCACAGCCACGGAGCGTGAATAGCCAGGCTGCCCATCTGTACCGAATGAATGCCGCCGACGCCGGCCGCCAGCGCTGCGGCAGCGACCACCTGGGCCAAAAACCGCCAGCGCGCCGCCAGGCTGAAGCGATCTTCCATCCAGCCGATCAGCGCCATGAGAAGCACGGCCACCATGGGCAGGCGCCACTCGGCAAACGCCTGCGGCCAAACCAGCCAGGCCGCAACCAGCGAGCCGGCTATGGCCGCTCCGCCGCCGCGCGGCGTGGGGCGGCTGTGGCTGCGCCTGGCGTCCGGCCAGTCAAGCATCTGCCGGCGCAGCAGCCACAAGCGCACCGGCACGGTCAAAACGGCTGTCATGGCAGCGGCAAACAGGAAAATCAGCACATGGCCGGTAGACATTATTCACCCAAAACCCCGGTTACCGCGGCCGTGGTGTTCCACCGCCGGCAGCCGGGACAGTGCCAGTGCCAGGTGCTGCTGCTGAACCCGCAGTGCCGGCAGCGATAGCGCGGCTGATTGTCGAGCAGGCGCCTGAGAATGTCCTGAATCAGCCCGGAGCCCACCCTGTCCAGGCTGTCCTGCTGGCGGTACACCAGATCCAGCAGATAGTCCAGCCCCTGCACCGTTGGGCGACTGGAAAGGTGTTCCAGCAGAAAATCGGCAGCCTGATCAGGATCGGCAGCCGCCTTTCGGCGCGCCAGGGCAAGAATGGCCGTTGTCATGGGGCGGCGCGCAATGGATTCTTCCAGCCAGTGGTCAAATTCGTCCAGGCATCCGGCGCGGCGATGGCTTTCCAGCATTGGCCCGCAGGCAAAGCCCAGATAGTCCGGCTCAATTTCGCAGGCCTGCCGGTAGTATCGGGCGGCATCGCTCCAGCGCTCATCCATTGCCGCCATCCGGGCCTCGATGATTCTTGCGCGCCCGTTGTCGGGGTCATAGCGGCGCGCCTGGCGCAGATACTGACGCGTCCTTTCCCGGTCTTTTGTGCGCAGCGCCGAATCGGCCAGCTCGCAATACAGGCTGGCAATTACCTCGGCCGACTTCCGGCCATCGATCTGACGCAGTCGCCCGGCCTGCTCTATGGCCTTGTGCCAGTCCTTTTCCTGCTGATATATAGTCAGCAGCTGGCGGGCCGACCGTTCATCCTGGTGGTTTTCTTCTGCCAGCCTGGAAAACAGCTGCTCGGCCCGATCGAGCAGACCGGCCTGCATGTAGTCTTCACCAAGCTCCCTGAGCGCCCGCGTGCGCTGGCGTTCATCCAGGCCCGGGCGGCTGATGATGTGCTTGTGGAAACGGATGGCCCGATCAATCTCGCCGCGACGGCGAAACAGGCTGCCCAGCGCCATGTAGGTTTCAACCGCGTCCGGATTGAACTCAACCAGGTCGAGAAAAACCTCGACCGCCTTGTCGGGCTGCTCGTTGAGAAGATAGTTGAGGCCGCGAAAGTAATCGCGCGATACGTGGCTGCGCCGGCGCCGCTGGTGGCGGCTGGCCAAAAACCATCCGCTGCCGGCAGCCAGAACAAGCAAAAGCAGCAGGACAACCGATTCAGCCATCGGGCTGATCAGCCAGGTGTTTTCCCTTGTTGTTGCGCTTTGTGGAAGAGGCGCCCAGCCGGCCCGGCAGAATGAACATCAGCCACGACAGCAGCAGACCCGCCAGGGCCCCCGCTGCCAGGCCCGCAATAACCAGCGCGCCAAGCGGCAGCCTGAAGCTGGTGACCAGAAGTTCCAGCTCGACGACATCGGGGTTGAGGGCGCCGATCACCAGTCCGATTATCGCCGCGGCCAGGGTTACTGCAATCAGAAACCAGCGGAACATGCCGGTTGTCAAACGCCCCGCTTGCGGGCCTCGTCCACGCGCTCGCGCAAGGCTTTTCCGGGCTTGAAATGAGGAACATACTTGCCCGGCAGGGCCACGGTTTCGCCGGTGCGTGGATTGCGGCCCATGCGCGGGGCACGGTAGCGCAGCGAGAAACTGCCAAAGCCGCGAACCTCGATGCGCTGGCCCTCGGACAGCGAGCGGCTCATCCGCTCGAGGATGCAGCGCACGGCCAGTTCAACATCAGCATGGCTCAAGTGCTTTTGCTGGGCGGCCAGATTGTCAATCAGTTCGGACTTTGTCATTTTCCCCTCCGTGTCGTTGTGTGCATGATGCGGCGGCAGTTTGTCTGCCGCCGCCACAGTTCATCAAGACTCCAGTCTACAACAGCAATCAGTCGTCCTTGTTTTCAAGCTGCTCCTTGAGCAGGTCGCCCAGGGTTGTGCTGGTGCCCGTGCCGGAGCGCTTGTACTGATCAACGGCTGCAGCCAGCTCGTCATCGTCCTTGGCGCGGATTGACAGGGTCAGGTTGCGGCTCCTGCGGTCCAGGGCGATGAACTTGGCTTCAATCTCGTCGCCTTCGGACAGAACCCGCGTGGCGTCCTCAACGCGCTCCTTGGAAATATCCGACGCGCGGATATAGCCGTCAACGCCATCGGCCAGCTCAACAACTGCGCCGCGGGGCTCAACCGACTTGACCGTTCCGGTCACGATGGAGCCGCGCGGGTGGTTGGCCATATAGGTGGCAAACGGGTCCTGCTCGAGCTGCTTGATGCCCAGCGAGATGCGCTCGCGCTCGGGGTCCACGGCCAGCACAACGGCCTCCACCTCTTCACCGCGGCGATAGCTGCGAATGGCCTCTTCGCCCGGCGTCATCCAGGATATGTCGGACAGGTGAACCAGCCCGTCGATACCGCCTTCCAGGCCGATGAAAATTCCGAAGTCGGTAATGGACTTGATGGCGCCCGAGACCCGGTCGTTCTTGCTGTGTGTGGCCGCAAACGCATCCCAGGGGTTGGGGGTGCACTGCTTCATGCCCAGCGAAATGCGGCGGCGCTCCTCGTCAACATCAAGCACCATGACTTCGACTTCCTGGCCAACGTGAACCACCTTGTCGGGGTTGACGTTCTTGTTGGTCCAGTCCATTTCGGACACGTGCACCAGCCCTTCCACGCCGTCTTCAATTTCAACGAAGCAGCCGTAGTCGGTGATGTTGGTGACGGTGCCAAACAGGCGCGTGGTGGGCGGATAGCGGCGGTCGATGTTGTCCCACGGGTCGTCGCCCAGCTGCTTGAGGCCAAGCGAGACGCGCATGCGTTCGCGGTCGAAGCGCAGCACGCGGACTTCCAGGTCCTGGCCCACTTCAACCACTTCGGACGGATGGCGCACGCGCTTCCAGGCCATGTCGGTAATGTGCAGCAGGCCGTCAATTCCGCCCAGATCAAGGAACGCACCGTAATCGGTCAGGTTCTTGACCACGCCCTTGATGACCGCACCTTCGGTCAGGCGCTTGATTAGCTCTTCGCGCTCGGCGGCGTACTCATGCTCAACCACTGCGCGGCGGCTGACCACCAGGTTGTTGCGGCGGCGATCCAGCTTGATGATCTTGAATTCCAGGTCCTTGCCTTCAAGATAGGCCGGGTCGCGCATGGGGCGCACGTCGACCAGCGAGCCGGGCAAAAAGGCGCGAATGCCGTCGATGCTGACGGTAAAGCCGCCCTTGACCTTGCCCGAAATCTGTCCGATGACGTTTTCCTCGTCCTCGTGCAGCTGTTCAAGCTTGTTCCATACGCGGGCCCGCTTGGCCTTTTCGCGCGACAGGCGCGTTTCGCCAAAACCGTCTTCAACGGTGTCCAGGGCCACTTCAACTTCATCGCCCACTTCAACTTCAAGCTCGCCATCAGGCTTGCGAAACTGGTAGATGGGAACGATGCCTTCGGACTTCAGTCCGGCATTGACGACCACCACGTCTTCGCGGATGTCGACAATTTTCCCCATGACGATCGCGCCGGGGCGAAGGTCTCTTTCGGTAATGCTCTGTTCGAACAGTTCTGCAAATGATTCAGTCATTGGGTTGGGATTTTCCTGCAAGATCTGCGCGGCACCGGCTCACCCGGCCGCTTTTCTCTTTACTGTTTCTGCGCCTGACAGACAGGCACTCGTGTGTCACACCGGACATCGCATTGGGCGCGATGCCGGCACCTGATTTCTTTCCCGTTTTATGCACTCAGCCGGCAACCAGATCCAGGATACGCTCAACAACCTGATTGATCGTCAAATTCGTGGAATCAATCACTATTGCATCGGTCGCCGGAACCATCGGGGAGATCGCTCTTTCACGGTCTCGGCGGTCGCGTTCGGCAAGATCGCGGAAAAGACGGGAGAATTTAACACTTTCTCCGCGCTCATTCAACTGTTTATGCCGTCTGCGTGCCCTTTCTTCAAGGCTGGCGTCCAAAAAAACCTTGGTGGCCGCGTCAGGAAACACCACGGTGCCCATGTCACGACCGTCGGCGACCAGCCCGGGCGAGCGCCGAAAAGAGCGCTGCAGGGCCAGCAGCGCTGCGCGAACGCGGGGCACCGACGCCACCTTTGAGGCCATCCGGGACACGTCTTCGCTGCGCAGCAGGGCATCAATCCGTTGGCCGTTCATGTGCACCTGCACGCCGTCGGCGGTTGGCAGAAAGGTCAGTTTCATGCCCTGGCACAGGCTTTCCAGGCCCTGGGGGTCGTCAGCTGCAACCTGCTGCTCAATGGCGTGAACAGCCAGCGCCCGGTAGACAACGCCGCTGTCCAGCAGATGCCAGCCCAGCCGCTTTGCAACCCGGGCGGACACCGTTCCCTTGCCGGCCCCGGAGGGGCCGTCAACGGTCAGCACGGGAGCCGGGGCGCCTGCCTGGCTCATTCCCACGCCAGGCTTGCGCCAAGGGCGCGCAGATCGTCCACAAAGCCCGGATAGCTGGTGGCAATCCAGCCGGCATCCTCAACGGCAATGGGCTTTTCTGCCGCCAGCCCGAGGACGGCAAAGCTCATGGCGATACGGTGGTCGCTGTGGCTTTCAACCACCCCGCCACTGACTGCGCCGCCGGTCACAATGGCGCCGTCGTCCAGTTCCTCAACGTCAACGCCAAGCCGGGCCAGCTGGGCGCACATGACGGCAATGCGGTCGCATTCCTTGACGCGCAGCTCGGCAGCGCCGCGAATAACGGTTTTTCCTTCGGCCACTGCGGCCAGCGCCATAAGCAGGGGAAACTCGTCAATGGCCGCCGGCACCTGGGCCTGCGACACCTCGATACCGCGCAGCGGCGCCGCCTGGACATGAACGCTGCCGACGGGCTCTTCGCCCTTGCCGGCATCATGCTGAATATCGACCCTGGCGCCCATGGCCTGCAGCAGGGAAAAGAACCCGCTGCGCGTCGGGTTCAGGCCAACGTTGTCCAGCCGCACCGAGGAACCGGCCACCAGCGCGGCCGCCGCCATGATGAACGCCGCCGACGAAGGGTCGCCGGGCACGCTGATTTCTGCACCCTCAGGCGACTGCGGCCCCGCAATGGCCGCGCCGTTAGGCAAATTCTGCAGCGCCACGCCAAACCGCGGCAGCATGCGCTCGGTGTGATCGCGGCTCTTGCCCGGCTCAACCACCTGCGTTGACCCTTGCGCAAACATGCCGGCCAGCAAAATGGCCGACTTGACCTGGGCGCTGGCCATTTTCAGCGTGTGGCTGCAGCCGCGCAGCGGCGCCGGCTCGATGACCAGCGGGCAGCGCCCGTCGCGGCTGGTGATGCGGGCGCCCATGAGCGTCAGCGGATCGATGATGCGGTCCATCGGTCGTGATGACAGGGACTCGTCGCCCGTCAGCCTGATGCTTTGACCAATCAGATCGGGCTGCCCGGCCAGCGCCCCGGCCAGCAGGCGCAGGCCGGTGCCGGAATTGCCCAGATCCAGCGGCTTGTCCGGGGCCCGCAGCGCGCCGCCATGAATATCAACCCGGCCGGCACCGCCGCGCTCCACCCGCGCGCCCAGCTGTTCCATGGCCGACAGCGTGGACGCAGCGTCATCGCTGTCGAGAAAGCCGCGAATGACGGTTTTGCCCCGCGCCAGCCCGCCCAGAATGGCCGCCCGCTGCGACACGGACTTGTCGCCTGGCGGGCGGTTTCTGCCCGTCAGCGGGCCCGGGGCCGGTGAAACAACCAGGCGCCGCATCAGTTTTCCAGAATCTCGGCCAGGGCGGTCAGCAAACGCTCGTTTTGCTCCCGGGTGCCGATGGTGATTCTCAAGTGGTTGTCGAGGCCATAATTGGCCACCGGGCGCACAATGATGCCGCGCTGCAAAAGCGCCTCATTGAGCTCGGCGCCCGGGCGGTCAAAGCCGGCCAGCAAAAAGTTGGTGGCCGAGGGGATGGTGGTTACGCCAAGCTTTTTCAGCCCGGCCTCCAGCTGCTTTTTACCTTCGCTGTTCATCTGCCGCGTCTTTTCTATAAATGCGGTGTCTTCGAGCGCGGCCTGCGCGGCAGCCAGCGCGGGCGCGTTGACGTTGAACGCCGGGCGCACGCGGTTGAGCAAGTCGGCAATGCCGGGGTTGGACAGGGCATAGCCCACGCGCAGGCCGGCCAGCCCATAGGCTTTGGAAAACGTCCGGGTTACCACCAGGTTGGGAAACTCCTCAAGCCAGGCCGAAGCGTCGCCCAGGCGATCGGATTCCGCGTATTCGGTGTAGGCTTCATCGACCACGCAAATGACGTGCGGAGGAAGCGAGCCAATGAAATCCTTGAGCCGCTCGCCGTCCAGCCAGGTGCCCGTGGGGTTGTTGGGGTTGGCCACAAACACCAGCCGGGTATCATCGCCCACCTTTTCGAACATGGCGCGCAAATCGTGCCCCAGCGGCATGGCGGGATGGTCGGCCGGCAGCGCCGGCGCCACGTCGGCGCGCGCGCTCATCATCTGGGTGGCAATGGGGTAGACCGCAAAGGCGTACTGCGAAAAGACCACTGCCTGGCCGGGCTGCAAAAATGCCTGGGCCAGAAACACCAGCACGTCGTTGGAGCCGTTGCCCAGGGTGATGGCCTCGGGCGGCACATTGTGGCGTGCCGCCAGCGCCCGCTTGAGCTCAAAGCCGTTGGCGTCGGGGTACAGCCAGCTGTCTGCCAGCACGGCGCGCGCCGCTTCAACGGCCCTGGGGCTGGCGCCCAGCGGATTTTCATTGGATGCCAGCTTGATGGAGTCGCTGACGCCATATTCGCGCTCAAGCTCTGAAATTGGCTTGCCCGGCAAATAGGGCTTGAGCTCGCGCACGCCCGGCGCGGCCAGATCGGTGTAATCACGCACTTTCATTTCTTGTCTCAATTGCTTGCCTTGAATAGCTTGTCTTGAATAGCTGGAATTTGGAAAAATCAGGCGGCCTCGCCCGGCAGCCGGCCAACAACAGCGCGCGGATAGCAGCCCAGAATGCGCAGCTGCAGGGCGCGCCCCTCGAGCTCGGTCAGCGCCTGCTTGAGGCCGGCATCTTCCACGTGGCCCTCGACATCGATGAAAAAGACGTAGTCCCAGCGCCGCTCGCGCGACGGCCGGGACTCGATGCGGGTCATGTTGACGCCGTGGCGGGACAGCGGTTCAAGCAGCTGAAACAACGCGCCCGGGCCATCCAGGCCGGCCACCATCAGCGTGGTTTTGTCTTCGCCGGAGGCCGGCAGAAGCTCGCGCCCCAGCACCAGAAACCGGGTGGTGTTGTCGGCATGGTCCTCAATATCGGGGAACAGCACCGGCAGGCCGTACAGCTCGGCGGCATTGCGGCCGGCAATGGCGGCCGCATCGGGCGCGTGGCGCACCCGGCGGGCCGCCTCGGCGTTGCTCGACACCGGCATCAGCTCGGCGTGGCTGAGATGCCTGGACAGCCACAGGCGGCACTGCGAAAGCGACTGCTGGTGGGCGTAGACCCGCTCAATGTCCTTGAGCGACGGCGCGCGGGTAAGCAAATGCTGGTGTATGCGCAGCTCGACCTCGGCGGCAATGTGCACATCGGTATGCATGAACATGTCGAGGGTATGGGTAACCACGCCCTGCGACGAGTTTTCCACCGGCACCACGCCAAAGTCCACCTCGCCGCCCTGCACCCGGCGAAAGACCTCGTCAATGCCGGTTTCGGCGCTGGCGCTGACCGAGTGGCCAAACTGCTTGAACACGGCCTGCTGGGTAAACGTGCCCTCGGGCCCGAGATAGGCCACCCGCAGCGGTTCCTGCTGGGCCAGGCAGGCCGACATGATTTCGCGAAACAGGCGCAGCATGACCGAGTCGGCCAGCGGCCCGTCGTTGCGCGCAACCACGTTGCGCAGCACCTGGGCCTCGCGGTCCGGGCGGTAATATTCCGCCGGCGAAGCCGCTTCGCCCTTGGCCGCGCGCACCGCCTGGGCCAGCCCGGCCCGCTCGGCGATCAGGCTCTGTATGTGCGCATCGAGTGAATCGATGCGCTGTCGAATATCCGCAAGGTCAAGCTCAGCCATACCGTTCCTCAAAGTGTTGCATAAACGCGATCAGAGTGTTTACCGCGTCACAGGTCTGGGCATTGTACAGGCTGGCGCGCAGGCCGCCAGCAGAACGATGGCCCTTGAGCCCGATCAGCCCGTTTTGTTCCGCTTCGGCCAAAAACCGGGCGGTCAGCCGCTCATCGGTCGGCCAGAAAGGAATATTCATTACCGAGCGACACTGCGCCGCCACGGGGTTGTGCCAAAAGCCGGTCGCGTCTATGGCGGCATAAAGCCGGGCCGCCCTTTTTTGGTTGCGCTCGCCAATTGCCTCGAGGCCGCCCTGGTCTTCCATCCAGCGCAGCATCTCCAGCGCGGCCACCCAGGCCAGCACCGCCGGCGTATTGAACAGGCTCAGGTTGTCGGCCCAGCTTCTGTAGTCGAGATACGGCGACAGCTCGTCGGGAATGCGCTCCAGCAGATCGCGCCGCATCAGCACCACGGTCAGCCCGGCGATGCCGAGGTTTTTCTGCGCGCCTGCATAGGCCACGTCCACATCGCTGTATGGATACGGCCGCGACAGAAACTCCGAGCTCATGTCGGCCACCAGCGGCACGTCGGCTTGTGGCGGGCGATCAAACTGAACGCCGTGAATGCTCTCGTTGCCGGTGTAGTGCAAATAGGCGCAGTTGTGAGGAATCTGTTCCACTTCAGCCAGGCGGGTGAATCCGTCGGCCTCGCTGCTGCCGGCCACAACCGCCTTGCCGATTGTTCTGGCCGCCTCCAGGGCTTTCTTTCCCCAGTGGCCGGTAATCAGAAACGCAGCTGGACGGTTGGCCGCCAGGTTGAGCGGCAGCTGGACAAACTGCAGGCTGGCCCCGCCGTGCAGCAGCAATACGGCGTGTTCTTCATCAATGCCGGCACAGCGGCGCACGCGCTCGTGCAGTTCTTCCGCCACGGCCATGAAGCGCTGCCCGCGGTGAGACGCTTCGACAATGGACGGCTGCTCCTGTGGCGCAAGCGCCGCGCTCAGGCGTTCCAGCACTGCGGGCGGGAGGCGGGCCGGGCCGGCTGAAAAGTTATGCGTTACATGATTCATTCATATCTTTTAACGCACCCGGCGCCGGCAAACAACCATGACTCTGTCATGGTGCGCCCGCCGGCTTCAGAATCTCCACGCCCCCCATGTAGGGATGCAGAACTTCGGGCACCAGCACCGACCCGTCGCGCTGCTGAAAGTTTTCCAGCACGGCCACCAGGGTGCGGCCCACCGCCAGCCCGGAGCCGTTGATGGTGTGCAGCAGCTCGGGCCGGCCGGTTTCGGGATTGCGCCAGCGCCCCTGCATGCGGCGGGCCTGGAAGTCGCCAAAGTTGGAGCATGATGATATTTCGCGCCAGTTGTTCTGGCCCGGCAGCCACACTTCCAGATCGTAGGTCAGGCGGGCCGAGAAACCGAGATCGCCGGTGCACAGAGTGACAACTCGATACGGCAGCCCAAGCGCCTGCAGCACGGCTTCGGCGTGGGCGGTCAGCTCTTCGTGCAGCTGTTCCGAATCCTGCGGCCGGCAAATCTGCACCAGCTCGACCTTGTCGAACTGGTGCTGCCTGATCATGCCGCGCGTGTCGCGCCCGTAGGCGCCCGCCTCGCGGCGGAAACACGGCGTGTGGGCAACAAACCTCAGCGGCAGCTGGTCGGCGTCGACAATGCGATCGGCCACCAGGTTGGTCAGCGGCACTTCGGCGGTGGGCACAAGAAAGCGCTCGGGCTCGTCGCTGATGACAAAGGCATCTTCGACAAACTTGGGCAGCTGCCCGGTTCCCTGCATGGCATTTTCCAGCACCACATAGGGCACATACATTTCGCGATAGCCGTGCTGACCAATATGAAGATCAAGCATGAACTGGGCCAGTGCGCGGTGCAGTCGCGCCACGCCGCCGCCAAGGACCGCAAAGCGGCTGCCGGCAATTTTTGCCGCCTGTTCAAAGTCCATGCCGTCGAGCAGCGCGCCTATTTCCACGTGATCGCGGGGCGCAAAGCCCAGCTCGGGCGGTTCGCCAAAGCGGCGAATTTCGACATTGTCCGAGTCATCGCTGCCGGCGGGCACGCGTTCGTCGGGAATGTTGGGCATGTCCAGCCAGCGCCGCTTGAGCTCCTGCTGTACCTGCTGCAGCTCGTCGGCGGCCGTTTTTCCTTCCTGGCCCAGCTTTTCCACTTCGGCCAGCAGCGGCGCAATGTCCTCGCCGCGCGACTTGGCCTCGCCAATGGCGCGCGAGCGCCGGTTGCGCTCGGCCTGAATTTCCTCGCTGCGGGTTTGCAGCTTTTTGCGGCGGCTTTCAAGGGCGGCATAGCCTTCAACATCCAGCTGGTAGCCGCGCCGCGCCAGTTCGGCAGCCACGTCGTTCAAATGATTTCTGAGAAGCTGAGGATCCAGCATTTCAAATCCTTGCGTGTCACAGCCACGCCGGCTGTAAATGGTCCAAAAATGACGGCCCGGAGGGCAGTCCAACGCAGGCTTCAGCCTGCAAACGGGTGTCTTAGTATGACGCCCGCATCGCGCTCCGGCCCGGTGGAAAGCATGTGAATGGGCGCATCCACCAGCTCTTCAATGCGGTCGAGATAGGCGCGCGCTCCGGACGGCAGCCGGTCATGGTCGGTCAGCCCGCGGGTTGAGCCCTGCCAGCCGGGAATGTCTTCATAAACCGGCCGCGCGCGGGCCCATTCCTCGGCGCCCACCGGAAAGCCGTCAACGCCTTCATATTTGACGCAAACGCGCACGCGGTCAAAGCCGTCAAGCACGTCGAGCTTGGTAATGCACAGGCCGGTTACGCCGTTGACGCCAACCATGCGCCTGAGCGCAACCGCATCCAGCCAGCCGCAGCGCCGGGCGCGTCCGGTGGTGGCGCCAAACTCCACTCCAACCTCGGCCATGCGCTGGCCCTCTTCATCGTGCAGCTCGGTCGGGAACGGCCCCGCACCCACCCGGGTGGTATAGGCCTTGGTAATGCCCAGCACGTAGTCAATGTCTCTTGGCCCAACGCCGGCGCCGGTCATGACGCCCCCGATGGTGGTGTTTGAAGAGGTGACAAAGGGGTAGGTTCCGTGATCAATGTCCAGCAGACCGCCCTGGGCACCTTCATACAGGATGGCCTTGCCGCTGCGGCGCAAATCGTGCAGTTCGGCGGTGACATCCGCAAACATGGGCCTGAGTTCTTCACCGGCCGCCGCGGCCTGCTCGGCCACTTGGTGGCCATCCACCGGGTCGGCATCAAAGTAGCGGGTCAGCAGAAAATTGTAGTAGTCGACCAGCGCGCCCAGCTTGTCTTCAAGGCGGTCGGCATCAGCCAGGTCGGCCAGGCGCAGCCCCAGCCGCGAGGCCTTGTCTTCATAGGCCGGGCCTATGCCGCGGCCGGTGGTGCCTATGGCGTTTTTTCCGCGCGCTTTTTCGCGCGCCTGGTCAAGCGCTTCGTGAAAGCCCAAAATGGCCGGACAGGCCGGGGATATGCCCAGCCTGGAGCGCACGTCAATGCCGCGCTTTTCCAGCCCGCGAATCTCGCCGATCAGTGCCTGGGGGGCCACCACCACGCCGTTGCCCACCAGGCAGCGGGCGTGGTCGGACAGCACCCCCGAAGGGATGACGTGCAGCACGGTTTTTTCACCGTCCACCACCAGCGTGTGGCCGGCGTTGTGGCCGCCCTGAAAGCGCACCACGGCGTCCACATCACGGGCAAGAAGATCAACGATCTTGCCCTTGCCCTCATCACCCCACTGGGTTCCCAGTATCACCACGGATCGAGACATTGAACTCCCCGAAAAATCACAAAAAGGCCGGCCTCAGAGCACAGCGACCGGGCCTGGCCCGGCACTCATTCAGTCTGCTGCCTGAAATAGCGGAAAAAGTCCGATTCGGCATCCAGAAGCAGAATGTCATTGTCTGTGCCTATGCTGCGCTCATATGCATTCAGGCTTCGCCAGAATGAATAGAACCCGGGATCCTGATTGAAAGATTCAGCATAGATGGCCGTTGACCTGGCGTCACCCTCACCGCGCAGGCGCTCGGCGTCGCGGTCGGCCTCGGCGAGCAGCACGCGCACGCGCCGGTCGGCATCAGCCCGAATGCGCTCGGCTTCTTCACGGCCCAAAGAACGCAGCTCGCTGGCGTATTCGGTTCGCTGGGTTTCCATGCGGTCAAACACCGAGCCGAGCACTTCGTCGGTCAGCTCAATCCGCTTGATGCGGACGTCGATGACGTCAATGCCAAAACTCTGAAAGCGGCGATCGGCGCGTATCACCAGCGCGTCCATCATGTCGCGGCGCTGCTCGGATACGGCTTCGCTGAGCGTGCGCTGGGCAAACTCGTCGCGCAGGTCGTTGCGGATCAGCTCGGACAGGCGCGCGCGGGTGAACATTTCGTCACCACGGGTTGCCACGTAATAGGCGCGCGGGTCGAAAATGCGCCACTTGACGTAGTAGTCAACCTCGACAAACTTCTGCTCCGCCGTGTTCATGCGTTCCGGGCGCATGTCCATGGTCTGGAGGCGGTTGTCGAATTTGCGCACGTTGTTGATGAAGGGCATCTTGACGTGCAGGCCCGGCTCGTAGTCGCTGCGCACGACTTCACCCAGCCGAAACTTGATGGCGTATTCGGTTTCCTTGACGGTAAACAGTGAATTGGCGGCAATAATAATGACCGCAACTGCAACAATCAGAAAAAGCACTCTCATGTCAACGCCCCTCCCGGCCGCTGCGGCCGCGATTGCGGGTGTCCGTCTGGGATTCGGACGAGCTCTTCTGCTGAAGCTCGGGCGTCAGGTTCAGCGGCGGCGGCGTCAGCGCCGCACCCTCCCTGAGTTCGCCCAGCGGCAAGTACAGCAGGTTGTTGCCCGAATCGGCATCCAGCAGAATCTTGGCGGAGCGGCCCAGAACCTTTTCCAGCGTTTCCAGATACAGACGCTCGCGGGTAATGTCCGGCGCCAGCTGGTATTCGGCCAGCAGCGCACTGAAACGGTCGGCTTCACCGCTGGCGCGGGCAATCTTGGCCTCGCGATAGGCCTGGGCCTCTTCAAGCACCCGCGCCGCATGACCGCGCGCTTCGGGCACCACCTTGTTGGCGTAGGCCTGTGCCTCGTTGGCAAAGCGCACCTGGTCCTCGCGGGCGCGCACAACGTCGTCAAAAGCCGGGCGCACCTGCGAGGGCGGGCGCACTTCCTGCAGGTTGAAGGACGTCACCTCAATTCCAACCTCGTAGCGCTCGATGATTTCTATCAGCAGGTCCTGGGCGTCGAGCGCTATCTGGCCGCGGCCGATTTCAAGAATGAAATCCATGTTGTTGGTGCCGACAATTTCACGAATCGCGCTGTCGGCCGCGTGCGACAGGGACACTTCCGGACTGGCGACATTGAACAGAAAGTCTTCGGGGTCGAGCACGCGATACTGCACGGCAAACGAAAGATCAATCAGGTTTTCGTCGCCGGTCAGGATGCGGGTTGAGTTTTCGAGCGAACGAACGCGGCTGACATCAACCGTCAGCAGTCTTTCAACCGGCTGCGGCAGGGTGAACTTGAGCCCGGGGTCCAGCGTGCGGTTGTATTCACCAAAGCGCAGCACCACGCCGCGCTCGGACTCGTCAATGATATGGATCGAATTCCACGCCAGCCAGACCACCAGAACAAGCAGCAGGAGCCCGGCAAAGGGCAGAAAGGAGCTGCCGCCGGAACCGCCGCCGCTGCCGTCGTCCTTTCCGCTTCCCCCGCCCATGATTTTTTTCAGGCGGCGCTGGACGTTGGCAAACACTTCATCAAGATCGGGCGGCCGCTGACCGCCGCCCCCCTTCCAGGGGTCACGCCCGCCACCGTTACCAGGTTTGTTCCAGGGCATTGATTTCTCCGTTGTCCTACCACTTGTGTGTTGTCGAGCCGAATTGGCGCAGTGCTGCCCAAGGTGCCCGGCACAGATAGTGCCGGACACAAGCCGGCTAGTTTAACAGGAGTTGTCTGGCCAGTTTGCCGTTGCTGCCTTTCATGCGCGCCAGCTGCCTGGCATCACGACGATCAAGATCAACCTCGAGGCAGCTGGATCCATCGTCTTCGGCAACCTCGCTGACGACCACGCCCAAATCAAACAGGCGCGACCTCAAACCCTGTCCTTCAACCGGCACGCGTATGCGGCGCTGAATGCGCCCTTCGGCCAGCCGTTCCGCCAGGGCGGTCATCAGATCTTCGCAGCCCTCGCCGCTGTGCGCCGATATCCATACCGAGGTGATCTTTCCTTCATCGTTGCGCACCAGGCCGGCCTTGCGGTCGACCAGATCAACCTTGTTGAACACCTTGAGCATGGGCAGATCGCCGGCCCCGATGTCGGCCAGCACCTGTTCAACCACCGCCTGCTGCTGCAGCTGGTCCGGGTCGGCGGCATCTATGACCTGAACAACCAGCGATGCCGACAGGGTTTCTTCCAGGGTGGAACGAAACGCCGCCACCAGCTCATGCGGCAATTCGCGAATGAATCCCACCGTATCGGACAGCAGAACCGGAGACCCCGGCAGGCCTTCTATTCTTCGTACCGTCGGATCGAGCGTGGCAAACAGCTGGTCGCGCGCCATGACTTCGCTGGCGGTGAGCCGATTGAAAAGCGTGGATTTGCCGGCGTTGGTATAGCCCACCAGCGCCACCAGCGGCACTTCGCCCCGACGGCGGGCGCGGCGCCCCTGACGGCGCTGGCGCCTGACCTTGTCCAGCCGGCGCCCAAGCTGCCCAATGCGCTGATTCAAAAGGCGCCGGTCGGTTTCAAGCTGCATTTCACCCGGGCCGCGCATGCCAATACCGCCGCGCTGGCGCTCAAGATGAGTCCAGCCGCGCACCAGCCGGGTGGACAGGTGGCGCAGCTGGGCAAGCTCGACCTGCAGCTTGCCTTCATGGGAGCGTGCCCGCTGGGCAAAAATGTCGAGGATGAGGGTGGTGCGATCCAGCACGCTTGTGCCAAGGCGGCGCGTGAGGTTACGTTCCTGAATGGGCGACAGACGCTCGTTGACCAGAACAACCCCTGCATCGGTTGACTGGCACAGATCGCGCAGTTCGTCGGCCTTGCCGCTGCCTATATACAGGGCGGGGTCGGGGGCGTTGCGAACCACCTGCAGCTCGGCGGCTATTTCCAGCCCGGCCGAGCGGGCCAGGAGCGCAAATTCGGTTCGCCATGCATCACCCGGATCGGGCCCGAACACCGGATGCACCAAAACAGCGCGTTCGGCGCCCGTGGTTTCGGCTGTTAAATAATCCTGTATCAGCTCCGATCCTCTCCTGCCGCTCCATCAAAGTGCACGTTGCGGGCCGGCACAACGGTGGATATGGCGTGTTTGTAAATCATCTGGCTGACCGAGTTTCTAAGCAGCACTACAAAATTGTCAAAAGATTCGATCTGGCCCTGAAGCTTGATGCCGTTGACCAGAAAAATTGAAACCGGAACCCGCTCGCGACGTAGGGCGTTGAGAAACGGGTCTTGCAGCGACTGGCCTTTGGACATGGTGCTCTCCTAATCGGGACGTGTTTTTTTTATGCAGTAATACCGGTATTCGCTGTTGTTCTTCCGGTCTTTATCCGGCACTGGCTTCGCAGCATTCACGGCCACAGGCGTCAGCTGCTGTGCCCGGCGTGCCCGGGATCCGGAACTCCAGTCTATCGGTTGGCAAAAAAACCTTCTACCTGCCTGAAAATCATATCAGCAGTACAGGGCCGCTGTGAATCATGCCAGAAGGCCCCGTGCAGGCGGCGCAGCGCGGTCAGCTGCCGCTTGGCCAGTTGCCGGGTGGCGGCCAGCGCTTTGGCACGACATTCTTCCAGTGTTGTTTGACCTTCAAGCCAGGCCCACACCTGACGGTAACCCACGCTTCTCATCGAAGCATGCTGCGGGCTCAAAAGCGGACGCTCGCGCAGCTTTCTGACCTCATCGGCCAAACCCTGCTCGAGCATTTGATCAAAGCGCCCTGCAATGCGCTCATGCAATATATGGCGGCTGGAAGGCGTCAGCACAAGTCGCAGCGCCGGCAGGCGCGGCAGGCGGTTGTGGCTGCGATGGGCGCTTGGCCCCTTGCCGGTCAGTTTCAGCACTTCCAGCCCTCTTTGAATTCGCTGGGCGTCGTGAACGGCCATGCCGGCCGCCGCCACGGGATCATGGCGGGCCAGCCGCGCGTGCAGCGCCGGCCAGCCCTTGCGCCTGGCTTCAGCGGCTATTTCGCGCCGCAGCGCCTGATCGGCGGGCGGCATTTTGTCCAGGCCATACAAAAGGGCGCGGAAATACAGCATGCTGCCGCCCGCCAGCACAGGCCACAGGCCTCTTTCATGCATCCGCCTGATTTCGCTTTCGGCATCGGCGACAAAATCCGCCACCGAATAGCTGTCCTCCGGGTCGCGCACGTTGACAAGAGCGTGCGGAAAGCGCTTCAGGGTTTGTCTGTCGGGCTTGGCGGCACCGATATTCAAATGACGGTAAACCTGGGCCGAGTCAACGCTGATGAGCCCGACCGGAAAGCGCCGGCACAGCGCCAGCGCGGCCGCTGTCTTGCCGGCCGCCGTCGGCCCCATAAGGAACACTGCCGGGGGCAGCTGCCCGCCCGGGTTACTGGCCACGCAGAAAAAGGCTGTCCAGAGCCTTCATGTCAAGCTGTACCCAGGTGGGCCGGCCGTGATTGCACTGGTCGGCGCGTTCGGTGCGCTCCATGTCGCGCAGCAGGGCGTTCATTTCATCAATATTGAGGCGCCTGTTGGCCCTGACCGAGCCGTGGCAGGCGATGGTCGACAAAAGTTCGTCAAGCAGGGTGTCGGGACGACGGCTGTGCCCCATCTCCACCAGATCGGCCAGAATGTCGCGCACCAGCTCCTGGCTGGCGGCCCGCGCCAGCAGCGCGGGGACGGCGCGAATAACCACCGATTCCGGCCCGGCCAGATCCAGCTCAAAACCGATTTTTTGCAGCTTGTCCAGGTGGCGTTCAAGCGCCCTGCCCTCGCGCTCCGAAACGGCAATGCGCTCTGGAACCAGGAGTTTTTGCGAGCGCACCCGGTCTTCGCGCCAGGCCTGCTTGAGCTGTTCGTAGACAATTCTTTCGTGCGCGGCGTGCATGTCAACAACCACCAGGCCGTGCGCATTTTCCGCCAGCACAAACACGCCGTGAATCTGCGCCACCGCAAACCCCATGGGCGGAATGTCTTCTGCGTCCTTTTCCTCCGGCTGCACGGCAGCTGCGGTGGCCAGCCTGGCATAGCGCGACATGGAATCCGCAACGCCCAGACCGAGGCCCGGCTGGTTGCCCGCCCCGGGCAGGCCGGCGGCACTGGTGGCCGGCGCACCTGCAGCAGACGCGGAAGCTCCACCGGAGCCGACAAAAGAATATGCACGCGACGCTGCAGCGACCGTGGCGGCATCGCCGCCGGGCCGGGTTTGGGCCAGCGCATGGTGAATGGTCCGAAACAGAAAGTCATGCACCAGCCGGCCGTCCCGAAAACGCACCTCGTGCTTTTGCGGGTGCACATTGACATCAACGCGGCTGGCATCAAGCTCGAGCAGCAGCACAAAGGCCGGATGGCGGCCGCCGTAGAGCACATCCCTGTAGGCCTGGCGAACGGCATGGGCCACCAGCCGGTCTTTTACCAGCCGTCCGTTGACAAAGAAAAACTGCAGATCAGCCTGGCTGCGGGAAAACCCCGGGCGCGCAATCCACCCGCTCAGGCGCAGGCCGGCATGGGCGCTGTCCATTTCAATGGCCTGTTCCATGAATGCTTCGCCGCAGACCGCGGCCACGCGCCGGGCGCGCTGGCCGGCGTCGGCCGCCGGCGTGAAGTTGCGCACCGTACGGCCGTTGTGAATCAGCTCAAAGGCCACGTCCATGCGCGCCAGGGCCAGCCGCTTGACCAGCTCATCAATATGGCCAAACTCCGTTCTTTCCGTGCGCATGAACTTGCGCCGGGCCGGCGTGTTGTAGAACAGGTCGCGCACCTCGACCACCGTGCCTTCGGGCATGCCGGCGGGCCGTATGTCGGTGCTGCGGCCGCCTTCCGCATGAATTTCATGACCGCTGTCCGCGCCCGGCCGGCGCGAGGCCAGCCGCAGGCGCGAAACCGAGGCAATGGATGGCAGGGCCTCGCCGCGAAAACCCAGCGTGGCCACGCCTTCAAGGTCATCCAGTGATTCGATCTTGCTGGTGGCATGGGCGCTCAGCGCCAGCGGCAGCTGCTCCGGGACAATGCCGGCGCCGTCATCGGAAACGGCTATGCGGCGCTGCCCGCCGCGCTCGACTTCTATGCGTATGCGCCGGGCGCCGGCATCAAGGCTGTTTTCGACAAGCTCCTTGACAATGGATGCCGGCCGCTCAATGACCTCGCCGGCGGCGATCTGGTTGACCAGGTTGACGGGCAGCTGACGGATGGACATGGCTGTAGTTTAACCAAGCCACCCGCGCGGCGGGCACCTGCAGGTCAATCCGGGCGAAAAGAAAAACAGCCGCGCGGTTCAGGAGCCGGCCGGAATGACCAGCACCGCGCCGGGATGGATAACATCGCCTTCGATGTTGTTGGCCTGGCGGATGCGGGCAATGCTGGTGCGGTAGCGATGGGCAATGACGCCCAGCGTGTCGCCACGCTCGACCACATGCCGGCTGCCGTCGCGGTTGGCGGCAATCCAGGTGCCTTGCGGCGCGGTTTCGAAAAAGTGCTCGCGCACGCCCTCCATCAGGGCCTGGGCCAGCCGCTTCTGATAGGCCTGGCTGCCCAGATTGGCCTCGTCGGCTGGATTGCTGATAAAACCCGCTTCAACAAGAACGCTGGGGACATCGGGCGACCTGAGCACCACAAAGTTGGCGCGTTCGACGTTGTTGCGGTGAACCTTGCCCACCTGCCCCAGCCGGCCCAGAATGGCCCGGGCGGCACCGCCGCTGTATTCCAGTGAAACGCTCTGCGACAAATCCAGCAGAACCGAGCTCAGCACGTCGTCTTCCCTGTCCAGCTTGACGCCGCCCACCAGGTCGGAACGGTTTTCATTTTTGGCCAGCAAACGCGCCGCCTCGCTGGAGGCCCCGCTGCGCGACAGCACATAAACCGAGCTGCCGCGCACGCGCCGGTCGCGAAAGGCGTCGGCGTGCACCGACACAAACAGGTCGGCACCGGCCTGGCGGGCGCGCGCAAAACGCTCCTCCAGCGGAATATAGTAGTCACCGGTTCTGATCAGCAGCGAAGTGATGCCCGGCTCATTTTCAATGAGCTGGTGCAGCTGGCGGGCAATGGCCAGCGTCACATTCTTCTCGTAGGTGCCCGCAGGGCCAATTGCGCCGGGATCCTCGCCGCCATGACCGGCATCAATGGCCACAATCATGTCGCGCTGGCCGCCGTCGGATTCTGCAATGGCCTGCTGCGCCTGCTCCTCCGCAGGCTGGTCAGCTTCCGGATACAGGTCAATCACCAGCCTGTGGCCGTGCTCGCCCGCCGGCGACAGCAAAAAACTCTTGGGGCGCATCTGCTCTTCCAGATCGAGCACGACCCGCAGGCCGCCCCCGTCGCGCTTGCCGTGGCGAACCCTTTCGATTACCCCGCTGTGCTTGCGGTCAAACGACAGATCGCCCACCGCAGCGATGTCATCAATATCAACCACCACGCGGGCCGGGTTCTCAAGCGCGAACAGCTTATAGTCAACCTGGCCGTCAAGATCGAGCACCGCACGCGTGCTGTCGGGGCCCGCCCAAACCCGCAGTTTGCGAACCTCCCCCGCCGCAGCCGACGTACTGGCGGCCAGCAGCAGCGCTGCCGTCAGATACAAAAGCTTGCGCATTTCAAATTGACCTCAAGCCGCAAATACGCATTTATGATGCCCCGAACACCAGTCTTTTTCAAGCCAAATCTGAAGGTTGCAGTGAACTCCAAGAACCAGCCTTAGCGCAAACCCGGCGTCTGGCCACGGTTTGCAAAAGCAGTCAATGAAATCAGACAGTTTCAGGCGCCTGGCCCCTGGCCGGATAAGTGACCTTGCGGCCATCAACCGCAGCCCCCCTTGTCAGCTGCGCCGGCTCAATGCGGTCTTTGCCCATCAGGTGGAAAACCTGATGGCCCGCCGCCAGCAAATAGTCGCTGACAATGCGCCGGTGGCAGCGCCACCACACCGCTTCCGCGCACATGATGGCGCAGGCTCTTTTCCGGCCGGCGGCAATCAGCTGCTCAAGCGCCTGCCCAAATTCCCGGCTCAGCGCATAGTCGGCGTAGTTATGAAAGCTGCTGTTTTGCCACCAGCCGTTGACGCTGGCATCAACCGCGGCGCTTTTTGGCCGCAGGCCGCCCAACGCAGCGACATGGCGGTATTCAATGCCGTACCCTTCCAGGCTGCCCGGCAGGGCGTCGCGATTGTACTGCGGGTTGGTGCGCGAACGCGGCACGGTGCGAACATCGATCAGCCGCCGCACCCCGGCCAGCTGCAGCAAATCGGCAAACGCTTCCAGGGTGCGCGTGGAATGGCCGATGGTGTAAAACCTTGCGGATCGTTCAGGCAATCCTGAGTCTGATCCCGAGCAGGCCCGCCAGCTCGTTTCGGTTGCCGGATGAAACCAGGTCCCCAAGCGTGTAGCGGTCGAGCACGTCAAAAAAGGCCTGGCGGGCTTCGCGCAGCATGCCGGCCAGCCTGCAGGCCGGCGTAATGGCGCATTTGTTGTCGGCGCGCATGCATTCCACCAGGTCAAAATCGGCCTCGACCGCCCTCACGATGGTGCCAATACTGACATCCAGCGCATCATCGGCCAGCATCAGCCCGCCGCCCACGCCGCGCACCGAATCCACCCAGCCTTCGGCAGCCAGCTGCTGAACCACCTTCATGAGGTGATTTCTGGAAACACCATAAGCTTCTGAAATTTCGCGAATTGTGCTGCGTTCTCCGGGTCGGGCGCCCAGGTAGGTCAGCACGCGCAGCGTGTAGTCAGTGTAGTGGGTCAGTCTCATTGCCAGTCAGATTTTGACCTGTTTGAATGCTCCGATTATATGCCACACGACGCGTTCGGGCGGCGTTTCGCATTGCTATAGTAGTGCACACAGCGGACAATTCAGGAGGCCGCCATGCCCTTTCCCGCACCCACCCATCAGGTGCTCAATCAGCCCGAAGCACTCCGTAACTACAACCCGTACAGCCGCCACCCGGCCCTCAGGGAAGCGCTGCGGCGCGAAGGCGGGCAGGCGTTTGAGCCGCAGGTTCATGACTTTGCCGAAACAGCGGCCGCCAAAATCGGGCCGCTTGGGTTTGAAGCCAATGAATTTGCCCCGCGCCTGCGCACCCACGATCGCTTTGGCCACCGCGCTGACCAGGTGGACTACCACCCGGCCTGGCACCGCATTATGGCCGCGGGAATTGAAAACGGCCTGGCCAGCCTGACATGGACCGGCCGGCCGGGCGCGCGCGTGGCGCGCTCGGTCATGATGTATCTGCACAATCAGTTCGAGGCCGGTTCCATGTGCCCCATCACCATGACCCACGCCGCCGTTCCCGCCCTGCGCGTGCAGCCGGAGGTTGCCGCTCAGTGGGAGGCCGGCGCCCTGGCCGCGCGCTACGATGCCCGGTTTTTGCCGCCGCAGGACAAGCGCGGGCTGACGCTGGGCATGGCCATGACCGAGAAACAGGGCGGCTCGGATGTGCGCACCAACACCACCCGGGCACGTCCAGTCGGCGCTTCCGGCCCCGGCCAGGCCTACGAGCTTGTGGGCCACAAGTGGTTTTGCTCGGCGCCCATGAGCGACGCCTTTCTGGTGCTGGCGCAAACCACAGACGGCCTGAGCTGCTTTCTGGTGCCGCGCTTTCGCGACGACGGCTCGGTCAATCCCATTCACCTGATGCGCCTGAAGGACAAGCTGGGCAACCGCTCCAACGCATCGGCCGAAATTGAATTTCCGGGCACCCGGGCGTTCATGCTGGGCCCGCCGGGGCGGGGTGTTGCCACCATCATTCGCATGGTGGCCAAGACCCGCCTCGACTGCGTGATCGGCTCATCGGCCATGATTCACAAGGCGCTGGTCGAGGCCATTCATCACGCCCGCGGGCGAACGGTTTTCGGTCGCCGGCTGATTGAGCAGCCGCTGATGCTTGACGTGCTGGCCGACCTGGCGCTGGAATCCGAAGCCTCGCTCGCGCTGGCCATGTTTCTGGCGGCCGGTTTCGAGCGGGCCGGCCACAAGGACGAACAGGCCGCCCTGCTCGCCCGCATTGCCACGCCGGTGGCCAAATATCACGTATGCAAGCGGGCAGTCGGAGCCATCAACGAGGCCCAGGAATGCCTGGGCGGCAACGGTTATATAGAAGAGAGCATCCTGCCCAGGCTGTACCGTGAAGCGCCCGTCAATGCCATCTGGGAAGGGTCGGGCAACATTCAGTGTCTCGATGTTCAGCGCGCCGCCGATCGCGATCCGGACTCCGTCAGCGCTCTTTTTGACTACTGCAGCGCCCGGCGTGGCGACAGCCCCGAACTGGACAGGCATGTGGACGCCACGCGCCGGCTGCATGAACGCCGGGGCAGCGACCCGGCCAGCGCCCGCGCGCTGACAGGACGCATGGCCCTGTGCCTGCAGGCGGCCGTTCTTTTGGCCGCAGACAGCCCGGTGGCCGAAGCCTTTTGCCGCGCCCGGCTGGGCACCATGAACACCGGCCTGTACGGCGGACTGCCGGAAGGTCTGGATACGGCAGCCATCGTCGAACGGGCTTTCCCGGAGGAATGAACAATTCATCAACTGCGGTTGAAAGACGTCTGCCGCCGCCGCATGTAGTCCAGTTCATCTATCTCGCAAGGCAATATCCATGCAAATCGCCCACAACACCGTCGTCTCCATAGACTACACGCTGACCAGCGACAGCGGCGAGGTCATCGACAGCTCCCGGGGCCGCGAGCCGCTGGCCTATCTTCACGGTCACGGCAACATCATTCCGGGCCTTGAAAAAGCCATTGAAGGCAAAGGCGCCGGCGACGAGCTGGATGTGACCATCCAGCCTGAAGAAGGCTACGGCCCCTACCGCGAAGAACTGGTTCAGGACGTTCCCCGCGAGGCTTTTGGCGAAGTTGACGAGATTTCGCCCGGCATGAGCTTTCGGGCCGAGTCCGACGCCGGCCCCATGACCGTGACGGTGCGCGCCGTTGACGAAGACACCGTAACCGTTGACGGCAACCACATGCTGGCCGGCAAGGTGCTCAACTTCAGCGTGGCCATACGCGAGGTGCGGGCCGCCACAACCGCTGAAATCGAACAGGGCACGGTTGCCGCCTGACCTGTTTTTTCAGGCGGGCAGCGACCAGGCAGCGCAGCGCCCCCGTTTCGGAAACAGGCCCCGGCAGCGCGACATTTATTTGGCAAAGTGCCGGCAATGGCCTACATTGTCCCTTTGTCAGCCCCCTGCCCGCAGCTCATGCCTGAAACCGGCCGGCCCGAACCCTTCTGGAACCGACTTGCCGACATCGCGATCTATCCGCTGCGCGGCGGCGCGCTGATCAGCCTGGTTCTGTACAGCGTGCTCAATCTTTTCAGATGGGCACCGGGCATTCTCGGCCTGATCGTGTACTTGGCGGTCTGGTTTGCCGCCTGCCGCTACGCCTTTGAAATTCTGCTGCGCACGGCCAACGGCTGGCCGCAGCCGCCGGAGCTGGCCACCCACACCGACAGCGGCGTGGTGTGGCGCTTTATTGGGCTGTGCATCCTTTTTGCAGGCATTTACCGGGTCAGCGTCATGCTGGCGGCCCCGCCCGCTGCGGCGCTGATACTGCTGGGGCTGACCACGCTTTTGCCCGGCGCCATCATCTCGCTGGCGCTGGGCGACAGCCTGCCGCACGCGCTCAACCCGCTCAGAACGATTGAGCTGGTGCGGCGCATGGGCACAGCAGCCTGGTCCACCGCTTTCGCCCTGCTGTTCATTATTCAGTTCAGCGTATTCCGCGGCGGAGCCGCGCTGAACGGCCTTTCCTTGCCGGGCGACCTGCTTGTGTCTGCCATCACCCTGTGGGGCCTGTTTGCCGCTTTTCATCTGATGGGCTATCTCGTCTTTCAGTATCACAGCGAGCTGGGGTTTTCTCCGGGCGAAAGGGGCGGCAGGCCAAGGCCGCTTTCAGCCGATGACCGGCTTGCAGGCGAAGCGCAACGGCTGGTGGCGGACGGGCATATTGAGGATGCACTGTCACTGCTGGGCCAGCGCATGAACGAACGCGCCGTATCGCTTGAAGTGCACGCACTGTACCGCAGCCTGCTGAGCCAAGGGAATGACCGCCCGGCCCTGATTGAGCACGCCCGGATCTACCTCAACCTGCTGATGCTGGAAAAAGAGCATGACCGGGCGCTGGCGCTGGCGCACGAATCACTGGAAGCGGATCCCGGGTTTACGCCCCTGCAGGCGCAGGACGGTCACCAGCTGGCCCGGTTTGCAGTCGACCGCAACCGCCCGGCGCAGGCCCGCAGCCTGTGGCAGGCCATGCTCGAGCGCTGGCCCCAAGACCCGGCCAGCAAGGAATGGGCGCAAGAACTGGCTGATCTGAACGACCCGCACAGCCGGAGCGCCAAGGCGGACAGTCGGCCTGCCAGGCACCACAGCCGGGCGCTGGTCAGGCCTGCTGACAAGAACTGACTTCAGCCGTCGCGCTTGAAGCGGCGAATGCGCCGACGCTCGCGTTTGTCGGGCGCCCGGTCGCTGGCGACAACACCGGCCGCCCGCTCGCGGCGTCGCTGTTCGGCCTGTGCCATGCGCCGCTTTTTGCTGTCTTCGGTTTCGGTGTACATGGCCTGCGCCAGCGGGGCCGACACCCGCCTTTCGCCCACCTGCTCGACCTCGACATCAAAGCGCATGGCCGCCTTGGTGATTTCCAGCCGGTCACCCGGGCGCACCAGCCGGGAAGCCCGGGCCGAGGCGCCGTTGATTTGCACCTTGCCGCCACGAATGGCCTGCTGTGAAAGCGAGCGCGTCTTGAAAAAGCGCGCGGCCCACAGCCATTTGTCGAGCCTGACGGCCGGCGGCCTGTTCTTGTCTTCAGGCACCTGTATCAGCCCGCGGCTGCGCTGTCTTTGGGCCGGCCGCCTTCCAGGGCACTGACCAGCAGCGCGTTGACGCGGCGCACATAGCCGGCCGGATCTGCCAGATCGCCGCCTTCAGCCAGCAGCGCCTGGTCAAAAAGCAGCTGGGCAAGGTCGGCAAAGCGCTGCTCATCCTTTTCAGCCGCCATGACGCGCAGCAGCGCATGATCGGCGTTGATTTCAAGATCCGGATCCTCTTCAGGCACGTCCTGACCGGCCTGGCGCAGCATTTTTTGCATGTTGATGCTGAGCGCATGATCGGCCGTCACGATGCGCCCGGGCGACTCGACCAGCCCCGAGCCGGCAACAACCTGGCCCACCTGGGAGTCCAGCACGGCCTTGATCCTTTCGGCCAGGGCGCTCGCGGCCTCATCGGGTTCCGCCTTGTCTTCGCCATCTTCCAGGCGGGTGCCGGTCACCGATTTGAGCGCCTTGCCCTTGTATTCATGAAGGTGGCCGACCACCCATTCGTCAATGCGGTCGGTGAGCAGCAGCACCTCGATGCCGCGCTTGCGGAACGACTCCAGATGGGGCGAGTTTTGCGCCACGCGCAGATTGTCGGCGGTGAGGTACCAGATGCTGTCCTGATCCTCAGCCATGTTTTCCATATACTCGTCCAGCCCCACTTCGGCCTGGTCGGTTTTGCTGGACGCAAAGCGCAGCAGCGAGGCAATGCGCTCGCGCTGCTCAAAGTCCTCGACCACACCTTCTTTCAGGACTGTGCCGAAGGCTGTATAAAACCGGTTCCAGTCGTCCCCGCCCTGCGTGGCCAGCTTGTCAATCAGGTCAAGCGAGCGCTTGATGACAGCCGCGCGGATTTTGTTCAGCAGCGGATTGTCCTGCAGGATCTCGCGGGAAATATTGAGCGGCAGGTCGGCCGAGTCGATCACGCCGCGCATAAAGCGCAGGTAGCGCGGCACCACCTGCTCGGCCGCATCCATGATGAACACGCGCTGGATATACAGCTTGATGCCCTCGCGCTCATCGCGATTGATGAGCATGTCAAACGGCGCCTGGGACGGCAGGTAAAGCAGCATGCTGTAGCGCTGGCTGCCCTCGACATGATGATGGGCCCAGCTCAGCGGCGCCTGGCTGTCGCCGGTCAGGCTGGTATAGAACTGCTCGTAATCCTTCTTTTTCAAATCGGCCCGCGCCCGGGCCCACAGCGCTTCGGTGTCATTGACCGTGGTGGCCTCGTCTTCCTTGCCGGCCTCGGCCAGGCGCACCGGGAAAGCGATGTGGTTGGAGTAATGCTTGATGATGCGTTCAAGCTGCCAGCGTGAAAGCAGGTCCTTGTGCTCATCGGCCAGCTGCAGGGTAATTGCCGTGCCCTGCTCGGCCCGCTCGATATCTTCCAGCCGGTACTCGCCTTCACCATCCGAAATCCAGCGCACGCCCGCATCGGGCGCGTCGCCAGCGCGGCGGCTTTCCACCGTTACCTGCGCGGCAACGATAAAAGCCGAATAGAAGCCCACCCCGAACTGCCCGATCAGGGCGGCATCCTGGCGCTGGTCGCCCGACAGCGACTCCAGAAACTGACGCGTGCCCGAGCGCGCAATGGTGCCCAGATTCTCGATGATCTCCTCGCGATTCATGCCGATGCCGCGGTCGGCCACCGTCAGGGTGCCGGCTTCGGCATCAAAGGTCACGTCAATGGCCAGATCGCTGTCCAGGCCCTTGAGCCGCTCGTCGGTCAGGGCGGCAAAGCGCAGCTTGTCGCTGGCATCGGATGCGTTGGAAACAAGCTCGCGCAGAAATATTTCGCGGTTGGAGTACAGCGCGTTGATCATCAGCTTGAGCAGCTGGTGAACCTCTGCGTCAAACTTGCGGGTTTCAGTCGTGTTGTTGTTGCTCATCTATCGACAGGGTTGCAGGCAATATGATTTGGACAGAAACGAGAAATGGGCCCTGAAACCCGTCATTTCAAGCCGGCTGCGGGCGCGAGCCTGGCCGCCGGCCCTTGCTGTGACGCAAACTTCTCGCCCACAGGGGGCGGGCAAAAACCGGCCATTTGCAACTGGGGGAACATGCTCGCATAATTGGCGGCCCGGTTGCCGGTCCGCAAGGGGACCATTGGCCGCCGTCAACCACACTGTCAATGCTTATGCGGCACCACTACCACATTACCATTGCCGACTACCGCGGCGCCCGGCATTTCGCGGTCGGAATCACGCTGCAGCGCGCAGCCATCGCCGCCACGGCTGGCCTGGCTGCTGTCATTCTGGCCGGCATTTTAACCATCGTGCTTCTGTCAGGAAAAATCGGCAGCCTGAATAAAGGCATCGCCAAACTGAACGCCGAAAAACAGGCCATTGAGTCACAGCGCGAGCAGCTGGCCAGGCACAGCGACAGGCTTTCAAGCGAACTGGCCGCCAGCCAGCAGGCGCTGGCCGAACTGACTCTGGGCCTGGAAAACATCGAGGCACTGGTCGGAACGGTTTCATCTCCCGGCCAGACGCTTGCCGCCAGGGTTGACAACGCAACCCGTTCGGCGCTTGAAAAACGACTGATGCTGCGCTCCATTCCCAGCGGCTATCCGGTGGCCTCCAAGACCATTACCAGCGGCTTTGGCAAGCGCTACCACCCCATTCTCAAGCGCGAAAGAAAACACGGCGGCGTTGATTTGAGAGCCCGGCTGGGTACGCCCGTTTATGCCACCGCCGACGGCGTGGTCAAGTGGGCCGGGATGCATCACGGATCAGGCCTGGGCAACATGGTTGAGGTGGTCCACAACTATGGTTTCTCGACCGTATATGGGCATCTGAGCGAAGCCGGGGTCAAGTCCGGCAGCTATATCAAGCGCGGTGACCTGCTGGGCTATTCGGGCGACACCGGGCGATCAACAGCGCCCCACCTGCACTACGAAGTGCGGCACCTGGGCAGCCGGCTGAATCCCGCCCCTTTTATGGACTGGTCGCTGGACGACTATGATGCACTGTTTACCAAAGAGGATCGCGTGCAATGGGATTCGTTAACCGACATGGTGCGGACGGCGACACAGGCGCCGGAACGACCGTGGTTGCAGCCAATTCTGTCATTGTCGGCGAACTCGCTGTAAGCGACCATTTGCTGATTGACGGTCGGGTGGAAGGCCGTATTCGCGCGGACCTGCAGGTTTCCATCGGCCGGACGGGCGCCGTGCAGGGCGAACTGTCGGCCCGGCACGTGATCGTGTGCGGGCGCTTTGAGGGTTCAATCAATGCCGACCGGCTCGAGATTGTGGCCGGGGGCAGCATAAGGGGGGACATTACCGTAGGCGCGCTGACCATGGAACCCGGCGCGCATTTCACCGGAACCAGCCAGTTTAGCAGGCCCGCAGCACGGGCCGACAGCCAGGCCGCAGGCCGCCACAGCTAACCGCGGGCATGAAAAAAGCCAGCGCGTGGCTGGCTTTTCATCAAATGTATTGCTGAAGTGCCCCGCTCAGGACTTGGCCGGCCGGCGGCCTGCGCCGGTGAGCTTTTCCCTGATGCGTGCCGCCTTTCCTTCACGCTCACGCAGATAAAACAGCTTGGCGCGGCGAACTCTGCCGCGGCGTTTTACCTTGATGGATTCGATCAGCGGGCTGTAGGTTTGAAACACGCGCTCCACGCCTGTTCCATGCGAGACCTTGCGCACGGTAAATGCCGAGTTGACGCCGCGGTTGCGCTTGGCGATGCACACACCATCGAAGGCCTGCAGGCGCTGGCGATCGCCCTCGCGCACCCACAAATTGACCACAATGGCATCGCCGGCTGAAAAAGCGGGAATCTCGCGCTCAGTCTGCTCTTTGTTGATTTCGTCGATGATATTGCTCATGACTGTTCGTTCCTGGTTTCGCGACAGTTCCCAAAAATTGGGATGACAAGCAGAGCATTATAACCACTATTTCAGCGCTTGTCTTGCCCGTTTTGCAAAAACTCCGCCAGGATCTTTCTGTCCTCGTCCGTTAGCCTGTAGTCGGCAAACAGATCGGGGCGCCGGCTGCGCGTGCGCAGCAGTGCCTGGGCATGCCGCCAGCGTTCAACCCTGGCGTGATCCCCGCTCGTCAGCACCTTGGGCACAGGGCGTCCGCGCCACTCGGCCGGACGGGTGTAATGCGGGCAGTCGAGCAGGCCGTGCGAAAAGGAGTCCTGCTCGACCGACAGTTCATGGCCGAGCACCCCCGGAAGCAGCCGCACCAGGGCATCGATCATGACGGCTGCCGCCGGCTCTCCTCCCGACAGCACGAAATCACCCACAGACCATTCCTCGTCGACCAGCTCATCGATAACGCGCTCGTCAACGCCTTCATATCGACCGCAAACAATCACGAGTCGACGCCGGGCGGCAAGATCGGCCAGCACGGGCTGGGTCAGCGGTTTTCCCTGCGGGCTCAAATAGCCCACCGTCACATCGGCCTCATTGCCTCGCGCCGCCTCTATGGCCCGAGCAAGCGGTTCGGGGCGCATGACCATGCCCGGGCCGCCACCATAGGGTCGGTCGTCAACGCTTTTGTGAACCCCGGTGGCGAAATCGCGCGGATTGAAGCAGTTCAGGCTCACGCGGCCTTCTTCGATTGCGCGGCCGGTCAGCCCCAGCTGATGAAAGCAGTCAAACCAGTCGGGAAACAGGGTGACAACGTCAATACGTTCAAGCACGGCTCAGTCCGGCTCAGCCCATTCAGACGGCCAGTCAACCGTGACCAGGCGCGCCTCCAGGTCAATGCTGACAACAAACCGCTCTGTTACGAAGGGAATCAGCACGGTGCCGTCAGCGCCCTCGACTTCCATTACATCGTGGGCACCGGTTTCGTGCATTTTTGAAATTTGACCAAAGCTGTGATTCTGCCGGTTGACAACTTCGAGTCCGACAAGATCATGCCAGTAGTATTCCCCCGGCTCGGGGTCGGGCAGGGATGTGCGCGCCACGCGAATGAGGGTACGCCCAAGCGCAGCGGCTTTTTCGGGCGTGTCGACGCCTTCGAGCCTGGCCACCAGGCGCGGGCCCGATTTTTTCCATTCTACGGGCTCAATGGCGTCACCGTGGCCATCAATCAGCCACGGCATATAGTCGAAAATTGCTTCTGGCGGCCGGGTGTATGAAAACACCTTGACCCAGCCGCGCACCCCCCAGTCGCCGTTGAACCGGCCAACGATGACCGATTCTTCTTCCGACGGCTTCAACTCAGGCTGTGGCCTGGGTAGCGGACTGCTCGGCGGCAGGCGGGCTGGACTGATTGCGGCGCGCCTCGTTGTACAGATGACCAACGCGCTCTGAAAGCTGTGCGCCCCGGTCAATCCAGTGCTGCACGCGCTCGATGTCCAGGCGCAGCCGCTCTTCCTGGCCGCGGGCCACCGGGTTGAAAAACCCGAGGCGCTCGATATTGCGGCCGTCTCGCGGCTTGCGGCTGTCGGTAACAACAATGTGATAGAAGGGCTGCTTTTTGGCGCCGCCCCTGCTCATACGAATCTTGACCATGTTTTCTCCTGATAGTCTTCCCGCATCTGCGATGACGGGAAAGCCTCTGCTGCCGGAATCGGCAAGCCCACTATTTTAGCCAATAATCATCTGTTATGGAAGCGCCGTATCAATACGGCGTCAAAACATTCTAAAACGGCATTCCGCTGCCGCCGGGCAGGCGCTTCATCAGTTTGGCCATGGCGCCCTTGTTGCCCATGCGGCGCATCATTCTTTGCATTTGTTTGTGCTGCCGCAATAGGCGGTTGACTTCCTGCACCTGGGTTCCCGAACCGGCGGCAATGCGGCGCCTGCGCGAGCCGCGAATGCTGTCCGGAAAGCGCCGCTCGGTGGGCGTCATGGAATTGATGATGGCGATCATGCGGTTGGTCTGGTTGTCATCAACCCGCGACCTGACCGCATCGGGCAGGTTGCTCATGCCGGGCAGCCTGTCCATCAGGGAGCTCATGCCGCCCAGCTTGTTCATTTGCACCAGCTGGTCGCGAAAATCGTCCAGCCCGAAGCGCCGGCTGCCCCTGCCAACCTTGCGCGCCAGCTTCTGAGCCTTTTCCTGGTCGACCTTGCGTTCCACCTCTTCAACCAGGCTGAGCACATCGCCCATGCCAAGAATGCGGGACGCAAGGCGGTCGGGGTGGAAAGGTTCCAGGCCATCAATTTTTTCGCCGGTGCCAAGAAACTTGATGGGCGCACCGGTGATATGACGCACCGACAGGGCCGCGCCGCCGCGCGCATCGCCATCGGTCTTGGTCAGCACAACGCCGGTCAGCGGCAGGGCCTCGTGAAAGGCCCGGGCGGTGTTGGCGGCGTCCTGGCCGGTCATGGAGTCGACCACAAACAGCACTTCGTGAGGGTCAACGGCGCCGTGAATGTCACGGATCTCGGCCATCATTTCGCTGTCAACGGCCAGCCGGCCGGCGGTGTCAATAATCAGAACGTCGGCAAAGCGTTTGCGGGCCTCACCCAGGGACTGCCTGGCAATGGCCACGGCATTGTCGGACCCGGGATCACGGTAAAACTCCGCATCCACCTGCTGCGCCAGCGTTTCAAGCTGATCGATGGCCGCCGGACGATAGATGTCGCAGCTGGCCAGCAGCACCTTTTTGCTGTGCCTGGTCTTGAGCAGATGCGCCAGCTTGCCGGCCGTGGTTGTTTTACCGGCCCCCTGAAGCCCGGCCAAAAGAATGACCACCGGTGCCGGGCGGTCCAGGGCCAAAGGCGCATTTTCTTCGCCCAGCACATGCTTGAGCTCATCGTGCACCACCTTGATCAGGGCCTGGCCGGGCTCAAGGCTTTTTATGACTTCCTGGCCAACAGCGCGCTCGGTGACGCGGGCGATAAAATCACGCACCACGGGCAGGGCCACGTCGGCTTCCAGAAGCGCAACCCTGACCTCGCGCAGCGATTCGCGAATATTGTCCTCGGTCAGCCGTCCGCGACTTCTCAGGCGCTCGAGCGAGCCCGTCAGGCGTTTTGTCAATTGGTCAAACATCGGCGATCTCTGGTTACCATCGGCAGTTGCCCATTATACTGGGCGGCGCTCCGGCCCGCTTGACAACAACGGATTGTTCCATGTCGCTTTTCCCATTTGCAATTGCCATTTACCTGGCCGCCAGCGCCAGCCTTGTACTGGCCAGCATGAAATCACGCCACTGGCTGATCCAGGCCGGTTTGCTGCTGGCTTTTCTGGGCGCAATTTTGCACGCCGTGCTCGTGTGGAACGCCATCGACAACCCGGCTGGAAAGGACGTCAACTTTTTCAACATGCTGTCCCTGGCAGCCGTGCTGACCGTGGCCGTCATCATCCCGGCTTCAGGTGCCAGCCGCTCCAGCCAGGCCTGCGCGATCATTTTGCCGGGCGCCGCGCTGTGCGTGTTTCTGCAGTGGGTGGTGCCGGCCAAACCGCTGTTGCTGGGCAGCCTGTCTGCGGCCGTCCGGCTGCACATCATCAGCTCTCTTCTGGCCTACAGCCTGCTGAGCATTGCCGCCATCAATGCAATCATGCTGGCAGTTCAGGACAGGGCCCTGCGCCATCCGCGCCTGGTTCACCGGCTGGCTCCGCTGCCGCCGCTGGCCGCAATAGAAAACATCATGTTCAAACTGATCTGGCTGGGCTGGCTGCTGCTCGGTCTGAGTCTCGCCACGGGGGCGGTGTTTATTGACGACCTGCTGGCCCAGCACCTGGCCCACAAAACCATCCTGTCCATGCTGTCCTGGCTGCTGTTTGGGCTGCTCTTGCTGGGGCGCTGGCGGTTTGGCTGGCGCGGATGGGCGGCAGCGCGCTGGACGCTGCTGGCCATGCTGGTCCTGGCGCTGGCCTATTTTGGCAGCAAGCTGGTGCTGGAACTGGTGCTTGGAAAGAGCTGGCAGCTGTCGTCAGCCGGCTAAAACATTCAGTCGTCGCCGCCGACGGAAGGCGGCGCGCTGCCGGAAATGGCCATCAGCTGTGACACCAGCCTGGGCCAGTCAACCAGTCGACGGTGCCCAACCACATCCAGGCGCGGCAAGCCCCGTCCCTGAACAATGAAAAATCCGCCGGCATCCCGCTCGGCCACGCCGTCCAGATGGCAGATGTTGCGATCAAGCCGGCACGCCAGCCCGGCCCGGCGGTATGAAAACTCATCGAACATGCGCAGCAGCCCAACGCCCGCGGCCGCCCCGCCCCCGAGCCGCGACAGGTTTTCAACCGCTCTTTGGCTGATGCGGCGACGCGGTGCATCTGCAAGCGTATAGGCACGTGCATCCATGGCCACCGGCCGCCAGTCAAGCAGGCGCAAGTCATGAAGCCAGCCTGAAAGCAGCCCGTCCATATGCCCAAAATTGAAAGCCCCGGTCAGTTCGGCAAGATCAAGCCGCTCAAAATCCACCTGCGCAGCCAGGGCCGGCAGCGAGCCAAACGGCCGCTCTATGACCAGGTCGGTCACGGCAATGTGCCCCGAAAAGGCTTCAATATCCATGCCGCCGGTGAAGTCAAGCCGGTTGTCGGCAAAACGGATTCCCGGAAACCGGCCGGACAATCGTCCCCCGAATTCAGGCCAGCCCAGCACCCTGGTCAGGCCCGGCAGGCCCAGGGGCTCAATATGCACATCCATGGACAGTGAATCATGCGCTTCGGCAGCTGCGCGCCAGTCCAGCTGTTCAATCACCACGGCGCCGTCAAGCAGCGGCACTTCAAGTGGCTCACTCAGGCCCCAGCGCTCGCGGGTGCCTTCAAGCGCCAGCGCCGACTGGCCAAACGGCAGGCTGAACAGGGAAAACTCGCGCCACTCAAGCTCTGCGGCCACCCGGTTTGCATCCAGCTGAAAATACCCGTTCAGCGGCCCGGCTGAAAAACGCTGCTGCCCGTCTTTTGCAACCAGCGAATCCAGATCGAGACGTATGGCAAATTCGCTGTCTGCGCTCCACAGCAGCGATGCGTCCAGCCGGCCGGCTGTTTCCAGGTCGGCCAGCCCGTAACCCGAAGCTGGCCCGCTGCCCCAGCGCTGCCAGGCCTGCGGCAGCATGAAATGCGACTGTTCAACCTTGAGCGAGGCCAGTGACCAGCCTTGCTCACCAGGAACAAGGGCCAGGCTTCCACGGGCGGCAGCCAGCCCGCCATCATCTATTTTGACGTGCGCCAGTTCGAGCGCCCCGCTTTCGGCGATCTGCCCGGCCAACTCAAGCAGCAGCGGCCTGTCGGGAGGCGGAAGGTAAACCGACCAGAACAGCAGCTCGCCGGCGGTCTGACGGATTTCGCCCGAAAAACTCAGCAGCTCATCGGCGGCAAGCCCGCCAAGATGGCCACTGAGCTCAAACTTTGCGCCCTCGCCGGCAATCTGCCCGTCCGGGCTGTCGAAGCCAACCTGGTCCAGCACCAGATTCACGTTCAGCTGCCCGTCAGACAGGCTTGCCCCGCCCCGAACCCGGCCTTCGAGAAAACTCAGCCCGGGAATTTCAGGAATGACGGAAGCAAGATTTTCCAGCCTCAGTCCCTCGAGCCCAAGCTCAAGGGCCGGCGCCCTGGAAAGGTCTCCGTCCGGCCACCAGACATGGCCGGAAGCCGCCAGTTCTTCAACTTCAAAGGCCTGGCCCAAACCATCTGCCGCCCTAAATTCCGACAGCCGGCCCGACCAGGCCGTGCCACTCGAGTCCTGCCAGGCAAAAGCCCCCTCCTGGCACCAGGACCCGGCCGCCCAGGGAGACCCGCGCCGGCAGTTTATTTCCAGGCGTCCTTTCCAGCGGCCAATCTTCAGTTCGTCCACGCTCAGCTGCCAGCTGCCGGCCTGGCCAGCCGCGCCCGGTAGCCAGCTGAATTCCGCCGCGTCCCAAAAAACCCTTCCGGCCTGTCCTTTTCCCAGGCTGGCGCCCAGCTGCTCTTGCGCACCGGCGTGGGCAGCGACCAGCAGCAAAAACACCGCCAGACTTTTACCGGCTGTGCGGCTGGCGTATGATAAAAACCATGCCCGACAACGCATCAATTCGCTCCATCGATCAGCTGCGCATTCTGGTTGTTGATGATCATCGCATCAATCGTGAGCTGCTCAGCGCGGGACTGAGCCGGACAGTGGGCCGTATCGACACGGCCGAAAGCGGTCCGGACGCGGTCGATCTGTGCTCACGACATGACTATGATGCCATTCTGATGGATTTGCACATGCCGCAAATGGACGGGCTCACCGCAGCGCGTCTGATTCGCGAGCTTGAAACGCCTTCCGCCCGTGCGCGCATGGTGGCCCTGACCGCCGACACGCGCCCCGGGCAGCGCGAGCGGCTGCTCAAGGGTGACTTTGACGAATACCTCAACAAGCCTGTTTCCCTCACCGGGCTGACGGCCGCGCTGCGGCAGCTGTTCCGGCTCCCTGGCCCAGCGGGTGCGGACCAAGGGCCGGACGGCCTGGATCAGCTGATTGACCCCGGCTCCGCCCTGGCCGCCACAGGCGATGATGCCGGCCTGAGCCGCCGCCTGGCGGCCATGTTCGTTGATGAACTTGAAGAAAAGCTGCCGCGTCTTGACCACATGATGTGTCGCGGGGACAGACGCGCTGCTGCCGGTCTTTTGCACCAGTGGGCCGGCAGCAGCGGCTACGCTGGCGCAATGCGGCTGTCAAAGGCCTGCCAGCAGCTGCATCAGCAGCTTGCCGCAAAGGGAACCACGCGCCTGACCGGCGCCACGTATCTGCATTTTTTGCGCACCGCCCACGCTACGCGACAGGCATTGCGCCATTCACTGGGCGAGGCGGCCTGATGCGGCCACCAGCAGCTGTTTCATTTCGGCAACCGCTGCGTGCAAACCGCTGAAAACCGCGCGCGAAACAATGGCGTGACCAATGTTGAATTCGGCAATACCGCCAATGGCGGCCACCGGATGGACATTGTGATAGTCGAGACCGTGGCCGGCATTGACGATGAGCCCCAGCCGCCGGCCAACTGCAACGGCAGTGCGCAGTCTGTCAAGCTCACGCGCCGCCTCCTCCCGGGTGCGGGCCTTGGCCCACGGGCCGGTGTGCAGCTCCACGGCCGGTGCGCCCGCTTCGACCGCCCCCTCCAGCGATTCGACATCGGGATTGACAAACAGGCTGGTACGAATGCCGGCCTCGGCAAGGCGCCGGCAGGCAGCCGCAATCTGCTTCATTCCTGCGGCAACGTCCAGCCCGCCTTCGGTGGTCAGCTCTTCGTCCGTTTCCGGCACCAGGCATACATCTGCCGGATTGATGGCTTCGGCAATTGCCAGCATTTCCTCGGTCACCGCTATTTCCAGATTCATGCGCGTGCCCATGGTTTCGGCCAGCTGCCGCAAGTCTTCATCCTGGATATGGCGGCGGTCGCGGCGCAGGTGAACGGTTATCGCATCGGCGCCCGCCTGCTCGGCCACCAGGGCGGCCTGCACAACCGACGGCTGCTGGCCGCCCCGTGCCTGCCGTATGGTTGCGACATGATCAATATTGACTCCAAGGCCAGGTCTGTTCATCACTTTTCATCTCCATGCTTTCGAGTGCGGGCGCTTGCCAGCAGCTGGCGCGAGGCCAGCGGGCGCCCCCCAAGCTGTTGATCAATGAGCCGACGCATCAGCGCCCGCATTTCGCGCGCCGTGGCGCGATCGGGTGAGCTGCCGTTGGCCAGCGCCAGAATGGTTTGCCCGCTGAAGGCCTGTCTGCTGCAATCATCAGCCGGAAAAAACCCGGCTTCAAGCTTAAGATGATAGCGCTTGTCGGGGCTTATGGGACGGCCACTTTGGGCGTCATGGTGAAAATCGGGCGCCACGCCAAGACCGCGCAGCAGTTCCATTTCAAAGCGGCGCAGCACCAGGGCCTGCGTCTTTTCGCCCTGCGCAAGCCCGAGCAGGGCGGCCGAATAGGCGTCAAACACTTGCGGATGCGGATCGTCGCGCTTGAGCAGGCGCAGAACCAGCTCATTTACATAAAACCCGCACCACAGCGCCTGCCCTGTCAGGGGCAGGGCCGTTTCCAAAGGGTCAAGCGCGGTCAGCGTGCCCATTTCTCCGCGACGCGACCAGGACAGGGACAGTGGAACATAGGGCTCTATTTGTCCGCGCCAGGCTGAACGGGCTGCCCGGGCACCCTTGGCCACCAGCCCCACGCGGCCCTGATCGCGAGAAAAAAACTCGACCAGAAGACTGGATTCCCGCCAGGCGCGACGATGGACAACCCAGCCGCGCTGGTGCTCAAACCGCGCCAAGGGATTCAACCCCTGCGGCTGTATCCCAGCTCGTCAAGCGCGCGCTCGTCGTCCATCCAGTCGCGGCGGGTTTTGACATGCAGTTCGAGATGAACACGCTCGTCCAGCAGCTGGGCGATTTTGTGACGCGCCCGGGTACCGACCCGCTTGAGCACCTGGCCTTCACGCCCTATGACCATGCCCTTGTGGCGCTCGCTGGCAACCAGTATCAGGGCATTGATTTCAACTCTGCGACCGGTCCGCCTGAAGCGCTCGATAACAACGGTAATGCCGTAGGGAATTTCCTGGTGAAGATTGAGCATGAGCTGTTCACGAACCAGCTCTGCAGCCAGAAATCGTTCAGATTTGTCGGTGAACAGCTCGGAGTCGTACACGGGGCTGCCTGCGGGCAGCACTTCGAAGACCTCATCAAGCAGAGCGTTCAGGCCCTGTTCCTTAAGGGCCGACAGATACACCACAGCGTCAAATTTGGCCCGGGCTGTCAGCTCGGCGGTTTTTTCAAGCAGCACGCCGCGATCGGACAGCAGATCAATCTTGTTGAAGGCCAGGATTTTTGGCACGTCCATGCGGCTGATCATTTCGAGAACGCGTTCGTCCTCATCGGTCCAGCGCGTGGCATCAAGCATCATGACTATGACATCAACCCCCTTGGCCGTATCGGCCGCGGTGCGGTTGAGCCTGCGGTTGAGCGCGTGGTTGCGGCGCCGGTGAAGCCCGGGTGTGTCAACAAAAATGGCCTGCCCCTGCGGCCGGTTGACAATGCCGGTAATGCGGTGCCGGGTGGTCTGCGGCTTGTGGGTGGCAATGGCAACAGGCTCGCCTACCAGAGCATTGAGCAAGGTTGATTTGCCGGTGTTTGGCCGGCCGAGTATGGCGATGTAGCCGCAGCGCAGGCTTGTCATTGTGATTCCCTGTCGGGGGTTTTGAAGTGTTCGTGAAGGCGTTGCAGCATTGCGGCGGCTGCGGCCTGCTCGGCCTTGCGCTTGCTGCCTGCCTCCGCCCGCGTTGGCTCAACCAGCCCGCCGGCGCTGCATTCAACCACAAAGCGGCGTATATGAGCCGCGCCAAACTCATCCACAATGGCGTATTCAGGCGGCTCATGGCCACGGCCCTGCAAAAGTTCCTGCAGCCTGGTTTTCGGATCCTTGAGGCTGTCGGCATCGGACAGCGAGTCCAGTTTTTCGGCGAACAGCTGCATGACAACGGTACGGGCTGCATCAAAGCCGCCATCAAGGTATATGGCCCCGATGATGGCTTCCATGGCGTCGGCAAGAATGGACTCGCGCAAGAACCCGCCGCTTTTGAGCTCGCCGGCGCCCAGCCTGAGATACTCGCCCAGCTCAAGCCCGGTGGCCAGCCTGGCCAGGGTAACGTCCCTGACCAGCCGCGAGCGCAGCCTGCTCAGGTCACCTTCGGGTGCATTCGGCCAGTCATGAAAAAGACTTTCGGCAATGATGGCATTCAACAGGCTGTCGCCAAGAAACTCGAGCCGCTCATTGTGACACGATCCGTGGCTGCGGTGGGTCAGCGCCTGCAAAAGCAGGCGGCTGTCCGAAAACTGATAGTCAATTCCGGCCAGGCGACCCGTTTCTTCAATTGTGCAGGGGTTGCGCACTGTCAAAGCGGATGATGGCATCAATGTTTCCCAACAGATGTTGTTCAACATCGTATTTGACCAGCACGCGGGCGTTTGTTCCTGTTTCGATTTTGATGTGTTTGGGTTCAACGTGCTTTATGTAGCTGATTTCAATGCGGCTGGCGAGTTCCTTGCGAATGGCGTTGGGCGATTTGTTGGCCGCACCGGGCTGGGAGGCGATCGATTTGACCTCGCTCATCAGCGAAACGTGGTTCATGTAAACAGGTACGATCTTGATGCCAATATAGGTGAAAAACAGCACGACCAGCAGGAGAAAAACAAATCCTATCAAGGTCATGCCGCGCTGTTCTTGCAATGACTTCATGTTTCCAGATCCCTCAGAATGTCACGGTCTCCCCTGTTTATTCGATCTTATCACCAATTCTTCGAAAATCTATACAACCCCTGGAGCAGTCCCAGTGCATCCAGATTCGCACCGCCCGGCCCAGCAGATTTTCCTCGGGCACGAAGCCCCAGGACCGACTGTCCAGCGACTGGTCGCGATTGTCTCCCATGACAAAATAGTGACCTTCCGGCACTGTAACCGCCTGAAATCCGTTGTTGCCGCGCTGTGGATACACCACAATGGAGTGCGCGCCCCCGCCCAGGCTTTCCGTATATTTTACCGGCCTGCTTCCAGGCGGATTGCGGTTCAGGCCCTCGCCAACCCATGGGCCGTCGGGCTGCTGTTCGGCAGGCTCGCCGTTGATATACAGCACCTTGTTGCGGTAGCTGATTGAATCTCCCGGAACACCAATAACGCGCTTGATGTAGTTGACGCGTTCGTCTTCCGGGTACCTGAACACGATGACATCACCACGCCCGGGCTCGCCGGTTGACAGGATTTTCTTGTTCAGTACCGGCAGGCGCAGGCCGTAGGAAAACTTGTTTACAACGATGAAATCGCCTATCCACAATGTTGGAATCATGGAGCCGGAGGGTATTTTGAACGGCTCGAACAGGAAAGATCGAAACACCAGAACCAGCAGCAAAACGGGAAACAGCGAGCCCAGGGTTTCGGTGGTCTTGCCCAGCGCGCCGGATGCTTCCTTGCCTCTGCGCCGCGGGCGCAGCCAGAATTTTTCGAGCACCCAGAGCACGGCCGCCACCAGGGTCAGCAAGGTCAGGATCAGCGCGAAGTCCAGATTCATGAGGTCAGTTCTCCTGATCGGTTCGCAGAACAGCCAGGAACGCTTCCTGCGGAATTTCTATCTTTCCTACCTGCTTCATGCGGCGCTTGCCGGCCTTTTGCTTTTCAAGCAGCTTGCGTTTGCGGCTGACATCGCCGCCATAGCATTTGGCGGTGACATTTTTGCGAAAGGCCTTGACGGTTGAGCGCGCAATGATGTGCGAGCCAATGGCGGCCTGGATGGCCACATCGAACATCTGGCGCGGGATCAGTTCGCGCATGCGCTCGGCAAGATCACGCCCGCGCCGATCGGCCTGCTCCCTGTGGACAATAACGGAAAGCGCATCCACACGCTCGCCGTTGATAAGAATGTCCAGCCTTACAAAGGGCCCGGCCTGGTAGCGCAGAAAATCATATTCAAAAGAGGCAAAACCACGGCTGACCGACTTGAGGCGATCAAAAAAGTCCATGACCACGTCTGACATGGGCAAGGCGTAGGTCAGCTGAACCTGCCCGCCGAGAAAGCGCATGTCCTGCTGTTCTCCGCGCTTTTCTTCGCACAGGCCAATCACGCCGCCAATATAGTCCTGCGGCACAAGAATATTGGCAAGAATGACGGGTTCGCGTATTTCGTTGATCTCGCCAGCATCGGGCAGGCCCGCCGGGTTGTCCAGGTAAATGATGTCGCCATTGGTCATTTCCAGCTCATAAATGACCGTTGGTGCTGTCGTGATGAGTTCAAGGTCGTATTCGCGCTCCAGGCGTTCCTGCACAATTTCCATGTGCAGCATGCCCAAAAACCCGCAGCGAAACCCGAACCCCAGCGCCATGGAGGTTTCAGGCTCGAAATACAGGGCGGAGTCATTGAGCTGCAGCCTGTCGAGCGCCTCGCGCAGGTCGGTGTAATCGGATGAGTCCACCGGAAAAACTCCGGCAAACACGCGCGGCTGCAGCGGCTTGAATCCCGGCAGGGGTTCCTGAGCCGGATTCCTGGCGCTGGTAATGGTGTCGCCAACAGGCGCACCGTTGACTTCCTTGATGCCGGCAGCAATGAAACCGACCTGGCCACACTCAAGGGAGTCCTGCGGACTGCGCTTGGGGGTAAAAATACCGATTTCATCGGCCGGGTGCTCGTTGCCGGACGACATCAGCCTTATCCTGTCCCCCTTGGTCAGGCGCCCTTCTTCAATCCTGACCAGCGAGTTGACGCCCAGGTAGTTGTCAAACCAGGAGTCGACAATAAGGGCCTTGAGCGGTGCGTCCGATCTGTCTTCCGGCGGCGGAATTTTTTTGACCAGCGCCTCAAGCACCTCACGAATGCCTTCTCCCGTCTTGGCGCTGACCAGCAGGGCATCGCTGGCATCAATGCCGATGATGTCCTCGATCTGATGCTTGACGCGCTCCGGGTCGGCGGCCGGCAGGTCAATCTTGTTGATGACCGGAATGACTTCAAGACCCTGCTCCACGGCGGTGTAGCAGTTGGCCACGCTTTGGGCTTCCACGCCCTGAGCGGCGTCAACCACCAGCAGCGCGCCTTCACAGGCGGCCAGTGATCGTGAAACCTCATAGGAAAAATCCACGTGACCGGGCGTGTCGATAAAATTGAGCTGGTAAACCTGCCCGTCCGCGGCTTCAAAGTTCAGGGTGACGCTTTGCGCCTTGATGGTAATGCCACGTTCACGCTCCAGGTCCATGGAATCGAGGACCTGGGCTGCCATCTCGCGCTCGGTCAGGCCCTCGCAAACCTGAATGAACCGGTCGGCCAGCGTGGACTTGCCGTGGTCTACGTGCGCAATGATGGAAAAATTTCGAATACGACGGGTGTCGGACATCGGTAAGCTGAACGTTCCTTGCTGGAATCGCTCCGGGCTGCCCCGGAGCGATTGCTGATATTGGGTAAAGACGTTCAATTATACCGATACGGTCGGCAGCAAACGCGACTCTAGTCCTCGTCCGGGCTTTCCGGGCGATAGGCCAGAAAAGCGGTTGCGCCTCCCGGCTGCTGGACCAGCAGGGCCACTGCAGCACCGGGCACGACATCGGCTGCAATGCGGTTGAAGTCCTCAACCGAGTCAACCGCCTGGTTGTTGATCATCAGAATCAGCTGGCCGCGCCGAATACCGGCCCGGTAGGCCCGGTCGCTTTCCACTTCGGCAACCACCACGCCGCCTTCGGCATTTTCATAGCGGCGCTTCTGCTCTTCCTCAAGCGGTTCGACAACCAGACCCAGCGCATTGGAAGGTGTGCCTGAATCTCCGCTGCCGCGTGTAGCCGTGTCGGCTCCGGCATCGCTTTTGCCAAGCGTCACGTCAATGGTGTGGCGTTCGCCCCAGCGCCATATGGTCAGTTCCACATCGGTTCCCGGGCGCTCCATGCCAACCAGCGGCGGCAGCTCGTGATGACGATCAATGGGAATGCCGTTGAAGGCCAGCACCACATCACCGGCTTCCAGCCCCGCCTCTTCAGCCGGGCTGCCCGGCTCCACGTGGGCAATCAGGGCGCCTGCCGTTCTGTCCAGCCCAAGCGCGTCGGCCTGATCACGGCTGACGGCCTGCAGCTGTATGCCCACAAACCCGCGCGCCACCTCGCCGTGCTCGAGCAGCTGTTCAACCGAGTTTTGCGCCACCTCGGACGGAATCGAAAAGGACAGGCCAATATTGCCACCGTGCGAACTCAGAATCCAGGAATTGATGCCGACCACCTTGCCGTCGGTGCTGATCAGCGGCCCGCCGGAATTGCCGCGGTTGATGGCCACATCGGTCTGAATGAAAGGCACATACTGCTGGCGGGCGCCCTGGCTGCGACCCTTGGCGCTGATGATGCCGGCCGTAACCGACTGCTCAAACTGAAAGGGCGAGCCAATGGCGATCACCCACTCCCCGGGCTTGAGGGTGTCGGTGGAACCAAATTCCAGCGTGGGCAGGTCCGAGGCGTCAATGCGCAGTATCGCTATATCGGTTTCTGCGTCGGAGCCAATGAGCTCGGCCTCGTATTCACGGCGATCCGAAAGACGAACCATGATTCTGTCGGCGCCATCAATCACATGATGATTTGTAATGATCAGCCCGTCGGACTCAATGATGAACCCGGAGCCGCCGCTGTGGCGGTCGGGGCGACCGCGGTCGCCCGGCGGCTGATCAAAAAAGTGACGAAACAAGTCGGGCAAACCGTCCGGCAGCTGCCGGTCATCGCTCGATGCTTCACCGGGGCGGGTGCCAAACTGGGTTGTATCAATATTGACAACAGCCGGCACGGAACGCTCAACCAGGTCAGTAAAGTCAGGATTGGCCACCGCCAGCTGAGCCAGCGCCGCCAATAGAAAAGCCGCCGTGATCTGCGTTGTTTTCCGAATCATTTATCTGTCCTTGACGGTTTTGAAGAAAAGCGATCTGTGTTGCCACAAAAAGACAATGATCGCATGACAGGGTTCAAACTCATTTTCGAGCCATGATCAACAATCAGGGAAACTGACGCAAAGCCGGCCAGGCCGGCAAGCAGCGCCACAATATCCTGCCCTGGCAAACCGCCGGCAAGGGCGTGGGCAGCTGCGGCAAAAACCAGAAAACCTGCCAGCGGCAGGACATACCTCAGCACCGCAGCCAGCGCCAGCCGACGGCGTTCCACGCCCACCGACACCCAGTCACCCGGGCGCAGACCGGGCTGCGCCGGCAAAACAAGCTGTGCTTTGCCATATGCAAGCAGCCTGCTGAACACGCCCGCCCCGCAGCCTTCACCACGCGCACAGCGTTCGCACTGTGGCGAAGAGACGGAAAAGCCCAGCGTCATTTTTTGCTGGTCAACGGAGAGAATGCGAGCCGGCTGCCAGATCACGGCAACCGCGCTCAGTGGCGCACCGAATGTCTGCCGCCGCGACGCAGCTGGCGCCCCACATAGCCAACGGTTTCGGCCGGTACTTCGCCAATTACGGTGTACTGATAGCCGGTGCTGCGGGTTGTATAGACATGCACAGGGCCCAGCGCCTCAATGCCCGCTTCGGTCGATTTGCCCACGGCCGGCTCAATGTAGATTGAAAAGCTGGACAGACCGTCACTGAAAAGCAGGTGCTCGAACTCGCTGCCGTCGGTTCCGTGGCCGCGACCGGCATTGACCAGCCTGAATCCGCTGGGCACCTGGGGCTGTACCGATATGGGCGCCACCGGCGCACTGCTTGAACGCAGCGCCTCATCGGCAGACCGGATGGAAAAGTGTCGCCCCGACAGTTCGGGCTCAAGCTCGGCGTCGGAAATCTTTGCGCCCAGCTCAATGGCCGTAAACGACAGCTGCTGCAGCCGGTTGCCGTTGTGATCAATCAGCGCGTATCTGAGCAGCATGCCGGTTCGCTCCTCCAGCCACAAGCGTGACCCGTAGCGATAGGCATCGCGCGGCTGAATATTGACAACCCGGGCCGTCATGCCGGCTACACGCTCGGTATCGCCAAGCGACATCAGATAACCGGAATCGGGGCCCAGCAGGCGGCTGACCGGCAGCGCCGGCATCAGCCTGCCTGCCAGCCGGCTTTCAAGCATGGTCGGCTCTTCACCCGGAAAAAAACAGCGCACGCTGTCGCCCGAGCGGATGACTTCGCGCCTGGTCCCGTCAATGGAGTAGATGCGCTGGCGCACGCCATTTTCATCGGCGCGATGAAAAATCTTCAGGGTATCAACCTGGCCGTTGTGTACATGAACCAGGGTGCCCTTGTAATCCAGCGTCTCGACCGCTCGCGACATGCGGTCCAGCCAGCCCCTGACACTGTCTCCGGCCCAGCCTGTTGTTGCCGCCGAAAGCGCAAGGCCGGCCAGCAGAACGTTCAATCCTCGACGGGAAATCAATGCGCGCATGAGCAGTCTCAGGGATTTGTTTCCTGGCGATCGCCGTCGACCGCGTCGTTATCCACCACCACCACCGGCTGCGGCCGCTCTTCCATGTCGGCAACAATGGGCACCCAGGAAACAAAGCCGGTGCTGCCCGCCGCCTGGTGGTGCCGCATGACATAACTGCTCAGGCGATGCCGCTGGGCCTGTCGTGCCTGCCGGTCTTCGGACAGGCTGACCGGAACCGGCGACCGGGCAAAATCGCGATCCAGCGATGTGGGCTGGCTGACAAAGCTCCGGGCTTCACCAGGCAGCTGCGTGGAGCCGTCCGAACCGTTCATGACGCTGGCATTGAAACCTATCAGCGCCACAACCGCCACGCTGGCGGCAATTGCAGCGCCGGCAGCAGGGCGCAGCAGGCGCGATGAAATGTTTTGTCTGGGCGCCGGCTCGGCTTCTATGGCCGCAGCCACCCTGCTGGCAAAGCCGGCATCTGCCAGCGTATCGCCCTGAATGCAGGCGCGCACCGTGTGCATTCGGTTCCAGTCTGCTTTCAGTGCCGCATCGCCGGCCAGGCGACGCAGCAAAAACCGTCTCCCCCTGCGGTCCAGTTCGCCGTCCATCAGGGACGACAGATTTTCCCGGGATTCAGTCATAAGGCAAACATCCTGTTAATCATCAAGTAGCGGCCGCAACCGCTTGTCTATGGCTTCACGAGCCCTGAAAATACGCGACCGGACGGTTCCGATCGGGCAATCCATGGTGGTTGCAATGTCTTCATAACTCATGCCGTCAAACTCGCGCAGGGTAATGGCAACCCGCAAATCGTCGGGCAGGTCGGCAATGGCCTGGTGAATGGTGCGCTCAAGTTCTCCGCGCAGCGCATCATGTTCTGGCGTGCCTTGCTCCTTAAGACGCGAATCAACGTGGAATTGTTCCGCATCCTGGGCATCAACGTCGCTGCGCGGCGGGCGGCGGCTTTGCGCAACAAGGTGGTTTTTGGCCGTATTGACGGCAATCCGGTAAAGCCACGTGTAAAAGGCGCTGTCGCCGCGAAACCGGCCGATGGCCCGATACGCCTTGATGAAGGCCTCCTGGGCAATGTCCATTGCTTCAGCGTGGTCATTGACATAGCGGGTCACCAGGCTGACGATCTTGTGCTGGTACTTTCCAACCAGCACATCAAAGGCCGATTTGTCGCCATTTTGTACACGCTCTACCAGTTCTTGATCGACTTCCCGCTCGTTCATCGGGGGTTTCCCCGTCCTTATGCACAAACGACCGGGCTCACGTTGTATGAAGACCGTGGCCCGGCCGGATAGTTCATGAATCGCCAATATTTCCTCGGCCAAAGAATATCATGGCGCGACCGTGAACCGTTGGCTCCGGAATGCGATAATAGATTGTTTGACACACAAACAACCCCACCAGGAAGAGACAAACATGAGCGACCACAGCCAGCTACTCAAACGTCTGGGCCTCAAGGACGTCAACCCCGGCGCGTGCTTCGGCCCCGGGAAATTTGCAGAAATCCGCGAAGATAACCTGTTTGACTCCATTAACCCCACCACCGGCGAAGTCATTGCCCGCATCAGCGGCGCCACCGTTGATGATTATGAAAAGGTTATGGCCACGGCCCGCGAAACCGCTGTGGCCTGGCGGCTGGTGCCCGCACCCGAACGCGGCAACGCCGTGCGGCTGGCCAACGATGCCCTGCGCGACTATCAGGACGCGCTGGGCTCGCTGGTTGCGCTGGAAATGGGCAAAATCAAGCCCGAAGGCGATGGCGAAGTCCAGGAAATGATTGATATTGGCGATTTTGCTCTGGGCCAGTCACGCATGCTGTACGGCTACTCCATGCACTCCGAACGCCCTGGCCACCGTCTGTTTGAGCAGTGGCATCCGCTGGGCGTGGTGGGCGTTTCCACCGCCTTCAACTTTCCGGTGGCCGTATGGGCATGGAACGCCTTCCTGTCGGCCATCTGCGGCAACGCCACGGTCTGGAAGCCCAGCCCCAAGGGTGCCCTGTGCGCTGTGGCGGTTCAGAATATCGTCAACGAGGCTTTGGCAGACACCGACTACCCGCCCATTTTCACCTCGTTCATGGAACCCGCCCACGAGCTTTCAAGCCGCTTCATTGACGACAGGCGCGTTGACCTGATGTCGTTTACCGGCTCCAGCAAGGTTGGCCGCATGGTCGGTGAGCGCGTGGCTGCACGCATGGGCAAGAGCCTGCTGGAACTGGGCGGCAACAACGCCATCATTGTCGATGAAACCGCCGACCTGGATCTGGCCATACCGGCCATTGTGTTTGGTGCCGTGGGCACCGCCGGCCAGCGCTGCACCACCACGCGCCGCCTGTTTGTGCACGAAACTGTTTACGATCAAACAATAGAAGCGCTGGTCAACGCCTATGGGCAGGTTCGCATTGGCGACCCGCTGGATGAAAACACACTCATGGGCCCGCTGACCGATGAAAATGCCGTCAAAAACTTCGAGCAGGCCGTGGCCCGCGCCACCGAGGCCGGCGGCAAGGTGCTCACGGGCGGCAAGCGCATCGACCGCCAGGGCTCATTTGTCGAGCCCACCATTATCGAGGCCGAAAACCACTGGGACATCGTCCAGGAAGAAACCTTTGCGCCCATCCTGTACGTCATGAAGTTCAGCCGCCTCGAAGACGCCGTGGCCATGCAAAATGACGTCCCCCAGGGCCTGTCTTCATCAATCTTCACCACCGATTTGCGCCGCGCCGAGTACTTCCTGTCGCACCAGGGATCGGACTGCGGCATTGCCAACGTCAACATCGGCACCTCGGGCGCCGAAATCGGCGGCGCCTTTGGCGGCGAAAAGGAAACCGGCGGCGGGCGCGAATCCGGTTCGGATTCATGGAAGGCCTACATGCGCCGCCAGACCAACACCGTCAACTGGTCATCCGACCTGCCGCTGGCCCAGGGCATCAAGTTCGAGCTGTGATCGCCCAGGTTCCGTTCCAGGCACTGTCCAGCTTTCTGACGCCCGGCTGCTGAATGTACGGCTGGCTCAGAAAAGGCCTGTTCATGCTGCCGCCCGAGGCGGCGCATGAAGTGGCGCTCAAATCGCTGTGCGCCGGGCGGCTCGTTGGGCTGCCCCGGCTCATGGCCGGACGCCCGCCTGCCCGGCCGGTCAGCCTCATGGGGCTGGAATTTCCCAACCCCGTCGGGCTGGCGGCCGGCCTGGACAAGAACGGCGACTATATCGATGCGCTCGGCGGGCTTGGCTTCGGCTTTATCGAGGTCGGCACCGTTACGCCAAAACCACAGGCCGGCAACGCGCGGCCGCGCATGTTCAGGCTGCCCGAGCACCAGGCCATCATCAACCGGCTGGGTTTCAACAACAAGGGCGTCGACCACCTGGTTGCCAACCTGGCAAGGCGCCGTTTCAAGGGCATTGTCGGCGCCAACATCGGCAAGCAGAAGGAAACGCCGGTGGATGAAGCGCCGGGAGACTACAGCCACTGCCTAAAGCGCGTCTATCCGCACTGCGACTACGTTACGATCAATGTCTCGTCGCCCAACACCGCCAACCTGCGCGAGCTGCAGGACACCGGCCCGCTGCGCGAGCTGCTGACCGAGCTGGTGGCCATTCGCAACCGGCTGGCGGCAGAGCACGGCAGGCAGCGCCCGCTGCTGGTCAAGATCGCGCCCGACTGGAACGCGCAGGCCCTCAGCGCCTCGCTCAGGGTCATTGCCGAATCGGGCATAGACGGACTGCTGGCCACCAACACCACCGTGGATCGCTCGGCAATCAGCGGCCACGCCCACGCCACTGAAGTCGGTGGTCTCAGCGGTGCGCCGCTCAAGGCCATGGCAGATCAGGTTCTGGTTGCGGCCCGGCGCACGCTGGGCCCCGACTTTCCCATCATCGGAGTGGGCGGCATCATGCAGGCGCAGGACGCCGTCGACAAGCAGCAGGCCGGCGCCGATCTTGTACAGATCTACACCGGCTTTGTCTATCGCGGCCCGGCCCTTGTCGGACAATGCGCAAAGGCGTGGAGCAAGCCCGCCAAAAGCCGTGCCGAAACCGCCTGAGCCGAAACCCGTTTTCGGGGCCGACCTGACGGGGCTGAACACATTTTCACTGCCGGCCACCGCCGCCCGGCTGGTGCGCATCAGCCACCCCCAACAGCTCACCGCCCTGCCGCCGGACCAGCCACCCATGCGTCTGCTGGGCGAAGGCTCCAACACCGTCTTTGTGGGCGACTACCCGGGCTGCATCCTGCTCAATCGCATCCGCGGGGTTGAATTTTCCCAATCCGGCGACAGCGTGCTGGTCACCGCCGGCGCCGGAGAAAACTGGCATGCACTGGTGCGCCGCTGCCTTGATGAACAGCTGCACGGCATCGAAAACCTGATCATGATCCCCGGCTCCGTGGGCGCTGCACCGGTGCAAAACATCGGCGCCTACGGGGTTGAGCTGGCCGATGTGTTCGAAAGGCTGCGGGCCTTCGACCTGCAGGAAAGAGAGTTTGTCACGCTGAGCGGGCCCGACTGCCGGTTTTCCTACCGCGACAGCCTGTTCAAGTCACGCTGCCCCAACCGCTTCATCATTTGCTCCGTGACCCTGCGCCTGTCCACAAGCTTCCGACCCAATACCGGCTACGCCAGCCTGGCCAATGCGCTGCACAAACAGGGCATACAAAACCCCACAGCGCGCCAGCTGGCCGCTGCCGTCATGCGCCTGCGACGCCACCGGCTGCCCGACCCGGCCCGCCTGCCCAATGCCGGCAGCTTTTTCAAAAATCCGCTGGTCGAACGCAAGCAGGCGCTGGAAATTCTTGACAAACACCCCGCCCTGCCCCACTGGCCGCAGGCAGACGGAAAAATAAAGCTGGCCGCCGGCTGGATGATTGAACAACTGGGCTGGAAAGGGCGCCGCATGGGCCAGGTTGGCGTGTATAAAAACCACGCCCTGGTGCTGGTCAACCACGGCGGCGCCAGCGGCAGTGCGCTTGTAAAACTGGTTGCAGCCATTCAGGCTTCGGTCTGGCATGGATTTGGCATAAAGCTCGAGCCGGAGCCATCACTGCCTGGCCATCAGACCTGTGAATAAACTGGCCCGGCAACGCGAGCTGCCGGGCCATTAAGCGTTTAATGCCGTGAAGCGGAAAACCGCTTATTGAAAACGATCATGAAAAACCTCGTCGGGAAGCTCACCAGCAACTTCAATTGTCCACGTCCGCTGGTGCGGCGGCAGGCCAGCACTTACCGGGTCGGACAGATACCCATTGGTATCGGCATCGCGAACGCGCAGCTCCAGCGTACGCTGCTCTGGCCAGGGCGTATCCTGGCTGAAGGTGAAGCTTTCGGTCCAGGAACCTGTTACCGGCACACCATCCAGAAGCCACTCAATGTCAAGATCGCTTTCCTGTGGCCACAACAGATCAACCGTAAATGAAATGCTTGTACCCACAGTGTACTGAACCGGAGCCTCGGGGGCTGGCTGCTCACTGCCCGGCTCAATCAGGTCTATGCCGTCCTGCGGCGTGCCCCAGCCACCTGTATACAGCCTGCGAATGTACTGTTCGCGGCAGACCGGACAAAACGGAACACCCAGCTGACGCATCTGGCACTGGTCCACCGGGCGGTACATGCCGGTACTTTGGTAGCGCGCTCCCTCAAACAGCCCCACCCCGGGGGTCCCCGGCGGCGTTGGAACAGCAGTTCCGGGTGAGATCCAGCTCGCCCACTTGATCTGTGAGCGCGATGTCTGGTTGGTCACATTGGGCTCGCACGGAGAGCCGCCCGCCGTGTCGCTGCACGGCGGTAATCCTGGATAGGGCGTATCATATTCATCAGCCAAACCGCTAAAGCTGTGGCCAAGCTCGTGCAGAACTATCTGGTCGGCATACTGATTGGTTGATGTAACTGACAAAAAGCCGCCCGAACCGCCGTACACTTCATCATTGACAAGCACCAAAATCTGATCCCAGTCCGGATATCCGGCAGCGGCTGCAAGAACCTTTGACTGATTGACCGTAAGCAGGCGATGAATCTGATTGGTGCAAAAAGTGCTGTCAAAAGCGGTTTGTGTAAAGCGTCCCGCAAATGGATCTGATTGAGCATCCGGATCGCTGCAGCAGCTGGCACTGGTGCAATTTGGCTGATAGGGCGGATGACTGGCTCCGGACTGGCTTGAGGGCGAAAAAAGAGTCACCCAGTTTACGAAGTTTCGATACTCCCTGTATGGAGGGAATGCAAAAAGTGCATTTTTCAAATTAGCGGCATCGTTTTCGAACGACGTCTTCTGCGTGCCTGTATATCCGTCACCAAGCACCAGCAAATCCACGCGATTGCCCGGCGGGCCATGCTCTGCCGGCAACCCGATATCGAACGGCACCGTGGCAGCCTCACGCAACATGGCGCGCTGGGCAGCAACAGATTCTATGGAATATGTTTGTGGCTGTGGCCCATGCTCAAACCGGATGGTGTCAGCTGTATCCACCGCAACCCTGATTACAAATGCCCCTGCTCCGGACCGGCCAGGCTGGACTGACTGAATTCGATCATCCACGCCTGGCTCTTTGGCAAACTCACCTCTCATCCGCGGCAGCTTTGCATAAGAAAAACCCTGGCTTTTTCCATCAAGGTACAGCTCATACTTCACAATTTCGCCATCTGTGTCAGCTTGTTGCACAGGCAAGTCACGTGCCGGATCCGCTGGGGCCTGCATTTCAACCAGCTGATAAAAAACAGGCTCGATCCGGCCGCTCTCATCAACCTCGAAAACCATGTAATGCGCCGTCTGTGCACTTGCACTTGCTGATACCAGCATCAAGACTGCAAGTGCGGCTGTCAGTACAACTTTTTTCATGCTCATTAAGCTCCCTGCTTTTCATCAAGTTCAGTTACCCGCTGCCGCCCATCACAGCGCCCGTCATCATGACCCGGCGCTGATGGTCACCCTCGGCAACAAAACGCCTCTCGCAACCACAGCCAGCCGCCCCATCCGACAAGCCTGGCGCACTCTTGGGATACGCTTCACACAAAACCACAAAAAGCAAGCAATGTCAAGGGCTTCTGCCCGCAAAGAAGCATAAATTACGCTTTATAAAAGGGAGCTCAAAGCGTTCCTGGTTCACTTGTGCCTGAGCCTGGTTTGTTGACCCTGGCTTGCTGCTTGAAGAAAAGGCGGGCTTAAACCGAAGATAATCAGCGGCCCGGCTGCCCAGCCCGGCCGACAGTGCAGGGCGTTAACACAGGGCATTCGAACAAGGCGGCAAGCTAGGTTGCGTTAAGCCGCGTATTGCCAGAAATGGGCAATGCAGCAAAAAAGGGAGCGCAGCGGCTCCCTTTTGGACAAAGGTCAGAATGTGTGTTTTTGCTAGGCCTCGAAACGTGCCTTGAGCTTTTTGAGCGCAGCTGCTTCGAGCTGACGCACGCGCTCGGCGGAAATGTCGTACTTGTCGGCCAGGGTTTGCAGCGTGGTGCGCGGATCCATCAGCCAGCGGCTCTGGATAATGTCGCGCGAGCGGTCATCAAGGTTTTCAATCCCGTCAAACAACAGGTTGTGATGATGCTCCTCCCAGTCTTCGGCTTCGGCCACTTCATCCGGCGCGGCTGAAATGCCCTGCAGCCAGGCTTCGGGGGCAACATAGTTTGAGTCGTCGTCATCGTTCGACATGTCAAAGCCGATATCGCGGCCCGACAGGCGCGACTCCATTTCCACAACCACTTCCGGCTTGACGTCCAGATGCTCGGCCACGGCGTTGACTTCGTCCAGATTGAGCCAGCCCAGGCTTTTTTTCTGGCGGCGCAGGTTGAAGAACAGCTTGCGCTGGGCCTTGGTGGTGGCCACCTTGACGATGCGCCAGTTGCGCAGGACAAACTCGTGGATCTCGGCGCGAATCCAGTGCACCGCAAACGACACCAGGCGCACGCCACGGTCGGGGTCGAAGCGCTTGACGGCCTTCATCAGGCCGATGTTGCCTTCCTGGATCAGGTCGGCCACCTGCAGCCCGTAGCCGGAATAGCCGCGCGCCACGTGCACCACAAAGCGCAGATGCGCCATGACCAGCCGGCGGGCCGCCTCAAGATCCTCCTCATCGCGATAGCGGCGGGCCAGGCTCTGCTCCTGTTCCAGGGTAAGAATGGGAATGCGGTTGACCTCTTGCATGTACTCGTCAAGGGAACCGGTTCCGGCTGGCGCCAAAAGATGTGAGGGTACGAGCTCCTTGCTCATTCGGATTTCCTCCTTGTCCATTGACAAATTATATCAAAACGGCACCATTCAAACAAATCAGTAGCAATTTGGTACCAATTCGATTGCACGCCAGCTATGACCCTGTTTACGGCACCAAAGTTCCGGGCTTTTTAAATAAAGAATGCCCGGAACCGGGCCGGGCATTCTGTACCGCCAGGGCCGGCGGAATCACTGGCTGCTGCCTGAAACAAGTGCTGTTTTCAGCTCTCGTCAGCCGGGCCCAGCCGCTCGTGCAGGTAGGCATAGACCAGTCCTGAAAGAAAGGCCTGCTGCTTGAGGTTGGCTGCGCCGCCGTGGCCACCCTCGATGTTTTCGTAGTAAAGAACATCGTGGCCCTGGTCAAGCATTTTGGCCACCATCTTGCGCGCATGTCCCGGGTGCACCCGGTCGTCGCGGGTTGAAGTGGTAAAGAATGCGCGCGGATATTCGGCGTCCTCGCGAACGTTCTGATAGGGCGAGTATTTGCTGATGTATGCCCACTGATCGGGGTCGTCGGGGTTGCCGTACTCGCCCATCCAGCTGGCGCCGGCCAGCAGCTTGTGGAAACGCTTCATGTCAAGCAGCGGCACCTGGCAAACCACGGCGTTGAACAGGTCGGGACGCTGAACCATGACCGCACCCACCAGCAGCCCGCCGTTGGAGCCGCCCTGAATGCCCAAATGCTGCGGAGAGGTGATCTTGCGCGCGATGAGATCCTCGGATACGGCAATGAGGTCGTCATAGGCGCGCTGGCGGTTCTCCTTGAGCGCGGCATGATGCCAGCGCGGCCCGAATTCGCCACCGCCGCGAATATTGGCCAGCACCAGCACGCCACCCTGCTCGAGCCAGGCGCTGCCGGTGACGCCGGAATAATAAGGCGTGCGGGCAATTTCAAAGCCGCCATAGGCGGTCAGCAGGGTGGGGTTGCTGCCGTCGGCCTCGAAGTTGCGCGGGGTCACCACAAAGTAGGGAATCATCTCGCCATCGGCCGATTTGGCCTCGTGCTGGACCACGTCCATGCCTGCGGAATCAAACCAGGCGGGTTCGGCGCGCACCCTTGTGCTGCTGCCGCTGGCCGCGTCGGCCTCATACAGGGTTGCAGGCGTCAGAAAACCGGTAAACGTGTAAAAGAAGCGATCCGATTTGTCGTCGGTCGAGACCACGCCCACGCTGCCCATTTCGGGCACCGCAATTTCGCTCTGGTGCCAGCCGTCCTTATCGTGGACAAAGCTCAGCAGCCGCCCGCGGACGTTGTCAAGCAGGTTGACCAAAACCACGTTTTCGGTGGTTGACACGCCGTTGACCGCCTGGCGCTCGCCTGGCTGCAGCAGCACCTCAAAAGACGGCTCCGGGTTCAGAAACTCGCTCAGATCGCTGGTTATCAGCGCGCCCTGGGGATAGGTCTGGCCCTTTACGGTCCAGTCGGACTTGAGCGCAATCAGCAGCTGTCCGTCAATCACGCCGACCAGCTGCGCATCATCGGGCACATGGATGCGCTGCGCCTGGTCATCGGCATACAGATAGTACTCGCGGGTGAAAAAGCCCGGCGAGCGCACGATGACATCGAAATGCTCATCGCCATCGTGGATGCGCATGCCGCGAACCGCAACGTCGCTCCTTTCGCCTTCAAACACCGTAGCCGCCTCGGACAGATCGGTGCCGCGACGCCAGAGCCGGACAGTGCGCGGATAGCCCGAATCGGTCACATCGCCATCTTCAAAGGCGGGGCCGACAAAGGCGCTGTCCAGATCGCGCCACGACAGGGCGCTTTTTGACTCATCGAGAGCAAAGCCGTCTTCGACAAATTCACGCGTGCTCAAATCAAATTCGCGGCTGACGGCGGCATCGGCGCCGCCGATTGAAAGGCTGACAATGCAGCGATCGTAATCGGGATGGCGACAGCTGGCCCCGGCCCACACCCAGTTCTTGCCTTCCCTGTCGGCCAGCTCGTCAAGGTCAATGATGACATCCCAGTCGGGCCGGCCGGTGCTGTAGCTTTCAAGGCTGGTTTTGCGCCATATGCCGCGCACGTGTCTGTCATCGCGCCAGAAGTTGTAGACTTCGCCATCAAGCAGGCTCGGGTAGTCAATGCGCTCGTCGGAAGTCAGGATTTCAAGCGCCCGGTCATGAACAGGCTCAAACTGTGGGTGCGCCTTGATTTCATTCAGTGAACGCTCGTTTTGTCCCTGGGCCCAGGCCAGCGCATTGGCGCCTTCGACCTGCTCGAGCCACAGCCACGGATCAGTATCTGCCATGGCAGTCAAGGACAGGCTCAAACCGGCGGCCAGCGCCAGCAAAAATGATTTCTTCATAATTCATTCTCGTTGTCATTGCATCAAGCCAGGGTGAATCATGCCAGAATTTTGCTCCGGCATCATGAATGCCTTGGTCAACCCTGCGCACGCGTGGTTTACTATTACCGCATGAAAAGAACACTGTTGAGCTTGAGCTTGGCCGCGCTTCTTGCCGCCTGTGCGGCCGTGGAGCCCCGGGTGTGGCCGGAAAAGGATGCGGACACCGAACTGGAACGGGCCGAACAGCTTTTTTCCGATGGCAGCTACCGGCGGGCGGCCCTGGCCTGGGAGCAGGCGGCGCTGACCCGGCCGCTGGATGCCGATGAACTTTATATTCTGGCGGCTGAAGCCTGGCTGCAGGACATGAACCCGGAGCAGGCTGAACAGGCGCTGGCCCACATCGACCCCTCCGTTCTTGACGGGCACGATTTGACGCGGTTTGATCTTGCCCAGGCCGAGCTGGCCATGCTGCACGAGGATTTTGCCAACGCCGGCTGGCTGCTGGCCAGCGTGTCCGGCCATCTTCCGCGCGACCTTGAAGGCCGGCATGAGGCGCTTGAGCTGCGGCTGGCACAGCTGCAGTCGGCGCCTGTGGAGGAAGCCATTGACGCGCTTGACCAGGCGCTTGATGAGCCCGGCTTCGGCGGCGAGCTTGCGCTGGCCCTGCTGATCGAGTTTCCGGCTGCCCAGCTGCAGGGTTCCATGCAATATGCCGGCGACAGACCGGAGCTGCTGCCGTGGCTGGACCTGGCCATTGCGGCGCGCGAAAACCTGCTTAACGACCCGGCGCTGGCCCGTGCCCTGTCTTCCTGGCAGGCGCGCTGGCCGGAGCTGGACTACAGCGCCGACGAGGCGCAGCAATGGCTGGCCGCCTGGCGCCAGACACAGCCCATGCCGACCCAAATTACGGTTTTGCTGCCCGACCGCAGCAGTCCGCTGAGGCGCCCGGGCGAGGCCCTGCGCAACGGTCTGCTGGCCGGCTGGCTGCAGATACCGCCCGACCGCCGCCCGGAGCTGGTATTCGACTACCTGGGCGATGAGCCCGAATCGGCCGTGGCGGCCTGGTTTGACGCGCGCGAACGCGGCAGCGACTTTCTTATCGGCCCGCTTGACCAGCCCAAGGTTCAGGCACTGGTGGAACTGCAGGATGCCGGCGTCATTCCCACCCTGCTGCTCAACCTGCCCGACGACGAGGCGCTTCTGGCAACAGACAGCGGCGAACTGGCCGCCATTGCCCTGCCGCCCGAAACCGATGCCGAGCAGGCCGCCATCCATGCCCTGGCCACCGGTCACCGCCGGGCTTTGGTGCTGTATCAGTATTCCGACTGGGGCAGGCGCGTGGCCAAAGCCTTCAGCGACACCTTCCGGCTGGGCGGCGGCCAGATCATGGCCGAGCGTTTTTATGATACCGACCAGCCCGATTATTCATTCCTGCTGCGCGAAACCCTGAAAATCGACCGTTCCGAAGAGCGCATCAGCCGGCTCTCCGGGCTGCTGGGCAACGTGGAATCCAGCCCCCGGCGGCGGGCCGACATCGACCTGATCTTTGTTGGCGCCCGGCCCGCTGATGGTCATCAGCTGCTGCCCCAGCTGCGCTTTTTTGACGCCGCCAACATCACCCTCATGTCCACGTCCTATATTGTTGACGGCAAGCCGGCTCCCGGCCGCGATGATGACCTGAACGGGATCACCCTGCCCATGCCGCCCTGGTTTCTTGGCTACACCGCCGCCGGCAATGTTCACGAGCAGTCCCGCACGCTGTATGCCGGGTTTGAAAGCGCCACGCTGTCGCGCATGCACGCCCTGGGGCGCGATGCCATAAGCCTCGTTCCCTGGCTTGCCATGATGCGCTCCGACCCGGTGCTGACCCTGCCGGGCATGCTCGGCGACCTCAGCCTGCCCGACGGTTACCGGATTCGCCGCGAGCTGCCGGTGGTCGAACTGCAGGGCGGCATCGCAGCGCCTGCAGACGCGCAATGAGCCGCCGCCAGGCCGGCGACCGGGGCGAGCAGCGCGCCGAAAACTGGCTGGCCAAACGCGGCCTGCAGCTGGTTGAGCGCAACTACCGCTGCCGCGCCGGCGAAATTGACCTGATCATGGTCGATCCCAACCCGCACGACACCCGGGTGCTGGCCTTTATCGAGGTGCGCCTGCGCGGGCCGGGCGCGCGGGTGGACAGCGTTGACAGCGTCGATTTCCACAAACAGCAGCGCCTGATTCGCGCCGCACAGCATTTCTTGATGGAGCATCCGCAGTGGCAGGAGTTTGCCTGCCGCTTTGATGTGGTGGGCCTTGATGGAGAAAGCGGCCGCCTGAGCTGGATTGCCGGCGCATTCGAGCTCTAGGCTCGACGCCTCCGGCCCTACAGCCAGAACATCAGCGGTACAAGCACAGCCAGCGCGTAAACGGCGGCCAGAACATCATCCAGCATAACGCCCAGGCCGCCGCCAATGCGCCGGTCAAGCCAGCCTATGGGCCAGGGCTTGACAATGTCGAACAGGCGAAACGCCACAAATGCCGCCAGCCACCAGAGCGGACCTGCCGGCACAAGTGCCAGCACCAGCCACATGCCGACAAATTCGTCAAATACGATGCCGCCGTGGTCATGCACGCCCAAACGCCGCCCGGTTCGTTCGCACAGCCACACGCCAAATGCAAAAGCCGCCACCAGAAAAAGCGCCAGCCACGGCAGCGGCAGCTTGATCAGCAGCAGCGCCGGCAGCATGGCCGCCAGGCTGCCGGCCGTGCCGGGCATAAACGGCACCAGGCCGCTGCCAAACCCAAACGCCAGAAAGCCGGCGGGCGAGCCCAGCGCAATGCGCACCGTATCGGGCCTGCGATCGCTGAGCGGATCAGTCATTTTTAAAGTGGTCCCAGCCCTGTATGGACAGGGGCGGCAGCGAATGCTGCAATGAGTGGAAGCGGATGCCGCCACCGTCCACAACGGTTCCCGTGACGGTCAGGTCAACGCCGGCCTTTTCCTGCAGACGATCAATATCGACCTGCGGGGGCACAAGCGCCAGCAGCTCGTAGTCGCTGCCCCCCTGCAGCTGCAGCGGCCAGCGCTTTTCGGGCGCGGGCACGGATTTTTTCAGCGCGGCCGATGCCGGCAGGCAGTCCAGGTCTATTTCGGCGCCCAGGCCATTGCTCAGCAGATGATCCAAATCAGCCGCCAGGCCGTCGGATATGTCAATCATGGCGTGCGCATGATCGCGCAGCGCCAGCCCGGCCTGCAACCGCGCCGGCGGACAGCGCAGCCTGTTCAGCAGTTCTGCAGGCGCCTTGTCGCCCAGCAGCAGCGCGGCGGCGGCATCGCCCGGCGTACCGGTTACCACAATGCGATCGCCCGCCTGCCCGCCAGAGCGCAGCACCGCCTGGCCCGCAGGCACTTCGCCCAGCAGCTGCACGCCGATATTCAGCGGGCCGCGCGCCAGATTGCCGCCAACCAGCGCGGTTTCAGCCTGCGCCAGGGCCGCCAGAAAACCATCCAGAAAGCCGTCAAGCCAGGCTTCATCAACGCCCGGCAGTGTCAGCGCCAAAAGCGCCCAGCGCGGGCGCGCACCCATGGCCGCCACGTCGCTCAGATTGGCCCGGGCGGCCAGGCAGCCAATCTCTTGGGCACTCCATGCATCGGTAAAGTGTCGGCCCGGCACCAGCGTATCGGTGGTGGCAACAATTTCATGGCCGGCGGCCGGCGCAATCACGGCTGCATCATCGCCAATTCCAACCACCACGCCGTTCTCGACATGACCTGCGGCGCGCGCCTGAATCCGGGCAATCAGGTCAAATTCGCTCATCGGCCGTCATTTGGTCCGGCTTTCGGCTTCCAGCCCGATCTCGGCGCTGCGCAGCCTGTGTGCCAGCCGGTCGACAACGCCATTGATGAAGGTATGCGCCTGCTCGGCGCCAAAACGATGGGCCAGGTCCACAGCTTCATCAATGACCACCCGATAGGGTGTCTCCGGGTGATAGGACAGTTCGCAGGCAGCCAGGCGCAAAATGGCGCGCTCCATCTGGTCCAGCGAGCTTTCCGCACGATCCAGATAAGGTGCGATGACCTCGTCAAGGGCCGCGTGATTGGCGACCACTTCGCGAACCAGCGTCTTGAAAAAGGTTTCGTCAACGCCCGAGAAGTTTTGCTCGATGAGAAACTGCTCGATAATGGCCGTTGCCGTGCTGTCGTTGAACTGCCACTGGTACAGCGCCTGCAGCGCCCGCCTGCGGGCCCGCTTTTTTGGCTCGAATGGCCCGGGTTTGCGGCGCTTTCTCATTGTGCAATCTGCTGCTTGAGCTTTATCATGGCCAGCACCGCAGCGGCCGCCTCCCGGCCCTTGTCCATGCGCCCGGGATCGGCACGTTCCTCGGCCTGCTCGTCGTTTTCCGGCGTCAGCACGCCAAAGCCAACGGGGAGGCCGGAGTCCAGCGAAACCCGCTGCAGGCCGCGCGCACACTCGGCGGAAATGAACTCAAAATGGGCCGTCTCGCCGCGCACCACCGCACCCAGGGCAATGATTCCGTCGTAGCGCTCCGCTGCTGCCAGCTGGCGCGCGGCCAGCGGCAGCTCCCAGGCGCCGGGCACCGAAAAAACATCAACTTGATCTTCAGTCAGCCCGGCCTGCTCCAGGGCGCGCCGGCAGCCGGCCAGCAGCATGTCGGTAACCTTGCGGTTGAACTGTGCGTGGGCGATGGCAATCCGTATGGAGCGGTTGCCTGAATCATGCAGACTCATTTCTTTCCTCATCTGTCGGGAATGACGTGATCGACAATTTCCAGCCCGAAGCCGTCCAGGGCATGGAAACGTTTTGGCGCACCAAAAACCTGCATGCGCCGAATGCCCAGGGCGGCGATAATCTGGGCGGCAATGCCATAGCTGCGCAGCTCCCGGGCCGCCCGGTCAGAGCCGTTGTCGGGCGACTGCGGCACCCTGGCCTCACCGGCAGCCAGGCTTTCCAGCCGGGCGTCATCATCGTCCTCGTAATGCCCGAGCACCAGCGCCAGGCCGCGCCCGCGACGGGCAATATCGGCCAGGGCGGCATCCAGCGGCATGCCGAAGTCCGGACGGGTAATGCCAAGCACATCGCCCAGCAGCTCCGGCACGTGAACCCGCACGGGGAAAGGCTCATCGTTGCTGATGCTGCCGCGTATCAGCGCCCAGTGAAGGCGGTTGGTGATGCGGTCGCGAAAGGCCCTGAGCTCGAACTCGCCGTGCGCGGTTCCAACGGTTTGCGTGTGAACACACTCGACGTTGGTTTCGGTGCTCATGCGGTAGCGAATCAAATCAGCCACCGTGCCCATTTTCAGGCCGTGGTGCCGCACAAATTCTTCCAGCTGCGGGCGACGCGCCATGGTGCCGTCCTCGTTGAGAATTTCAACCAGAACGGCCGCCGGCTCCACGCCGGCAAGCAGGGCCAGGTCAACGCTGGCCTCGGTGTGTCCGGCGCGCGCCAGCACACCGCCGGGCTGGGCCATAAGCGGAAAAATATGCCCCGGCTGGGTCAGGTCATCGGCAACGGCGTTGGGGGCCACCGCGGTGCGCACGGTGTGCGCGCGGTCATAGGCCGAAATGCCCGTGGTGACGCCCGATGCAGCCTCTATGGACACGGTGAAGTTGGTCTTGTGGTAGCGGTCGGTGTCGTCCACCATCAGCTTTAGGTCAAGCTGGTGACAGCGCTCGCGGGTCAGCGCAAGACAAATCAGGCCGCGGCCGTGATGGGCCATGAAGTTGATGTCCTCGGGACGCACCATGGACGCTGCCATGATCAGGTCGCCCTCATTCTCACGGTCCTCATCGTCCAGCATGACCACCATGCGCCCCTTGCGCACGTCCTCGAGTATGGACTCGATGCTGTCAAAACTCATCTCTGTTCTCCTTGCAGCCGGTCCAGATAGCGGGCCAGCAAATCAATTTCAAGGTTGACCCGATCGCCCGGCTTCAGCGCGCCAAGCGTGGTCACTTTCAGCGTGTGCGGAATCAGGTTGATTTCAAACTCGCTGGCATCAACCGCATTTACGGTCAGGCTCACGCCGTCCAGCGTCACCGAGCCCTTGGACGCAATGAAGCGCGACAGATGCGCCGGCACCCGATAGCGGTCGATGCGGCTGTCGCCCGAAGGGCGCGATGACACCAGTTCCGCCAGCCCGTCGACGTGGCCGGTGACAAAATGCCCGCCCAGTCTGTCGCTCATTTTAAGCGCCGGTTCAAGGTTGACCCGGCTGCCGGCCTCAAGTTCGCCAAGCCGGGTTTTTGCAAGGGTTTCTGCCGACAGGTCAACCGCAAAACCGTGCGTGCTCAGAGCAACTGCCGTAAGACAACACCCCGACACGGCAATGCTGTCGCCAATGTTCCAGCTGGCCGGCTCGAGCAGGGGACAGCCAATTTCAAAACGGCGCCCCTCGGGAATTTCATCTACGCGCTCAATGGTGCCCACGGCCTGAACGATTCCGGTAAACATCGACAAATCCTGCTTAATCTGGAAGACGGAAAAGAAAGCGCCAGTCTTCACCGACCCGGCGCGCCTGCATGCGTTGTATGTGGAGGCGGTCGGCAAACTTTTCCATCCCCGGAAGGGACAGCAGCGGATGGCCGCTGCCAATCAGGCAGGCCGACTGGTAGACCAGCAGCTCGTCGGCCAGCCCGGCTTCAACCAGGGCGCCAGCCAGAACGGGCCCCGCTTCGACATGAACCGTGTTGACTTCTTCCCCGGCCAGTCTTTTAAGCAGCGCATCGAGGCATACGCGCCCGTCGCGCCCGGCCGGCATGGGCCACCAGCGCACATCACTGCGGGCCGGCGGGCTGTGTGCGCAGGTGGCCGCCGCAATCAGGCCCGGCTGGCTGCTCATGCGCAGGCTGCCGGGCAGGCGCGCGCGCGAGTCCACGACAACCCTGAGCGGGTGGCGGGTAAACCCGGGCAGGCGCACATTCAAAAGCGGGTCATCGGCCAGCACGGTGCCAATGCCGGTCAAAATGCAGGATGCACGGGCGCGCCAGCGCTGCACATCGGTGCGGGCGGCCTCGCCGGTAATCCACTGCGAGCGGCCATCGGCCCCGGCCGTCAGCCCGTCCTGACTGGCGGCCAGCTTGATGCGAACCCACGGGCGACCGCGCTCGTGACGGGCCACAAAGCCGCGGTTGAGATCACGGGCCTGGGCTTCCATCAGCCCGCTTCTTACCTGCACACCACCACGGGCAAGCCGGGCATGGCCCTTGCCCGCCACCTGCGGGTTGGGGTCGGCCATGGCGGTAATGACTTCGGACACCCCGGCTTCCAAAAGACTGACGGTACAGGGCGGCGTGCGCCCCTGGTGGCTGCAGGGCTCCAGCGTGACATACACCCTGGCCCGGCGGGCGCGTACACCAGCCCGGCCCAGCGCCAGAATCTCGGCATGCGGCTCGCCCGCAGCCCGGTGCCAGCCGCGCCCGACAACCTCGTTATTTTTGACAATGACACAGCCAACGGCCGGATTGGGGTCGGCGGTCGTGCGTCCCCGGGCGGCCAGCCTCAGCGCTTCCGCCATATGGCGGTGGTCGTCGGCCGTAAAACTCATGGCCGGCACGCCCGAAAATGGCTGATGACAGCACCAGCCGGCAACCGGGGTTCCCCGGGGTCTGTTTTGCTGTCCGCCGCGGCGCGCATGAGCCTATTCATCCCGGTCGTCCAGCAGCGGGATCTGGCGCCCGTCAAACAAGCCCGGATTGTCGCGCTCAAGGCGCTCGATTTCATCGCGAAAAGCGGCCACGTCTTCAAAACGGCGGTAAACAGAGGCAAAGCGCACGTAGGCCACCTGGTCCAGCTTTTCAAGCTCGGCCGCCACCCAGTCGCCCAGTTTCTGGCTGGATATCTCCGGCTCTTCAAGCGTGTGGATCTCATGCAGGAGCTTGCGCATGGCTTTTTCCACCAGCCGGGTTTCCACCGGGCGTTTTTCCAGCGCCTTGAGCATGCCGCGCCGCAGCTTGTCCTCGTTAAACGCTTCCCGCGAGCCGTCCGCCTTGATCACGTTGGGTGCCTTCAGAGCGGGCGTTTCCAGCGTGTTGAAGCGGATTCCGCAATCGGCGCACTGGCGCCGCCGGCGAATCTGGAAGCCGTCGGCGGCCAGCCTTGAATCAACCACCCGGGTATCGGTGTGATTGCAGAACGGGCACCACATGATCAGTCAGCAGGCAGCTATGCGTAAACCGGGTATTTGCGCGCCAGCTTCAGCGCTGCCTCGCGCACTTGCGCCACCACGCTCTCGTCGCCCATGTTGTCGAGAATGTCGCAGATGAGCCCGGCCAGCTCGCGGCAGTCATCGGCCCTGAACCCGCGCGTGGTGCACGCCGGCGTGCCCATGCGCAGGCCCGAAGTGACGAAAGGTGAGCGCGGCTCGCCGGGCACGGTGTTCTTGTTGACGGTGATGTTGGCCCGACCCAGGGCGTCCTCGGCGTCCTTGCCGGTAATGTCCTTGTCTATAAGGTCAATGAGGAAAAGATGGTTGTCGGTGCCGCCCGAAACGATCTTGTAGCCGCGCTCGCTGATGACTTCGGTCATGGCGCGCGCGTTTTCTATCACCTGCTTCTGATAGGTTTTGAACTCCGGCTCCAGCGCTTCCTTGAAGGCCACCGCCTTGGCGGCAATCACGTGCATCAGCGGGCCACCCTGACCGCCGGGGAAAACCGATGACTGCAGTTTTTTGGCCAGTTCCTCATCGGACTCACCCGACAGAATAAGCCCGCCGCGCGGGCCGCGCAGCGTTTTGTGCGTGGTCGATGTCACCACGTGCGCATGCGGCACCGGGTTGGGATACAGGCCGGCGGCCACCAGCCCGGCCACGTGTGCCATGTCAACCATGAACCAGGCGCCAACCTCATCGGCAATTTCTCGCATTTTGGCCCAGTCCACCGGCCGCGAATGCGCTGAAAATCCGCCAATCAGCATGGCCGGACGGTGCTCCAGCGCCTGTTGGCGCATGTGCTCGTAATCGGTTTTGCCCGTTTCGCGATCGAGGCCGTAGTACACGGCGTTGAACAGCTTGCCTGAAAAATTGACCTTGGCACCGTGGGTCAAATGCCCGCCTTCGGTCAAATCCATGCCCAAAATGGTATCGCCGGGCTTGAGCAGCGCCATGTAGACGGCCTGGTTGGCCTGGGAGCCGGAATGCGGCTGAACGTTGGCATATTGTGCAGAAAACAGCTTTTTGACGCGCTCTATGGCCAGGGTTTCAGCAATGTCGACAAACTCGCAGCCACCGTAATAACGCCGCCCCGGGTAGCCTTCGGCGTATTTATTGGTCAGCACCGAACCCTGGGCTTCCATGACGCGCGGGCTGACGTGGTTTTCGGAAGCGATCAGCTCGATATGGTCTTCCTGGCGCTGCTCTTCCGAACGGATGGCTTGGGCCAGCTCGTCATCGTAGCCGGCAATGGTGAAAGAGTTGTCAAACATGGGCCTTGTTCCTGAAATGTGTAGCGCGTCAATGGTATCACCAAGTGGTCCTGCAATGACCCTGTCGGCACAGGCCGAAACCACGGACCTGCCAGCCACACCGCCATCAACCCGGTCAGCCGCCGGGTTAGGATAGCGCCTGACCAAACACACCGGCTCCGGCTTTTTATGACATCCCTGAAAAACTCGCCGTTCAAGGCCTATGACATCCGCGGACGCGTGCCCGAACAGCTCAATGAAGAACGCGCCTTCCAAATCGGCCAGGCCTATGCCCGCATCGTTCGGCCACGTGGCCCGGTGGCCATAGGCCACGACATGCGGCTGTCGAGCCGCCCGCTTGCAGCGGCCCTGGCGCAAGGCCTCAACAGGGCCGGCGCCGATACCCGGGATATCGGCCTGTGCGGCACCGAGATTGTCTATCACGCAGCCTCACTTGACGGCATGGGGGGCGGAATCATGGTCACCGCCAGCCACAACCCGGCCGACTACAACGGCATGAAAATGGTTCGCGAGCAGGCCATCCCGGTCAGCGGCGACACCGGGCTGAAGGATATGGAGACCCTGTTGGCCAGCGGCCAATGGGAAACCTCCGCGGCCCGTTCAGGCAAACATGAAGAAACATCCGTGACCGATGGCTATCTTTCCCGCATGCTCAGCTTTGTCGACACTGGCAAAATAAAACCCGCCACGGTGGTGGTCAACGCCGGCAACGGCTGCGCCGGCCCGGTGTTTGACCAGCTGGCCAAACATCTTCCGCTGGAAATTGTGCGCCTGCATCACCAGCCCGACGGGCGCTTTCCCAACGGCGTTCCCAATCCGCTGCTGCCTGAAAACCGGCGGGAAACCGCCCAGGCCGTGGTTGACGCCGGCGCTGATCTGGGCATCGCCTGGGACGGTGACTTTGACCGCTGTTTTTTCTTTGACCACAACGGCCGCTTTATCGAGGGCTATTACCTGGTTGGGCTGTTTGCCCGCCAGTTTCTGGAAAACAGCCCGGGCGAAACCATTGTGCTGGATCCGCGCCTGACCTGGAACACCCTGGCCGAGGTTGCCGATGCCGGCGGCAGCGCTGTCATCAACAAAAGCGGGCACGCTTTCATCAAGGAGCGCATGCGCGCGGAAAACGCCCTGTACGGGGGAGAAATGTCGGCCCATCACTACTTCCGCGATTTCAGCTATTGCGATTCCGGCATGATCCCGTGGCTGCTGCTGCTGGAGCGCATCAGCGACACCGGGCGTTCCCTGGCCGAGCTTGTGGACGAACGCATCCGGGCCTTTCCCTGCAGCGGAGAGATCAACTTCAGCGTTGACCATCCGCACAAAGTGATTCGCGCAATCCTTGAGCACTTCGCAAATGACAGCCCGGTGGTGGACAAAACCGACGGCATTGGCCTGAGTTTTGAAAACTGGCGCTTCAACCTGCGCGCCTCCAACACCGAACCGGTGATCCGGCTCAATGTTGAAACCCGCGCAGACACCCGACTGCTCAAGGAAAAGACTGAAGCCCTCAGCCGCCTGATACAGCAGGGCTGAGGGCTGTCGCCCATAAAAAGAAGGCCCGCCTGCCGGGCACATGACCAGCGGCAGGCGGGCAGTTCTTGCGGTTTGTCAGTTGGCGCCTTCTGTCATCAGCCTGGCGATGGTCGCCACCGGCGCCGACCCATAGCCCAGGAAACGGTTGTGAAAGGTTTTCAGGTCAAAGTCTTCGCCCAGCTCATTCTGCAGTTCGGTGCGCAGATCAAGAATGGCCGCATAGCCGGCGTAGTATGAGGTCAGCTGCACCTGGGTGAGCGTGATTCTGATCCACTTCTGGGTGGCCTCCGACTCTTCCTGGAAGGCTTCCTCGCGCATCAGTCGCAGGGCTTCGTCGCGCTCCATGCCCAGGACATGAACCGCATAGTCCAGAATGGTGTTGTGCACCACCCGCAGCAGCCATTTGCCGTGCATCAAAAGCAGCTCGGGCGCATGATCACCCCAGCCTGCCTCAAGCATCATGCGCTCGGAATAGACCGCCCAGCCCTCAATCATGGCGCCGTTGCCAAACAGGCTTTTTACCAGGCTGGGCGACTTGTTGGCGTGCACCAGCTGGGTATAGTGACCGGGAATGGCTTCATGAATATTGAGAATCTGCACCATCCAGTCGTTGTACTCGCGCAGATAGCTGGCGGCCAGTTCGTCACCGTAGCTGTCCAGCGGCGTCACGTTGTAGTAGGTTTCGGCATCGGGGTGAAACGGCCCCGGCGCGCTGACCGAGGCAATGGCCCCTGTGCCGCGCATGTATTCCGGCGTCTCGCGCACGACAAGCGGCTTGTCCGGATCCTGGTCCAGCAAGTCCTTCTCGCTTACAAAGCGGGCCAGCTTCGGCATCTGCTCGCGCACGTTGTCGACAAACTCATCGACGCTTCCATGCTCATCCGACAGTCGGTCTATCATGCGACCAATGCGCTGCAGGCGATCCTCCGGCAGCGGCTGACCCGGGAAGTACTGCGGCCACAGTTCCGTGGCGTGGCCATCCATTTCAGCCAGCAGCCGCTCTTTTTCATCCAGCGCGCGGCGATACAGTTCGCCGGCATCAAACCCGGCCTGGATGTCATATTTGAACTTTTGCTCGTACAGCGCCCTGCCCAGCCTGAAAGAACGGGCCTCGCCAGATTCTTCAAGCCGGGCCTGCAGGCCTTGCAGCCAGTCAATCCAGTCCTCGACCGCTGCCTGGGCCTGGTCGACGGAATCGGCCAGGTCATCAGCCAGCCCCGCCTCTTCGGCGCTGCGGCGAATATCGGACAAAACGCCCAGCGTGCCCTGATTTTGTCGAATGGCCAATCCGGTGTGCTCAAGGCTGGGGGTGCCCAGGCTGGCGCGCGCTGCCTGATAATATTCGGGCACTCTGTCCAGGCGCTGGCGAATCAGCGCCAGCCTTTCTTCCAGCGGGGCAAAGTCGGTGTTGAGCAACAGGCTCAGGGGCCCTGCCACGTTGTAATTCGAAGGCTGCCACTCCCAGGCCCGAAGTGATTCGGTATAAAACTTCGTGGCCTCAAGGCGGTTGGAAAGCAGGTCGTGATCCGTTTGCTGCCGCACAGGCAGCCGACTGTATTCAAACTCGGCCAGGCGCGCCAGCGCCCTGTCTGCAAACTCCACTTCTTCCCTGCGCCGGCTCTCATCGGGAATGGTCACCTTGCCCGCGTGTTCATACCGGCCCTGATAAATGGCCCATTCCGGCGAGCGCTCCAGCATCTCCTCAATCAGCTCGTCGGCAAAGCTGTCGAAGGCTTCAGCCTGACTCTCAGCATCGCTTTCCGGCAAACGCTGGTCAAAGGCATCAGAAAAAGTCTCATCGGCTGCATCTGGCCGGCCCCCGTCCTCATGCGGCGCAGTGGTTGCGCAGCCGGCGAGAACAAGAACCGCGATGGCGAGAAACACGAAAGGCAGGCGGAAAGTATTTTTCATTGTGCAGCTGTCATTTTTCAACAAGCTTCGATGCTACCGCATCTCGAACGGCGATGGCGTTTCTTTGTGCCGTCTGCGCGGCCGGCTGGAGCGCCCACAGTAAAACCGGCGCTGAATCCGCCGCCACGGGTTAACATACGGGCAATTGATCCAGGCCCGCAGTATCCTGAACCAGGCGCCGGCAAGGATTGCGGCGCACCCTGCAGTAAACTGCACAAAGCACCAGGCCATGCCGGCCCGGCAACCAAAACACCCAAATGCCGAACCATTCCGATGGAGAATCCGATGCCAAAAGAACAAATTCGAATGTTTTTTCTGCTGCCAGCAGTCATTGTGCTGGCGCTGCTCACAGCGTGCGCCTCAACCCCGTCGAGCTCAACGCTGATCAGCGAAGCCAACGCGGCCCTCAACTCCATGATAGACCGCGACCCCGGTCTGCAGGACTGGGTTGACGAGGCCTACGGCTACGCCATGTTCCCCAACATAGGCAAGGGCGGACTGTGGCTTGGCGGCGGTTTTGGGCGCGGCATTGTTTTCGAGCAGGGTGAGCCCGTTGGGCGCACTTCGGTGTCGCAGGGCACCATTGGCGCCCAGATTGGCGCCCAGTCCTACAGCCAGGTGATATTTTTTCGCGACAAAACCGAACTGCGGCGCTTTCAGGGAGAAAAGTTCAAGTTTTCAGCCCAGGCCACCGCTGTGGCCGCAACCGAAGGCGCTGCAGCCACAACAAGCTACTCACAGGGCGTTGCAGTATTTATCCACGCCCGCGGCGGGCTGATGGCAGAAGCCACGGTGGGCGGCCAGAAATTCCGCTACTGGTCTCTTTAAGCCCGCATCAGGCCGTGGCCGGCCGGCTGCCGGTCTTTTCCTGTTCTGAAGCCTCGCCGGCAAGAAACTGCAGCCGGGCGAGGCGGGCATACAGCGGACTGTCGTTAATCAGCTGCTGATGGGTGCCTTCGGCCACCACCTGCCCCTGGTCGAGCACAACGATGCGATCGGCCCGCTGCACGGTTGCCAGTCGGTGAGCAATGACCAGCACGGTGCGATCGCGGCCAATGCTGTCCAGTGCTTCCTGGACCAGGCGCTCGCTTTCCGCATCCAGGCTGGCGGTGGCTTCGTCAAGAAGCAGCAGCTGGGGCTCTTTGACCAGGGCCCTGGCAATGGCAATTCGCTGGCGCTGTCCGCCCGACAGACGCACGCCGCGCTCACCCAGAAATGTCTGGTACTTGTCGGGCATGCGCTCGATAAACTCACTGGCATGGGCCTGCCTGGCGGCCTTTTGAATCTCGTCGGTGGTCGCGTCCGGGCAGCCGTAGGCTATGTTTTCTGCGGCCGTGCCCGAAAACATCACGACATCCTGGGGCACAACCCCGATCTTTTCCCTCAGCGAAACCATATCCAGCTCACGCACATCCACGCCACCCACGCTTACACACCCTGCCCCCGGGTCATAGAAGCGCAGCAGCAGCTGGAACAGGGTTGACTTGCCGGCGCCGGAAGGGCCGACTATGGCCACCGTTTCACCGGCATTTATGCTGAACGACAGCTGGCGCAGCACCTTGTCCCGGGAGCGGGTGGGATAGGCAAAGCATACCCGGTCAAAAGAAACCGACAGGGGGCCGGGCGGCAGCGGCTGGGGCGCAGCCGGGCTTACTATGGACGGACGCGCATCCAGCAGCTCAGCCAGCCGCTCCATGGCGCCGGCTGCCCGCTGCACCTGTCCCCATATTTCACTCAGTCCGGCCGCCGAACCGGCGGCAATGGCCGCATACAAAACAAACTGACCCAGCTGGCCGGCGCTCATTCCGCCCGTCAGCACCGAGCGGGCACCCAGCCACAGCACAAAGGTAATGGCGCCAAAGGTGAACAAAATAACGGTGATGATCAAAAGTGCGCTGGCCCGAATCCGGTCCCGGTTGGCCAGAAAGGCCGATTCAACGTGACCCGAAAAGCGCTGTTGCTCACGCTGCTCCTGGGCAAACGACTGCACTGTCTGGATAGCATTGATGGTTTCATCGCCGTGGGCGCTGAAGTCGGCCACGCGATCCTGGGCACTGCGCGACAGCCTGCGCACCCAGCGCCCTATCACCACCGCCGGCACGATGATGAAAACTATCAGCAAACCAATTACCCCGGCCAGGGATGGAGAGGTGACCACCAGCGCAATGGCACTGCCGAAAAGCATCAGCGTGTTGCGTACCCCGAATGAAACCGTGGAGCCAACCAGGGTTTCCACCAGCGTGGTGTCGGTATTGAGCCGCGACAGCACCTCGCCCGTGCGGGTGGTTCCGAAAAACTCGGGCGGCATGGCCAAAACACGCTCATAAACAGACTTGCGCACATCGGCTATGACCCGCTGCCCCAGCCAGGTAACCCAGTAAAAACGCAGCCCTCCACCTATGGCCATGGTGGCAGCGGCAGCAAACAGCAGCCAGAACCAGCGATCGATATTGGCGATATTGTCGGCCATGAAGCCGCGATCAATCACCTGGCCCGCGGCAGCCGGTATGGCAATGACGCCAGCAGTGGAAACAAGCAGAAAAATCAGCGCCAGGCCGATCTGCACACGATAGCGCGACACGAACGGCCTGAGCGATCGCAGCGAACCCAAATGACTGGACTTTTCCGGTCGTTGCTTGTCCACAGCCATTCAAACTCCATTGGTTGTTAAGAGAAATACGTGAAGACGCCGGCCTCTTCAATTCAGGGCTGGCTGCAGCACATTAAAACTGCAGCTGCGGGCAATGATCATGCGGCCGCCCGGTCACAGAATTCGGTTTCCCGGTCATCGTGAACAAACTTGGGGCATCCTGCCATCACCTCAAGGCGAAAGTGTCAGACAGAAAAAAAGCCCGGAACCATGTCCGGGCTTTTTCGAACCTCCGGGCTACCCCGAATTAAATCACATTGACTCGCCGTCCGGCGCTCCTGGCCTGTCGACGAGTTCGACAAAAGCCATGGGCGCCTTGTCGCCGCTGCGGTAACCGCATTTGAGTATGCGCAGATAACCGCCGGGGCGCTCGCGGTAGCGCGGGCCCAGCTCGGTAAACAGCTTGCCGACAATGTCGCGGTCGCGCAAGCGGTTAAAGGCCAGGCGGCGGGCCGCGACGCTGTCTTCTCTTGCAAGGGTGATCAGCGGCTCTGCAACCCGACGCAGCTCCTTGGCCTTGGGCAGGGTTGTTTTGATGATCTCGTGCTCAAACAGGCTCGAGGTCATGTTGCGAAACATCGCGTTGCGGTGCGACGATGTCCTGTTCAGCTTACGACCAGCTTTACGATGGCGCATGGTTCTCTCCTCAGTGCTCGGTGCGCGCCAGCATGGGCGGCGGCCAGTTTTCCAGGCGGGTGCCCAGCGACAACTCGTGGCTGGCAAGAACGGTCTTGATTTCAGTCAGCGACTTCTTGCCCAGGTTGGGTGTCTTGAGCAGCTCGGTTTCCGTTCGCTGCACCAGATCGCCCACGTACTGAATATGTTCGGCCTTGAGACAGTTGGCAGAACGAACAGTTAGTTCAAGATCGTCGATAGGACGCAGCAGAATCGGGTCAAATGTTTCTGCCGGCGGCTCTTCCACTTCTTTTTCACGCGCCACGAATTCGGCAAAAACAGACATCTGGTCGATAAGAATTCCTGACGCCAGCTTGACCGCGTCTTCGCAGCTCATCGTGCCGTTGGTTTCAATATCGAGAACCAGCTTGTCGAGGTCGGTTCTCTGTCCAACACGTGCGCTTTCAACGGTATAGGCCACGCGATGAACCGGACAATACGACGCATCCAGTCTGAGGTTGCCAATGGTGCGGCTTTCCTCTTCGGTAAACTTCAGCCTGTCTTCGGCCGGGTGGTAGCCGACACCGCGGGTCACCTTGAGCTGCATGTTCAGCTTGACATCCTTGGTCAGGGTGCAGATGACATGGTCGGGATTGAGCACCTCGATGTCATGGGCCAGCTCGATGTCTCCGGCGGTAACCGGGCCCGCCTTGTCCTTGCTCAGAGTCAGGGTCGCCTCGTCGCGCGAGTGCATGCGAACGGCAACTTCCTTGAGGTTGAGCAGCACTTCGACGATGTCTTCCTGCAGGCCTTCAACCGCAGTGTACTCGTGCAAAACACCGTCTATCTCCACTTCCGTAATTGCGCTGCCGGGAATTGAAGACAGCAAAATACGGCGCAGGGCATTGCCCAGCGTGTGGCCGAACCCACGCTCCAGCGGCTCCAGGGTAATTCTGGATCTGCGCGGCGTGATTTCATCAACGATCAAGCCCTTGGGCTTGAGCATATCGACGAGAAGGCTACTTATCTGATCTGACATGCCAGTCTCTCCAAAAACGATTTGTGGATGCCACAGCTCAAGCGGCTTACTTTGAATAGAGCTCGACGATCAGACTTTCGTTAATGTCGGGCGGCAACTCATCCCGGTCAGGGGCTGCCTTGAACACGCCCTCCATTTTGTCAAAGTCGACATCAATCCAGGCAGGCACCAGATCAAGCTCACGCGCCAGACCTATGGCCTCCTGTACACGCAGCTGTTTTTTGGCTCGCTCACGAACCGCAACCCTGTCTTCAGGCTGAACCTGGTAGGACGGAACATTGACTATCTTGCCGTTGACCAGAATGGATTTATGGCTGACCATCTGGCGAGCCTGGGCCCGGGTTACTGCAAACCCGAGGCGGTATACAACGTTGTCAAGACGGCTTTCCAGCATCTTGAGCAGGTTTTCGCCAGTAGCGCCCTTGCGGCGCGCTGCCGTTTTGTAATAGTTTCTGAACTGCCTTTCAAGCACGCCATAGATGCGGCGAACCTTTTGCTTTTCACGCAGCTGAAGCGCATATTCCGACAGGCGCTGGCGACGGCTGTCGCCATGCTGGCCGGGGGGCTGGTTGAGTTTGCACTTTGACTCAAGGCTGCGCGCCGGGCTTTTGAGCCCGAGATCTACGCCCTCACGGCGAGCCAGCTTGCAGGTAGGTCCAATATATCTAGCCATTGTTTCTCTCTAATCCGTTACTTGTGCGCCTTATACACGGCGCTTTTTCGGTGGACGGCAGCCATTGTGAGGAATCGGGGTAACGTCAGTAATGTTGCTGATCTTCAGCCCCACCGCGTTCAGGGAACGAATGGACGACTCCCGCCCCGGCCCTGGTCCACTGACCCTGACCTCAAGGTTCTTCATGCCCTGTTCCTGCGCTGCACGACCGGCGTTGTCGGCTGCCACCTGGGCCGCAAAAGGAGTGGATTTGCGTGAACCGCGAAACCCGGAACCTCCGGCTGTGGCCCACGACACCGTATTGCCCTGGCGATCGGTGATTGTGATGATGGTGTTGTTGAATGACGCCTGAATATGGGCGATGCCATCCACGACATTTCTTCTGGGTCGCCTGCGCTGCTTGCTGGCTGCGCTTTTGGTCTTGTTGCCTTGCTGCTTGGCCATATTCTAAATTCCTCAACGAATAGGACGACGTGGACCCTTGCGGGTACGGGCGTTGGTGCGCGTGCGCTGACCCCGCACCGGCAGACCGCGCCGGTGGCGCAGGCCGCGATAGCAGCCCAGGTCCATCAGCCTTTTAATGCTCATGGACACCTCGCGCCGCAGATCTCCTTCCACCCGGATCTGGTCGACCGCCTGCCGCAGCTTTTCCTGCTCGCCTTCGGTCAGATCCCTGACTTTGGTGTCAGGAGCCACACCGGCTGCGCTGCATATCTGAAGAGCGCGGCTGCGCCCGATTCCGTAAATATGAGTCAGAGCCACCCAGACATGCTTCTGTACGGGCAGGTTGACGCCTGCTATTCGTGCCATTCAATTACTCCGAAACTGGTCGTATTGGCGCAACACAAACCGGCCATTTTAGCAGATTGTGATGCATATGCCAAGGATCAATATAAACCGGCAATCAGCCCTGGCGCTGCTTGTGCCTTGGATCACTGCAGATAACGTGCACAACGCCCTTGCGCCTGACGATTCTGCAATTGCGGCAAATTTTCTTTACTGATGCCTGAACCTTCATCCTAGTTCTCCACTTGTTTCCGTTGCGGCCACAGTGTTGTCAGCGACGAACCACGCCTCTGCTTCCGTAGCCCCTGAGGTTGGATTTTTTAAGCAGGCTGTCATACTGATGTGACATCAGGTGAGCCTGCAGCTGGGCCATGAAGTCCATCATCACAACCACAATGATCAGAAGTGATGTTCCGCCCAGGTAGAACGGCACGTTCCACTTCATGATCAAGAATTCCGGCAGCAGGCAAACGGCTGTCAAGTAGATGGAGCCAATCAGCGTCAGCCTGGTAAGAATGTAATCGATGTATTCCGCTGTGTGGCGTCCCGGACGGATACCCGGAACAAAGGCACCCGATCTTTTCAGGTTGTCTGCCGTTTCCTTGGAGTTGAAAACAATCGCCGTGTAGAAAAAGCAGAAGAAAATAACCAGACCGCCGTATATCGTGATGTAAATCGGCTGTCCCGGGCTCAGCTGCTGGGCTATGTTCTGCATCCAGCCACCGCTGGCGGCCTGGCCAAACCACGTGGACGCCGTTGCCGGAAACAGCACCAGGCTGGAAGCAAAAATGGGCGGGATTACGCCCGACATGTTCAGCTTGAGCGGAAGATGCGTGGACTGGTTGCGATACGCCCGGCGCCCCTGTCTTTGTGCATAGTTGACCGTTATGCGCCGCTGTCCGCGCTCGACAAACACAATGAATGCGGTGACTGCCAATGCCAGGGCGAGCAGGAAAGTGGCGGTCAAGATCCCGAGCTGTCCGGTTCTGACCAGCTCGAGCGTGGCACCCACAGCCTGTGGAAGCCCGGCAATGATGCCCGCCGAAATAAGAATGGAAATTCCGTTTCCTATGCCGCGTTCGGTAACCTGCTCACCCAGCCACATCAAAAACACGGTTCCTGATGTCAGCGTGATGACCGCGGCAATGATGAAGCCTGCACCGGGGACAATCACAACAGGCAGCCCGGCACCGGCGCTTTGGCTCTGCAGCGCCATGGCCACGCCAAACGACTGAAAGAGCGCCAGCAAAACCGTGAAATAGCGGGTGTACTGGGTAATCTTTCTGCGGCCCGACTCGCCTTCCTTGCGCAACTGCTGCAGCTGCGGCAGGGCATGGCTCATGAGCTGAATAATAATGGCCGCTGAAATATAGGGCATGACGCCGAGCGCAAAGATTGAAAACCGTCCCAGCGCGCCGCCCGAAAACATGTTGAACATGTCAACAATGGTTCCGCTGGACATGTCCATCAGGTCGATCAGGGCAATCGGGTTGATTCCCGGAACCGGTATGAACGTTCCAAAACGGAAAATCATCAGGACAAGCACCACGACAAACAGGCGCTGCCTGAGCTCTTTCAGGCGCCCTATGCCGCCAAGCATGCCCGCCATTTCTGATGAACTGCGCGCCATTACTCGACCTTGCCGCCGGCAGCCTCTACAGCTTCGGCCGCTCCTTTGGTTACGTAAATGCCGCGCACGGTAAGTGCCCGGTCGATCTCGCCCGCCTTGATCAGGCGCACCTTTTTGGTTGAACGCGAGACGAGGCCGGCCTCCTTGAGCGTATCAAGATCGATCACGTCGGACTTGAGCCCGCCAAGCTGGTAAAGGCGCAGTTCCGCGGTGTGGGTATTCACCGCCGAGCGAAAACCCACCTTTGGCAAACGACGCTGAATGGGCATCTGGCCGCCTTCAAAGCCGACCTTGGTGTAGCCGCCCGAGCGCGCCTTTTGACCCTTGTGGCCACGGCCGCCGGTTTTTCCAAAACCGGAGCCAATTCCGCGCCCAATGCGCTTGCGGGCCCTGCGGCTGCCTTTTGCAGGCTGAATTGTGTTGAGTTTCATAATCGCTGCCTAAAAAAATATTTGTCAGACTTCTTCAACCTGGAGCAGATAGTCAACCTGTCTGATCATGCCGCGAATTGCCGGCGTGTCTTCCAGCTCGACGCTGTGATGCATGCGGCGCAGGCCAAGACCACGCACCGTCAGGCGATGCTTGGCAAGCGTGCTGTTGATGCTGCGCACCAGAGTAACGCGAATCTTCTTGTGGGTGTTTTCAGCCATGGTTAGCCAGGACCTCTTCTACCGACTTGCCGCGCTTGGCGGCAACCTTTTCAGGTGACATCATCGCCTGCAGGCCCTTCATGGTGGCCCGCACCAGGTTGATGGGGTTGTTCGACCCAATGCTCTTGGCCAGAACATCATGAACGCCCACCGCTTCGAAAACTGCGCGCATGGGGCCGCCGGCAATTACGCCCGTACCTTCAGAGGCCGGCTGCATATAGACGCGCGAGCCGCTGTGGCGCGATTTGAGAGGGTGCCAAAGGGTCCCCTCATTAAGCGAAATGGTGACCATGTCGCGGCGCGCCCGTTCCATGGCTTTTTGAATTGCCAGGGGCACTTCGCGGGCCTTGCCATAGCCAAAGCCGACCTTGCCCTCGCCATCACCCACGACTGCAAGCGCCGTGAAGCTGAAATGACGGCCACCCTTGACCACTTTGACAACTCGATTGACCGTTACCAGCTTCTCAATCAGATCGTCGGAGATGTTTTCTCTTGCCATGATCAGTTCCGTTTACGTTAAAACTTCAGACCGGCTTCACGCGCGGCATCCGCCAGCGCCTTCACCCGTCCGTGGTATTTGTAGCCCGAGCGGTCGAAAGCCACATCCTCGACTCCGGCCTGCAGGCTGCGTTCGGCAATCTTTTGCCCAACCGCCCTGGCTGCTGCAATATTGCAGGTGCTCTCGAGGCCCTCGGCCACGTCCTTTTGCAGGGTTGATGCCGCTGCCAGGGTGGTGCCACCACCGGGCGCGATCACCTGCGCATAAATATGACGGCCGGAGCGGAACACGCTCAAACGCGCCTTGCCCGAACGGGCGATTCTGGCGCGCGTCTTGCGAGCCCGTCGCAATCTCGATTTTTCCTTGTAGTTCATGATTGCTTCCTCAAGCCTTCTTGGCTTCCTTCATCAGCACGTATTCATCCTCATACCTTACGCCCTTGCCCTTGTATGGCTCGGGCGGGCGGTAGGCCCGAATCTTTGCGGCCACCTGGCCAACCAGCTGCTTGTCGCTTCCGCGAACCACAACCTCGGTCTGGCTGGGCGTCTCGATGGAAACGCCTTCGGGCACCTCGAACTCGACAGGATGGCTGAAACCCAGCTGCAGGTTGAGCTTGTTGCCCTGGGCCTGGGCACGATAGCCCACGCCGACCAGCTGAAGCTTCCTTTCAAAACCCTGGCTGACGCCATGAATCATGTTGGCCACCAGTGACCGCATGGTGCCGGCAACGGCGGCCGCATGGGCGCCTGAAGCCACCACGCGCACGGTGCCATCATCAATTTGCAGGGCGACATCGGGGTGAATGTTCATTTTCAGCTCACCCTTGCTGCCCTTGGCGCTGGCCTGCCCGGCGTCATAGTTGAACTCCACGCCCTTGGGCAGTTCAATGGGTGCGTTGGCTATTCTTGACATTGCTCAAATCTCCAAAAACCGGTCAGGCAACCACGCACAGCACTTCACCGCCGTGGCCTTCGGCGCGCGCACGCGCGTCGGTCATCACACCGCGCGATGTGCTGACTATGGCGATGCCAAGTCCGTCAAGCACCGTGGGCAGCTCGTCCTTGCCAAAGTAGGTGCGACGGCTGGGCCGGCTGTAGCGTTCCATCTTTTCAATCACGCCGCGACCTTCCATGTACTTGAGGTCGATGCGCAGCTCGCGCCCGACCTTGCCGTCTTCCAGCGCAAAGTCCTGGATGTAGCCCTCGTCCTTCAATACCGAAGCGATGGCGGCCTTGATGTTTGAAGCTGACATGCTGACGCTGCGCTTGTTAACCGCCTGGGCGTTCTTGATGCGAATCAGCATATCGGCAATTGGATCACTCATGCTCATGGCTGTCTCTCCTTACCAGCTGGACTTGCGCAGGCCGGGGATATCGCCGCGCATGGCAGCCTTGCGAAGCTTGTTGCGCCCCAGGCCAAACTTGCGATAAACACCGCGCGGCCTGCCGGACTGACGGCACCGGTTGCGCCTGCGAACCGGCGATGAGTCTCTGGGCAGCTTGTTAAGCGCATGCATTGCTGCCTGCTTGTCATCGTAATCAACGTCGGGATCGGAAATGATCTTTTTAAGCTCGGCGCGCTTGCTGGCATATTTTTTGACCAGCCTTTCACGCCTGACCTCACGCTGAATCATAGAAACCTTGGCCATTGCTAGCTCTCCTTACTTGTCGCGAAACGGAAAACCGAAGGCCTGGAGAAGGGCGAACCCCTCTTCGTCGGTATTCGCGGTTGTAGTGATTGCGATATCCATTCCACGCAGCTTGTCAACCTGGTCATAGTCGATCTCAGGGAAGATGATCTGCTCCCTGATGCCCAGGTTGTAGTTGCCGCGGCCGTCAAAAGACCTGCGCGGCAGGCCGCGGAAATCGCGCACCCGCGGCAGTGAAACATTGATGAGCCTGTCCAGGAACTCATACATTCTCTCTCGCCGCAGGGTTACCTTGCAGCCGATGGGATAATCATCGCGGATCTTGAAGCTGGCCACCGACTTGCGCGCCTTGGTAACAATCGGATGCTGGCCGGCAATCTTTGCCATGTCAGACACCGCATGATCCATGACCTTTCTGTCGCCCACGGCCTCGCCCACACCCATGTTAATGGTGATATGGGACAGTTTCGGCACCTGCATGGGGTTGGAATAACCAAAGCGCTCGGTCAGTTGGCCGACCACTTCATCCCTGTAATATTCTTTAAGCCTTGCCATTGTCTTTTCCAAAATCTCTGTTGCCGGCCGCTGCCGCAATGTGTCGGAGGCTGAATGCCAGCCTCAAAACCAGCTGTCAGATATCGACAACCTCACCTGTTTCACGATAGAAGCGCACCTTGCGACCGTCTTCAAGCAGCTTGAAACCAACCCGGTCACCCTTGCCGGTGGTGGGGTTGAACAGCATGACGTTGGAGGCATGTATCGGCGCCTCCCGCTCGATGATTCCACCGGGCTGCTGGATCTGCGGGTCTGGCTTCTGATGACGCTTGATCATGTTGACATTCTCAACGAGCAAACGCTGATCCTTCAGCACCCTGAGCACATGCCCGCGCTGGCCCTTGCTGCGGCCGGCTATCACGATAACCTCATCGCCCTTGCGAATACGCTTCATGCTGCTCTCCTTACAAAACTTCCGGTGCCAATGACACAATTTTCATGAACTGGTTGGTGCGCAGCTCGCGGGTCACCGGTCCGAAAATTCGCGTGCCAATCGGCTCAAGCTTGCTGTTGAGCAGTACGGCAGCGTTGTTGTCAAACCTGATCAACGATCCGTCACGGCGGCGCACACCCTTGGCAGTCCGCACCACAACGGCGTTGTAAACCTCGCCCTTCTTTACCCGCCCGCGCGGGATGGCATCGCGCACTGTCACCTTGATGATATCGCCGATGTTGGCATAACGGCGCTTTGAGCCGCCCAACACCTTGATGCACATGACGTCACGCGCACCGCTGTTATCGGCTACAGAAAGCCTTGATTGCATCTGGATCATTTCTTTACTGCTCCGCTTACTGAGCCCGCTCCAGCACCTCTATAACGTGCCAGGTCTTGGTTTTTGAAATGGGTCGCACATGCTTGATGCGCACGGTGTCGCCTTCACGGCAATCATTTTCCGGGTCATGGGCATGAACCTTGCTTGAGCGGCGAATGTACTTTCCGTACAAGGGGTGCTTGACCAGCCGCTCGAGACGCACGGTGACCGTTTTGTCCATTTTGTCGCTTACGACCTTTCCCGTCAGGCTGCGCTGCTTGCGATCATCACTGCTCATGACTTCTTCCCATCGTTGATTTGACTGCGCACCGTCTTTATCCGGGCAATATTTCTGCGCACCTGGCGCAGCTCATGTGGGTGATCGAGCTGGCCTGTGCCATGCTGCATGCGCAACGCAAACTGTTCCTTGCGCAGGTCGAGCAGCATTGCGTCCAGCTCGCTGACACTTTTCTGTCTGAGTTCACTCGCTTTCATTACAGCGCCCTTTCTACAAACGTGGTGCGAACGCTCAGTTTGGCGGCGGCCAGGCGGAATGCCTCGCGCGCCACTTCTTCGCTGACGCCCTGAATTTCATAAAGCATGCGGCCGGGCTGTACCGGGGCCACCCAATACTCGACGTTGCCCTTGCCCTTGCCCATGCGAACCTCAACCGGCTTGTTGGTTATCGGCTTGTCGGGGAACACCCTTATCCACAGCTTGCCACCACGCTTTACATAGCGGGTAATCGCTCTTCTGGCCGACTCAATCTGACGCGCGGTCAGATTGCCACGGGATGTGGCCTGCAGGCCAAACTCACCGTAGCTTACGCGGTTGCCCACCTGGGCCAGTCCGCGGTTGCGGCCTTTCTGCTGCTTTCTGAATTTGGTGCGTCTCGGCTGCAGCATGACTTAGTTCTCCTTGCGTGCACCGCCGCCTGGCGATGCCTTTTCCGAACCTTTCTCGGCATACAGGTCGAAAATTTCGCCCTTGTACACCCAGACCTTGATACCAATAATGCCGTACGTTGTTTCGGCTTCCGCTGTGCCATAGTCAATATCGGCACGCAGGGTGTGCAGCGGCACGCGGCCCTCGTGATACCACTCACTGCGGGCAATGTCCGCGCCGTTAAGGCGTCCGCCCACCTGCACACGAATACCCAGTGCGCCCAGGCGCATTGCGTTGCCCACCGCTCTTTTCATTGCGCGCCTGAACATGACGCGGCGCTCGAGCTGCTGGGCAATGCTGTCGGCCACCAGCCGGGCATCGAGTTCGGGCTTGCGTATTTCGGCCACTCGTATATGAGTGGGCACGCCAAGCATCTTGCTCACCTGCTTGCGCAGGCGCTCGATATCCTCGCCCTTTTTGCCAATAACTATTCCGGGGCGCGCGGTATGAATGGTGATTTCAGCAGACTTTGCCGGACGTTCGATCTCAATTGAGCTTACGGCTGCATGAGACAGCGCCTTCTCAAGAAAGCTCCTGACGTCCAGGTCTGAATTCAGCTGGTCGGCAAAATCGGCCGACTCTGCATACCACTTGGCCCGCCAGTCCTTGGCAATGCCCAGGCGAAACCCGGTTGGATGTACCTTGTTACCCATAATGTTCAGTCCTCTGCCACGACAATGGTGATGTGGCTGGTGCGTTTTAAAATACGCGTAAAACGGCCCTTGGCGCGCGGGCGACCACGCTTGAATGTCGGCCCTTCATCAACAAATGCGGTGCGCACCTTCAGCTCGTCAATATCGGCCCCGCTGTTGTGTTCCGCGTTGGCCAATGCCGACATGAGCACCTTGCGTACCATGTGCGCAGCCTTCTTGTTGCTGAATGCCAGAATCTGCTCGGCTTGCTCAACAGGCAAGCCGCGAATCTGATCAACGACCAGGCGGGCCTTTTGCGGCGAGATGCGCGCACCCATCAGCTTTGCTGTAGCTTCCATAATCGTCAGAATCCTTGTTTACCTGGACTTGCGGTCACCGCTGTGACCCCTGAAAGTTCTGGTTGGCGCAAACTCGCCGAGTTTGTGCCCCACCATGTTTTCGTTGATCAGGATGGGCATGTGCTGCCGGCCATTGTGCACGGCAATAGTCAGGCCAACCATCTCGGGCAGGATCATTGAGCGGCGCGACCAGGTCTTGATTGGTCGCCGGTTGTTGGTTTCCACGGCCGCCTCCACCTTCGCCAGAAGATGATGGTCAACAAATGGGCCTTTTTTAATAGAACGTGGCATGGCTATTCCTGATTATCTCTTCTTGCGCGGACGCGAAATATATTTCGACGTGCGCTTGTTTGTACGAGTGCGCTTGCCCTTGGTCTTGATGCCCCACGGGGTCACCGGATGACGCCCGCTGGTGCTGCGGCCTTCACCGCCACCATGGGGGTGATCGACCGGGTTCATGGCCACACCGCGGGTGGACGGGCGCACGCCACGCCAGCGGTTTGCACCGGCCTTGCCCAGCTTTTGCAGGTTGTGCTCGGTATTGGCCACCTGGCCTATGGTTGCACGGCAGCTGGAATGAACCCTGCGGGTCTCGCCAGAACGCAGCAGAAGCGTTACATATTGGCCTTCGCGGGCCACCAGGCTCACAAAGGTTCCGGCGCTGCGGGCAATTTGGGCACCCTTGCCAGGACGCATTTCAACAGCGTGAATCTGGGTGCCAACCGGAATGGAACGCATCTGCATGGCGTTGCCCGGCTTGATGGGCGCCTCGCTGCCGCTGAGAATTTCGTCGCCAACGGCTACGCGGCGCGGCGCGAGAATATAGCGTCGATCGCCATCCAGGTACTTGACCAGGGCAATATGTGCGCTGCGGTTGGGGTCGTATTCAATACGTTCGACCACGCCACGCACGCCGTCCTTGTCGCGCTTGAAGTCAATGCGGCGATAGTGATGCTTGTGCCCGCCACCACGATGACGGGTGGTGGTACGGCCGGCATTGTTTCTGCCGCCCGAGCTTTTTTGCGGCTCAAGCAGGGGCGCATAGGGCTCTCCCTTCCACAGGTGGTCGTGACGGTTGCGTACACGACCCCGGCGCCCGGGAGAAGTCGGTTTCATCTTGACAGTTGCCATGTCTATATTCCTGGCTCGCTCAATTTCTAGTCTGCTTGCACTTCATCAATGACCTGTCCGCTCTTGACGCGCACGTAGGCCTTCTTCCAGCCTTTCTGGCGGCCCGGCATCATGCGAAAGGACTTTTGCTTGCCCTTTACATTCAGCACGCGGACACTTTCAACATCGACTTCAAACAAGCCTTCAACTGCGCGCTTTACATCAGCCTTGCTGACGTCCTTGCGCACTTCAAATACATACTGGTTGGACTCGGCCTGCAGTCGTGCGGTTTTCTCCGAAACGTGAGGGCGGCGAATCACCTGATACATCTTTTCGGCTTTCATGACAGCCACTCCTGAATCTTTTCCACTGCTGCCCTGGTCACAACCACCTTGTCGGCACTGACCAGCGTAACCGGATCAAGTGCGTCAGCTTCCCTGACGTAAACGTTGCGCAGATTGCGGCTGCCGAGGTAAAGGTTTTCGGCTATTTCCGCGTCCACAAGCACGGTGCGTCCGCCGGCCGGATTGAACTCTTCAAGCATGGCGGCCACCAGACGGGTTCTGGGCTCGTCCACGGACAGGTTTTCAGTCACCACCAGCCGATCCTGCCTGACCAGCTCTGAAAGTATTGACTTCATTCCCGCACGGTACTGCTTGCGGTTCATTTTGTGGCTGTGGTCCCTGGGCTGAGCCGCAAAGGTTACGCCACCACCGCGCCAGATCGGGCTTCGTATTGAGCCGGCACGCGCATTACCCGTACCTTTCTGGCGCCACGGCTTGCGGCCGCCGCCGGAAGCGGCAGCTCGGTTCTTTTGCGCCTTGGTGCCAGAGCGACCGCCGGCCAGATAGGCCGTGACCACCTGGTGCACCAGCGCCTCGGAAAAATCGCGACCAAAAATCTCGTCAGAGACCTTGATTGCGCTGCCGTCCTTAATTGCAAGTTCCATCAAACTCTCCTTGACCCTCAGGCCTTGACCGATGGCCTGACCATCACGTGGCCGCCGGCTGCTCCGGGCACGGCGCCACGCACAAGCAGCAAATTGCGCTCGGCATCGACGCGAACAACCTGGAGGTTCAGCACGGTCTTGCGCTCGCTGCCCATATGACCGGCCATTTTCTTGCCCTTGAACACCCGCCCGGGCGTCTGGCACTGGCCGATGGAACCCGGCGCGCGATGCGCCAGCGAGTTGCCGTGCGTTGCATCCTGCATGCTGAAATTGTGGCGCTTGACCACACCGGCAAAGCCCTTGCCCTTGGAAGTGCCGGTTACATCGACCTTCTGGCCCGCCTCAAAGCGGCCAACGGTCAGCTCGGCGCCGATCTCCAGCTCTTCATCACTGGCAGGGTCCAGCCTGAATTCCCACAGCCCCTCGCCCGCTTCGACACCGGCCTTGGCATAGTGCCCCGCCAGAGGGCGGGAAACCAAAGACGCACGTCTGTTGCCGCTGGTGACCTGGATGGCCGCATAGCCATCGACTTCGTCACTGCGAATCTGGGTAATGCGGTTGGGGCTGACCTCAATCACGGTCACCGGAATGGAGTCACCTTCCTCGGTGAACACCCGGGTCATGCCGCGCTTGCGCCCTATCAGTCCGATACTCATCTCTGCTGCCTCAATACAACTTGATCTGAACGTCAACGCCCGCAGCCAAATCCAGCTTCATCAGGGCATCAACGGTCTTGTCATTGGGATCGACAATATCCAGCAACCGCTTGTGGGTGCGAATTTCGTACTGGTCACGCGCATCCTTGTTGACATGCGGTGAAATCAGCAGCGTGAAGCGCTCCTTGCGCGTTGGCAAGGGAATGGGCCCACGCACCTGCGCACCCGTGCGCTTGGCGGTATCAACGATTTCCTGGGTCGACCGGTCAATAAGACGGTGGTCGAAACCCTTCAAACGTATACGGATCTTCTGTTCGGCCATTGCCGTACGCCTTCAGTATTTATAAAGATCAAAACATCAAGGCAATGCGTTTGCATTGCCGCGCTATAGCCCGCCGATAATCGCTGGCGGCTTGTGGCCCCGGCGCCGCCAAACGGCAGCGCGCAAGCCACTTCAAGAGTCCTACTCGACGATCTTGGCGACCACGCCGGCGCCCACGGTACGACCGCCTTCGCGAATCGCAAAGCGCAGACCCGACTCCATGGCCACAGGAGCAATCAGCTCAACCGCCATCTGAACGTTGTCGCCAG
>Ga0209487_1000075_pt1 | contig 91644 bp, 81 predicted proteins | sample Poulit2012_FD_187524 | JGI IMG/M metagenome (GOLD analysis project Ga0209487, IMG submission 187524) | Agricultural soil microbial communities from Georgia to study Nitrogen management - Poultry litter 2012 (SPAdes) (version 2) | ecosystem: Environmental > Terrestrial > Soil > Agricultural land...
GTCGATGGGTCAGGGTCTGATCATCTTCGACACTATAGTTGGAGCACTGGATTATAGTCCGCGTGGATTCCATTTTTTCGAGCGTGAGTCCGGTCGGTACCTGGGAACACGCCGGATTGCCGGGACACCGACTGCGGCGAAGGTGGTCGATGGGACCGCGTGGATCGGGAATATCGACCTGGAGCGCGGGCAAGGTGTCGCAGTCTGGGACCTGGAGGCGGATCCACCGAGGAGTGGCGAGGGCGCCGATGAGGAGTTGCGCTCGGGCTTCGCGGCTTTGCCCCAGGAATATATCGAATCCGAGATGCTGCGTGGTACCTGGGGTATTGTGCATACCAGCGCCTGGGATGATACCGTCCTGGTTGGCTTCGCAGGTAGTCCTTTCCTCCTGGAATATACTCATGATGGAGTGTTGCGTGATACGATCTTCCTGCCCGCGCGTCGGCGGAAGGGGGTGCCGCCTGACTTCGCCGATCGCCTCGAGCAGGGTCGAGAGCATTATTCGGAGAAGTTTGCGATGGCGTCGGCGCTCTTCGGGCTCTCGCGTGCGGGGAATGGAGATCTCATCGTCGTCCACTTCGACTCAGAGCTGGATCCTGCGAATCGGATCGATTCCAGGGTGTATGTGAGCGTTCTCTCGGCGGACCTGCGTCGTGTCTGCGTGGACAGGGAGATCCCGACCTCATCGGCCTCCCAGCCGGTGGTCACACTCAGGGGGGATACTCTCTACGTCCTGGAGCAGCACCTCTCGGAGTCCGAGGTGGGAGAAGCGGTGACTACGTTGAAGAGTTATCGGATCGATGCCACTGATTGCGAGTGGCTGCCCACAGGATCTGCGGAACTGACCTACCGGGGGTGAGATCATGGTGAAATCGTGTCTGGTTGGAGTTGCGCTCATGGTCCTGCTCGTCGGGTCGCCATTGGCTGCACAACAGCGGCCGATCGGTGTCGAGTTGGACCAGGAGGAGCTGGAGCAGGTACAGTGTGTGGTCCTCACCATGTCAGAGGTGAGTGAGGCGGTCGAGGAGGAGAAGCCGCCCCTGATCATTGTGAATGGTAGGGACTATGGGCATCTGCGGGTCCCCGATGAGCCCTGCCCCGAGGAGCCTGGATTGCCGCGTGGTGCGAAGAGGCTCCAGTTCCACTTCATTCGGCCACATGCAGTGCCGGAGAGTTACGGTGAGAGGGGGCGCCACGGGGTGATCACCATCGATCTGCCGCTGCGGCGACCTACTCTGCCACCCGATCGAGCGTCAGAAAGAGCGGCACACCATACTCAGCCCGCCCGAAGTTGGCGATGAGCTCCTGGGCCTCGGCGTCGAGGAGCCAGTGGAGGAATGCGGAGCTGGCTTCGGCGTGGACACCTGGGACGTGTTCCGGGTTGATCGGGAGTGCCGAGAAGATATTGATCAGGCGCGGATCACCGGTGGTGAGGGGGACGAGGGCCGGCCCGGCGGCGATCAGGCTCGTCCAGTCGATCAGGGTGTAGGCGCCGGTCCGGGCGGCTTCGCGGGCCACCGTGGTACTGCCGCGGCTCCCGGATGCGGAGACCTGGTACCACTCGGCGGCCCTGTCGACCTCGCCAGTCTCACCGATCCCCCCGGTGGGTTCGATGCCTGCCTCGCGCCAGAGGTCGAGTTCCCTTAGGTGGGTACCCGAGCGGTCGCCACGGGAGAGGAAGGTCGAGCGGGTCTCGGCGATCCGGCGTAGAGCTGAAGCAACGTCGTCGTCTCCCCTGATCCCCGCGGGGTCGGCGGGTGGTCCGGCGAGGACGAAGGTGCTGGCGGCGAAGGGGTGTCGGCCGGTGGCGAAGCCATCAGCGACGAAGCGTTCCTCGAGGTCGGGTGCGTGGGCGATGACGAGGTCGATCCCGCCCTCGCGGGCCCGCTCGAGTGCGGCGCCACTGCCGAGGGCCTCATAATCGACTGGTATCCGGGAGAGTGCGGTGAACCGGCGCACGAGTGCGGGGAGGAGTCCGCTCTCGACGGGTCCGATGGTGCAGGCGATGCGGAGGGTTTCTTTGGGAGTGCTCATGCTGCTGCCAGGCTACCCCGATGGATCGGTACCCATGGGGCTCGACGCCACCGCCGAGCCCCATGGGCTTCACCCGAGTAGTCTACTCCTGGCCACCACCCGATGCAACTGTCGATGTCCCCGGGATCGGGACGCCGAAGGCAAATTGCGACTGGATCCGGAGGGCGTGCGCGGTGGCGACGTGGTCGCTCCCGGAGAGATAGGTGTCCCAATTCAGTGAGAGGCGATTGTTGTCGCTGAAGTAGAGGTTGATCCCGGGTGTGAGGAGGATGCCATGGTCACCACTCCGCCTGGTGTTCGGGTCCCCGTAGCTGGCGCGGCCTACGAATTCGAGCGCCTCCACCCGGCTCCCGCCGAGTGGCTGGTTGTAGGCAAAGACCCCGTGAGCACCGAAGATCCGGGTATCGATATAGAGGTTGTCGCCGGTGATGATTCCTGCCAGGAATTTGACGCCCTCTGCCCGGTAGCGCCCCCACTCGAGATCAAAGCCGAGGGTGGTGGCGTTCAGGGTCCTCCCTGCCGAGGCCGTGCCATCGATCGTGCCGTTGAAGTATGATTCCCGGTAACTCGCCGCGGCGCTGAGGGTGAGTGGCAGATCGGTGAGTGGGGCGTAGCTGATCCGGGTCATGACCGATTTGCCATCGTTGTTGTCGCGTCTGTCGTGCCCGGTGCCATTCAGGAGTGAGAGGTTGTAGGAGATCCGGCCGAGCTTGCCATGGGCGGCGAGGCCCATATCGTGGCCGGTCAGGCCCATCGTCCCCAGGAGATCCTGTTCGGTCCCATGGATGAGGCCTCCATTCACCTCGGTGAAGGGGTGGTTGGCGCCGGTGAGGCCGAGAGCCATCGCCCTGTCGAACTCACGGATCCGGACACCCTGCTCGATTGCGAGGTGTTGGGGCGCACCGATGAGGAAGAAGCGGCTGAAGGGGCGCTTGAACTGGCCGGCCCTGAGCTGGAAGCGGGGGTCGATATTGAAGTTCATGTAGACATCGACGAGTCGGAAGTTGCCCATCGACCATTCGGGCTGGATCCGTCCGCTGAGCCACTCGTTGAGGGCGACGTCGACGAAGATCCGGACGCGGCGAGTCTCGAAGGTCGAGGTGGCGAAGTCATCGGTGCCGAGCGCAGCGTCGTCTATACTCGTGGTATTGAACTGGATCTGCGCATAGCCATTGACCCTCACCTGTGGTGTGACAGCGTCCTGAGCATGGGTGGGTGGCGCGGCGAGGAGTATTGTGAAGAGCAGAGCGATCGTGGCTCGTATCGTGGTCTGCATGGTTGGCCTCATTCTATTCGGGAATGGTATTCCACTCGGTTGTCTGCTGCAAGCGGGAAGACCCGCAGGTTCGAGGGCTCGATCCGGGTGGTGACCTCCTCTCCCGGAGTGAGCCCGAGTGAGCTGATACTCTGACGTGTGGCAAGGGCCTCGAGGTGAAGTGCGCCCTCGAGACGGATACGGATCATGGCACCGGAGGGCTCGAGGCCAGCTATCCGGAGCCGAAGGTGGTTGGGCGCTCCGTCGCTCCCGGCCCCCCGAGGATCGACCTCGATCTCGACGGGGTGATAGGCCACCTGGACCCTGGTGCCATTGGGTGGCGCTGCAGCAGGAGCCCGGACGTGGAGTTGGGCTCCGCCGGGGAAGTCGATCATGACCTCCTCACCATTACTGTCCCGGATCTTTCCATCGGTGAGGAACTCGGCGCCGGTCAGTGCGGCGATGAAGGTCGTCGCTGGCCGGGTCACGAGGTCATCGGGCCCTCCAACCTGAACGATCCGTCCTGATTGTATGACGGCGATCCGATCGGCGAGGGTGAAGGCATCGATCGGATCGTGGGTGATGACGAGTGCCGCGCGGGCCCGGGTGCGGACCAGCTCCTCGAGATCGGTGCGGAAGCTACGGCGTACCGATATGTCGAGATTCGCCGTCGGCTCATCGAGGAGGAGGAGCTCCGGTCTGAGGGCGAGTGCGCGTGCGAGCGCCACACGCTGCGCCTCACCCCCGGAGAGGGTGTCGACATCCGCTCTCGCCAGGTGACTGATCCCGATCCAGTCGAGGACCTCGGCAACGTGAGCATCACGTTCCCGCCCCCTGATCCCGCGGGCACCGAGTCCGAAGCCGACATTCTCTGTGACCGAACCACTGAAGAGGAAGGGTCGCTGGAAGACGCCGGCGAGGCGTCGCTGCGCGTTCCTGTCACCGTATGCGACCCTGCGGCCCTCGAGGGTGATACGCCCTGCGTCAGGCTCCTCGAGGAGGAGGAGGAGGCGGAAGAGGGTTGATTTGCCGGCGCCATTCGGGCCGAGGATGACGAGAGTCTCGCCATCGCGGAGTTCGAGTTGATCGATATCGACGACGAGGCGACCGCCATATCTGCGGCGGAGGCCGTCGACCTGGAGGAGGGGCTTCATGACCAGGCGGGCTTCGGCTCAGGGAGTGGAGCGCCCGGGGTGGTCGCACCTCTACGGCTACCCTGTTGCAGTCGGGTGAGGAGTAGGTTGACGGCGAAGGCGATACCGAGGACGATGAGTCCGAGGGCGAGTGCGATCGCGATATGTCCTCGCCGGGTCTCGAGGACGATCGCCGTCGTCATGACCCGTGTTTTGCCGAGGATGTTACCGCCGACCATCATGACGGCGCCGACCTCGGAGAAGATCGAGCCGAAGCCGGCGACGCAGGCGGCGCCGAGGCCGAGTTTCGCCTCACGGATATGCATCCAGAGTGCGCGTGCGGGGCTCGCCCCGAGGGCGCGGGCCTGGAGCCGGACATCGGCGGGTATCGCCTGGACGGCGGCCATACTGATCCCGGTGATGTAGGGTGTGGCGAGGATCATCTGCGCGATCAGCATCGCCGATGGGGTGAAGATCAGTTCGAGACCACCGATCGGCCCCTGCCTGGAGAGGAGGAGGTAGACGAAGAGGCCGACGACGACGGGGGGTAGCGCGAAGCCGGTGTGGATAATGGAGACGAGCAGGTTCCGGCCGGGGAATCGTGCCAGGGCGACGGTGATCCCGAGTGGTATCCCTATGACCATCCCCGCCAGTACCGCGACCCCCGAGATCCGGAGTGAGAGGGCCAGGATCTCGAAGACGTAGGGGTCCCGGGAGACGAGGAGGCGGAAGGCCTCGACGAATGCCTCGATGAAGGGGCTCATTCAGCTACCCTTCGCACTCTGGCTCGCATTTGGTGTGAAGAGGGGCTTCCCGAAGCGGTCGACACCATAGTTCGCGATGAATGCCTGCGCCTCTGGTGAGGTGATCCAGTCGGCGAAGGCTCTGGCTCCGGCATCGCTCCGGGCGCCGACGACGGGGATCACGCCGTACTGGTTGAAGAGCCGCTCGTCGCCCTCCACCAGGATCTCGAGGTCGAGGATCTGGAGGAGGAAGAGGTAGGTCGCACGGTCGGTGAGGGTATAGCCCTGTCGTTCATTGGTTATCCGTAGCACCTCGCCCATCCCCTGACCAGCATTCAGGTAGGTCTCGGGGTCGGGCTCGGCTCCCGCCAGCTTCCAGAGCTCGAGCTCCTTCTTGTGTGTGCCGCTGTCATCGCCACGGGAGACGAAGGTGACCCCCGCATCGGTGATCTTCTTTAGAGCCTCGACCACATCGTCGAGATCGCGCACACCCGCCGGGTCATCTGCTGGGCCAACGATGATGTAATCATTGTACATCACCTCCCGGCGCTCGGTACCGTATCCCTCGGCGACGAAGGCCTCCTCCGCTGCCGGTGAGTGGACGAGGAGGACGTCGGCATCGGTCCGCCGGCCCAGTTCGAGAGCCTCCCCGGTCCCGACCGCGATGACCTGGACCGAATATTCGGGGTGTGCTGCTTCGAAGGCGGGGATCAGTTCCTCGAAGAGCCCTGAGTCCTCGGTCGAGGTCGTCGAGGCGAGGATGATCCGCTGGGGTCTAGCCTGCTCGCCCGCGGCACAGCCGAGTATGAATGCCGCGAGGAGCGGGATGATCAGGAGTGGCGCCGAGTGACGACGCCTGGTGAACCGATCGAACATCTGGCCTCCCCTCTCCGGGTAATGGGCTGACTACTGTGGACCGAACAATCTGGCACCTGGAGATCTCATTTAGGTGACTGATCTGTAACATTTGTGTTACGGTCGCATCTGGTTCTGGGCCAGCCGGGTCTCAGGAGGACGGTCTGGTGGTGGGACTGGAAGGTGGACCATGATGGTGGTACCACTCTTCGGTTCACTGGTGGCAGTCACCGTGCCATTCATCCTCTCGACGAGGTGTTTCACTATCGATAGACCGAGACCAGTGCCGCCATCGTATCGTGTGCGTGCCGGGTCGACACGATAGAAGCGTTCGAAGATGCGAGGGATGGCCTCGGCGGGAATCCCGGTACCGGTGTCGGTGATCTCGATCGTTGCCCGATCTGTCTGATAGTCTCCAGGATCGCCGGGACCGCCGGGTTCCTGGGCTAGGCGTTCGTGATCGATCGGGGCGAAGCTGGTACGCACCTGAATCGAGCCACCCTCGGGTGTGTGGCGAAGAGCGTTGTCGAAGATATTGGAGAAGACACGAGTCAGGCCGACTTCGTCGCCGAGAACCTCGCGGATATCCATCTCGAGGGAGAGTCTGATACCGAGCTCACCTGCTCGTTCCTCGAGTGGCATCCAAGCCTCCCTCACGATCTCGGTGAGGTCGACCGGCTCTACCCTGGGCCGCCATCCAGCCGAGTCGAGACGGGAGAGATCGAGGAGGTCATCGACGAGACGCTCAAGGCGACGGCTATTGTGGAGGATCCTCTCGAGGAAGTACTCACGGACCTCTGGATCCGGGTCCTGGTCGAGGAGCAGCTCAGTGTAGCCCCGGATCGAAGTGAGGGGTGTTTTGAGCTCGTGGCTCGCATTCGCGACGAAATCTCGTCTGAGGACTTCGAAGCGCTGGAGCTCGGTGAGGTCGAGGAGGACGACGACGGTCCCGACCCCCAGGTGCTCGGGCAGATGCCTGACCCGGACCAGGAGCCGTCGTCCCCGGTACTCGATCTCTCGTGGCAGACCATCGGGGGAGTGACCTCGTCCCTCGAGCAGGGAGAGGAACGAGTCATCACTGAGCGACTCGGCAAGTGTCGAGCCCTCTGATTCGGTCGGGAGCCCAAGGAGATCTCGCGCAGTCTGGTTGACTCGTGCTATCACCCCCCCCGGTCCCAGCTGCACGATCCCCTCACTGATCGAATCGATGAGCGCCTCCATATCGTTGCGCTCACGGGCGAGGAGTGCGAGGGTCAGGCGCAACTCATGAATGAGGAGGTCTGTCATCGGGGCGAAGGGGTAGAAAGTCTATCTTCGTGTCGGAAGCGGTAACCGTAGCCCCTGACGGTTTCGATCCACTCGCCGGCATCTCGGAGCTTACGACGAAGTCGCAATATGTGGGTATCGACCGTCCTCGTCTCGATTTCAGCATCGATATCCCATACCGTTCTGAGGAGAGAGTGTCGGCTCTGTACCCGGCCCCTCCTCTCGAGTAGGACGGTGAGGAGGCGATACTCGGTCGGGGTGAGGGAGATGGTCTCGTCCTCTACCCTCACCGTATGCGAGTCGAGTTCGACCCTGATCGGCCCACCGTGCAGTATCCTCCCCGGGCCTTCGAGTGGTAGCGCCTTGGCGCGTCGGAGTATCGCCTCGACCCTGAGTACGAGCTCGCGGGGGCTGAAGGGTTTGGTCAGGTAGTCATCTGCCCCGTACTCGAGGCCCGTGATCCGGTCATCCTCTGTACGTTTGGCGGTCAGGATGAGGACCGGCACCACTGCCTCGGGTCCGTCGCTCTTTCGTATCTCGGCCAGGAGTTCGAGTCCCGACCTCCCTGGTAGCATGAGGTCGAGGACGACGAGGTCAGGCCGTTCTCGTAGGATCGTATCCGCCGCGGTCGTTCCATCGCCTACTGTCTCGACCTGATAGCCAGCGGTGGTGAGGCCATAGGCGATCAGGCCCGCGATATCGGGTTCATCCTCGACGACGAGGATACGGGCTCGGTCTAGCATCTTTCGCCTCATGGTCATCGAATCGGAGTCGGTTCTAAATCTAGGGTGTGGAGCTATTCCCGATCAATCCTCCCATGGATTGCGCGCGGAACCGATTCGGTGCCATCTTGTGTAGTCTCAAGTAGTCGACACTCAGGAGGATACTTCATGTCAGGTAGATTAATCGCGACGTTGCTACTCCTGCTCGGCACTGCGTCTGCTGCGCCGGCACAGTTGGCGGTCCCGGAGACTGAGCGAGTCGTCGTGACCGAGTCAGACTATGAGCGCGCCGCTCGGTTCATGAGTTGGAATGTTGCGCGACATCTCTACCGTGATAATGTCCGGCCGAACTGGCTCTCTGGCGATCGGTTCTGGTACTCGACCAGGACGACGGAAGGGATGCAGTTCTACCTCGTCGATCCCGCCCGTGGTGAGAGGCGGAAGGCCTTCGATCATAGCCGTCTCGCCGCGGCCCTGACCAAAACGAGTGGGGTAGAGCTCACCGCACACTCGATCCCGGCTGCAGGTTTCGAACTCGCCGATGATGCGCGGAGTGCACACCTCCGGATCGGTGGCGAGAGGTGGGAGTGTGATCTGACGTCCTACCAGTGCGTGGAGGCTCCGTCTGGCGAGGGAGTCAGGGCCCGTGCACCGCGTAACTCTATCACCTCACCTGATGGACGCTATGCCGCCTTCATACGTGATCATGATCTCTGGGTCGCCGATCTCGAGGATGGCCGCGAGATCCGGCTCACGACCGATGGGGTCGAACGCTATGGCTACGCTACTGACAACCAGGGGTGGAGCAGGACCGATCGGCCCGTCCTCCGTTGGTCGCCTGACTCGAGGAGTATCGCGACCTATCGGCTCGATGAGCGGGGCGTCGAGGAGTTGCATGTCCTCGAGACCCGTGAGGGGCGAGGCAGGTTGCACTCGTGGCCGTATGCGCTCCCCGGTGACTCGGTGGTCCCGATGCTCGAGCGGATCGTCATCCACCTCGATGGGCCGCGCATCGTCCACCTCGATGTCGGGCCCGACCATCAGCGCGCCTCGAGCTGCTGTGGGATGAAAGATGGGAACGAGTTGGCCGATGTCGAGTGGAGTGAGGATGCTAGCCGTCTTGCCTTTGCCTCGGTCTCGCGGGATTACAAGGATGTCGCGCTCAGGATCGCCGACGCCGAGACCGGTGCGGTCCGAACGGTGATCCGTGAGAGGGGCGAACCCTTCTTCGAGGCGAGCCCAGCGGGCAGGGGCTCTCCTAACTGGCGTGTCCTCTACGACCGCAATGAGATCCTCTGGTTCTCGCAGCGCGATGGCTGGGGACACCTCTACGTCTATGACCTCGAGACGGGGGACCAGAAGCGTCGTCTGACAGAGGGGGAGTGGAATGTCCTCCAGGTGGTGCGTATCACCGATGATGGCTGGTTATACTTCACCGGCGTAGGTCGCGAAAAAGGACGAGACCCGTATTACCGTCACCTCTACCGAGTCAGGCTCGATGGTGGTCAGATCGAACTCCTGACCCCTGAGGCTGCGGACCATCAGGTCACCTTCTCGCCCTCAGGCGAGTGGATCATCGATCGATACTCGACGATCGACACCGAGCCGACGACAGTGCTCCGGCGGGCCGATGGTAAGGCAGTTGCAAATGCGGATCTGAATGGCGCCCTCGTCCTAGAGGAGGTCGACATCTCTGAGCTCCTCGCGCAGGGGTGGCCGCGCCCGATCCCCTTCACGGTAAAGGCGCGAGATGGCGAGACCGACCTCTACGGGGTGATGTATCGCCCATCGAACTTCGATCCGACGCGTCGTTACCCGATCATCAACCATATCTACCCAGGCCCACAGGCCGGGAGTATCGGCGCGCGTTCGTTTAACCCCGGGCGAGGTAATGCACAGGCACTCGCCGAGCTCGGCTTCATCGTCGTCCAGATCGATGCGCTCGGCACACCGATGAGATCGAAGGAGTTCCACGCTGCCTACTATGGCGATATGGGCGATAATGGGCTCGAGGACCAGATCGCCGGGATGCGCGAGCTCGCCGAGAAGTACGAGTGGATCGATATCGACCGGGCGGGGATCTTCGGCCACTCGGGTGGTGGCTTCGCCTCGACCGCAGCGATCCTGCGTTACCCCGACTTCTTCAAGGTCGCGGTCTCGAGCGCGGGGAACCATGACAACCGGGGTTACACCTACTACTGGGGCGAGAAGTGGCATGGCCTCCTCGAGCGCGACGGGGAGGGCGACAACTACGAGAGGCAGGCGAATCACCTCCTCGCCGGGAACCTGCGCGGGAAGCTACTCCTGGCCTATGGGACGATGGACACGAATGTCCACCCGGATATGACCTTGCTCGTGATCGATGAGCTGATCAGGCAGAACAAGGATTTCGACCTGATCGTGATGCCGAATCGGGGGCATGGCTTCTCGGGTGAGCCGTATATGATCCGTCGGACGTGGGACTACTTCGTGGAGCACCTGCTGGGTGCCGAGCCGCCGAGGGAGTTCGATCTGGGTGCGAGCCGGCGGCCGGTGACGCCGTAGGATTATTATTCCGGGCGGCGTCAGTGCCGCCCGGGCCACGGCTGTGGCGGAGTTTTAGGCTGGTGTGCAGCACTCCAATCATATGACACTCGAAAGCACTGATCAGCAGCCCTGAGATAAGGATACAGGATCTGACATCTAATTGCTGGCTGTTCTGAGTAGAGAATACCGCTGAATATAATCTACCCCAAGGGAATCCTGCCACAATCCCAGCACGTAGTCAGTGCCAATCTCAAATGCTACGAATCCCGCTGGCAGCCGAATCTGCCCAAGCATCGTTCCGGCTGGATCAAAGATAGTCCAGCGTTCCTGGTCCTCGTTGGGCCGTAGCGCCCGATCTTTCGGCTGCTACACACCCTAGAATAGCATCCCCGCTATCCTCAGGTAATCGTGAGAGTATTCGGGGTTGCGAAGCTCCGGCACCACGCTGCACGGGTGAAGGTGTAGGGCGGGAGCGGTGTGCGGAGAGTCGTCTATTCGTCGCGCTGCTCGCGGATCTCGCGTGCGAGATCGGAGATCTCGGAGCGTGGCAGCCATACCCAACCCACAACCCGCCATCCCCCTCACCAATCACCATAAACCCGATACCGCTCCGCCTCCTCCCGCCGCAGTTCGAGCCCCATCCCGGGCCGGCTCAGGTCCGGTTGCAGCGCGCCATCCACCGGCTGCTGCACGCCCTCGAAGAGCATATTCTCTATCCGCAGATGATCATGGAAGTACTCGAGGTTCCGCAGCTCCGGCACCGCCATGCAGGGGTGGAGGTGGAGGGCGGGGGCGGTGTGCGCGGAGAGCTGGAGGTTATGGCTCTGCGCGAGGGCGGCGGCGTGGAGGAAGCCGGTGATCCCGCCGCAGCGGGTGGCATCTGCCTGGAGGACGTCGACTGCTCCCGCCTCGAGCAGCCGGCGGAAGTACGACGGGGTGTAGCCATACTCGCCGGCGGCGATATCCATCCCGGCGGGGCCATGGTCGCGCAGCAGGCGGAGTCCGGCGAGGTCGTCGGAGGAGACGGGCTCCTCGAACCAGGTGACGTCGTCTACCTCCTTGAAATGGTGGGCGAGGGCGAGGGCCTGCTTGCGGGTGTAGGCGCCATTGGCATCGACATAGAGCGCGACGTCGGGGCCGATCGCCTCGCGGGCGGCGTGGACCCGGGCGGGGTCGGCTGCGGGGTCGGTCCCGATCTTCATCTTGACGGCGCCCAGGCCCTGCTCGGCCCAGCCGGCGAGCTGTGCCTGGAGGCGGTCGATCGGGTAGGAGGTGAAGCCGCCGCTCCCGTAGAGGGGGACGGCGTCGTGGGCGGGGCCGAGGAGGGTGGCGAGGGGGAGGCCGAGGGTGCGGGCCTTGAGGTCCCAGAGGGCGACGTCGACTGCGGCGATCGCCATCGCGGAGAGGCCTGACTCGCCGAGGTTCCTGACCTGACGGGTCATCCTGAGCCAGGCTGCGGGGATCGCCATCGGGTCGTGCCCGATGATCAGGTCGCGGAGGTGGCTCTCGATGAGGTATGCGACGGCGACATCGGCGTAGGTGTAGCCGAGGCCGTGGTGGTCCCCTGCCCGGAGCTCGACCAGTACCATGGTGGTCGAGTTCCAGGCGAGGGTACCATCGGCCTCGGGGTAGTCGGTGGGGATCGTGTAGGCGGAGACGCGGAGGGCGTCGACCCTGGCCACGTCGTCCTCAGCCTGGCTTGATCCGCTGGATCATTCCCTCGGCGCTGCGCCTGATGATGCTTAGGGCGTCGGGGTCCCCCTTGATGATCGAGCGGGTGAAGTTCCTGGCCTGCTCGAAGGAGATATGTGGGGGCAGCGGCGGTACGTTGGGGTCGGTGATCGCCTCGAGGATCGTGGGGCGGTCGGCGTTGAGGGCCTCGTCCCAGGCGTCGGCTACATCATCGGGCCGATCGACGCGGACTCCTTTGAGCCCGATGAGTTCGGCGTAGCGGGCGTAGGGGAAGTCGAATATATGCTGTGAGGCCTCGAATTTCGGGTCGCCCTCGAAGGCGCGTTGCTCCCAGGTGACCTGGTTGAGGTCGTTGTTGTGGAGGACGAGGATCGTGAGGCGGGGATCCTTCCACTGGCGCCAGTACTGGGCGATCGTGATCAGTTCGGCGTTACCATTCATCTGCATCGCCCCATCGCCTACGAGGGCGATGACGGGGCGGTCGGGGTGCGCGAACTTGGCGGCGATCGCGTAGGGCACACCGGGTCCCATCGTGGCGAGGTTCCCGGAGAGGGAGGCCATCATAGTGGGGCGGAGCTTGAGGTGGCGGGCGAACCAGTTGGCGGCGGAGCCGGAGTCGGAGGTCAGGATGACATCGTCTGGGAGGCGAGATGAGAGTTCGTGGAAGACGAACTGTGGGTTGAGGGGCTCGGCCTCCTCACGTGCGGTGGCCTCGGCGACCTTCCAGGACTCGGCGACACTCTTCTCTATCTCCTCTCGCCAACTACGATCGGTCTTCGTCTCGAGGAGGGGGAGGAGGAGGGAGAGTGTCTCCTTCGCATCGCCGACGAGGTTTACCTCCATCGGGTAGCGGAAGCCGATGAACTTGCCATCGATATCGATCTGTATCCCGCGTGCCTGGCCGGGTTTGGGGAGGTACTCGAAGTAGGGGAAGTTCGAGCCGACCATGAGTAGGGTATCGCACTTCTGCATGAGCTCGTAGCTCGCGCGGGTGCCAAGGAGTCCGATCGCGCCGGTGACGAAGGGTAGCTCATCGGAGATGACGGCGCGTCCGAGGAGTGCCTTCGCGATCCCGGCACCGGTCTTCTCTGCGACCTCGACGACCTCGTTCTGAGCATTCATGGCGCCCTGTCCGACGAGGATCGCGACCTTCTTACCAGCATTCAGGATCTCGGCGGCGCGGGTGATCTCCCTCTCTGGTGGGATCACGCGGGGCGGTGTGTAGCCGAGCCCACCGGGGACGTAGCCATGCTTGTGGGGGACGGGCCCCGGCATCTTCTCCGACTGGATATCGTTCGGGATGATGAGGCAGGTCACGCTCCGTTCGGCGAGGGCGATCCGGATCGCGCGGTCGACGATATCGGGGAGCTGGTGCGGGACGGTGAGCATATGGACGTAGTGGTGGGCGACGTCCTTGAAGAGCGAGATCAGGTCGACCTCCTGCTGGAAGCTCCCGCCCATCGCGTAGCGGGCCGATTGACCTACGATCGCGAGGACCGGCTGGTGGTCCATCTTGGCATCGTAGAGGCCATTGAGGAGGTGGATCGCGCCCGGTCCGGAGGTCGCGAGGCAGACCCCGAGCTCGCCGGTGAACTTGGCGTGGCCGCAGGCCATGAAGGCCGCCATCTCTTCGTGTCGGGCCAGGATGAACTCGGGGTCGCCTTTGGCACGGTCGAGGGCACCGAGGAGACCATTGATCCCATCACCGGGGTACCCATAGATACGGTTTACCCCCCATTCTCGGAGGCGGTCGATGATGAAGTCGCTGACTTGCTGGGCCATCGGGAGTCTCCTCGGTCGGTCGTCTTGCCACTGGTGAATACGGGTGTAGGTGGCAAGTAGTGGACCAGTCGAGGAGGTCAGGCTAGCTGCTCACTCGGCTCCGGCCGGACAGAGACCTCTAGATCGACCCCCTCGCGGACACTCTGGCCGACGATACAGAAATCCTCGAAGACACCGAGACAACGGTCGACCCTCTCGAGGTCATCGCGCTCGACCGTCGGCACGATATCGACCTTCAGGGAGCCGACCCGGAGGCGGCCCCTCTCATTCCGGACCATAGTCCCAGTGACCGCGACCTCGAGCCCCTCCAGACCAACGCGAGCCCTCTCGAGACAGAATTTCAGACTCGCTGCCATGCAGTTGCCTACTGCAGCGGCGAGGAGTTGGGCAGGGGAGGGGCCCGCATCACTACCCAGGGGTGGCGATTCATCGGTCAGGAGAGGAGCGACCCCCTCCTTCTCGAAGTCGATCGAGAACTCGTAGCCATCCTCGAGACTAAGACGGATCGAAAAGGTATTATCCATCTCAGGCCGCCTCCCCAAGGTGCTTCTCGATGACCTCCTTCAGAGCTGCCTTCGAGACCGCGCCGACTACACCCTCGACAGGTTGGCCATCAACGAAGAAACCAATCGTAGGAATCGAACGGATACCATAGGCCGATGCAGTCATCGGGTTATCATCGACATTCAACTTCCCTATCTTGACCCGGCCCTCGTACTCAGAAGCAAGCTCCTCGATGATCGGGGAGATGAAACGACAGGGACCGCACCAGGGGGCCCAGAAGTCTACTACCGTCACACCACTCCCCGACTCGACTTCAGTCGCGAAGTTGGCATCGGTGAATACTACCGCACTCGAATCCTTAGACATGATTCAACCCTCTCGCTCTCCTACGAGAGCCAATACTCGTTCCAGACGCTCACGAACCTCGGTGCCGAGTGACTCCAGTTCACTATTCGCAGCAAGGCCCAGCGCAGGAACTGGATCCATCGCACTCACGATCGTCTCACCACCCCCAGGGGCCGTGCGGACGATCACATTGCAGGGCAGGAGTGTCCCGATATCTGGCTCCGTACTGAGAGCACGATGCGCCAAAGGTGGGTTACAGGCGCCCAAGATCAGGTACGGAGGAAAATCGATCCCCAGCTTCTCCTTCAGTGTCGACCGGATATCGATCTCGGTCAGAATCCCAAAACCCTCGGAGGCAAGGGCCTCACGGGTCGCAGAAACCGCATCCTCGAAAGGAAGACCAGTAGTGATACCTATAGAATAAGGTGTCGACCGTCCCGCCATCTCAGCACCCCCTGCTCCCTGATTACACTCATCTCGCCCCAGCCTATCGTTACTGCATGGCCAAGCGGTAATGTTTGGTCTCAATATGTTATAGGGAGGGGGTGGGGTTGTCAAGTCGGTTCTCGTCCTCTCTAGTTCCACTCGATCGTTGCCTTGATCTCATCGGTGGGGTGGTCTTCGAGGAGTGCTCTTGCCTCCTCAGGTCTGTGTTGGCTAGTTATGAGTTCTTCTAGTAGTCCGGGCCATCTCTCGTTAGCAGTAGTGAGGTCATCGACTGCGAGTTGGAAGTGTCCCTTGGCGGCGTTGACGCTTCCGATCAGGATCTGGTTGTCTAGTACGAGGTCGCGCATCATTTCGGCGGCTGGTAGTGGTATCGTCTTATCATTTCCGGGGATCCCGGTCATGATATAGATTCCGTTGTAGTCGAGTGTCTCGAGGAGATCGAATGCGAGTGTGGGCACTCCTGTTGCTTCGAAGAGGAGTTCGAACGGGCCCTGGCTCTTTCGGATCTGGGCTGGTTCGATCTCTTTCCCATTGAGGTATCTCCCTCCGATCTTCTTTAGCCACTGGGGTCTAGGCGAATCTTCGGGCACGATATCGAGGGCGCATACGGTCGCTCCCCTTACTCTGAGTGCGAGTGCTGCCAGTAGTCCTACTGGTCCGATTCCGGCGATTAGGCATCGTCGTCCCCTGATCCAGTCTGGTGTGCTGAGTGCCGCTGGGAGTCTGGAGAACTGTATTCGTAGTGCTTCATCGATCGCTTTTTCGACTATGGAGAGTGGTTCGGTCAGCACGCCACTGGCCTCGAGTTCTCGTGGGATCCTGACGACATACCTTTCGGTATCGACTACGAATTCTGTCTGATACCCGTCGAGTCCTCTGATCCCTCTCTCCCTGTACTCGCCGGTCTGGCACATATCGGATCGGTCGATCGCGCATGGCTGACATCTAGAGCAAGCCCGTCGGACTGTGAAGGTAGCGAGGTCTCCTATCTCGACCTCTCTGACCTCATCTCCGATATCTATGACCTCTCCGATGAGTTCGTGTCCGATGACGAGTTGTCGTGCTCCCTCTGGTGCATCTGCTCTTCCTCCTGCTACTTCCTCACGATCTGTCCCACAGATCCCGACCCTGAGGACTCTGAGCTTGATCTGATCTGGCGCCTCTATCTCTGGCTCTGGTCTCTCGATCAGCTCGAGGGAGTGTGCCTTACCTGGTCTGATCGCTATGGCTTTCATCATCTATCCCTCATCACCTGATCGTCCGTTCTATGGTTCCATCGTCCTTCCTCTCTAGTCTGACGCTCACTCTCTGTCCCCCGATCTGGAGGTGATCGAGTTCGAGGTATTCGGCTCTCGAGGGGAGAAAGGGTTGGTTGGGGAATGGTTCTGGGTTCGGGCTACCGGGGTCGAGGCCTATCCCAGTCGCCATCGCGAAGGTGAGGAGGATACTCCCTGATGCCCATGCCTGGGGTCGGCACGCGGTCGGATATTGGACTGGTGCAGCTGCCTCCTCAGTGCTATAGCCAGCGAGGAGTTCGGGGAGCCGATGGTCAGGGGAGTGGGTGAGGGCATTCATCAGTCCGTCGGCGATCTTCGTGGCATCTCTTATCAATCCGTAGCGGACGAGTCCTGCGATGATCAGGCTATTGTCATGCGGCCATACTGTACCATTATGGTAGGAGACAGGGTTGTACCCGCCCTCGCTGGTAGCCATCGTCCTCACACCCCAACCAGAGAAGAGCTCGGGGGAGAGGAGACTCTCTGCGATCGCTCGGGCCCGTTCCCCGTCGACGATCCCGGTCCAGAGGAGGTGACCTGGATTCGATGTCAGGGAGTCGACTGTCCGTTTCTCGCCATCCAATGCCTCGGCGTAGGTCTGACGATCAGGTAACCAGAAGTCCGCATTGAACTCTTCCTTCAACCGCGCTGCATCCTCTCGTAGTGTCCTGATCTGATCCTGCTCTTTTCCTAGTGCTTCGAGGAGTGCTGCGAATCCTAGGCGCGCGGCGTAGGCGTAGCCTTGTACCTCGCAGAGGGCGATCGGCCCCTCGGCGATTCGACCATCGCGGAACCGTACCGAGTCCCAGGAATCCTTCCACCCCTGGTTGGCTAGTCCATTCTTCGAGCTCTCATACTCCAGGTATCCATCGCCATCGAGATCTCCATAATTCTCGATCCACTCGAGGGCACGTTCTGCATTGGGTAGCAACTCACGTGCGAGTTCCAAGCTCCCGGTCAGATGATGATGGGCGGCGAGGAGGATGAGGAAGAGGGGGGTCGAGTCGATCGAGCCATAGTAGGGATAGTGCAAGATTCCGCGCTGTAGGCCGGTGATCTTGGCGAAGCGGTGCTCGTGCAGGATCTTTCCAGGCTCCTCTGCCCGATCCCGGTCGATCCGATCGCCCTGGAGGTTGGCGAGTGCGCGGAGTGTGCCGGCTGCTAGATCTGGGTCATATGGTAGTGCCTGGTACGAGGCGATCAGCGAGTCTCGTCCGAAGAGGGCCATATACCACGGTATTCCTGCGGCGAGGACGGGCTTCCCCTCACCGATCCTCATCCCCCTGAGCCGGAGTGCGCTGAAGTCATGGAGTGCACGCTCATAGGCACGACGGAGGATATAGGCATTGGTCTGCAGGGTGGGACTCTTCGTATCGAGTTCATCACGCGGTGGGGCCGGAGTGGTACCTGGAGGCCCGATTCCTATTCCGGTACTGGAATCGGTGTCGACGAGAGCCTCGAACTCGATGATCAGTTCCCATGACTCGTCGGGATCGAGCTCTATCTCGGCCCGGCAGCTACCTGGATCGATAGCCACTGGTTGAGAGAGGTGCACGATGAGTTCACGGTGCAGACCCTCTCGCGTGAAGTGGAGCCGGATTAGGCGACCCCCCTCCTCGACACTCGGGGTGAAGGTCCCTCTCTTCCTGATCGCCTCCTCTTCGACCCGGACCGAGGCCTTGACATCGAAGATCCCCGCAAAGTCGGTATCGAGCTCGAGTTCGAGGACGAAGTGTGCTACTGAGTCGCCATAGTTGTGGACTCTGAGCTCATCGCGGAGTCTGGTCGTGATCCTCCTCCGGCGCCTGATGCCGAGGGTGCTCCCCGGCGCACTTGCGAGCTCTGGATTGGTCAGGAAGTGTTCTGAACTCTGATAATCGACCTCGCCGGCGCCCAGAAGGATCGGCCTCATCTGATCGATGAGGAGGGTGTAAGAGGAGAGGAAGCGCGTATCCTCGTAGAAGAGACCCGTCGCCTCACCTTCGGGCACATCACCGAGCTCATCGGTGATGAGGAAGGTCGTTCCCTGATTGATCGTTATCGCCATCGTTCGTCCCGTCTAGGTCTACCGCCGGCGGTGCACAGCGTATGCCAGTTGGAGGTCCCTCTCACGACTATCGGGGGTAGGTGCTCGGCGCAGATGTTGCAGCCGGGCCCGGGCTCCATGTTTCACCCCTGTACTGCGAGAGTACTCGCCTGTGAGGGATCATGAATATCGGCAGTCGTCGATCGGTGATGAGAGATGGGAGCGCTCTTTCCTAGATGGTCTGATACACTCCTCCGTGTAGCACTCATCGGGGGGCTGGTCGGGCTCTTCCTCGGTCTAGTGCTACTGATGGCGTGGGTTCGGACCCCGCAGATAACGGGTCAGTTCGCACCTCTGGTCCAGCCTATCGAATTCGATCATCGGCATCATGTTGCCGATGATGGGATAGACTGTCGTTACTGTCACGACCTCGTCGAGCGCTCACCCTATGCAGGTGTTCCGCCTACCGAGCGCTGTATGAATTGCCATAACCAGATCTGGAATACGAGTCCACTCCTAGAGCCGGTCTGGGCGAGTTATCTGACCGATACCCCGATCCCCTGGGTGCGGGTGCATCAGCTCCCGGACTTCGTCTTCTTCAACCACTCGATCCATGTGAACAAGGGAATCGGTTGTGAGAGTTGTCATGGCCGAGTCGATCAGATGGCCGGTGTCTACCAGGTCGCCTCATTGCAGATGGGGTGGTGCCTCGACTGCCATCGGAACCCTGAACGCCACCTCCGCCCCCTCTCTGAGGTCACGACGATGGGGTGGGAGCCACCGGTACCACAGGAGGTCCTCGGCCACGAACTGATGGAAGAGTACGGGGTCCAGCGTCTGACGAGTTGTACGACCTGTCATAGGTAGGGGGAATCAATGAGCGACTCTACCAGGGGACAGTGGATCGCAATGCTGCGAGATCTGGAGGGGGCCGAATATTGGCGCGCCCTCTCGGGACTGATGGAGATAGAGGAGTTTAGAGCCGAAGCGCATCGCCTCCTGCCCGCATTGGGCGAAGTGGCAGAGAGTGCAGCCAAGAGTGGGGTAGGGAGGCGCGATTTCCTCAAATTGGCGGGAGCAAGCCTTGCCCTGACAGGGTTGACGGCCTGTCTACAGGAACCGCCACGAGAGATCCTGCCCTATACGATCCAGCCTCCAGAGCTGATCCCGGGCAACCCCCTCTACTATGCTACGACGATGGAGCTCGCTGGTTTCGGGACCGGACTCCTCGTCGAGAGCCGCGAGGGCCGGCCGACGAAGATCGAGGGTAACCCCGATCACCCGGCTAGCCTCGGCGCGGCGGGTCTATACGAACAGGCCTCGGTCCTCGAGCTCTATGATCCTAACCGAGCCCGTCATACCTGGTACCGGGGGCGGGTGCGCACCTTCCTCGATTTCACCAGGGCCTTTGCCCCGACCTCGCGTACGGTGCTCGGCGCGCCGACGACAGGGGAGGGCCTGCACTTCCTACTAGAACCGACTGCCTCGCCCCTCACCGGAGAACTCGTTGCACGGGTGCGGGAGGCCTACCCAGCGGCCCGGTTCACCTTCTACTCTCCCCTAGTCACCGATTACGAACTCGAGGGCACACGGTTAGCGCTCGGTCGAAGGCTCCAACCGATCTACGATCTGAGAGAGGCTGACGTACTGGTCTCCCTCGATGCTGGTCTACTCGACTCAGGCCCCTTCCATCTCCGTCATGCCCGTGAGTTTGCCGATAGGCGTCGTCTAAAGGGGCCCGATTCGAGGATGAGCCGATTCTACCTCGCTGAGTCGAGTTATACCCCGACGGGTGTCCTCGCCGATGAGCGGCTCGCAGTCAGGTCTACGAAGATCGGTGATCTTGCCCTAGCGATACTCGAAGGGGTCGATTCGGCTACTCCTCCAGGTGAGGGGAGGACGACGCCCTTCGACGATCATCCCTGGGTCCGCTCGGTCGTCGAGGATCTGCGCCGTGCGCCCGGCCGAAGCCTAATCGTTGCTGGGGAGCGTCAGCCACCGGCCGTCCATGCGATAGCCCACGCTCTGAACCTGAGTCTTGGCAATGTCGGTCGAACGGTCTCTTATATCGATCCCCTCCTAATCGGAGAGGAGCTAGCTACCGATACGCCCGAGACCCTCATCGAGGCGTTGGGGGCGGGCGCAGTCGAATACCTCGTGATCGTGGGGGGGAATCCGGTCTATGACCTTCCTGTAGACTATCATTTCGGCGAGCTCCTCTCCCAGGTCCCGGCCTCGGTCTACTGTGGACTCTACCGGAATGAGACAGGAAGATTAGCCGATTGGATGGTCCCAGGTCTCCACTACCTCGAATCGTGGGGGGATGCGCGCGCCTGGGATGGGACCGCCTCTCTCATTCAACCACTGATCAACCCCCTCTATGGGGGGATGACGGTCGATGATATCCTGAAGCTCTTCCTCTGGGAGGCGGCTGATGATGCCCACTCCCTCCTCTGGCACTCCTGGCAGGAACGGTTGGGACTTGGCTCGGAGTTCGAATCCTTCTGGGCTCATGCTCTCCAGAGGGGGGTGATCCCCGAGAGTGGACCGAGCCCTACTCCCCCAGAGCCCATCGGATTGGGGAGCCGTCCTGATCCTGCTATGCTCGCGGAGCTGGTCGGAGAGGGGGGAGGTGGGGATGGGCTCGTCCTCTCCCTCCGTGGTGACCCCAAGGTCTACGATGGGCGCTTTGCAGACAATGGGTGGCTCCAGGAGTTGCCCGAGCCGATCACGAAACAGAGCTGGGGGAATGCGGCCCTCCTCAGCCCGAGTACAGCGCGGGAACTTCGCCTCGAGAGTGGCGATCTCGTAGAACTCGATCTCCGAGGCGTCAGGATCGAGGCCCCCGTCCTCGTCGTACCCGGACAGGCCGATGGGGAGGTGACCCTCTCCCTCGGATATGGTCGGAGCGGGGAGGAGTCGGTCGCGCGCGGTGTCGGGACGAATGCCTATCTCCTCCATTTCTCCGATTCCCCCTGGTTCGTCCCGGGGCTCACCCTCACACGGAAGGGTAGGGCAGGGGGGAGAGATCGACTTGCGATCACTCAGGAGAACTGGTCACAAGAGGGCCGTCCGATCGCCCTGAGTGCGACACTCGCCGAGTACCAGGCCAATCCTGGGTTCACCTCTGAGGAGAGGGGGCCACTCCCCACCCTCTACGATACCTGGGAATACGAGGGCGAACAGTGGGCGATGACGATCGACCTGACCCTATGTACAGGGTGCAGCGCCTGTGTCATAGCCTGCCAGGCGGAGAACAACTCGCCGGTAGTCGGGAAGGAGGGAGTCCTCCGGCACCGAGAGATGCACTGGCTCAGGATCGATCGGTACCTCGTAGGGGATGATAATGGCGAGGCGCGGCTCGTGATGCAGCCGATGATGTGCCAGCACTGCGAGATGGCGCCCTGTGAGTATGTCTGCCCAGTCAATGCGACGGTCCATAGCAGTGATGGGCTGAATGAGATGATCTACAACCGGTGCGTGGGGACGAGGTTCTGTTCGAACAACTGTCCCTACAAAGTCCGGCGTTTCAACTGGTTCGATTATAGCGCACTCCGCTCACCGACAGAGGATCTCCAACTCAACCCCGATGTCACCGTCCGTGCCCGAGGGGTGATGGAGAAGTGTACCTACTGCGTCCAGAGGATCAGGAGGGTGGGTATCAGGGCCCGGATCGAGGGTCGCGATCCTAGGGACGGCGAGGTACAGACCGCCTGTCAGCAGACCTGTCCTACGCGCGCGATCATCTTCGGTTCACTCGGTGACCCCGAGTCTCAGGTCTCGATCTCACGGTCCGAGCCGCGGATCTATTCGGTCCTACACGAGCAGGGGACTCGTCCGCGCACCCAGTACCTCGCTCAGATCACGAACCCTGCACCAGCGACCAGGGAGGGGTGAGGGTGGTGGCGAAAGGTATCGCCGTCGAGGAACTGAGAGATCTCGAGGGTCAGAAGACCGATGCCGAACTGACCGAGCTCCTACTCGCCCCACTCTGGAGCAGGTCGCCCTGGTGGTGGGTCTGTTTCGGGGTTTCGGGTCTCGGGACCGCTCTCTACCTCATCGCCTTCACCTACACCGTCATCACCGGGATCGGGGTCTGGGGGAACAATATCCCTGTCGCCTGGGCCTTTGCGATCACGAACTTCGTCTGGTGGATAGGGATCGGCCATGCCGGGACCTTCATCTCTGCCTTCCTCCTCCTCTTGCAGCAGAGGTGGCGTGCATCGGTGAACCGGATCGCTGAGGCGATGACGATCTTCGCCGTCATCCAGGCGGGACTCTTCCCCGTCCTCCACCTTGGGAGACCCTGGTTCGCCTATTGGCTAGTACCCTATCCCGCGACGATGAAGGTCTGGCCTCAGTTCAGGAGTGCTCTGCCCTGGGACTTCGTAGCGATCTCTACCTACTTCATCATCTCGGTCCTCTTCTGGTACCTCGGGCTGATCCCCGATCTCGCGACCCTTCGCGACCGGCCGATAGGAGCGATCAGACGGCGGATCTATGGCCTCTTCGCACTCGGCTGGAGGGGGGCCGCACGGCACTGGCTCCAATACCGAATGGCGTACGGTATCCTCGCTGGATTGGCGACCCCGCTCGTCATCTCGGTCCACAGTGTGGTCAGTATGGACTTCGCGATGACCCAGTTACCAGGGTGGCACTCGACGATCTTTCCACCCTACTTCGTCGCCGGCGCTCTCTTCTCCGGCTTCGCTATGGTGATCACCCTCGTCGTCCCACTCCGTTCGATCTTTGGGCTCGAGGAGGTGATCACGCGCCGGCACCTCGATGCACTCGCCAAGACCGTCCTCGGGATGGGATGGATGGTGACCTATACCTATGTCATCGAGAGCTTCTATGCCTGGTATAGTGGTGATCCTGCCGAGATGACGCAGTACCTACTCGCCCGGCCCTTCGGGAGCTATACCTGGGTCTTCTGGCTCATGATCTTCTGCAACTGCATCGTGCCCCAGGTACTCTGGTTCCGCAGGGTACGGCTGAAGCCGATAGCGATCTGGATCGTTGCACTCTTCGTACAGGTCGGGATGTGGACCGAGAGGTTCATCATCATAGTCACGAGCCTCTACCGTGACTTCCTCCCCTCGAGCTGGGCCTACTATGCCCCGACCTGGGTCGATTGGAGTCTCCTCTTCGGGAGTATAGCCTTCTTCTTCCTCCTCTTCTTCCTCTTCCTCAGGTTCGTGCCCTTCGTGCCCCTGAGCGAGGTCAAGGAGGTACGTGCTCAATTAGCAGCAGGAGGTGAGGGATGATCAGGTGGCAGGAACACGATGAGCGACCGGGCCTCCTCGCTGAGTTCGAGTCGGAGACTGAGATCCAGCGAGCTGTACTCTGGCTCCGGGAGCGTGGGTATGCCGGGATCGAGATCTACTCGCCCTACCCTGTAGAGGGGTCGACCGGACTCCTCGGGTCGAGACGCCCGATCCTGACCTGGGTGGTCTTCTGGTTCGCGATGGGGGGCGCGACCCTGGCCTTCATCCTCCAGTGGTTCTTCAACGCACTGAATTACCCGATCAATGTCGGGGGGCGACCCCTCTTCTCCCTACCCGCCTGGGTCCCGATCATCTTCGAGACCGCGATCCTCACTGGGGGGCTGACCGCCTTCTTCACCTTCCTCATCGCGACGGGACTTCCGCGGCTCTGGTTCCCGACCTTCGAGATAAAGGGGTTCGAGAGCTTCTCTGTCGACCGGTTCTGGCTCTCTATCGACCGGCGCGATCCCCTCTTCGACCCTGTCCGGACCAGGTTCGACCTCGAGTCACTAGGCGCGCTGCGCCTCGTCCTCCTAGATCCAGATACCGCTGGTAAGGAGGGTTAGACGACGTTGGCTCGACGACTCCGACTCCTTACCCTCGCCCTCGTCCTCACCCCCGTCTTCGGGTGCAAGGGGGTCGATACGCGCGTGCACTGGTACTTCGAGCGGATGATCGAACAGGAGAGTTACCGTGCCTATGAGGCATCGCCCCTCTTCCCCGATCGCCGAGCGATGCGAGTCCCGCCTGGTGGGACCATACCACGGGGTGTGGTGATCGAGACGGCAGTCATTACCGAGGGGATCGCCGAGGGGCCTGAGATCCTGCCCTCACCGGGAGAGATACCAGACGACTTCCCGATGCCCCTGACCGGGGAGTTCCTAGAGCTGGGCCGGAAGCACTACGAGATCACCTGCGCCGTCTGCCACGGACTCGCTGGGAATGCAGCGAGTACGGTTGCGACGAAGATGACCCTCCGCCCTCCACCCTCCTTACATCTACCTGAGATACGTGGGTTCACCCCTGGAGAGCTCTTCCGTGTAGTGACCGAGGGATATGGGCTCATGCCAGCGTACGTCTCCCTCCTCGATTGGGAGGAGAGGTGGGCGGTCGTCGCATATGTCAAGGCACTCCAACTCAGCAGGAGCACCGAGGTCGAGGCACTACCAGAGCCGGTCAGGACCGAGGTCTACCACGAACTCCGGAGAAGACCAGAATGAGTGGGATCGAGGAAGTATCAGGGGATGGTGGGGTGAGAGACGACCCGGGACTCGCACCCTTCGAGGGTGGGGGAAGGGCTATCCTCTGGGGGCTCGTCATCGGGGTGATCGGGCTAGGACTCGTCATCATCGGGGCTACGATCGATCCCCGACAGGCGGCCTTCTCCTACCTGATGGCCTTCATCTTCTGGCATACGATCGCCTTCGGCGCCCTCGTGCACCTGATGATCCAGCACGCGATCAATGCTTCCTGGGCGATCGTGCTCCGTAGGGTGGGGGAGGGCGTAGCGACCACCTTCCCCATCCTCCTCATCCTCGCCCTCCCACTCACTATCGGACTCGACCTGATCTTTCCATGGACCGAGCCGGTCGGGGCACTACCAGACCATCCCGACCTCCGGGCCCGGATCGTGCATCGGGGGGCGTACCTCAATACGACCTTCTTCTACCTGCGTGCGGGGGCTTACTTCGCGGTCTGGATACTGATCGCCTGGCTCCTCCAGAGGTGGACCCTCAGGCAGTTCGAGATGGATGGAGGGCCAGGTGGCCCTCGGGGCCGGTCTCTGGCCCAGGCGCAGAGAGTCCTCAGCGCACTGACATTACCATTGATGGCATTCGTGATCACCTTCGCCGCGATCGACTGGGTGATGTCACTCGAGCCCGAGTGGTCATCGACGATCCTCGGCGTCTACTACTACGCCGGCTCGGCACTCGCCTTCACCGCAGTCCTCACCCTCCTGAGCCTTGCGGTCCAGAGGGCGGGCTATCTCGAGGGGATCGTGACTCTCTCGCACTATCACGCTCTAGGGAAGTTGATGCTCGTCTTCGTCTCCCTCTGGGGGTATTTCGCCTTCGTCCAACTCCTCCTGATCTGGCTCGCAGATATACCACGGGAGGTGGAGTGGTTCGTCGTCCGAACGGCAGGGAGCTGGAAGGTGGGGGCTTGGATCCTCGTGCTCGGACACTTTGGCCTCTCCTTCTTCGCCCTCCTCTCCTGGAGGGCGAAGAGGCACCGCACGAGCCTCGCCATCATCTCCATCTGGATAATCACAATGCACTTCATCGATATCTATTGGCTCATCATGCCCGCACTCTACCCTGGGGGTGCGCGCCCACACTGGCTCGACCTGACCTCTCTCCTAGGGATCGGGGGACTCCTCCTCGCCTATGGGGTCTGGAGGTTCAGGGGTAGGCCAGTAGCACCAGTCGGGGACCCGAGGTACGAACGCTCACTGACCTTCTATACGACATGATGCACGCCGATCTCCCACCAGTCAGACAGGAGAGGGATCAGATCGAGGGGCTCCTCGTATTCGGGATGATCATGGGAGCGGTCGCCTTCGCCGCCCTCTGCGTCTTCGTGATGTGGTTCATCTGGCGCGCCAACTCACTCTACTTCAACCCGAACGCCCTGCGGAGGGTCGAGATAGTGGTCCGCGAGCCGGTGATCGGTGGGGTGCTCCAGACCCTGATCGACTATGATACCACGACCCTCGTCCGTGACAGATCCCGACTGGAGGAGATCGAGACCCTCCGGTGGATCGATGAGGCTGCGGGCACCGCACAGATCCCGATCGACCTCGCGGTCCGTGCTCTCACCACCGAGACAACCGAGGCGCTCGCTGCGATCGCTGGAGTTGAGCGCCGGGGGGTCGGACCAGGGGAGGGTGGAGAGGAGGGGGTGATAGTCAGATGAGGGGTGCGCTGATCCTCGCTTCGGTCCTCGCCATCCTAGGTGCGGTCGCCTACGGCACGAAGGTGGGGAGTGAGTGGGCAGCGGGTGTCGCAGCCGAGAAGGAGGCGGAGGCGACCCCGATGGATGCAGCGAGTGTCGATGAACGACTAGGATGGCAACTCCCACTCGACCCTTACTTCACCAACCTCGAGGACACTTCTGCCAGGCTCGGAAGCCACCTGGGTATCTTCGACAATGACCGTCCGGGTGCGCCCAAGGCGAGTGGTGAGCTCCCGACCGTATTGGTGCCCGCCTACTTCAACTGTCGGACCCTCTGTAACCTGATCCTCGATGGGATGGTTCGTAGCCTTGCCGGCCTAGACCGCGAGATCGGACGGGACTACCAGGTAGTGACGATCAGTATCGATCCCCGCGATACCCCCGCTGATGCCCGCGAGAAGATCGAGGAACTCGGTGTGGAGGGGTGGGAGTTCCTCGTCGGAGGGGAGGGCGCGATCGAGGAGGTGATGACAGCACTCGGGTATGGCTACGCCTATGACCGCTCGACCGACCAGTACTCACACCCTGCCGTAGTCGCTGTCCTCACCCCTTCAGGTGTAGTCTCATCATACCTCTACGGAATCGATCCAGGTAGCGCCGAGGTCGAGGCTGCTCTCGTCGAGGCAGAGTTGGGGGGGACGAGGTCGACCTTCGAGAGGATCCTGATGAGGTGCTACCACTTCATCCCCGCCCTCGAGAGGTACTCTGGACTCGTCACTTGGACCCTGCGGGGCTTCGGGGTCGGGACCCTCGTCGGCTTTGGGTTACTCCTGAGATTCTTGATCAAGAGGGTACCGAGAAGGAGGACAGCCTGATGAGGGGATGGCACGATATCCTCGAGAGGATCACTAACTTCTACCTCAAGGTCCTCAACCTCCCCCCACAGGGCTCGACGATCGCGCCATCCCTCGACTACCTCCACTTCTTCGAGATAACGATCATGAACCTCGTCGCTCTCCTGATCGCCGGGTTCGCGATCTACTGTGTGGTCAGGTTCTACCGTAGACCTGGCCCCCCGAAGAAGACACCGAAGTCCAACCCATCGATCCTGGTCGAACTCGGACTCTATGCCTTCCTCTTCTCCCTCTTCGTCCTCTTCTGGGTCGTCGGGTTCAGACAATATATCTGGATGCTAGAAGCCCCTGAGGACGCGATGGATGTCTATGTCGTCGGGAAACAATGGATGTGGCAGTTCTCCTACCCCGAGGGCCCGGGCTCGGTCGGCGTCCTCTACGTACCCGCCGGAGAGCCGATTCGGCTACACCTCACCTCGAGGGATGTGATTCATAGTTTCTTCGTTCCCGAGTTCCGCATCAAGAGGGATGCGGTACCGGGGATGTATACGACGATCTGGTTCCAGGCCGACGAGCCGGGGGTCTATCTCGCCCTCTGTGCCGAGCTCTGCGGGATCGGACACTCGGAGATGAGAGCGGGAGTCGTCGTCCTCTCACCCGAAGAGTACCAACTCTGGCTCGATAGTAGGGCACCCCTTCCAGGTGAGCTGCCCGGCCGGGTGCCTCCATACCTCGAGGAGCCGACCCTCCTCGAGCCCCAGCAGAGACTCGCCTCGATCGGTAGGGATGCCGCTGCCCGACATGGTTGCCTCAAGTGCCATAGTATCGATGGAACCGAGCATATCGGGCCGACCTGGTACAACCTGTACGGGGCATGGGAGACTATGGCGGATGGGAGTCTTCAATATGTCGACGAGGCCTATATCACCAGGTATATCATGGACCCAAACTTCAAGCGTGTCGCTGGTTACGAGCCAGTCATGCCCTCCTTCATGGGCCAGATCACCCCAGGTGAGATCGCGGCGATCATCGAGTATATGAAGGCCCTGAGCACTGCACCCGCAGTCAGGGAGGGTGGCCATATCTTCGAGGGCCCCCCCCTCGCCCCCTTCAGACCGGCGCCTGGGACCGATACGATCCCGGTAGGAGGTGAGTGATGGCTAAGGTCATCCCGCGTCCCGGTGAGCCGAGGGTCGATGGGCAGAGTTATCTGACGGTCGAGAAGACGGTCCGCTCCTGGGTCCTCACCACCGACCACAAGAGGATCGGACTCCTCTTCCTGATCTGGACGACGATCTCCCTCTTCGTAGGTGGGGTCTTTGCCCTCCTCCTTCGACTGGAACTCCTGACCCCAGATCAGAACTGGGTCGATGCCGCGGTCTACAATCGGTACTTCACCCTGCATGGGGTGATCATGGTCTGGATGTTCCTCATCCCCGCGATCCCTTCGGGGCTGGGAAACTTCTTCCTCCCGATAATGATCGGTGCGCGAGAGCTCGCCTTCCCCCGGCTCAACCTCGCTAGCTTACACCTCTATATCTTGGGTAGTATCGTCGTCCTCGTCGGGGCCTTCGCCGGGGGCGCCGATACAGGCTGGACCTTCTATCCACCCTATAGTGCCCGGACTCCGATGGCCCTCTCCCCGATCATCCTCGGGGTCTTCATCCTCGGGATCTCCTCGACGATCACGGGGCTGAACTTCATCGTGACGACGCATACGATGCGGACCAAGGGGATGAAGTGGATGCGCCTCCCCTTCTTCGTCTGGGGGGTCTATGCTACTAGTATCATCCTGGTGATCGCGACCCCCGTCCTTGGGATGACCCTCCTCCTCCTCTGGTTCGATCACTCCTTCAACTTCGGGATCTTCGACCCAGCCTATGGGGGCGATCCGATCCTCTACCAGCATATCTTCTGGTTCTACTCACACCCCGCGGTCTATATCATGGTCCTCCCCGCGATGGGTGTGGTGAGCGAACTCGTCTGTCAGTTCGCCCGGAAGAATATGTTCTCCTATACTGCGATCGTGATCTCTACGATAGGGATCACCTTCGGCGGCTTCCTGACCTGGGGCCACCATATGTTCACCTCGGGGATGTCATCCTTCGATGCCGGCGTCTTCGGGATACTCTCGATGTTCGTCGCGATCTTCTCCGCGATCAAGGTCTTCAACTGGACAGCTACCCTCTACAAGGGCTCGATCTCACTCGCGACGCCGATGCTCTACTTCTTCGGATTCCTCTTCCTCTTCAGCGTCGGGGGGATGACAGGGGTCGCGGTGGCTAGTACATCACTCGATGTCTACTGGCACGATACCTACTTCGTCGTCGCGCACTTCCACTTCATCATGGTCGGTGGGACGATCATGGGGTTCCTCGGGGGGCTACACTACTGGTTCCCGAAGATAACTGGCCGACTCTACCCCGAACGACTCGCGACTGGTGCCGCGATCGGAGTCTTCATGGGCTTCCTCCTCACCTTCGTGCCGCAGTTCCTCCTGGGGAATGGGGGGATGCCTCGACGGTACCACACCTACCCCGACGAGTACCAGCCCCTGAATGTCGTTGCGACAGTCGGCTCCTGGACTATCGGTGGGGGGATGCTCCTGATCATCTCCTACCTTCTCTGGGCCGCCTTTAGGGGACGGAGGACAGGACCGAATCCATGGGGTGTCCTCGGGCTCGAGTGGACGACACCATCACCACCACCGAAGGAGAACTTCACTGAGTTGCCCGAGGTGACACACGGGCCCTACGACTACTGGCGGATACCACCTGAGGAATATGTCGGGGATTCGGTTACAGAGTCACTTTGAAGATCTCACCCAGCAGGGGCACGCCGCCCGTGTCGGGATGTGGATCTTCATCGGGAGTGAGGCACTCCTCTTCGGGGCGCTCTTCGCCCTCTTCGCGGGGTACCGGCTCGAGTTCCCCGCAGAGTTCAGGGCCGCCGCAGGGACGACGAACTTCGGACTCGGGATCGCGATGACCTTCACCCTCCTCACCGCGAGCTTTCTCCTCACCGAAGCCGCTGAGCAGGTCAGAGAGGCGCACTACCGGGCCACCTCCTGGCTACTCGGTGTCGTCTTCATCCTCGGGCTCGGCTTCATCGCCCTCAAGGGGATCGAGTGGGGGGAGCACTTCGCCGAGGGACTATATCCTGGGCCTTACTACAGGTACGAGGCACTACCTGGACGTGGACCGAAGATCTTCTACTCACTCTACTACGTCATGACGGGGCTGCACCTCCTGCATATGATCGGGGGCGTCGTCGCCGTCGCGACCCTCTGGGTGATGAACGGGAGACGACGTTTCACCCCCGAATATGCACCACACCTCGAGTTGACTGGCCTCTACTGGCAATTCGTAGACATCGTCTGGCTCTTCCTCTGGAGCCTCATGTACCTCCTTAGATGAGAGTCGAGAAAGAAATGGTAGGACGCTGGGCGCACCTCTACACCTTCCTAGCGCAGATCCTCATTGCCGTCCTCATGATCCTCCTCTCCCTCCTCGCCGGCCGGAGGGAGAAGACACCGATCATGCTCGGGCTCGCGACACTCGGGTCAGCACTCGCCCTGCTCTACCCTATGCGTCTCCGGGAGGATAGAGGAACGACGAGGATCCTGATCCTCTCCTTCTTCATCCTCTTCGCGATTCTCGTTTTCATAACCGCACTCGACGTCGCCACGAGGTACCTGACCGAGCGTCCCTCCCTGACCGCGTGAGGGGGGGCGGCAGTCTAGTCGAGGGACCTGCCCAGCTGAGCACGAGCTGGACAGGGTGTAGCCTGTCTCAGTTCAGAAATCCCATTTCAATGCGAGGCCTACCATCCACCTCGCACCTCGGGGTTATCTCATAGTGGCCGAGTCCAAGTACGAATCCAGGGCTGACCGAGAGTTGGTCCCCGAACTCGAAGACAGGGCTGAACTCGAGGAGGTTCTGGCTCCGCGAGCCCTCTTCCTTCGTCGAGACCGCGCCAAAGTGGATATACGCTGAACCCGAGAGGAGGAGTTTATAGGCGATGAGGACGAAGGTCGCATCGGTCCCATCCCCACTCCCGAGGGTAAGGGCACCATTGAGATATCCGACCCCTGGCCCGAGGACCTTTGCGATCACCCCTGCGATAGTCGATTCAGTTCCCGAGCCTGCGCTCCCGGTAAGGATATCGAACTCGGCGAGGCTCCCTACGGAGAGCCCCAGATCGCGATCGGCTACCCACCTCTGTTGCCAGGAGAGTCCTACCATCTCGATCTCGGGGCCACCCCTCTTCCATCTGACGGTCAATGGAATCCCGACCTGGGAATGCATCCAGAATCCCGACCAGGGTGGGGTGTAGGAGGGTACGATCTCGACCCATACGGGCCTAGAACCCCAGCGGTGTGACTCCCACCAGATATCGAAGGTCACCTCGGCACCACTTGGGGAGCGGGGCTGCCCATCGATCGTGCTACCGAAGGCATCATCCGACCAGAGATCGGTCAATGAGTCCATGACCGCTCTCTCTACCCCGATTGTATCTCGAGGGAGTGCAATCGCCCCAGATGCCGGGTGACCCCAGGCCGGAGCAGGGATGAAGGGAAGGGTGACCAGAACGATCGATATCAGGGTGATCATCGTATATGATACCAGGCCATCCCCAGCCGGGGCTAGGGGGCCGATCTATTCACTGACTACTACGCGCCGGGTCCGATCCCCAGCGATTACCACCCCTCGATCGTGCCCTCTACTGGACACTATGTCAATCAGCGGCCGCATCGAGTACGGCCTCGTCCTCCCCCTCCTCCCTCACCTCGACCTCGGGGATCTCCTCTCGTGGCAACCTGATCTCGACTTGTCCAGCCCTTATCCTTGCCTCGAAATAGGGCTGTGCTTTCGTCGCCGGGCCATGGATGACACTCCCATCCCTGAGGTCGAAGACCGACTGGTGCCAGGGACACTCGACACGAGAGCCAGCGAAGGTGCCCTCAGCGAGTGGGGCCCCAGCATGGGAGCAGACCGCGCCGATCGCGTGGATACGCTGACCCTCTCGGTAGAGGAGAACCTGGTTGCCTTCGAACTCGACACACCTCGGCTCGCCCTCCACTAGATCGTCAGCGGGTAGCAACTCTGTCCAGTCCTCTGGCTCCGTGAAACCCTCGGCATGGTCTACCCCGACCCCCTCGGTATAGACTAGTCTACCACCGAGCCAGGCACCTACTGTCAGAGTGGTCAGGCCGAGGGTCGAGAAGAGGAGGCCGCGCCCCCTTCGTCCCCGTCGCCGGTGGTAGATCGAGACGAGGTAGAGGCTCGTCCCCGCCAGGTTCGTCAGCCCATGTAGGGTCGCAGTAGGCAGCGCAGGCCGCGGTGTCGTCGAGTAGTCAGCGAGTCCAGCGAGGGCTGTCGGTATTACAGAGGCAGTCCCGATCATGGTCAACTGGTCACCGACTCGTCGGTAGAAGGTGTCCTTACTCACGACTCCGATCAGATCGAACCCCCCAGCGAGGGTCCAGGCACCGATCGTGATATCGGTCAGAAGGGGGTGGAGTGGGTGGCCTAGCCAGGTCCCATGCAAGGTATCGGCTAGGTCCCGGGTTCGTTCACCACCCCCGAGGATCCAGCTGTGCAGGGCATGCGAGAGGCGTTCGCCGAGCCTCTGGATACCTGGCATCTCATCCAGGGCACGGTCGAGACGGCGGGCGAGTGCACTGGCTCTCCTTGATATGGGGGGCATCGTACCTCCTAGGGTCTGAGGGGTCAGTCTGCGGCCGCCTGCGCTCTATCTGTCCCCGGTTGGCCGGGAAGTGCCATATGGGTACTGATGGCGAGGCGATTCCAGGTGTTTATCGCTGAGATCGTCATCAGGAGTTCGACGATCTCCTTCTCACTGTAATTGGCAGCGACCCACTCCCAGGTCTCATCACTGACCCCACCCCTCCTGATCAGGGTCACCTCCTCGGTGAGTGCGAGCGCTGCTTGCTCCCTCTCGGAGTAGAAGCTGGGGGCCTCTCGCCAGGCGTCGACGATGTCGATCTTGCGTTGGTCTATCCCTGCCTTTCGTGCATCGCGAGAGTGCATATCGAGGCAGAAGGCGCACCGGTTGATATGGGAGGCCCTCAGTTTCACGAGTGCGATCAGTGACTCACCCAGTGTCCCGGCGTGTATATACCTCTCGAGCGCGATGATCGATTTGAACGCCTCCGCATCGGTCGTGTGGAAGTCGAGCCTCTGGGTTACCGATAAGGGTGCCATGGTCCCTCTTCCTTTCGTTCAGAGCTGACTGATATAGGGGATCACTCTGTATGCCGTGCGATGAACTCAATGGTCAGCTCGGCTATCTCCTCGAGGTGATCGTCGAGTGCGAAGTGGCCAGTATCGAGGAGGTGGAGTTCGGCAGTCGGCAGATCTTCCAGGTAGGCGCGCGCACCCGCCTCGGGGAAGAAGAGATCATTCTTTCCCCAGGGGAGGAGAAGGGGAGGACGTCGCTCACGGAACCACTCCTGCCAAGTGGGATAGGCGGCCAGATTACTCTGGTAATCATAGAGCAGGTCGAGCATGATCTGGTCTCGACCCGGTCGATCGAGCCAGTACTGGTCGAGTAGCCAGGTATCTGGATCTACGAACTCCGGCTCTCTCACTCCATCTAGGTGCTGGCTCCTAGTCGCCTCCAAGGTTAGGCCAGCGCGCATCTCCTCATCTCGCCCCTCCCGGTCCGACCAGTACTCGATCGCTGGCTGCATCTTCGGACCGAGACCCACCTCATAGGCATTACCATTCTCGTCGAGGAAGCGCGCCATCACCATCGCGAGATGGTCGAACGTATAGGTGAAATCGCCACCAATACTCGTGGATCGTGGGGCACTACTATGGCCGAAGCCGGGGTAGTCGGGTGCTACGAGATGGAGCTCGCCAGCCAGTCGTCGCATCAGCGGGACATACTGATGCGAGGCGGAGGGGAAACCATGGAAGAGGACGAGGGTCGGCGCTGAGACGGGCCCTCCCTCTCGGTAGAAGATATCGAGGTCATCGATCATGACCCGATGATGGTGGAGCTTACCCTCTCTCCCCCTATCAGTTGTCTGGCGCGCTGCGGCCATGGTCAACGGCTCCGATCTCCTAGGTCGACGAGGGGCGTATGAATCGGGAATCGGAGGGGCGCGCAGGATCTATGCCCCGCCAAGACCCAGCGATGGCTCCACATCTGCCTCCAGATCTGGCCCTGGTCTGCACCAGATCTCGCCCTGCTAGGCATGGATAATGCGCCCGAGCCGGGCCCTGGTCCTAGAGCCATATCACCCGAGTATACCATCAAGGTGGAGGAGGAGATGACCGCAGTCTGCACCAGGTCGACCTGGTACTGGCTCCTAGGAGCGATCCTCCTCTCTCAGCCCTATTCGGCAGTCGCACAGCAGGTCGAGCCCGGTGGCGATGAGTCGATCAAGATCTCTGGCTTCATCAACGCCACTCTCTGGTGGCAGGATCAGGTCTTCGGTCCAAGCAATGGCCAGAACGCTATCTGGGCGGCATCACCAGAGCTATTCGAGGACCAGGGATTTGCGGGTGGAGATATCAGGGCGACGCGGCTGACGATCTCCTTCGATGGCCCGGAGATCTCCCAGCAATGGAAGGTAGAGGCTGGTCTCGAGGCCGACTTCTTCGGGGGATTCACCGGCGCGGGGCCTTACGCGGAGCAACAACCCAACCCTCGGCTGAGGCTGGCATACGCCGACCTGACCAATGGGAGGACGACGATCAGGATCGGCCAATACTGGACACCGACCTTTGGTCTCATCCCCCAATCTCTCTCTCATATAGGATTCCCTCCAGGATGGGGCGGGGGTGGGATGATCGGTTGGCGCTTCCCAGGAATCTTCTTCTATCACGATCTCACGCCGAAGAGTAGGACAGAGGTCCAACTCCAACTAGCTCTCTTCCGTAACTCCTGGAGTATCGATTTCATCGATGGGGTAGATGCTGGACAGGCGAGTGCTCTGCCACAGGTCGAGGCTCGCCTCAACCTAACACGCCGACCTAAGACAGGTACGCCCTGGCAGGCCTATCTGGCAGCCCACTGGGACCTCAAAGACATGAATGGACCGGGGATAGCCCACAGTCCATATATCAATGGCTGGGCCGCCGTCGGTGGGTTCGAGGTCCACCCTGGCAGGTGGAAGGTCCTACTACAGGGATATGGTGGTCACGCGATCGGTCAGATCTTCGCGCAGATACTCCAGTTTGGCAACTTCGGTAGTTGGGGGATCCAGGGCCAACTCGGGTACGAGTTCGACGACCATTGGAGCCTCTGGACCTTCTATGGGATCGATAATCCGAGTCGGCGTGCACCGGTCCTCTTCAGGAACCAGATCATCCTCCCTATGCTGCGCTACCAGTTCAAACAATACTCTATCGGTCTGGAGTGGTACCGCGCGGTCACTCAACACCGCCTCGATGATGGCGACGACCAGTTCAGCGGGAACCAGGTCGGGCTGAGTATCCGTTACGACTTCTGATTCGAGGGAGAGATTCAAATGTTAGCGCTCCTGCAAGAGTTCACCTTCTCACCTTCATCCTACCCGCCCCTCGCGATCGGATTCTTCGGCCTGGGTACGGGATACCTCGTCTATGGGCCACAGGAGCTCTTCGACTGGCCCCCGAATGAGGGAACGGTCGGGCATGCAACCGGGCTCTGGGGGGTCTGGATGCCAGGTGCCTGCTAACTGATCGCTGGGCTCATCCTCTTCATAGGGATGAGTTGGTTCGAGGTTTTCAAAGAGCCCCCACTCTACGGGGCGGCCCTCGCATTCACCGCGTACGGTATCCACTGGTTCGTCCTCGGTACGATCAGACAGCGCGACCTCGACCCGAGACCAAATGTCGGGATGTGTGTCGCATACTTCATCCTCTCACTCCTCGGCTGCGCAGTCTTCTTCGGAGCAGGAGATTGGCCAGTAGGACTCCTCTTCGTCGGGCTGGCATTGATCTATCTGAGTGACTTCTTCGCTAGCCTCGGTAAGAAGAAGGGGAAGAGATGGCTAGGATTCTGGCATCTCATCACGGGGCTCTGGCTGATGTACCTCACCATAGCCACAGCGCTGAACTTCACCCTCGGCACTCACCTCCCCCTATAGATGGGGAGCTAGCCGGTGGGGTCGCGCCCAGAAGTTGCAGTTGCCGGACCGAGTACGATCCACCTATTCCGATGACCTCATCGACTCCATCCTGGTACCAAGCTCGGTTCGTGATGCCAGGATCAGCCTGAAAGGTGCTCCGATGCTTACTCCTCTGAGATCGTTACGGCAGACCCTCGCCCGTTGGCCCCTCCTCGAGGAGGCGCGTGGGAGGTCAGTCAATGAGGCAGCGACTACCGAGGAGACGAGGGCGACGCGCTCCCGTCTCGAGGGCGCTACGCCCGTGCCGGGTATCTGTCCCTATTGTGCCGTGGGCTGTGCGACCCTGACCTATGTGAGGGATGGAGAGGTCGTCGCAGTCGAGGGTGATCCGGAGAGCCCGATCAATGGTGGGACCCTCTGCCCAAAGGGCGCGGCGATCCATCAATACGCCGTCAACCCCAATCGCCTGACCAAGTGCCTCTACCGACGGCCATATGGTACCGAGTGGGAGGAGGTCGATCTGGAGTGGGCGATGGAGCGGATCACTGAACGCTTTGCCGAGAGCCGGGAGCGGACCTGGATAGCCGAAGACGACGAGGGCCGTCCAACCCGCCAAACGACGGGGATCGCCTTCCTCGGTGGGGCCGCCCTCGACAACGAAGAGAACTACCTGATCAAGAAACTCTCTATCGGGACAGGGGTGGTCAGGGTAGAGAACCAGGCCCGTATATGACACAGTTCTACGGTCCCCGGTCTGGGGACCCCGCTAGGTAGGGGTGGCGCGACGACCTTCCTGATGGACCTCGCCAACTCCGATGCGATGCTCATCATGGGCTCGAACTTCGCCGAGGCACACCCCGTCGGTTTCCGGTTCGCTATGCGCGCCCGCGAGCGCGGTGCAAAGATCATCCATGTCGATCCCCGCTTCACACGGACCTCCGCCTGCTCCAACCTGCACCTGACGATCAGGGCAGGGAGTGATATCGCCTTCCTCGGTGGCCTGATCAGGTACGTCATCAATGACCAACGTTGGCAGACCGAGTCTTTCTTCCGTGAGTACCTCCTCGAGTTCACCAATGCCGCCGACATCATCGATGAGGGGTTCCAGGGGGTCGAGGAACTCGGGGGCTACTTCTCAGGGTGGCAGGAGGAATCGCAGTCATACGACACCTCTAGCTGGCAACCGCGCCGGGATGAGGAGGCGGCACCCCCAGGTGAACCAGAGTCGAGTACTGCGCCCGCCTCGAGTGCCGGGCCGGGCTCACCACCACCAGAACGCGACCCGACCCTGGCCCATCCATCGTGCGTCTTCCAACTCCTGCGCAAGCACTTCGACCCCTACACCCCTGAGAAGGTCTCTCAGGTCTGCGGTGTGACAGTCGAGGAGTTCCAGGAGGTCGCCGAGACACTCCTTCATAACTCGGGGAGGGAAAGGACCTCATCGATCGCCTATGCGATGGGCTGGACCCAGCATACGACGGGGCCGCAGATGATTGCGACCGCAACGATACTACAACTCCTACTCGGTAATATGGGGCGGCCAGGGGGGGGGATACAGGCGCTTAGGGGCCATGCCACTATCCAGGGATCGACCGATATCCCGACCCTCTACGACCTCCTCCCCGGTTACCTCCATATGCCTACCCACCAACCGATCGATGACACACTCGAATCGTTCGTGCGTGAGCACGCCAACGAGGGCGGAGCCTGGGCACACTCCCGTGCTTATATCATCTCTCTCCTGAAATCATACTTCGGGGAGGATGCGACCCCCGAGAACGAGTACGGCTACCACTTCCTGCCCCGAATCACCGGGAATCACTCACATATGCCCTTCTTCGTCGAGATGAGTGAGGGGAAGATCGAAGGCCTGATCCTGCTCGGCCAGAATCCCGCGGTCGGGGGGCAGAACGCAGGGTTCCAACGCCGTGCCCTCGCCGAGTTGGATTGGCTCGTCGTGCGCGATATCTACCCGATCGAGAGCGCGACCTTCTGGCGAGATTCACCTGAGATCCATGCCGGCGAGCTCTCCCCCGAGGAGATAGGGACCGAGGTCTTCCTCCTACCTGCCTCCTCCGTGGTCGAGAAGGATGGGTCCTTCACCAATACCCAACGACTCGTACAATGGCATACCAGAGCCCTAGATGCCCCTGGGGATGCCCGCTCCGATGCCTGGTTCATACACCAGCTCGGACTTCGCCTCAAGGAGAGATACAGCGAGTCGACACACCTTCGGGATGAGGGACTCAAAGCCCTGACATGGGATTATCCGACCGAGGGACCACACGATGAACCGGTGATGGAAGCCGTACTGCAGGAGATCAATGGGTGGGTCATCGAACCCGATGGGACTAGGGGACCTCAACTCACTGGACCAGCCGAGTTGCGCGGAGATGGGACGACCGCCTGTGGCTGCTGGCTCTACTGCGGGAGCCACCCGGGGAAGAACCAGACCGCGAACCGGAAGAGGGGCGATGGCTATATCTCCCCAGAGTGGGGATGGGCATGGCCGAACAATATCCGGCTCCTCTACAACCGCTGCTCGGCAGATGCCAAGGGTAGGCCCTGGTCCGAGAGGAAGAAGTATATCTGGTGGGATGAGGAGAAGGGAATCTGGACTGGTGTCGGTGATCACCCCGATTACCCGATCGACAAGAGCCCCGACTACCCGGGCGACCTCACCAAACCAGGGGTAGAACGCTTCCCTGGTTCAGCGCCCTTCGTCATGAAGCCCGAGGGGAAGGCATGGCTCTTCTTCCCCAGTGGGATGAAGGATGGACCGATACCAACCCACTACGAGCCGTGGGAGAGCCCTGTCCACAACCTCTTCTACGAACGTGCTGAGCGGAATCCGATGGCCCTCTTCTGGGATATCCCCGGGAACCGGTACCATGGACTCGCCAACCCTGACTACCCATACGTCCTCACCACTTACCGCCTGACCGAACACCATACCGGTGGCGGGATGTCACGGTGGCTCAGCCACCTCGCCGAACTCCAACCCGAGGCCTTCGTAGAGATCTCGCCCGAACTCGCCGCCGAGCATCAGATCGAGAATGGCGATTGGGTCACGATCTATACGAAGCGTGCTAGTACCGAGGCGCGAGCACTCGTGACGAAGAGGATGAAGCCCCTGAGGGTCGCTGGGAAGACGATCCACCAGATCGGATTCCCCTGGCACTATGGGTACGAAGGGTTGGCCCATGGTTACTCCGCAAATGATCTCGTCTCGATGGTCGCCGAACCAAATGTCTCGATACATGAGGGTAAGGTCCTGACCTGTAACCTCAGACGCGGCAGGTTCGCCAAGGGCGATCAGGCGATCTTCGAAGGCGCCGAGCCAATCCCTGTCAGTGCAATGATGCAGATCGATGGACTCGCACCAGGTGGTAAACGATGAGCCCTGATACGCCCCAAGAGGCAGAGGTGACCGCAGGAACGAAGATCACCCCCGGCCGTGCCTATGGTTTCTTCACCGATACGACCCTCTGCATAGGTTGCAAGGCATGTGAGGTCGCCTGCAAGGAGTGGAACCTACTCCCCGCCGATGGGCCGGGATGGACAGGACGATCTTATGACCATACCCATGAGCTCTCGGCGAAGACATGGCGCCATGTCTGGTTCGTCGAGCAGTTCAACCGCGGGACCGATCTACACCCGACCGAGGACGGCACTCCAGAGAGGTCACCCTCTACGAATGGGATCGATGGCCAGGCGAACTACGACCCTGTCCCGACCCTCGGTCCCGCTACGAATCCATACGAGGCGGCAACCGACACACCTGTACCAGAGGGGTGGGCGACCCCCGAGAGTCGCTGGATCTTCATGTCAGATGTCTGTAAGCATTGCGTCCTCGCCCCCTGTCTCGAGGCCTGCCCAACAGGATCGATCATCAGGACCGAGTTCGATACCGTCTATGTCCAGCAGGAGATCTGCAATGGGTGTGGCTACTGCGAGGCCGCATGCCCCTTCGCAGTGATCGAGGTCGACAAGGAGGGGGACGGTAAGGCGCACAAGTGTACCCTCTGCTACGATCGCCTCAAGGATGGCCTCGAGCCCGCCTGCGCGAAGGTGTGTCCGACCGATTCTATCCAGTTCGGACCAGTCGATGAACTCCTCGAGAGGGCCGAGGCTCGGGTCGCCGAGTTGAGAGCGCGGGGTATACCCGCATACCTCTATGGCTCGAATGGAAGATTGGAAGACCGTTGCGATACCACCAAATTACAGGGACTCAACGCCTTCTTCCTATTGATAGATGAGCCGGAGGTGTACAATCTCCCAGCCGCACCGAAACGGCCCTCGACGAATACTGGGATCGGACTGATAGGGGGCGCACTAGGTGCGCTCGCCCTCACCGGCGCGATCTGGTACACCTTCGCAGGGGAGGAAGGGGGATGAGTACCGCACCAACGGGAGAGACGAGGGAGATGAGGGTAGGGATCCCCCAGGCCCCGAGTCCTCGACCAACTCTGATGGATCGTACCGAAGCCACAGTCATGGGAGGGGGGGGGAGGGAATCAGGACGAGTCGCACCCTGGAGGAGGGAGTGGCGGAAGGAGGGAGGCGAGTCGCGACGTGAGCTCCCACGCGCCGCACCCGTCAAACACGCACCATGGGAGCCATATCTACCTGTCTACTTCTGGCTCGGCGGAATCGCCGCAGGCGGGTGGCTCGCAGTGACGAGTGAGGATTGGCTCGGCGAAAGGGACGCCTCGGTCATCAGGATCGGACGATACCTCGCCGCAGGATCGACGATCGCAGGGACAGGGATACTGATCGCCGATCTCGGGCGATCAGATCGGTTCCTCAATATGCTCCGCCTCGTCCAGCCCCGCTCTGCTATGAGCCTCGGGAGTTGGGGACTAGCAGCATTCGGGACCGTATCAGGCGCCGCCGCCACACTCCAGGTCGCTGAAGACCTGATCGGATCCGATTCCACACTCGGTAAGTTGTCGAAGTCCAGTGTCGGACGCACGCTCCACCTCGGAGCGCTCCCACTCGCCCTTTTCCTAGGGAGCTACACAGGGATCCTCCTCGCCTCGACGAGTACCCCTGCCTGGGCACGACAGAGACTCACACTTCCACCACTCTTCCTCGCATCTGGGGTAGCGACGGGGATGAGTACGACGGGGGCGATAGCCTCCCTCAACGGGAGAGGGGACACACGCCGTCGTAGAGACCGGAAGGGAAGAGTCCAGAGGAGATTGGCGCGCGCTACCGCCGTCGCACTCACAGTCGATCTGATCGCCAAATCGATTGCAGCTATGCAGAGGGCAGAGTTACCATCTGGACGAGGTGAGAAGACCGAGGATGCCGGTGCAGGACGATCGGGGACTAGAGAGATCACAACCCTCCTCCTCGGAACGGTCGCACCACTAGCCCTCTCCCTAGCGCGCGGAACGAGAAGAAAGAAGAAGACCGAGACCTTCGGTGCTCTAGCAACCGCGGCACTGACCCTGGCAGGGAGCCTCGCAACTCGATTCGCGATCACCCAGGATGGTTACCAGTCAGCTAAATATGCACCCGATACCTGGGCAATGACCGCACTAGATGGGGCTGAGAGGCGCTAGGGTGGGACAGACCTTGCGAAATCGGCGAATTGTCGTATCCTAATAGAGACACGCTCAGTACGACTTCGCCCGGTGACCGTGGTTCTAGATCTCTCATGACCAACGGGGGCCGGAGGTCGCGCTCGGAGGACCCGGTGCCCAAGGCTACCGTCTTGATCGTAGATGACAACGAGAGTACCCGTGAGATGTACGCAAAGGCGCTGGAGTTCTATGGCTTCAGCACCTTGCAGGCAGAAGACGGTGCTGTCGGTGTCAGGGTCGCACAGGCAGAAAATCCCGATATCATCCTCATGGATATCGCAATGCCTGTCCTCGACGCTTGGGGCGCAATACGTCTCCTGAAAGACTCTCCAGAGACGGCAGAGATCCCTGTCATTGCGCTCACTGGCCACACCTCATCTGGTGATCGCGAGGGAGCGCTAGAGGCCGGCTTCGCCAGCTTCCTTCCCAAACCCTGTGAACCACGTCGACTCCTCGCAGAGGTGCGACGCCTCGCCGGCATTAGCGAAGCCAACGATCGTGTCTGAGATGTAAGCTATAATGTTGTTGTCAGATTCGCCGCTCATTCGACGAAGAATGGGTGGCGGTCTCACATGTACGGGAACTCGTACATGATCGCCTCAGCGGAATGGTGAATTAGGACAGCCATGCAAAAGCAAAGACGGGGTGCTGGATCCACCGTTGCTACCAAGGTGGTGATGGCGGTGACCGGGATCATCCTGGTCGCTTATCTGGTCGCGCACGTCGCCGCCAACCTGACGATCTTCGGTGGACCAGAGATGATCAACCAGTATGCGGCCACCCTGAGGGAGGTCCCTGCGCTCCTCTGGGGGGCGAGGATCGTCCTCCTGGTCGCTGCGGTCCTCCACATCTGGTCGGCCCTACGCCTGACAGCATTGAAGAGGGCAAGCCGTCCTGTCGGCTACAGAGCATACAAGTACCGCGCCGGTACCTTCGCCGCGCGCACGATCCGCCTCGGCGGTGTACTCCTGCTCGTCTTCATCGTCTTCCACATCCTGCACTTCACGACCGGCTCGGTCCACCCCGACTTCGTCGAGGGTGATGTCCACCGGAATGTGATCAGTGGGTTGCGAGTCGGTTGGGTCAACCTCTTCTACATAGTAGCGATGGGTGCCCTCGGGCTCCACCTCGCACATGGTGTCTGGAGTGCTTTCCAGAGCCTCGGTGTGACCAACCCCAGGGTGGAGCGGTACCGGAAGGGTATCGCATTGGTGTTGGCAATTGGGATCGCAGGGGGCTTTACCCTGATCCCACTGGCAATCATGACCGGGTTCCTCGAGTAGGCCGAGATGAGTAATACATATACGCTGGATGCGAAGATTCCGAGTGGTCCACTCTCAGAGAAGTGGGATCGCCATCGGTTCGAGATGAAGCTGGTCAACCCGGCTAACAAGAGGCGACACACGGTGATCGTCGTAGGGACCGGGCTCGCCGGTGCCTCGGCAGCCGCGACGATGAGTGAGTTAGGCTACCGGGTCAAGTGCTTCTCCTTCCATGACTCGCCCCGGCGTGCACATAGCATCGCCGCGCAGGGTGGGATCAATGCGGCGAAGAACTATCAGAACGACGGCGATTCGGTCTGGCGCCTCTTCCACGACACGATCAAGGGCGGCGACTTCCGCGCCCGCGAGGCGAATGTCTACCGTCTCGCCCAGATCAGCGAGAATATCATCGATCAGTGCGCGGCGCAGGGGGTCCCCTTTGCACGTGAGTATGGTGGTACCCTGACCAACCGGTCCTTCGGTGGCGCCCAGGTCTCGCGGACCTTCTATGCACGTGGTCAGACTGGTCAGCAACTCCTCCTCGGCGCCTACTCCGCACTCGCGAAGGAGATTGCCAAGGGAGGCGTCGAGATGTACGCCTATACCGAGATGCTCGACCTCGTCGTGATCGACGGCCATGCCCGTGGGATCATCACTCGCGATCTGAGGACGGGGAAGATCGAGGCGCATGCGGGTGATGCCGTCGTCCTCGCAACTGGGGGGTATGCGAATATCTTCTACCTCTCGACGAACGCGAAGGCCTCGAATGTGACCGCGATCTATCGGGCACACCGCCGCGGTGCACTCTTCGCGAACCCCTGCTTCACTCAGATCCACCCAACCTGTATCCCACAGAGTGGAGACTACCAGTCCAAGCTCACCCTGATGAGTGAATCCCTCCGTAACGATGGACGGGTCTGGGTCCCGAAGAAGAAGGGGGATACGAGAGCACCAGGTGATATCCCCGAGAGTGAGAGGGACTACTACCTCGAGAGGAAGTACCCGAGCTTCGGGAACCTCGTCCCTCGTGATATCGCCTCGAGGAATGCGAAGGAGGTATGTGACGAGGGGCGGGGTGTCGGACCGAGTGGACGTGGGGTCTACCTCGATTTCGAGGACGCGATCAGGCGCCACGGGATCGATACGATCAGGGAGAGGTACGGGAACCTCTTCGATATGTACCAGAGGATCACCGACGAGAACCCATACGAGGTCCCGATGCGGATCTACCCAGCTCCCCACTACACCATGGGGGGACTCTGGGTCGACTACAACCTGATGAGCACCATCCCCGGCCTCCACGTCCTCGGGGAGGCAAACTTCTCCGACCATGGCGCAAACCGCCTCGGAGCGAGTGCGCTCATGCAGGGACTCGCCGATGGTTACTTCATCATACCCGTCACGATCGGTGATTACCTCGCCAATGCACAGCACGAGCCCGTAACGACCGATCACCCCGAGTTCAGGCGCGGGATCGAGGAGGCAGAGACACAGGTCAAGAAGCTCCTCTCGATCAATGGACGGAGGACCGTCGACTCCTTCCACCGCGAGCTCGGTGAGCTGATGTGGAATAACTGCGGGATGGCCAGGAATGAGCAGGGACTCAGGGAGGCACTCGAAAGAATCCCCCAGATCAGGGAGGAGTTCTGGGAGAATGTCAATGTCCCAGGGAGTGCCGACGACCTCAACCAGGCCCTCGAAAATGCCGGTAGAGTAGCCGACTACCTCGAGTTCGCAGAACTCATGTGTATCGACGCGCTACACCGCACCGAATCGTGCGGCGGCCACTTCCGGGAGGAGAGCCAGACCCCCGAAGGGGAAGCATTGCGCGACGACGAGAACTTCTGTTACGTGGCGGCTTGGGAGTACAAGGAAGGAGGCGAGCCCGTAATGCACAAGGAATCGCTTACCTTCGAAAATGTCGCCCTCTCTCAGCGGAGCTACAAGTGATGCGTTTCACACTACATGTCTGGCGACAGGCCGGACCAGATGCCGAGGGTAAATTCGTTACCTATACCGCCGAGGGGATGAGCCCAGATATGTCCTTCCTCGAGATGCTCGATGTCGTGAATGAGCGTCTGACCGAGAAGGGCGAGGAGCCAATCGCATTCTCGCATGACTGCCGAGAGGGGATCTGCGGGTCCTGCGGAGTCATGATCAATGGAGAGGCACATGGGCCACTCAAGGAGACCGCGACCTGTCAGCTCTACATGCGCAACTTCGAAGATGGCGCTGAGATCGTCATCGAGCCATGGAGAGCAGAGGCATTCCCGATCCTAAAGGACCTCGTCGTCGATAGGACAGCCCTCGATAGAGTCATACAAGCAGGCGGATACATCAGCGTCAACACCGGAAATGCGCCCGAGGCAAACTCGATACCCGTCTCCAAGGAGGCGGCAGAGTTCGCTATGGATATGGCCGCATGTATCGGCTGTGGCGCCTGCGTCGCTGCCTGCCCCAACGCCTCAGCAGCCCTCTTCACAGGCGCAAAGATCGCGCACCTCGCCGCCCTACCACAGGGTGAGCCCGAAAGGACACTCAGAGCAGAGGCAATGGTCGCAGCAATGGATGAGGAACACTTCGGACATTGCACCAGCATCGGCGAGTGCACAGAGGCATGCCCGAAGGGGATCCCACTGACCGCAATCGCAAGGATGAACCGCGAGTATATGAAGGCCAAATTGGTCACCGCGGGAAAGTGAGAACCACGCAGAAACCCTAGACAATAGGGTAGAGAAAGCCCCTGCAGTCAGAAACTGACCGCAGGGGCTTCTCCTTTTCATGGCTCCCATCTCTCGAGTCGTTCGGAACGTTCAGTCCGAACTGGATGTAATAGGTGAGGAATCGGGTAGTGGTCCGAGGATGGGTGATGAGTGGTCACTACTGATCGACGGTACTGGCTGTGAGGCGGCCTGGCATTCAGTGTTGACTAAACGTTGTGAATCTATTACCCTTCCAGGCTGTGCCGCGCAGCGACCTGGGATATATAGGGGGAAACAAGGGTGCATGAGGCTGCGACGCGATTTGTCGAGCGGTTTGGCTTGCAATACGAATCTGAGGGTTTTCCTCGGATTGCTGGCCGTATGATCGGCTATCTCCTCTTGCAGGAGGAGCCGACCTCCCTCGATGAGTTGGCGGAGAATCTACGTGTGAGCAAGGCGTCAGTCAGCACGAATGCTCGTGCGTTGGAGTTACATGGTATCGTCGAGCGTCACAGTGTACCTGGCGATCGCCGCGATTACTATATGATCGTCGATGAGCCCTGGTCTCGCTCACTCGACAATGTTCGTCGTCAACTCGAGAGTCGTATCGATCTCTTCGAGGAGGCGCGCAGTGAGCTTCCTGATGAGTTTGATGTTGGGAAGCGCCGTCTCGCCACTTGGCAGCTCTTCTTCTCGCGGGTTGTGGAGAAGCTCGATGCTCATCTCGAGGGTTGGTGTGATTTCGAGTTCGAGGGAGAGAGCACTGGTGGTGGCCAGGGTATATCTGAGGAGAGATAATGAGATCTGTAGTCATATTGCTGGCCTTACTCGTCGGGCTGGCTGGGGAGTCCTTTGCGCAGGGCCAGGCTCTGGACAGTAGTCCATCAGCGGCTGGATCGGATACAGCTGAGGTTTCTGGGATCTTCGAGTTGAGTCTCGAGGATGCGATTCGGAGTGCTATCATCCGGAGTGATGAGGCTCGGATCGCTCGTACCGAGGTCGAGGTCGCCGAATCGCAGGTCGGCTCGGCGCGCTCCGCCGCGCTCCCCCAGATCGATGCGAACCTAGGCTATACTCGTACCTTCCGCTCGATGTTCGATACTGGTGCGAGTGTCGAGATCCCCGATTCTCTCCGGTTCTCACCTGATCCGAATCTTCCCCTTGCCGATCGTGTCCGCTATCTGGAGGAGATGGCTCCTCTGGCTGGTCTAGGTGGTATGGGTGCTCTCTTCGGTGATCTCCCCTTTGGCCAGAAGAATACCTACGCCGCGACGGTCAGTGCCTCGCAGCTCCTCTACTCTGGTGGTCGAGTCGGTGCGGCACTCGATATCGCGAAGAACTATCGTGATGCTGCTGAGTCCCAGCTCTCGGAGGAGCTCTCGGAGGTCGAGTTTCAGGTCAGGAGTGCATATTACCAGGCCCTCTTTGCTAACGAACTCGAGGAGGCCGCCCGTGAGGCCCTCGCCCAGGCCGAGCGCTTCCTGGAGCAGGAGGAGCTACGGCATGAGGCGGGCCAGGCTTCAGAGCTAGATCTCCTACGGGCCGAGGTCGCTTACGAGAATCTCCGGCCCCGCCTCGTCGAGGCACAGAATGCGGCTGAACTCGCGCAGTTGAATCTCTTGCGTCTCGTTGGTCTGCCGCTGAACCAGGAGGTGGCCCTCACCTCTGAGTTGACGCCACCATCCGATCCTCGAGTCGAGCTCGAGTCCCCAGTCGACCTAGATGAGCTACGGAGCCGTCCCGCACTCATGGCCCTCGAACGTCAGGTCGCGATCCGTGAGGGACAGGTCAAGATCGCTCGTGGTGAGTTCCTCCCCTCGGTCGCGCTTCAGATGAGCTATGGCCGTCAGATCTTCCCGACCGATCCTTTCCGCTTCGATACCGATTGGCGGACTGATTGGTCAGCGACGATCGGGGTCCAGATCCCGATCTTCACCGGTCTAAAGAGGAGGGCGGAGCTAGACAAGGCACGTGTTGAGCTCGAACAGGCGCAGCTACAGCTCGCCCGAACCAGGAAGCTGATCGAGCTCGAATATGAGCAGGCCCTCGGTGAGAGGAGGCGAGCGCTCCGTGAGATAGAGGCGCGCGCCAAGACCGTCGAGCAGGCAGAGAGAGTGCACGATCTGACAGCACTCAGATATGAGCGCGGTCTGGCAACCCAGCTGGAGGTCTCAGAGGCTCGTCTCGCCCTCTTGCAGGCACGGACGAATCATGCGCAGGCATTGATGGATTATCACACCGCGGAGGCAAAACTCGCTCGGGCTACCGGTAGGGTGAGTGTAGGTCCAACCGCTAGAGCGGGACGTTGATGATGCAGAGATATACTCGGGAGACACCGATCGAGGAGATCAAGAAAATGCAGGGATATAGATTCAGGTCGGCACTGCGGCCGAGGGTTCTCGCAGGTGTAGTGGCCGTAGCCGGTCTCGGGTTGGGACTCGCCGGCTGTGGTGGAGGTAGTGAGGCCGCGGAGGGAGCACGCGAGGAGGTCGCAGTCGCCCTCGGACCGAGGGATGTCTCAGAGGCATTACGGTCTGACCTGACCGCTGGGGTAGCATTGACCGGCTCACTCGATCCCTATCGGGTAGTCAATGTCTTCGCCCAGGTCCCAGGCACTATCAATGGCCTGAACTTCGACCGTGGTGACCATGTCTCGCGTGGTGCGATTCTGGCCTCGATCGAGGCAGAGGGTATCAGGGGCTACGCCTCTGGCGCCGAGGCCGCGGTCGCCGCTGCGGAGGCGGGCCTCGCTCACGCCGAACGCCAACTCGAGTCGGCCCAGATCCTCTTCGAGGCGGGAGCTCTCTCGGAGCTAGATCTCCGTGGTGCTGAGGCCAACTATGCTGCTGCGAAGGCACAGCTCGCAGCGGCGCGAGCCGAACTATCTGGGGCTGGTGAGAGTGCTAGACGGACGATGGTAGAGGCCCCAATCAGTGGGGTGATCAGTAATCGTATGGTCGAGGAGGGTGAGGCAGTCAACCCTGGCCAACTCCTCTTTACCGTAGTCAATGCGGAGGAACTCGAGTTGAGTGGTCAGGTCCCCGTCGAGTCAGCGACCTGGCTGAGGGTCGGGCTACCGGTCGACTTCGAGCTCCGTTCTATGCCGGGCCACTCCTTCGAGGGCACGGTCGCGAGGATCGATCCCGTCGCCGATCCGGGGACGAGAAAGGTGGGGGTCTATATCAGGATGCCAAACCCCGATGGTTCGATCATCGGTGGTCAGTTCGCTACTGGCCGGGTCCTCGGCGATAGGTTGACTGATGCGATCGTGGTCCCTGAGTCGGCCCTACATGAGAGTGAGGGGTCGGCCTATATCTTCGTGATCGAGGATGGGATCGTGGCCAGGCGATCGGTCGAGGTGGGGCCGCGCGATGTTTCGAATGGCATCGTCGCGATCCTAGAGGGTCTCGAGGAGGGTGAGTTGGTACTCACCGCACCTGGGGCGACCCTACCCCCGGGGACGAGGGTGAGGATCAATGGGACACCTCGTAAGCCACTCGATTCACCGCAGGGGGAGCACTGAGATGCCAGTCAAGGGTAGTGGCCTGAGCGATATCGCGATCAGGCGACCCGTCTTCACCACGATGGTGATGGTCGGGCTCGTCGTCCTCGGTATCTTCAGCTTCAGGCGTCTGAGTATCGACCAGTTCCCCGATGTCGACATCCCGGTGATCACCGTCCAGACCGTCTATCCGGGGGCGAGCCCGGAGACGATGGAGCGAGAGGTCACCCGTCGACTCGAGGAGGCCTTCAATCCAATCGAGGGGGTCGACCGGATCAGTTCGACCTCTCTCGAGAGTGCGTCCCTCGTCATAATCGAGTTCGATCTCGGAAGGGATGTGGATGCCGCCGCACAGGATGTTCGCGCGAAGATCGAGGCGATCAGGAGCGAGCTCCCCCTAGATATCGAGCCACCACAGGTCCAGAAGTTCGACCCGGCCGATATGCCGATCATCTCACTCGCCCTCGCCTCTGAGACGATGCCGCTCGTCGAACAGACGATCCTCGCTGATGAGACGATCAGAAGGGCACTCGAGACGGTGCATGGTGTCGGTGAGGTCAGGATCACCGGTGGGGTGAAGAGAGAGGTCAGAGTCTTCCTCAACCCATCGCGGATGCAGGCTGTGGGGGTCACGGTCCCTGAGGTGATCGGCGCCCTACAGAGCCAGAATCTCGAGATCCCTGCGGGTCGGCTCGAACGTGGCGCCAATGAACACCTCGTCAGGGTCACCGGCCGGATCACCGATGTCCGCCAGTTCGGTGAGGTGATCGTAGGCTCGAGGTCTGGACAGCCCGTAAGGCTGAAGGATATCGCCCGTGTCGAGGAGGGTAGTGAGGAGGAGCGCTCCCTCGCTCTCGTCGATGGGGAGAGAGCGGTAGGTATCGAGATCCTCAAGGTCTCAGGCGCGAATACGGTCGATGTCGCTGAGCGCGTCGTCAAGGAGGCCGAGGAGATCGCGAAGCAGCTACCTGAGGGCACGAGGCTGACTGTAGTCAGAGATAACTCGGTCTATATCCGCCAATCGGTGGAGGACGTCATCTTCGAGCTGATCCTGGGCGCGATCCTGACGGTCGTCGTGGTCATGCTCTTCCTCAACGATTGGAAGGCGACGGTGATCACCTCACTCGCACTCCCGATCTCGGTGATCTCTGCCTTCATCCTGCAGGCGGCCCTCGGCTTCACCCTCAATATGCTGACGCTGATGGCCCTCTCACTCTCGATCGGTATCCTCATCGATGATGCGATCGTGGTGATCGAGAATATCGTCCGACACCGAGAGCTAGGGGCTGGCTACTTCACTGCTGCCTCAGAGGGTACCCGAGAGATCATCCTCGCCGTGCTCGCAACTACCCTCTCGATCGTAGCGGTCTTCGTACCCGTGGCCTTCATGGGCGGGATCGTAGGGCAGTTCTTCTTCGAGTTCGGGTTGACCGTCGCCTGGGCGGTGATGGTCTCACTCCTCGTCTCCTTCACCCTCACTCCGATGATGTCGGCATGGTGGGGGGTCGATCCCCAGACTACTGGGGTAGTGAGGAGCAACAATCCGATCACGCGGACGATCACCGCCTTCAACCGTTGGTTCGATCACCAGGCACTCCGGTACCGGGGTGTGATCGAGTGGGCACTGAACCATAGGAAGACTACGCTAGGGATAGCCATCCTCTCCCTGGTAGGCGCCTTCATGCTCTTCCCATTCATCGGTGGCGCCTTCATGCCCGAGGCCGATGGCACAGAGTTCGTCGTCACCTTCGAGACACCAGAGGGTTCGAGTCTCGATTATACCTGGAGTAAGGCCGATCAGGTGATCGAGACCCTCAGTGAACTCGACGAGGTCGAGTATACCTATACGACGATCGGTGCCGGGATCACCGGCTCGGTCACGAGTGGTGAGATCTATGTAAAACTACGGCCCTCCCGTGAGCGCAAGTTGACCCAGCAGGAGCTGATGGTCCTCGCCCGTGAGAGGATCCAGCCGATCTTTGGCATCAGGACCGCTGTCCTCGACTATGGTGGTCTCGGCGGCTCCCGGGCGCCCCTCCAGGTCGAGGTCATGGGAGATGATGTCGACGAGCTGCAGAGGGTCTCCGCCGAGGTGCTTGCTGCGATCGAGGCGATCCCCGGAATCGTCGATGCCCGGAACACGATGGGTGAGCCTCGTCCAGAGTACCGGATCAATGTGAACCGGGATATGGCCAATGAGGTAGGGCTCGATATCGGGCAGATCGCTACGACGATCAGACCTCTGATCGCCGGTGAGACTGCAACCCGGTGGGAGGATCCGACTGGAGAGGAGCGAGATGTGGTCATCCAGATCGAGCCATCCCAGCGCGCCTCTGCTGCCGACCTGGCGCAGCTCCCCCTCGGAGTCATGCAGCCCAACGAGTTCGGCCAATTCAGGAACGTGCCCCTAGGTGAGGTCGCAGTGATCGAGGAGGGGTATGCCCCTGCCCAGATCGAGCGGAAGGATCTCCGGCGCGTAGCGACGATCGAGGCGAGCACCGCGCCTGGATTCTCGATCGGTGAAGCATCGAGTGAGATCAGGCGCGTCGTCTCCGAACTCTCGTTGCCTCCCGGCTACTCCGTCTCTCTCGGTGGTGAGACCGAATCGATGGAGGAGACCGCTGGGTACGTTGTCGAGGCGCTGATCCTCGCTGTGATCCTGATCTTCCTGATCCTGGCATCGCAGTTCGAGTCGTTCATGCAGCCCCTGGCGATCATGCTCTCGCTCCCCCTCTCCCTGGTCGGAGTGCTCCTAGCGCTCCTGATCACAGGTAACACCCTGAATATGATGTCGATGATCGGGGTGATCATGTTGATGGGGTTGGTGACGAAGAATGCGATCCTCCTCGTCGACAATGCCAATGAGAGGCGTCGTGCGGGTACCGATAGGTTTACCGCACTCGTCGAGGCTGGTCAGGTCAGGCTCCGGCCGATCATGATGACGACCCTCGCGATGATCTTCGGTATGCTCCCGATCGCACTAGCCCTCGGTGAGGGTGGTGGGTTCAGGGCTCCGATGGCGCGAGCAGTGATCGGGGGGCTAATCACCTCGACGGTCCTGACTCTGATCGTGGTTCCGGTAGCCTATACCTACTTCGATAGCTTTGGGGCTTGGGTCAAGAGCAAGCTGGCACCATCGAGGGGTGATACCACCAGAGAGGGTGCTGATCCCGGTGACTCATTGGTCCCAGAGGGCGCGATCGGGGATTGATGTGCTAGTAATCGAGAGGTCGCTCGTCAGACTCGGGAGGTGGGGTGAAGAGGTCTTCCGCCACGCCGGCGAGATCTGGCTCCTGCTCTGGCAGACGATAGTGCACCTCGTCAGGGGAAGAGTGCCCTGGCGAGAGATCGTCGCGCAGATGCACTGGATGGGGGTACGAAGCCTACCGATCGTGATGATCACTGCTGTCCTAGCAGGGGTCGTCACCTCACAGCAGGGCGGGTACCAGTTCCAGTCGACGATACCCCTCTATATACTCGGGAGTGTCGTGACGACGAGTGTCGTCCTCGAACTCGGGCCGGTACTGACCGCGATCGTCCTGATCGGGCGGGTCGGTGCGAGGATCACCGCTGAGTTCGGGACGATGAAGGTCTCTGAGCAGATCGATGCACTCCACTCACTCGGGCGAGATCCGGTCAGGGTCCTCGCAGCGCCCCGGATAATCGCTGGCGTGCTCGTCGTCCCGATCCTCGTGGCGATCGCTGACCTCGTCGGTATATTATCGGGGATGCTCGCGGCGAAGGCATCGGCAGGACTCGGGCCCGAGGCTTTCTTCTATGGAGCGCGCCTCTACTGGCACAATTGGAACCTGGTATACTCCCTGATGAAGGCGGTGACCTTCGGGCTCACGATCCCGCTGATCGCCGCACACATGGGATTTCGTGTGAGGGGAGGGGCAGAAGGGGTTGGGCGGGGAACGACGACATCGGTCATGTTCATGACCCTCGCCGTCCTCATCCTAGATGCCCTCTTCCCACCTCTCTTCCTCTGAGGGACGACGTATGAGCCTGATGATCGAATACGATGGGGTCTACAAGGCCTTCGACTCACCTGTCCTCACAGGGGTGGACCTCGAGGTCTGGAAAGGTGAGACACTCGCGATCATCGGTCCCTCGGGGACCGGGAAGAGTGTACTCCTCAAGACGACTATCGGATTGATCATCCCAGACCAGGGCGATGTCAGGGTCGAAGGTGATTCGGTCGTCTTTGCGGGGAAGAAGACCCTCGACCGGGTCAGGAGGAAGGTCGGATATGTCTTTCAGAATGCCGCCCTCTTCGACTCGATGACTATCTTCGAGAATGTCGCAGAGGGGATCGCGGAGGACGAACTCGCCGAGACGCCCCGTGACCGACTCCTGGCACGGGTCGGTGAGGCCCTCGAACTAGTCAATCTCGACCCGGGTGCGGTGCTCGGGAAGTTGCCCGCCGAACTCTCAGGAGGGATGAGGAAGAGGGTCGGACTGGCCCGAGCGATCATCGGGAGGCCCCAGATCCTCCTCTACGATGAGCCGGTCACCGGGCTAGATCCAGTCAATTCCGCCGTCGTCCACCAGATGATCGCACGACTCGCTTCGGAGCTCGATATCACATCGGTACTCGTGACCCATGATATCGTGGGTGCCCTCGGGGTTGCAGACAGGATCGCCCTCCTCGATAGTGGTAAGATACAGTTCTGCGGGACACCGGCCGAGATCAGGGAGAGTGAGCACCCACTCGCCCGCGCCTTCCTCGACCGTGAGTATGCGACGGAGGAGCTGGCTGTCATCAATGGTATAGGGGATTGACCCCGATCGGAGTGGTCTAGGAGAGTATGGCACAGCCTACTAGAGATATAGAACTCGACGAGCTGTCAACGGCGCAGGGCTCGGCCGCACCCGGCCAGGGACCAGGTGCCAGTAGCTCGACCGAACGACTCGCTGCTGCACTCCCAGCCCAATCGAGGCGACGGGAGATCTGGACTGGAGTATTCGTCCTCGCTGGCATCCTCGCGGTACTGACCGCACTCTTTACCCTGACGAGTCCCGCGACCTTTCGCGGTAGATACATCGTCTCGACCGTCGTCACCGATGCGGGCGGGATCAGGAGGGGGGATCCGGTACAGATGCGGGGGGTCAATATCGGGAGAGTCCAGAAATTCCGGATGGTGCCCGATGGGGTCCAGGTCGAACTCGAACTCGAAGGCGAGTACGAAGTGCCCAGGGACTCGCGAGTCGTGCTCCGCTCCGCCGGGATAATGGGCGGGGTGATCGCCGATATCGTACCAGGGCTCAGCGAGGAGAGACTGAGAGGTCGGGAGACCCTGCCCGGTGAGAGGGAGGGTGGAGTCTTCGATCTAGCCGATGGCCTCGGTGAAAAGGCTGCAGATATCCTCGACAGGATCGAAGAGACAATCACGGTAGAGACTCTCGATGCACTTGGGGGCGGGGTCTACGAACTCCGCGATCTCCTCGCCGAGTTGAGCCTCCTTGCCGCGGAGCAGAGGACTGAATTGGCCGAGCTCACGAGTAGCCTCTCGCGGTCGGCCGCCGGGGTAGAGAGGGTGACGACCGGCCCTGAACTCGAAGAGATCATTGAGCGTCTCAGCGCGATCACCGGTCGCACGGAGGAGGTAACGACCTCACTCGGTCGAGCCAGTGCCTCACTCGAGGAGGTCCTCGCTCGTGTCGAGAGAGGCGAGGGCACCCTCGGTATGCTCAGTACCGACCCATCTCTGTATGAGAATCTGGCGAGGGTGACAGCGACGCTAGATGAGCTCCTCACCGATCTGAAGGAGAACCCGAGCCGATATCTAAATGTCAGGATCTTCTAGAGTATTGGATGTACCCATCTAGGTCGGGTGGTAGCGGTCTTTTCACCACAACTCATTCTGTCTTGAGCAGGAGTAGGGGCGCGGTCGAGTTCTCGATCAGCCCCTTCATCGTTCTGGCCCTCTGATGGTCGAGCTGTCCCCTCCATCCCACGACTACCAGATCGGCCTCCACCTCTTCTGCGAACCGCTCGATCTCGCCGGCTGGTTCACCATGTCTGACCTGGATCTTTCTCACCTCGACCCTGTGCACGGCTCGGGCGCAGAGTCGGTCCCTGAACTCGGTCGTCCATACCTCCCACTCATGTTGTGGCTGGTCGATATATCGGGGGACGGTCAGGGTGCCCGGCTCACTCGGTCTCTCCCGTCTGACCTCGGCTACATGCAAGATGATGAGCTCTGCCCTTGCCTCGGCGGCCAGATCTATCGCTGGTCCTATCGCCGCACTCGTCGTCGGTGTTCCATCGTGTGGTACCAGGATCCTTTCGAGTCGCCACTCATTAGATGCCCAGTCATCGGGTACGAGCAGGATCGGTCCCCTGCACTCGACGAGTACCTTCTCTGCAGTCGGATCTATCCATCCACCTCGATCTATGGCTCTATCGTAGGCCAGGACTATCAGGGGCTCCTCCCAGCGGGTCTCCTCCTCGAGGAGCGCAGTTTCGATGGGGCCAGCCGCCCTTCCTATTACCATGCCCTCTACCTCATCGGCTCCGATCCCATACTCCTCGGCTAGTGCTGAGCTCTCATCCCCCTCAGCGTCGATCAGTATTAGGTGGATCGGAGTATCGGTGACCGAGGCTATCCCTCGTGCGACTGGTAGGGCAGGGTATCCCTCCCCTCCCGGCCTGAGGGGGACGAGGATGAGCCTGCCATGCTCACGTCGTCTATCTCCCTTCCTTCTCTCGATCATCGAGCCTCCCACTTACTCTCGGGCGACCTGGTTCGAGTTCGATCTTCCCCTCACCACTCAGGTCGACGACGAGGGGGGCGCCCTCCTCCAGGGTGACCTCGAACCCTCCGAGCCTCGTATCGATCTCTACGCGCACCGTCCGGCCCCTATATCTAAACCGGTAGTCCAGGCCCCTCCAGCCTGGTAGGGGCTGGGGCGCTATCCTTATGCCATCTGCGCCCTGGGGATAGAGTCCACCAGATCCGAAGACCGCGAGTTGCCATAGTGATCCGAGGGCCGCTATATGCACACCGCCAGCGGCATTTCCCATATTGTTCGCGAGGTCGATCTCAGCGGTCTGACGGAAGTACTCCTCCGCCAAGTCGAGGTAGCCGAGTCGGGACGCGATCAGACCATGGATCCCTGGGCTCAGCGAGCTCCCATGTCCACACCGGGGTTCATAGAAGTCGAAGTTCGTCCGCCGCACATTGGGTGAGAGTTCGTCCCAGAAGAGGTAGAGGAGGAGTACGACATCGGCCTGTTTGATCACCTGTGAGCGCTGGGTCCGCTCGCGGCCGAGGATCAGATCTATAGGGACTGAACGGGGCTCGTACTCCTCGAGATCGATCTCCTCGAGATCGAAGAAACCTGCGAACTGCTCGAAGAGTCCTGTTCTCTGGTCGAAGCCCGTATAGATCACCCCTGCGTACCGCGCCCACCCCGCGATCTCCGAGTCAGTCAACTCGAGTTTCCTGACGAGTTCATGCCAGTGCCCAGGCCACCTCTCCCTGAGAATCCGAGCGGTCTCTACACCCCGTTCTAGGTTCCAGCGCGCCATCAGGTTGGTAAAGGCATTGTCGTCGACCCCCTCATGATACTCATCAGGTCCGATCACCCTCCTGATATGGAAGTGTCCGTCCCCCTCGACCCTCCCTCGACTAGCCCAGAACCGTGCCGTCTCGAGGATCAGCTCCGCGCCCCGCTCGCGAAAGAACTCATCATCACCAGTCAGGGTCCAATACTGCCAGACCGCGTAGGCGATATCAGCACTGATATGGTGCTCCTCCTCGCCTGACCTGATCCTGACCACCCCGCCATCGGGAGTATGTGCGATCGCAGGGGTCGCCTCTAGCCCATCGATCCCTGACTCCCAGGCGAAGAGGGCACCACGATAGCCAAAGAGGCGCGCCTTTTCCCGGGCAGCGGCGAGGGTATGGTATCGGTAGCTCAGGAGGGCACGGGCACTCTCAGGGTGTGTCAGCGTGTAGAAGGGCAGCATGAATATCTCGGTATCCCAGAAGACATGACCCTTGTATGCCTCTCCAGTCAGCGCACGAGCTCCGACCGAGACATACTCGTCCCTCGGGTCGGCCGCACCGATCAGGTGATAGGCCGCGAAGTGGAGTGCTCGCTCGGCGAACTCGTCCCCCTCGACACCGATCCTCGCATAATGCCACCTCTCTCGCCAGGCATCGAGGTGGTCTCTCAGGAGTCTCTCGATACCGCCCTCCCTCACCTCCTCTAGGTGCGCCCGGGCTCGTGCCTCAGGGTCATCGGTCTCACGTGTCGTGTAGATCGAGACCAGGCGCTCCAATAGATAGGTCTCATCGGGCTCTACCCTCCCCTCCCAACACTCGATGAGTTCATCATCCAATTCCTCCAACTCGGTCACGATCTCCTCGCCCTCCGGCGTCCAGAGTGTCGTTCGTGCTGCGAAGCCGACACTCTGGCCCTCGACGAGGGGCGCATCATTCCGTACTGGGTCAGCGATCCTCGTCAGGAGTCGGACCCTGCTCCCATAGTTCTCAGGCCTGAGTTCGACGAGTTGGATGAGGAGGTGCCTGTCGGCGAGGGAGGCGAGGCGGCACCCATGGATACGGGTCACCCGTCCGACCTCGTCCCGGGCTCTCCACTCACGCCAGAGGATCCCCTGCCAGAGGTCGAGGATACGACGATGCTCGATCGACTCGCGCCCCTCGAGTCGGAGTGGTGCGCCCTCGATGAAGACCCCGAGTTGTAGCCAATCGGGTCCTCGAGCCAAGCCTGGCACACTCCGCGGGAGGAGCGGCTCGGAGAAGATCCCTGCGATATAGGTCGCTGGAGCGGAGAGGGAACTACCCTCAGCGAGTGAGCCGCGGGTCCCTAGATACCCATTCGAGATAGTGAAGAGCGCCTCGATCTCATGCTCACGTGCTAGGTTGAACCCCTCCTCGACGAGGGACCAGGTAGGTGAATCAGTGGGCTTCAGTGGGAGGGTCCGGGGGAGGGGATCTGTACCGGGCTCTGCCACTTTCACGACCTCGAGTAGGTGATTGAAGAGGGGCGGCCCGCCACCGAGGTGTATGACCCCCTCTGGCACCCCCTCTGGTTCGGGCCCGACCGAGACGATCATTGCCCCCTCGATCTCTGGGATCAGGAGTCGGGCATCACTCCCCTCGAACCCCGCGATCGGCCCGAACTCATCTCCTGCAATCAAGATCTCCTCGATACCGATCTCGCGCGGCCTGACGATCTCCTCGAGGAGCCATCTCATCGCGTCAGACTTATCGGTCAGACCGATCTCGATATGCTTGAGATCACTCGTTATCCGAGCGTCGACGAGCCCGACCTCCGCGGCCGTCTCGACCGCCAGCGCAAAGACCCCCCTCAACCCAGCGCGGAATCCTGCGTCCCTGAGTCTCTCCTCGACAGCGCCACCGAGTGAGGCGAACTCCGACTTCGGTGGGTCCGACCACTCGGGGAGTGGGATCAGATCGATCTTCCTGCGGTTGAGCCGGTCAGAGATGACCACGACCTCCAGCCCAGTCCGGTCGATGAGGCGTTCGGCGAGAAGGTCAGCCGCTGCCGTCAACTGCGCCTCTTCTGTAGGACTCGCAACTCGGCGCCAGAGGAGGAGGGGCTCGTCCTCCTCACCATAGGTATAGACCTCTGAGCCTCGGTCACTCAGGACGAAGAGGTCGCTATCACCCCTTCCTGCGACGAGACCTGTACACTGACGGTCGATATTGCCGAAGTTCGTCCCCGTTATGATAGCTACGAGGGCACCAGACCCGAGGAGCCGGGCGATCCGACCCGCGAGTGGTGCAGCATCCCCCCTCCGGTCGACGACCGCGGTCCCATCCCAATCGAAGGCGAGGAGGGCATAGGGGCGCCCAACCAGATCAGGCACCCCTCGAACAATCTGGTCATACTGGGTCGGCATAGCATCCCTCTCGAGATGCATACACCGGGCCCAGCCTCGAGCCGGAGATTAGCTCGCCGGGTCAGCCGCTGCCGGATCAGTTGCTGCCTGGTCAGTAGCCGTCGGCTCCACTGAGAGGTCCTCAGCCACTGACTCGAAGATCTCGGCGATGCCCAGGTGCTCCCGTGCCCGGTCTAGTGCGCCCCGGAGGTCGCCATGCAAGTTCTCCTCTCCGATCTCATCGAGGAGGTCAGAGCGAGCGAGCGCGACCATCGGCTGTGCATGGACATCGGAGAGGAGGAGTAGGGTCCCATCCTGCCGCGTCCTCCGGACCACCTCCTTGAGGGCATGCATCGCCGTCGAGTCGATCGCCGGAACATCTCTGAGCCTTACGATCAGGACCTTCGGTGGGTTGGCGATCTCACTGATCGTCTCCCTGAATTTGCTTGCTGCCCCAAAGAAGAAGGGCCCATTGATCTCGTAGATCTTCACACCATCGGGGATCCCCCCATCGAGTGCGGGATCGAGGTCTCGGAGATCGACTCTCTCCCCATTCGCGCCCCTCCGCTGGAACTCTCGGCTGATCGCGGTCACATTCGTGACCTCCGACATCCTCTTCATGAAGAGGAAGGCGGCGAGCACCATCCCGACCTGGATCGCGACCGTCAGATCGATCACCACGGTGAGGGTGAAGGTCGTGAGCATCACCGCGACATCACTCTTGGGTGCGGTCAACTCAGCCTTGAAGGATCGCCACTCACTCATATGGTAGGCGACCATGACGAGGACCGCGCCGAGCGCAGCTAGCGGGATATAGGCGACCCACTTCCCGAGGAAGAGGGTGATCAGGAGGAGGACGACTGCATGAACGAGTCCCGCGATCGGTGTGCGACCACCATTATTGATATTCGTCGCTGTCCGGGCGATAGCGCCTGTCGCCGGCATACCACCGAAGAGGGGGGCGACGACATTGGCCACCCCCTGCGCGATCAGTTCGGTATTTGAGTCGTGTCTCCTCCCTCCGATCATACCATCGGCTACCACCGCTGAGAGGAGTGACTCGATCCCTCCTAGTAGGGCGATCGTAAAAGCAGGTCCGACGAGGGTAAGAGCTGTAGTCAGATCGAACTCGGGTATAGTGGGCCGGGGCAAGGCCGCCTGGATCTCGCCGAATCGACTCCCGATCGTCTCGACATCGAGGCCGAAGATCGCAGTAGCGAGGGTGGCGCCCAGGATCGCGACAAAGGGTGCCGGCACCTTCCTCGTGACCCGTGGCCAGAGGATGAGGGTCAGGAGAGTCAGACCAGCCAGGACGACCGCTGTCGGGTTGACTGTACCGATATGCTCTGCAAAGGCCGACCACTTCCCGATGAAATCGGCGGGGACCGATTCTATCTCCAGCCCTAGGAGGTCACGGATCTGGCTCGTGAAGATCACGACCGCTATCCCAGAGGTGAAGCCCAAGGTCACCGGGAAGGGGATGAACTTGATCGCCGCACCCATCCTCGTCACCCCAAGGATGATCAGGATGAGTCCCGCCATGATCGTCGCGATCGTGAGGCCTGAGATCCCATACTGCTGGACGATACCATAGACGATCACGACGAAGGCGCCCGTCGGCCCTCCGATCTGCACCCTCGAGCCACCGAGCGCAGAGATCAGGAACCCAGCGATGATACCCGTATAGAGCCCATAGACTGGAGGGAGACCAGAAGCGATCGCAAAGGCGATCGTCAGGGGAAGGGCGACGATCCCTACTATGAGACCAGCTATGATATCGGCAACCGCATCCTGACGCGTATAACCGCGTAGGCTCTTGAACAACTCGGGTACGAAGGGCATATCCTACGACGATGGTATGAGTAGAATCTTTACAGTGAGATACCGTTACAAAGAGTACGCCCCCAGACCCAGGGTAAGGTGGGGGGGTGTACATAGCTTCATACCCCACGATCCAGGAATGTATCCCAACCACTTACCAGAGTGGCGAGATCCCAAATCTACCTATACAATGGACGTACCAACTCAACTCGGACCAGGGGAGGGAGTAGGGTGGGATTGTCTAGGACCGAGTCGTTAGCACGGCTCCGGGAGCGCGAGTTCGACCTCCTCGTCATCGGAGGCGGGATAACTGGCGCGGGGATAGCGCAGGACGCCGCACTCCGTGGCCTAGAGGTGGGACTCGTCGAGAAGACCGACTTCGCCGCCGGGACTACGCACTCCTCCTCCAAACTCCTCCACGGTGGTCTCCGCTACCTCGAACAGTTCCACCTCGAGCTGATGTACGAGGCCCTCCACGAGCGGAACCGGTTGATCGGCCTCGCCCCCGAACTCGCAGAGTGGTTGCCCTTCATCCTCCCGATCTATCGCCGTGGGTGGTCGAGCCTCCGCCTCCGTATCGGCCTCACCCTCTACGATCTCCTCGCCGGTCGGCCAAAGGGCCGTACCCACCGGCGTATCAGCCGCGCTCGAGCCCTAGAGCTCGCCCCCTATCTCGATCGTAGGGGGCTAAAGGGTGCCCTCCTCTACTACGATGCGCGCACGAGCGATACTCGCCTGACCCTCGCTGTCCTCCGGTCCGCAGCCATCGCAGGCGCGGCGATCACCAACTATACCGAGGTGATCGATTTCACCTCGAGTGAGGGGCATCTGACTGGCGCGCGAGTGCGGGATCGCCTCACCGGCGCAGAGTTCGAGGTCCGGGCTCGTACGGTAGTGAATGCGACCGGTGTCTGGGCCGACCAGATAGCTCACCTCGCTGACCCTGATTCACCCAGTCGCCTGGTCCCATCGAAGGGGGTGCACCTCGTCTTCCGCGCTGAGCGTCTCGGGATAGAGCCCTCTGACTTCCCCTCAGCTGCCGCTGTCTTCGCCCCGACACCACAGGGAGATGGCCGGTACCTCTTCGTGATCCCCTGGCAGGGCCTCGTCCTGATCGGTCCGACCGATACTCCCTACGCCGGTGACCCAGATCAGGTAGGGGTCGAAGACGACGATATCGACTACATCCTCACCGCGGCCAATGGTCTCTACCCCGACCTCGGCCTAACCCATTCCGATATCGTGAGTACCCTCGTCGGACTCCGTCCTCTAATCGGCTCGGAAGGTGAGAGTACATCGAAGATCTCACGTGAGCACGAGGTCTGGGAAGGGCCGAGCGGCCTGATCTCGATCGCAGGTGGTAAGTTGACTACTTATAGGACGATGGCGATCGGAGTGGTCGATCGCATCCTCCGTCGTCTCGGGCTCGACCCGATCCCATCGGTCACCGCCGAGACCCCACTCCCCGACCCCAGTCCATACCGTTATGAGGGTGGGAGCTCGGCTATCGAGCGACCGACGAGGGAGGAGATCCTCTACTCCGCGGCCGAAGAGATGGCCATCTACCCAGATGACTTTCTCTGCCGTCGGACCTCACTTGGGATCAGGGCGCCAGAGTTGGCCGCTGAGATCAGGGACGAGATCGGCGAGATCCTAGCCGATTATCGACAGAGTAGAGTGGCACCAGAGTAGATATGATCCTTTCGACCCGAATAGGGGGAGAGCGATGACCGATAGACCAGAAGCCTGGCTCCGTGGCCCCGTCCCGGGGATCAGCCCCTGGCTGCAGCCAGCAGCGCACGCCCTGATACAGGCCGGTGAGGATGCTGAGCGCGCAGTCGAGGGGCTCACCACCGAAGAGTTGTGGTACCGGCCCGGTGATGCCGCCTCGCCTGGCTTCCACCTCCGGCACATCCCTGGCGTCATCAGCCGACTCCTCACCTACGCCCAAGGCGAGCAGCTGAGCGAGGCACAACTCCGCGCCCTCAGGGCGGAGGGCGAGCCGGGCGACCCACCAGAGGAGATCGATTCACTCCTCGAGCGACTCGGGAGGGGAATAGAGAGAGGGCTCGAGTTCTTACGAGCTACACCAGATACGATCCTCCTCGAGGCGCGCGGTGTGGGGAGGAAGCAACTACCCAGTACCGTAATCGGGCTGATCTTCCACGCCGCCGAGCATGCCCAGAGGCATGCCGGTCAACTGATCACGACCTCGAAGATCATCAGAGGTATGAGGGAGTAGGTAGTGGCAGAGGGGAAGGGGACCGATCGGATAGAGCCCTATCAGCCCAGCAGGGACCGGGGTGACTCTCATCGGCCCCCTCAGACCTCAGCCCTTACGGTAGAGGGCATTGACCGATACGCGCTGGCCCCGGTCGGTGACCGTCCTCCCAACCGTCGTCTCGACCTCCGGCTCGAACCCGAACTCGGCGACCCCCCGGTCGAGCTCCTCGGGCTCGAGGAGGACCGACCTACCCCCAGGCATCCCCTCGTAGAGGTGTCTCTCACCAGGTACCGGGGTCACCCCCTCACCAGTCAGATCGGTCTGAGGCGAGAATTGGGCGATGAGGAGGTGGCCTCCACCTCTGAGGACCCTCGCTGCCTCACCGACAGCCCTCTCCCACTCAGCCCAACTCGCCGCATTGTGTAGGACACCGATCGAGATGACGAGGTCGACGCTCTCATCTTCGAACTCACCGAGTTCATCCATAGCCCCGACCCTGACTCGCCGTTCCGCCTCCTCAGGGCCGAGGATCTCTGCGACGCGTCTCCTCGTCTCCTCGACCATCGCCCTCGAGGTGTCTAGGGCATAGAGATCGAAGCCGTGTTCAGCGAGGAGGACGGTATTGCGGCCGCCAGCACACCCGATATCGAGGACCTTCGTCGTAGCCGGCTCCTCGTACCCCTCGATCAACTCCTGGAGTCGGAGATCAGGCTCACGGGCAGCGAAGCGTGCGACTACCTCGGGGTCCTCCCAGAAATTGGGGGCATCACTCATCAGATCCAGCTCCTGGCACCTGGTCAGAGCGGTCGAATCGACCTGGACTCTCAGGGCCCGAATATAGAGATCGGGATAGGGGACTACAAGGCGAGCCAACCAATCGGCCGGTCTCTGCATCTGATGGGGATGGAAGGGAGATCCAATGTCCAACCACACTCAGGAGGAAGCGGTCGATGCCATTCTGGATGCAGAGGACCCGACTCTCAGATGGGACCTATAGTAAGGGCGCACGGGAGTCGGTCCCAGAGGACGATGCGACCTTCCTCCGTGGCGCACAGGTGGCCGACGAGCATGGCGTAGTCCAGTTCACCACGATCTACCCAGGGTGGTACAGAGGAAGGGCCGTCCATATCCATGCCAAGGTCCATATCGACCGGGAGAACGTCCTCACGACCCAGCTCTATTTCGACGATGATGTGACCGATGAGGTCTACCGCCACCCCCCATACGATGCCCGCCCGAACCGTGACACCCGCAATGCCGATGATACGATCATCCATTACGAGAACATCATCCCGATCGAAGCGATGGAGGAGGGCTACTCGGCATATGCGAATCTGGCGGTGAGGGTGGCCTAGTACTGCTGGTGCTAGACATACCTGGAGCCGTCCTGCCGAACTCACGGAGCGGAGGGGATAGGCCAGGTCCTCTCCGCTCGCGAGCATCAGTGCGCCCCTACCTCCTCCAACCGAGCCGCATCCCATTGACGATCACGGCGAGGACCGAGAGTTGGTGCACGAGCATCCCGCCCGCCATATGCACCCTACCCATGAAGACCCCAGTCAGGAGGGCACCTACGGTCAGGAGCGCGAGCACCAGGTTCTGACGCATATTACCCAGTGTCGCCCGTGAGATCGTGATCGCCTCGGCGATCTTAGCGAGGTCATCGCTCATCAGCGCGATATCAGCGGTCTCGATCGCGAGGTCGCTACCCGCTGCACCCATCGCGATACTCGTATGGGCCGCGGCGAGGGCGGGCGCATCATTGATCCCATCCCCGACCATCGCGACATGGTACCCCTCGTCCTGGAGTCCCTCGATCACCTCGAGCTTCTCCTCCGGTAGTAGCTCGGCACGGACCTCCTCGATCCCTACTACCCGTGCTACCTCATCTGCCGCAGCACTATCGTCACCAGTGAGCATGACCACTCGTCTCACACCTGCGTCTCGCAGCTGGGCGATGAGGGGCGCCGCACTCTCTCGCGGCGTATCGGCGAGCCCGAGGATACCGTAGAGCTCCCCATCGACCGCGACGAGGACCGGGGTCCTGCCGCGCCCACGGAGGGCGGTCAGCGCGGCGTCATCTTCAGGGCTCACCACTATGCTCAGCTGGTCCAGGAGGCGCCGGTTCCCGACCGCGATCTCATGACCACCATACTCCGCCCGGAGTCCCATACCCGCGAACTCCTCGAGGCGGTCAGGGGTGGGGAGGACGACGTCGTCTACACTATCCCGCCGGAGCTCCTCGAGCGCCGACTCCACGATCGGCCGCCCGAGGGGATGACCCGACGCCGATTCGGCGATCGCGGCCCAGTGGACGAGCTCGGCCTCAGTGCTGCGCTCCCTGCCGGCATCGATCCCGCCGCCACCACTGGCGACCGGCGCCTCATGGAGTGTGATCACCTCGACCAGTCGCGGCTCGCCCTCAGTCAGGGTACCAGTCTTGTCGACGGCGAGGGCATCGATCCGGCCCGCGCCCTCGAGGTGCTGACCACCCTTGATCAGGATCCCAGCCCTCGCCGCGCGGCCGATACCCGCTACGATCGAGACAGGTGTCGAGATCACCAGCGCACCAGGGCAACCCACCACGAGGAGAGTTAGCGCCAGATGGATATCACCGGTGAAGAGGTAGGCGACGACGCTCAGCCCGATGATCGATGGGGTGTACCATGCCGCGAATCGCTCTATCATCCGCTGCGAAGGTGCCTTCTCCTCCTGCGCCTCCTCGACTCGCCTGATGATCCGGGCGAGGGTCGTATCGGCGCCGACACCCTGGGCCTCGACCTGCAACATCCCATTGTGCGCTATCGTGCCCGCAAAGACCTGAGCACCGGCGGTCTTCTCCGCCGGGATCGGCTCACCGGTGATCGCGGCCTCAGCTACCGCTGCCGCCCCTGCCACGACCACACCATCTACGGGGATCTTCCCACCCGGCCTGATCAGGACGACCTCACCAGGCCGAACCCTGGAGGCGGGGACCTCGACCGGCTCACCATCCCGCAGGACGGTGGCGATCTCAGGCGCCGCATCGATCAACTCCTCGAGTGCGCCCCTGGTATGCCTCATCGACCTCGCCTCGAGCCAGGCACCGACCATGAAGAGGAAGGTGACTGCGGCCGACTCCCAGTACTCGCCTATAACGAGGGCGCCCGCAGCGGCGATCGTGACGAGTAACTCGATACTCAGGTGCCGCACACGTAGCGCATGCCAGGCACGGACCGCGATATCGGACCCGGCTAGGAGCGCCGCGGCGACCATGAATGGGGCCCACACCCCGTCGATCCCCAGCGCGAACCGTGTGATGAGTGCGACGGAGATCAGCGACCCACTCCCGACCATCAGCCAGAGCCGGCGGCGGGCTGGGGTCCTCAGTTCTATCCTCAGTGCTGAAAGCATCTTACCACTCCTCGTTTGTCCCCCGTCCCGCGGCACCGCCGAGTGCGATGCGTCAGGACGGGGGCGAAATAGGTGGTACTTCAGAAGGCCGAGACCTCTGCCCGATAGCCCACACGAGCGACTGCCTCGATCAACTCATCCTCCAAAGGACGAGTAGCCTCATGCTCTACCTCGATCCGACCGGTATTGAAGTGGACCTTCGCACTCGCCACACCGGGGAGGGCGCCAAGCGCCTTCTCGATCTTCGGTACACAACTCGGGCACGAGAGCTCACGGCTCCGAAGGAGCGTGGTCACCATCCGGTCCTCCCTGATCTGGTTCATCTCGATCTCTCCATTATCTCTAGAACTCAATGTTCTGGTTCAACTGATCATTCAACTGGACGCGCCACCATCCACAGTACTGGCAACTCCACCCTGTGCCTCGAGGGCATCGAGGAAGGGACAATCCCCAATCGGACCATGCGATTTACACGAGTCCGCCAACTCCCGGAGCGCGCCCCGGATCCGCCGCAGGTCTCTTAGCCTCTCCTCCACATCGGCGAGCTTCTCCTCGACTCGCTGGTGGACATCGGCAGAGGTCGTCCCTGGATCGACCCGCAGAGAGAGGAGGTCCCCGATCTCACTGAGGGTGAAGCCGAGACCCTGCGCTCGCCGGATGAACCCGAGCCTCGCCAGATCACTCTCCGGATACTCCCTGTAACCAGAGGGCAGTCGCGGAGGCTCCTCTAGGAGACCCCGCCTTTCGTAGTACCGGATCGTCTGCACATTCACACCAGCACGACGCGCCAACTCACCTATCCTCAATCCCTCCATCTCAATCCTCCCCTCGAAAAATGACCCCGATCCAACCCTGCACAGTGAAGATAAACCCTATACCATGGTATAGAGTCAAGGGGGATCTCTCAGAAAGATTGGAGGGGAGAAGTATGCACGCACGAGAGCAGAGATAGTCGACCAACTCGACCTCGAAACGATATACCTCAGCCACAAACACCCACAAAAAGGACCCCGACCTGAATAATGTGATCCCCATCACAGCACCCTACCCTCTGACCGACGAGATTGAGGTGTGTGTTGAGAACGAGTCTCAATGAGCGCCAGGGCTCATGCGAGATAGGAGCCGCGATCCGAGGTAGGGGATGATCAGCGCGGAGCGATATACGATAGGGAATGAGGTGATATCCCGATGAGGATGAGCACGACGACGCGGCGAGCTCCTATCCCGGGGCCAGGGGGGATCGTCGGGGCGAATGCGCCTCCCTTCATCCTCCCGGGCCAACACTTCGCCACTGCCCTCGGCTTCTTTCTCCTCGGCACCCTCGGGCTGGTCTGGGTCGCACCCGACCTCGCTCAGGGACTCTTCCCTCTCCCAAGGGTTGCAGGGGTCACTCACCTCTTCACCCTTGGGTGGTTGACTACCTCGATCCTCGGGGCGCTCTACCAGTTCCTCCCCGTCGCACTCGGCGTACCGATCAGTTCAGAGAGGTGGGCTCATATCTCCTTCTGGCTCTATGCGCCTGGACTCGTCCTCTTCATCTCCGGTCTGGTCTGGCACTACCCGCAGGTGATGCTGGGTGGGGGATTCCTCTTCGGTATAGGGCTCCTGGTCTTCGTCCTCAACCTTGGGGTCACCCTGGTCCTCGCCCGCGATCGTGGTCTGACCTGGTGGGCACTCGCTGGTGCGACACTCGCTCTCTTCGCGACGATCGGGATGGGGATCACCCTAGCGGTCAACCTAGATTGGGATTTCCTCGGATCGGGCCGCTTCCTCGTCGTCGGGATACATCTTCACCTCGCCCTTGCTGGCTGGGTCTTCCTCGTCGTGATCGGGGTCGCGCACCGGCTACTACCGATGTTCCTCCTCAGCCATGGGGCGCCGGAGTGGCCCGGACGGGTCGCAGCTCTCTTCACGGGGGTCGGGTCCCTCGGGCTCGTCTTCCTCTACCATGGGATCCCGATGAGCTGGGCCTGGATACTCGCCCTCCTGATCGGGGTGGGAGGGGTAGCCTTCATCTACCAGGCCTATCTCTACTTCAGATATCGGGTGAAGAAGGCTCTCGATCCGGGGCTGACTCTCGCCGGGCGAGCGGTCGTCTTTCTCGCCTTGGGCACCGGACTCGCCCCGATAGCACTCGGGCTCGGACTGACTGCGCCGAGGATCGTGGTCGGATATCTGACGACCCTGATCATCGGTGGGTTTTCTCTCTTCGTAGTCGCGCATTACTACAAGATCGTGCCCTTCCTCGTCTGGTACCACCACTTCGGTCACCTCGCGGGGAGGCGGCCTGTCCCGATGGTGGCTGAGTTGTACGACGCTGGGCTGGCACGAACCGCGGTCGGGTTCCTCTCCCTCGGCGCACTCGGGCTGAGCACGGGAATCCTCGCGGGTAGCCCTCCCCTGACCCGTGCCGCTGCTGTGCTCCTCAGCGCTGGTGCGGGACTCGTCGTCTATCAGCTCTTCCTTGTCTCGAAGAGGAGGCCAGAATGAAGCCTACACCTACCTCTAACCCTGTTTCGACCGATACCGGGATCGACCTCCAACTCGTCTGGGATGCACTGAGTACGGTGATCGACCCTGAGATAGGACTCGATATCGTGACCCTGGGGATGGTCTACGATCTCAGGGCCGCTGGGGGGATCCTACATGTGACCTATACCCTGACTACACCGGGGTGCCCGATGGAGGAACATATCACGAATGGGATCGTCTACGCAGTGAGTGCGGTCCCTGGGGTCTCTACGGTAGAACCGGAACTAGTCTGGGATCCGCCCTGGCACCCGGGAATGATCGCACAGGGGGCATGGTGATCAGAGCGACTGACCGGGTTTCTGAGGTCCTCGCCCGAGATGAGGGGCTGATCGAGGTATTCACCTCGGTCTCACCCGCATTCGAGAGGCTCCGGAGACCCGCGATGCGAAGGGTGATGTCCCGGCTCGTGACTGTCGAACAGGCAGCACGGGTCGCGGGTGTCGACCCCGACGATCTGCTGGCTCGCCTCAACTCTGTACTCGGCGTGAAATCTACCGGGACGCGAGCTGCTGAAGAGGATAGAGACCTAGCGCCGAGGCCTGGACCGGAGATTAGAGAGGAGATGGAGATGAGTGATCTGATGCCAGAGACCCTAGCCTCGATACCGGAGGATCTGATCGTCGATCTCGATGTCAGACCCGACCTGCGGAGGGGGGAGGAGCCCTTCAGTAAGATCATGGCGGCGAAGAGGAGGGTCCCACCAGGTGGGGTCCTGCGCCTCCGGGCGACCTTCGAGCCGGTCCCACTATATAGGGTCCTCGCCAAGCAGGGGATGACTAACTGGACAGAGAGGTTCGCAGACGACGATTGGCGTGTCTGGTTCTATCCCGACCCAGAGACCGGTGGGGCGACCGCTGAGGAGCGAGGTGAGGAGCGCCCCGATGCGGTGCCGAGGGAGGAGGTAGAAGAAGACGTCGTCATCCTCGATCTCCGAGGGCTCGAGCCACCAGAGCCGATGGTCCGCACCCTCGCTGCACTCGAGGAGCTACCGGTCGGGAAGACACTCGTACAGATCAATGTACGGGTCCCGCAATTCCTCCTCCCACGACTAGAGGAGCGAGGATTTACCTACGAGATCCGTGAACAGTCGAAGGATCTCGTCAGGATTTTCATCCGCCATGGGGCGGCTACTACCAATACTCAGAGTTGAGGAGGAGTCAGATGTCAGAGACGACGAACCAGCCCGCAGAGCTCGATGTCAGGGTCATCCCACCCCGGGAGAAGCACCCGACGATCTTCCAGACCTTCTTGGCCCTCAGACCGGGTGAGGCTTTCATCCTGGTCAACGACCATGATCCAATGCCACTCCGCTACCAGTTCGAGTTCCAGTACCCCGACCAGTTCGGGTGGGAGTACCTCGAGCGTGGTCCGGTAGTCTGGCGAGTCCAGATCTCGAGGCGGTGATCAGGTGAGACTTGCACTGAGTAGCGCCGCGGCCCGCGATCTCTCCCTCGTCGAACTCCTCGACGCCTCTGAGAGGCGCGGCCTCGCGGGGATCGAGCTGGTCGAGGGTGATAGTCATAGTGTGGGGCCGGAGTGTGTCCACGAGAGAGTCCTAGAGGTCGGCGCAGAGGCTCGCAAACGGGGTGTCGAGATCGCCGCCTTCAGAACCCAGAGACTCGAGAGAGCCGCTGAGCCGGCGATGGTTAGACTCGCCTTTGGACTCGACGCGCCGATAGTCGTGCCCTTCGATCCGATCACCGGCGACCGAGCACTCCTGGAGGAGGCGGGAGAGAGGTACGACGCCATTGGGGCACGGCTACTCCTCGAACACCACCTCGGTGGGGATGCGCTCCCAGAACTCCTCGCATTGATCGAACGAATACCGGGGGAGGGGGTCGGAATAGCCTGGGATGCCGATCCGAATGTGGGCCACCTCGGTGCGGCCGCTGCGCAGATCCTCGCCGAGGCTGGACCACACCTCCGGCATATCCGACTCCGGGGGGGTGGGCCCGAGACGGCACAGACCGAGGGGCAGGGTATCGGCTCCCTGATCGGACGACTCACACTCGCCCACTACCACCACTACCTGGCGGTCAGGCCTAGTACGCTCCGCTTCCACTACGCCTGGAAGGCATGGCTCGGGAGGGCGCGGGGTGGGTGGGGGTGCGGGAGTAAGAGTGCGGATGAATCACTGGTGAACCTCGCTTGATAGAGAGGAGTAGGAGATGACCGAGAGATCGACTGTGGAGGAGAGTAGGGGGAGAGATCGATCGATATATACCCGGCTCGATGTGCGCGGCGTCGAGCCGAAGGACCGGTTCAACCTCATCATCGGGACCTATGAGTCACTCCCCGAGGGGACCGCGATGGAGTTGATCGTGGACCATGACCCCGAGTGCATGTACTTTACCCTAAAGGCTACGCGCGGCGATGAGGCCTTCTCCTTCGAATACCTCGAGGATGGACCGATCGATTGGCGCGTGAGGGTAGAGAAACATTAGTGGCCACCAGGGCCGGCGGGGTATATGAGCGCGAGTGAGGGTAAAGGACGGGGGGCGCGACTATTTCGGATCGTCGACCGGGCCCGCTGGAGTGATGTCGATGCAGCGGGGATCGTCTGCTATGGCGCTTACCTCCGCTTCTTCGAGCTAGGCGAGACCGAGCTCTTCCGGACCGCTGGGTTGACCGTCGCATCGGTACAGGAGGAGTATGGGCTCTGGCTCGTACGGAGGAGGGTCGAGTGCGATTTCTACCACCCTATCCTCCTCGACGAGGAGGTAGAGATCTTCGCTCACCCCGCTGCGATAGGACGGAGTTCCCTCGAATTGGCCTTCATCATCCGTCGGCTCGGTGACCTGGCTATCGCGGTCGAGGCGCGATACGTCCTCGTCGCGGTAGACCATGAGGAGCGGCGACCAATCCCTATCCCGGGGGCACTCCGTAGTGCCCTCGAACCATGGATCATGAGTAGGACGACTGCGGCCGACTCGCTCCCGCGCCCCAGCGCTCCTTGACACCCCCACCAACTAGGGCGATGATTCGGCTCTGGTCTCCAATGAACCCATGAACCCTTCCTCTCGAGGAGCTCCCCATGAGCAGTTCTGTACGGCGCTCGGGCGTGACCCTACTCGCCCTGATCCTGACCTTGTCCTCGTCCCTCTGGGCACAGGAACAACCTGATCCGGTCACCCTCCTCCCTCAGGGAGTCCTCGACCGGATCGCCGATGAGGTCTCGGGCTCATTCGCGATGCGACATGTCTACGAGCTCGGTGCTTACGAGGGGAAACGAGATGTCGCGGAGTATCGGACGACCTACTTCGAGACCGAGTACGTCGTCGAGATGGCGCGGCAGTACGGACTGAGTGCAGTCGAGGTCGAGCGCTTCCCCGCGAACCCACAATGGCATGCCCACAAGGGTGAACTCTGGCTCGTCACCCCCGAAGAACGGCTCCTCATCTCACACCGGGATGTCCCCGCCTCTCTCGTGCCAGGCTCGGCCTCGACCGAGGTGACCGCAGAACTAGTCTATGTCGGACTCGGGACGAGTGCGGCCGACTATGAGGGCAAAGACCTGCGCGGGAAGATCGCACTCACCGTTGGACCGATAGGACCAGTCGTCGAAGAGGCCGTCACCAAGAGGGGGGCTGTCGGGATCGTGACCACACACAATGCACTCGGGAAACCGATCGATATCCCCGACCTCGTCTCCTGGACCGGACTCCGGCAGCCAGAGGATGGGCCCGAGATCTTCGCCTTCGCCCTCTCGCACCGGATCGGACAGGCACTCATCGATCAGGTCCTACGCGGTGAGGTCACTGTCCGCGCCGTCGTCGAGACCGAGGTCTTCCCCGATGTCGAACACGAGGTCACCGTCGCTACCATCCCAGGGGATGGATCGACCGCTGAGGAGGTCGTACTCGTCGCCCACCTCTTCGAGGGGATCACCAAACAGGGCGCCGGCGACAATATCGCTGGGAGTGCCACGATCCTCGAGGTCGCACGTGCCTATAGGAAGTTGATCGATGAAGGTCTGCTCCCGCGACCCCGCCGGACGATCAGGTTCATCTGGGCACCTGAGTTCGTTGGGACTATACCCTGGATGGAGAAGCACGCCGATCTAGTCCCGAAGATGCTCGCCGGCTTCAATATGGATATGGTCGGCGCCGCACTCGACTTCCATAAGGGAAATCTCAAACTCTATAGGACACCGGCATCGCTCCCAACCTTCATCAGCGATGTCGCACAGCAGTTCTTCGAGTACGTCGGCGAGACCAACCGCGAGAAGGTGCACAACCGGGGGATCGCCTACGCCTTCACCCGCCCGATCGTAGACCCGAGCGGGACTCAGGACCCCTTCTTCTACCATGTCGAGAAGTTCTACGGCTCGAGTGATCACCTCGTCTGGGGACAGGCAGGGGTGCCCTTCATCTTCTTCAACCACTGGCCCGACGCCGTCTACCACACGTCGAAGGATCGGCCCGAGGGGCTAGACCCAACCCAGCTGAAGAGGGCCGCCTTCCTCGGAGTCGCTATCACAGCAGTCCTCGGTAGCGCCGGACCCGATGAGGCCGCTCGACTCGCCGCGACTACCGCGGGATATGCGAGACGGAGGGTCGGAGAGGAACTACGGGACGCAACACTGAGTATCGCTGCAGCACCTAGAAATCAGATCGAGAGCGCATACCTAGAGGCACGCAACCTCATCGAGCAAGCATATATACGAGAGAGGGCTGCAATCGAATCAGTCGCCGAGGTCGCAAAAGGAGATCCAGCGGTCGCCGAACTCGCCAGAACGATCGCAGATGCTTTCGTTAGGACCAAGGACGAGGACCTCGCACTCATAGATCTCACATTCCAGAAGATCGGGGGAGTACCAGGACTCACCAAGGCAAAGGCGTTCAGGGACGAAGAGAAGGCAGCAACCACCTACCCTCTCCTGCAGTACCAAGGGGTGCTCAGACCAACACGTGCACCGAGTAGCTACCTCCGCGGATTCCACGCTCTGGAGGCACTCTGGTTCGCCGATGGGACCCGCTCAGTCCTCGAGATCAGAAACGCGATCTCGGCCGAACTCGGACCGGTGCCCCTCGAAGATGTCATCCAATTCTTCGATGAACTCGAAGAGAAGGGGATGGTAGTGCTCTCGAACCAGCCTCGAACGATGGCTGCGATGCAGAACTGACCATACCTATCCTGCCCCTCTCATCCCTGTGACCTACGTCACAGCCCGCACCCCCTCCCCGGCGATATGATTGAGAACGGTTCTCATCTGGTGCCCCGGGAGGGGGGCCAGAGAGCGGGATGGATCGGCTATCTATCAGAGAGGTTCATTAGGGGGAGGGGCCGTGTATACTCTCGTTCGACGTTATATCAAGACTGGTATAGGTTTCCTCTTCGCTGGTCTCATCGTAGGTGCCTTCGTCTTGGTCCGACGTGAACTCTTCGATACCTGGCCACATCCTCATCTCGTTTCTGCGCACACCCATGCGGTCATGGTTGGCTTCGTGATCTTCCTGATCCTAGGGGTCGCGCTCTGGCTCTTTCCGCGCGCCCAGAAGGGCGATACCCGCTACCGTCCCGAGCGAGTCGAGGCGGCGTATTGGATCCTCCTGGTCGGGACGGGCACCCGTTTCCTGGGTGAGATCCTTCGGGTCTGGTTGGTCTCCCGTTGGCTTTCTTGGGTGGTCGTCCTGAGTGGAGTCGCTCAGATAGTCGGCTTGTTCGTCTACTTCTGGGCTATGTGGACGCGGATCCGCCCTGTTGGTAGCCATCTTCGGGAGGCCGCGGGTGAGAGGTTCTGAGAGGTTCTATGTCGCTCTATCACCTGAGTGTGACTTTGCACCTGGTCGCCGCCCTCTTCTGGTTGGGTGGGATGTTCTTCCTCGGGCTCGTTGGTGCACCTGTCCTCCGGCAGGTCGAGCCCCCTGCGATGCGGGTCGCTCTCTTCCAGGATCTGGGGCTCCGGTTTCGTAACTCGGGCTGGGTCGCGATCGGGATCCTCCTCCTCACAGGGGTGGCAAATCTCGGCTTCCGTGGGGTATTGAGATGGGGTGTCTTGACCGCACCGCACTTCTGGACGACACCTTTCGGGAGGGCACTCGGCTGGAAGCTCATTGCGGTCCTAGCGATGATCTCGGCGAGTGCGATCCATGACTTCGTCCTGGGGCCCATGGCCTCCCGGCTCCGTCCTGGTTCTCCCGAGGCGGAGCGGGCTCGGCGGTGGGCGGCGCTACTCGCACGAGCGAATGCATTCATTGGGATCCTCGTCGTCCTCCTCGCTGTCAGGTTGGCGCGCGGAGGGTGAGGCCCTCGACCTCTGAGGTGCTCATGACCGAGATCAGTAGCACTCGTAGACGACAGATCGAGCGACTCCGTTCACTCCGCCTCTTCTCGACGCTGAGTGATGAGGCCCTCGCAGTTGCGGCGGAGCGGACCGCTGAGCGTTTCTATCCACGCGGCTCGATGGTCTTCCGCAAAGGTGAGATCTGTCATGGGCTCTACCTCGTCCTCGAGGGTCAGGTCAAGATCTACCGGGCGAGTCCTGATGGCCGGGAGCAGGTCCTCCATATCGAGGGGCCAGGTAGCCCACTCGCAGAGTTGCCACTCTTCGATGGTGGTCCCTATCCCGCCTCGGCGCGGACCCTCGAGGATAGTAGGCTCCTCTTCCTCCCCCTCGACGCCTTCCAGGCCCTATACCGGGAGAACCCCGAGGTAGCCGACGCGATCATCCACGACCTCGGACGCCGCCTCCGCAGGATGGTCGCTCTCGTCGACAAGGTCTCACTCAAGGATGTCGGCTCTCGGGTCGCGACCGCACTGATCGATTACGCTGAGGCTGCGGCCGCCTTCCGTCAGAACGCGGTCTTCCTCCTCCCGCGTACCCAGGAGGAACTCGCCTCCGAGTTGGCGACCACACGTGAGAGTGTCGCGCGCGCCCTCGCCCGGCTCCGCCGTGCAGGGATCATCGTCCAGGATGGACCGCATATCCGTATCCTCGACACCGATCGCCTTGCTGGAGCCGCTCGGGGTGAGATCGTCGCTGAGAGGGACCATACGAGAGAGGGGGTTGGCTGATCATGGATCCATTCGTGCGGAGGTTCATAAGGGCGAGTGTGCTCTGGCTAGGTGTAGGGGTCATCATCGGGCTGGCGATGATCTTCTGGCCGATGCAAGGGCTGAGTTACCGGCCCGCACATGTGCACGCGAACCTCCTCGGTTTCGTCAGTATGATGATCTTCGGGGTCGCCTACCATGTGGTCCCCCGTTTCAGTGGTGCGCCCCTCCAGTACCCACGTCTCGCAGGGGTACACCTCTGGATCGCGAACCTCGGCCTCATCCTGATGGTCAGTGGATGGATCGGTCGGGTCTGGTGGCGTACCCCCGGCGAGCTCGTCCTCAGGATCGGCGCGAGTGTGAGCGCGGTTGGTGCGCTCCTCTTCATCTTCAATATCTGGCGTACACTAGACGCGGCCGCTGAGCCGCATCCCCTCGCAAGGAGAGTAGTCTCGAGATGAGTATGATGAATGAGACCGGGGCGATCCCTCTATCACTCCCGGTAAATGATGCGATCAGGCTCTACCCTGAGACGATCGCAATCTTCAATGAGTTCGGTATCGATACCTGCTGTGGTGGTGCCGACCCGATCGTCGAGGCCGCTCGGCGTGATGGTGCCGATCTCGACGAGTTGATGGCCGCTCTAGCTGGGGTCATAGAGGCACGGCCATGAAGGTACTCGAAGCTGGACCCGAGCCGCGCGCAGAGAGGCCGGCAACGATGCTACTCCACGATGAGCCCAATCTGCGCATCGTCGCCTTCACCCTCGAGCCCGGCCAAGAGGTACCGCCGCATAAGAGTACCTCATCTGTCCTCGTCCAGGTGACCGAGGGTCTCGGCACCTTCATCGGTGAAGATGGCGAGGCGACCCTGAGCCAGGGAGAGGGCGCGGTCTATGCACCGAACGAGGTCCATGCGATCAGGGCTAATGAGGTGCCACTCCGCTTCGTTGCGGTAATAGCACCTAGACCCTAGACGCTGAGATCGGCAGAGGGGTCGACCGGAGGGGGACCGGGGCAACTAGCGTCACCAGTGAGGCGATAGATCTCCAACTGGAGAGCGCCTAGGGGATCGACCGCGATCCCGTAGATCAGACCGCCTACCCCCCCGACGAATGCCAATGAATCGGGGAGGGTGAAGGAGTCGAGGAACTCACCCCGTTCCGACCACCGGTCCCACCTCACTGAACCCCGATATGACCATGAGGTCTGGACGAGGAGGTGCCCATCAGCGGTAGCGGCGAGCCCACGGATCGGTGGGTGGCTCGCTGGAAGATCGACCTGATCGATCAGGAGCGTGTCAGGCAAGAGGCGCCCGAAGGCCAACCGGTCCTCCGTTCTGACCGCTGGCGCTGCACTCGAGCCGACGATCTCGCCGAGCCAGCCGCTAACCCGGTTGAAGAGTCCGATCCGGTACTCATCCCCCAACGTGACGCCAAGCGAGCCACCAGGGAGTACGGTGACCGACGGCTGCGGCTGATATGGTGAGAGGATGGGGAGTGGGTGCCCATACAGATCCAGTACCTGGAGTCGGGGTGGTGGCAGGAAGGTGAGGGTATCGAGTGGCGCACCGACCCCGCCGACCAGGAGTAGACCCCCCTCAGTATCTTCTATCTCTGATCCATAGGAGTGGCTGGGAACCACCGCGGCGACCCCACTATCACCTAGACTCCCGATCCAGCTAGGAAGCTCGAGGAGACCGAGATCGGTGAACGTCTCCTCCCCAGCCAACTCACCGAACTCTGTCCAGTATTGAAGGCGATCACGGCCGAGATCGTAGACGACGAGGTGTTCGCCATCCCAATGCAGACCCACTATCTCGACTGGACCATCAGACACCATCCCACTAACCCTCCAGAGCTCGTCACCCTCGGGCGAGAAGGCGATCAGACTGCCCTCACCACCATCGAGGACGAAGGCAGTACCATCGGGCCCGACCGTCATCCCATCGATCGCGATGAACCCATCCCCCTGGGCCCCTGCGAGGACTACCGCCTCTAGCTCCGCCTCCCGACAGAGACTCATCGGGATCGGGCCCGCCCCGGCACAGGCGCCCACCCCGAGGAGAGCTGCGAGGAGGAGAGTCACACGTCCTAGGAGTATCCTCACCACAACCATTGATCCAACCGGCTAGAGTTCAGCATGACTGCACCACTCCTCCTACCTAGATCTGAGATCGGAGGGCCCCACGGCCCAGCGATGATGGCTCACCCATTGCATCGGGCACGAGGCGACTCGGGCTGAGCTGGGTGTCGGGAAAACCCCTACAGAGATGACAGGGGTTAGACTATAGCACGCCGCGCCTAGCTGGCCTACCTTTACACCTTAGAGTAGATCTCATGGACCTGTGGCGGAGATGATCGTAAGGAACACCTTCCGAGTCCTGGGAACCCTGGTCGCGGTACTCTTCCTCATCACGACGACCAGGGATGCACTCGGACTCGGGTGCCCACACCACGATCTCATGACGACGGTCGATCAGGAGCACCACTGTACCTGCATCGGCAGTTGTAATGGTACGCCTACCACACCCCCGCCGAGTGGGCCGCTCACAGTGGTCGCCAATATAGAGGGGGTGATAGGTGAGCCAGACCTCGAACCAGAGTGCTACCTGCAGGCGCCTATACCCTTCCTCCTCCACCGTGCCAACGCTCCGCCGATCTCCCTCTGAGACCGGCAGATAGGCCGGACTATCGAGTCTAACTACGAAATCGAAAAAACCAGACTTCGACTAATAGAGAGGGAGATGGCTAGGTTCACCATGTCCATATACCGGAGCATATTAGTACTCCTCGTCCTCGGTGTCACTACGGATGCCTGGGCACAGGAGGGGGCGGTCCTCACAGGGAAGGTCACCTCGGCTACGACCGGGGCGCCACTACAGGGTGTGAATGTCATTGCCGAGGGGCAGGGAAAGATCGCCCTGACAGACCACCTGGGAGTATATCGACTCACCGGACTGTCGACCGGGAGTCTCACTATCCGTACCGAGAGGATAGGGCTCGAAACCCGAGAGTGGGAGGTCACCCTACGCCCCGGTACGACCCAGCTCGACCTCGAACTGACCGAGGTCGCACTCGGCCTAGATGATATCGTCGTCAGTGTCGACCGCGAGGCTCGGCGGCGGACCGAGACCCCGGCGACTATCAATGTATTAGCGGGTGAGGCGATCCGCTCCTCGCATGCCTCTCACCCATCTGAGGTGATGGCCCAGATCCCTGGTGCCTGGGTGAATGTCACCGGGGGCGAGGGGCATATGACCGCGATCAGACACCCTCAGACCACGGCGCCGGTATATCTATACCTCGAGGATGGCGTACCGACTCGTTCGACTGGCTTCTTCAATCACAATGCCCTCTACGAGATCAATCTGCCTCAGTCTGATCGGATCGAGGTCGTCAAGGGCCCAGCGACAGCTCTCTACGGGAGTGATGCGATCGGGGCGACGATCAATGTCGGGACGAGTGCGCCCACTGCAGAGCCGTCCCTCGACCTCTCCATCGAGAGTGGGGCCTACGGCTGGGCGCGCGCGCTCTTCACAGCGAGTGGGACCACTGGCCAGAATGGACTCCGTGCTGATCTCAACTATACGAGGACCGATGGCTGGAGAGAGGGGACCGCATACGACCGCCTCTCCGGAACCCTCCGCTGGGACCGGAGCCTCGGCACTGCGACGAGCCTCAAGACCGTCGCGACAGCATCACTGATCGATCAGGCGACCGCCGGGAGCTCGGCCCTCTCTCGAGAGGACTACCACGACCAGCCAAAGCTCAATTATACCCCGATCTCGTACCGCGAGGTGCGAGCTATCAGGCTCTCGACCGAGTTCAACCATCTCCGACCAAACTCCCTCATCACCCTGACCGCCTTCATCCGTGACAACGAGATGGAGATGATCCCGAACTGGTCACTGACCTACGATCCTACGAGGTACACCAATGGCCATAGCTCCCTTGGAGTGATGGCCAAGTACCGTCGTGACCTCGATCTCCTGCGGACACGGGTCATTACGGGGATCGATATCGACCGCTCACCTGGCCAGCATTATGAGGAGAAGATCCTCCCTACCAGGATCGGCAGGGTCTTCACCGACTTCGAACTCGGGGAGACGATCTATGACTACGACGTCACCTTCTTCGGCCTCTCTCCCTATCTCCAGCTCGAGGCAGAGCCACTCGAGGGTCTCCACCTCACCGCCGGCCTCCGGTACGACCATCTCGCTTATGACTACGAGACCCTACTCGCGCCTGTCGACTCAGGGACACACCGGAGACCCCCGACCTCGAAGGTCGATTATAGTCATCTCAGCCCGAAGTTTGGACTCGCCTATGAGCTCCGCACAGAGCTCAACCTCTTCCTCTCCTACGGCCATGGCTTCCGTGCGCCCTCCGAGGGACAACTCTTCCGGCAGGGTAGGGCGGTCAATACCCTGGGGCTGAGTCCCGTTCGGGTCGATAGCTACGAGGGTGGGATCCGAGGTCGACTCGGCGATCGGCTCCGCTACGAACTCTCGGTCTACGAGATGTCGAAGCACGATGATATCCTCTCCTACACCCATCCCGATGGTTCACAGGAGACCGTCAACGCCGGTCGTACCCTCCACCGGGGGGTCGAGCTAGGCGCTGGGATCGCACTTCCGAGCGCACTCCACCTCGATCTGGCCTATGCCCACTCTAGACACTCGTACGAGAGCTGGAGACCACGCGATGGGGTCGAGTTCGATGGCCATGAGATCGAGCAGGCACCACGGAATGTCGGGAGTGTAGTACTTTCCTTCCAGCCGACCAGTCCCAATATGTTCAGGGGCGCACTCGAGCTCCGCAGGGTCGGGAGCTACTGGATGGACCCCGAGAATACCACCCGCTATGAGGGCCATACCCTTGCGACCCTTCGCGCTGAACTCCCACTCTACCAGGGGGTCAGTCTCTTCGGGCGCCTCACTAATATCACGAACACTCGCTACGCCGAACTGGCGAGCTATACGATCGCACGTGGAGCCGAGTTCGCGCCTGGGATGCCGAGATCACTCTATATTGGTCTCGGTTACGAGATGGGAGGGGGCCAGTGATGACCAGGGCCAAGACGACGGGGGGCGCACGCCAGGCCCTAACGACTCTGATGGTACTCGCGCTTACGGGCTGTATCGGTGCGGAGATCGAACATAGCACCATATGGCTCGAGGAGTTCACCCTCACCGAGACCGGGGGTACGAGACCGACCCTCGCGGTCGACCAACGGGATGGTACGGTATACGTCGTCTGGATCGGAACCGACGATGGTACCTCGAATCTCTACCTCTCACGCCTCGACCCGGGGAGTGAGCGACCGGTAGGACCCTTCCGCGTCAACGATATCCCCGGTGACGCCGCACCACATGATCAGGCGCCACCCAAGGTTGCCATCGCGCCCGATGATGGAAGGGTATACGTCGTCTGGCAGAACAATACACCGATCCCCGGGAGGCGCTTCCCCGCCAGTAATCTCCGCTTTGCCTCCTCGACCGATCGGGGAGAGACCTTCAGCTCTGCTATCAATGTCAACGTCGAGGCCGGTGGGAGCCCCGCATCCCATACCTTCCACGATCTAGTCGTCGCCCCCGCTGGCCACCTAGCCGTCTCCTGGATAGAGTCGAGGGATGAGGACGACGAGGGGCCTGAGATCCGACTCGCCATCTCAGAGGACCGCGGGCTGACCTTCCAACCCGCTATCCTCATCGATTCCGATGCCTGCCCCTGCTGTAAGACCGCGCTAACCACCAGTACAGCTGGGACCCCGGTCATCGCCTGGCGAAAGATATACGAAGGCGGGGTCAGGGATATCGCCCTCGCAATGCCGGCGAGTCGACCAGTGCGGCCATACGTCGACCACTGGCAGATCGAGGCCTGTCCACACGCCGGGCCAGCTCTGACCGCTACACCTGATGGTACCATACACCTCGCATGGTATACAGGAGCAGCCGAGAGAGCAGGGGTATATTACTCTGCAACTCACGAAGACCTCCTGGACTTCTCCGAACCGATCCCAATACTGAGGGATCTCTTCCTGCCACCCTCCCAGGTCGATCTCGCACATTCCGATGACGGGACCATCTGGGTCGCCTGGGAGGACCGCACCGGAGCAGAGCAGGAGATCGCGGTAGGAGTACTCGAGAGGAAGGGTGGGGGGAGGATCAGGACTAGGGGGAAGGCACTGCCCGGGACTAGCCCGAGTATCGGAGTAGGCAGAACCATCAGGGCGCTCGCATGGCTCGATAACGAGAGTGTCAGACTGGCTACGACCCGGTAGGGTTGCCATATGAGGGGACCTAGGGGGCACTATGCCCCCACAACCCCGCTGGCCATCCACTTCCCATCTGGCTATTGCTACCTCCCCCCCCCATACTATATTATCCCACCTAGTGGCGATACCATGTCTCACCGCCATATGTCAGCTCCCGCTTAGGATCCTCTCTCGGAAGGTTGGGGAAGATGGCTCTAGCCCGTCGTAGGATCATTCTCCTCATAGTGATCGTAGTCGTCTCCTCACTAGGCGCAGGGGCCTATCTGACCCTCAGTCGGGGTGACTCCAGCTCAGCCGATGATCCTGAGACCGAGGTGGTGATGGGACTCGCGACCTCTGCTAGTGAGAGTTTCGCTACCGATCTCGCGATACCCGTCGAGGTCGCCGAGGTCGTACGGGATACATTGGTCATCTCCGTCTCTGCCTCTGGTCAGGCAGCGGCTCTACGACAGACGACGATCGTGGCTCAGGTCAGTGGACGCGTAGAGGGCCTCTACGTCAAGGAGAACGATCTGGTCGATCCAAGGGTCCTCCTCATCGAGGTCGACTCTACTGAGTACGCCCTCGAGGTAGCACGGGCCATCGCAGGTAAGAGGTCGGCAGAGGCGACCTATAGGGAGACGACCCTCTTCGATGACCGGGTCGAAGACCAACGGGTACGAGAGGAGCGGGATATAGTAGCGCGCGCCAAGAGTGGTCTCGATGCCGCCGAAGTCGCCTTGCGCAAGGCTGAGCTAGACCTTAGCCGGACCCGGATCTACCCTCCCTTCTCAGGGCATGTCGCCTCGATAGAGGTCGTACCCGGACAGTGGGTGAGCGCTGGCGACGAATTGATGACTATCATCGAACTCGACCAGATCAAGGTCGAGGTCCAGGTCCTCGAAGGGGAGGTCGGCTTCCTCAATAGGGGTCGGAAGGCGCGCGTCGAGTTCGCGGCTCTACCAGGTGAGTTCTTCACCGGTCGAGTCGAGACGGTCAATCCGATCATCGATGATGAGACGAGGACGGCAAAGGTCACCGTCCTCCTCGACAACCCTGGTGGCAGGATCCTCCCAGGTATGTATGCCCGTGTCTCACTCGAGGCCCGGCACTTCCCCGATCGGATCCTCGTGCCGAGGAGTGCGATCCTAGAGAGGGATAGACGGACGATGCTCTTCGTCGATGAGGGGGGCCTCGCGAAGTGGCGGTACGTCACTACCGGGCTCGAAAATGAAGAACTAGTCGAGGTCGTGCCCCACCCCGAGACCTCAATGGTCGAGCCAGGAGAGTTCGTACTCGTCAGGGGACATTATAGCCTGACTCACGATGCTGCGATCGCACCCGTCGAGAGCGTACGGGAGGCAGGTGGCCGTCGGCCCGATTGATGACCACCCCTGAGCTGGTCGATCCTCGTATTCTCCTCTAGCGATCCTGAGATCCTGATCATGAGACCTCTACTCCTCATAGGGTTCATCGCCCTCTACATACCTGTATCACTCCCTGCACAGGAGGTCCCGGCCCGGCTCTCCCTAGAGGAGGCACTCCGCCTGGCTCAGCGTTTCAACCCCCAACACCGGCAGGTCACCGCCGAACGAGACCTCGCCGCCGCCCAACGCCGACAGGGGATCGGAGGATTGCTACCCTCACTCAGTGCGAGCTTCGGGACCGGGGGGAGCGACTCGAGGACGAGGAGTGCCGAAGACCACTTTGGGGAGATTCAGGAGCGAGAAGAGTACCTCCGGTCGAGGGGTAGCTCGACTAGCCAGGGACTGAGTGCCTCACTCACCCTCTTCGATGGGGGCGCGAACCTCAACCGGATCCGGGAGAGCACTCTCAATGCCGAGGCAGTCGAGGCTCGCATCACTGCGCACTATATGCAGCTCCGTGCCGATGTCGCGACACGTTTCTTCGTGGCGCTCCAGGCAGAGCAGGCCGTTGCAGTCGAGGAGCAGCTCCTCGCTTCGGCACGCGAGCAGTTCGAGATGACCGAGAGACGTTTCGAGATCGGATCCGCACGCCGGGAGGACCTCCTCGGGGCCGAGGCCCAGGTGGTCAACCAGGAACAACAGCTCGAGCAGGCTCGAAACAATGCCGAAAAGATGCGTCTACAACTCCTACGAGAACTCGGGGTCGACCAGGAGATCGGTGACTTCGAATTGGTCGACGAGAGGATCGAGATCTTCGACCCCTCCAGTCTCGATGAGGAGGAGCTGATCGCCGAGGCCCTGAGGGTGAGCCCACGGATCCTCGAGCGTGAGGCTGCCCTCAGGTCGAGGAAGCATGGGGTCAGTACTGCGCGCGGTGCTCGGCTCCCGAGGATCACAGTCAGTGGGGGAATGAGCCGGTCGACGACAGGCCGAGAGTTCGATGCCCTCTTCGACCTCAGTCCGATCAACCGCTCCTTCAACTTCAATATCTCGGCCTCCTTACCTCTCTTCACCGGCTTTCAGAATGCATATAACATCGCGAGTGCCGAGGTACAACTGACGAATGCGACTGAGCAACTACGGGCTGAGAGGATCGCCCTGGAAACCGAGATCAAGACTGCACTGGTAGATCTCAGAAATGCCTACCACTCACATCAGCGAGCCGAGCGCTCCCTCCGACTCAGCCAGGAGAGGCTCGAGTTGACCGAGGAGCGTTACCGTCTGGGGGGGACGGTCTCCTTCCTCGACCTACAGAATGCGATCGATGGCGCCGCGCGAGCTGAGCGCCAGGCGATCGATGCTCGCTTCGCCTTCGTCAACGCACTCGTAACCCTCGAGGCGAAGGTCGGGAGGGAGGTAAGGCCCTGAGATGTCGATGCTATCCCGTCTGATCGGCCGCCCAGTCGCGGTGGCGATGTTCTTCCTCGCCGTCGTCTTCCTCGGCGCGATCTCTTTCCAAAGGCTCCCGATCGATCTCCTCCCCGATATCGCCTACCCGAACCTCGTCATCTATACGAGCTACCCTAATGTCGCCCCAGAGGATGTCGAACGGCTCGTGACAGAGCGGGTCGAACAGTATGTCGCAGCCGTACCAGGTATAGAACAGATCGAGAGCGTCTCCCGAGAGGGCGCCTCACTCGTCACCCTGCGCTTCGCGTGGGGGACAGATATGGATTTCGCCGCACTCAATGTCAGGGAGAAACTCGATAATGTGACGGGCCTACTACCCGAGCAGACCTCTAGACCGGTCGTCCTGAGGACAGACCCGACCGCCGAGCCGATCATGGGGCTCAGTATCGCAGGTGGAGACCTCTGGAACCTTAAGGACCTCGCCGAGTCGGTCTTCAAGAGGCGTTTCGAGCAGGTCGATGGTGTAGCGCAGGCGGCAGTCACTGGAGGACTCGAGAGGGAGATCCAGGTCGAGATCGATCCTAGACGCCTCGAGAGCTACGGGATCACGATCGAGAGGGTCGAGGAGGTATTGCGGACCGCAAATGCAACTGCACCGGGGGGAACGGTCCTCCGAGGACGATACCGCTACTCACTCCGAACGATAGGTGAACTCCGCACGGTCGACGAGATAAAGGAGATCATCGTCGAGAGGAGGAGCCTCGTACGGCTCGAAGATATCGCCGAGATCAGGGATGGATACCGCGAACGGGAGTCGATCACACGCTTCAATGGGCAGGACGCCGTCGGGATACTCATCTTCAAGGAGGCGGGGACGAACTCGGTCCGGGTAGCCGAGAGGGTCGAAGAGGTGATCGAGGAACTCAGGGTGGAGTATCCCGAGGTCGGACTCGAGATCGCGATGAACCAGGCCGATTTCGTCGGTGAGGCGATCAGCAATGTCGTCGATGCACTCATACAGGGAGGTCTATTGGCTTTCCTCGTCCTCTTCCTCTTCCTCAGGGATGCACGCTACCCACTCACGATCGCCCTCTCGATCCCGATCTCGGTCATCGCGACCTTCGCACTCCTCGACCTCGCTGGAGTCTCACTCAATATCATGAGCCTCGGTGGCCTCGCACTCGGGGTCGGGATGTTGGTCGATAGCTCTATAGTAGTACTGGAGAATATCTTTCGGCACCGAGAGAAGGGGCTCTATGGACCCTCGGCCGCTGCGGCCGGGACCGAGGAGGTCATCGGCGCGATCACCGGGTCGACCCTTACCACGATCGCTGTCTTCGGGCCGATCATCTATGTCGAAGGGGTGGCTGGCCAACTCTTCGGCGCTGTCTCCTTTGCCGTCTCCTTCTCCCTACTGGCAAGCCTGATCGTCGCGATCTCACTAGTCCCAACGATCGCAGCCCGTTGGAAGGGTGACTCGGAGGACGAGGCTGGGCCCCGGCCCCTGCGGCGGTTCCTCTCGATCCTGGGCCGACCCTTCCGACTCTTACTCAGGCGGCCCCTCGATGCCTTCGACAAAGGGTTCGCGAGGTTCGCTGAGGGCTATGCCCGGGTCCTAGAGAGTGCACTAGCACACCGGGGCCGGGTCGTCTTCACCGCTCTGGTCCTCCTCGGTGGGACTATCTTCATCGCCACAGGCCTCGACCGGAGTGTCCTCCCGGCAGTCGAGCAGGGCAGCTTCCAGGTCCGGATCGAACTCGCACGGGGAACGCCGATCGAAGAGACCGCCCTGGTCGCCGCTCGATTGGAAGAGGTCCTCTATGCAGATGAAGATGTAGAGGCTGTCTTCACCCGGATCGGACGACAGGATGCGATCGCGGGGATCGAGGTCGAGGAGAGTGGGCTCAATACCGCCCTCGTCGAGGTACGTCTCCACCCAGGAGGGAGGGCTAGTGCGGTGATCGACCGAAACCGGAGACGACTCGCTGCCTTCCCCACCGGTGCTATCTCGATCGAGACAGGACAGGCGACTGCGCTCGGCAAACTCCTCGGTGGAGGCGAGTCCGAGCTCGCCATCAGGGTCCGCGGTGATGACCTGGAGCGTGCGCTCGTCTACGCACGGGAACTGACCGACCAACTCGCACGTAGCCCTGAACTCACCAATGTCCGACTCGGGACCGAGTTGGGTCAGCCAGAGATCCATGTCGAGATCGATCGAGAGCGCGCAGCTGCCTTTGGGATCGAGCCACTCCAGGTCGCTGAGACGATCGAGAAGTATATGCTCGGGGCGCAGGCGACAGAGCTCGTCGACTTCGACCGCAAGATCCCTGTGATCGTGCGCCTGCCCGATGAGATGCGGCGGCAGGTCGAGACACTAGATATACTGCGCATCGATGGGATACCACTCCGAGAAGTGATAAGGACCAATGAGGCGGTCGGCCCGACAGAGGTGAGGAGGGTCAACCAGGCACGGCTGATCCCGATCTACGCTGATGGGACCGCACGGGACCTGACGAGGGCGCTGACCGCAGTCGGTGAGATCGTCATGGAGAACCCGGCGCCAGCGGGGATCAGGGTCGAGATCGGCGGGGAGGGCGAGGAGATGGCGCGTAGCTTCCGCGACCTCGCATTCGCCTTCATCCTCGCGCTACTCCTCGTCTATATGATCCTCGCCGCAGAGTTCGAATCATTCGTGCACCCCTTCACAGTACTCCTCAGTATCCCACTAGCCGTCGTCGGTGCGATCTTGGCACTACACCTGACCGGTGCAGGTCTCAACTCGATGAGCCTGATAGGGATGGTCATACTCGTCGGGATAGCAGTCAACAATGCGATCGTCATGGTCGACTTCATCAACCAGATGCGAAAAGGGGGGACACCACTCCAGGAGGCGATCCGCGAGTCGGCTCGCGCACGGCTGAGGCCGATCATCATGACGACAGTGACGACCCTACTGGGTATCCTCCCGATGGCTCTCGGGATCGGGCGGGGCGCCGATCTACGCGCTCCACTCGCGGTCGCGATCTTCGGTGGTCTCTTCACCTCGACTGCACTCACCCTACTCGTCATACCGGTCGCCTATGACCTCGTCGAGGGGATGGGCCGGTGGTTCAGGGGTGCCACCATTGGCGAGCCTCTCGTCCCCAAGAGTGAGGGGGTCGAGGAGCCGAGCAGGGTACCGGCAGGTGATTGAGGAGGAGGACGATGGTACGTATCTCGATCCGCCGACCTGTCGCTATCTCGATGGCATATCTGACCGTCGCACTCCTCGGTATCGCGGCCTGGCGTAATATCCCGATCGAGCTCCTACCCGATACTACGCTCCCGCGCCTGACAGTCGCGTCATCGTGGGCTGGCGCCTCCCCCGAGACGACCGAGGCGCTCCTGACATCACCCCTCGAGGCCGCGATCCAACAGGTGCGCGGTGTCTCCAAGATCACCTCGCAATCCTTCGAAGAGAATGGAAGGGGCCAGGCCCAGATCACCATCGAGTTCGCGCGCGGAACCGATATGGACTTCGCCCGACTCGAACTCTCCGAGCGACTCGCTGCGCTCGACGATCACCTCCCACCAGCCGCAGCTAGACCTCAGGTCAGTGGGTATGTGCCACGGGAGTTCCAAGACCAGACCCGACCCTTCCTCGAGTACACCGTCACCGGGCCCTATACCCTCGAGGCACTCAGAGCACATATCGAGGAGGAGGTCATCCCCGAACTGAATCAGCTAGATGGAGTCGCCAACATCATAGCCTCGGGTGGGAGAGCCCGAGTCCTCGAGGTCGAACTCGATGAACAAAAGATCAGGGCTCTGCAGCTAACACTCCAGGGGGTCGAACGACGCCTGCATCAACTCGAATATGTCAGACAGGCGGGGGTCGTCGAAGGACAGGGGCACCTCCATACGATCGCGATCCGTCAACGTGCCAACTCGATCGAAGAGGTAGGCGCATTGCCCCTCCTCACCGACAAGGGAAGGATCGTCAGGGTCAGAGATGTCGCACGGATATACGATACCTACGAAGAGGCACAGTCATATTACCGGATCGATGGGCAGCCCGCCGTCTCCTTCACCATCTATCGGGAGAGTGGCTCGAATGCCGTAGCAGTCGCCGATCGGGTCAAGGAGAGGGTCGCTGAGATCGGGCGCCGTGGGGCCCATCCTCCTGGGGTCAGGCTGATCCTCGACCACGATGAGAGTAGTGCGATCAAAGCCCAACTGACCGACCTCAGATCGCGAGCCCTCGTATCAGCAGGCGTCGTCTTCATCATTCTACTACTCTTCCTCAGATCTTTCAGATCAGCAGGGATCATCTTCTCCACGATCGCCTTCTCGATATTGATCACCCTCAACCTGATCTACTTCGGGGGGTATACCCTCAACGTCCTTACCCTGATGGGACTCGCGATGGGGTTCGGCCTGATAGTCGACAATGCGATCGTCGTCCTCGAGAATATCTATCGCCTCAGATCCGAGGGCCTCGAGCCTGAGAAGGCCGCCGAGCGCGGAGCGGGAGAGGTCGTACTCGCGATCCTCGCGGCTACCCTCACCACAGTCGTCGTCCTCATACCCTTCGTCTACCTGCAGGGTGAGATCAGGGCATTCTATGTACCACTCGCTATCGTCGTCGGCTTCTCCCTACTCGCTAGCCTCTTCGTCGCCTTCACCTTCATACCGGCGCTCGCCTCGAGGATCCTAGGTAGGGTAGGGAGGGACCAGGACGGATCTCAGGTTGCAAATGATCGCGGATCCGAGGAGGTGGTAGAACTAGCCCAAGCTGCGCCGGAGAGTTCGAGACCACTCTACATCAGGGCCTACTCCACTATGATCGGAGCGACTCTACGTCTGCCATGGGTCGCAGTGATACTCGCCCTCGCTATCCTCGGGGGGTCCTACCACCTCTTCGACAAATATGTGACACGTGGGATCGTTTGGGGGAGTTGGGGTGGGAGCGATACCTATATCAGTATCCAGATCCGGCTACCACGCGGTGATGAGCTCTCACGGACCGACGAACTAGCCCGCTACTTCGAGGAGCGACTCAGCGCGATGCCCGAGGTCGAGCGGTTCGTGACTAGGGTGCGGCCCCAGAATGCCGATATCACGGTCACCTTCCCCGATTCCCTCAACCTCACACATGTGCCAGTAGCCATCAAAGAACAGATGGTCGCACATAGCTACCAGTTCGGGGGGGCAGAGGTGCGGGTCTATGGCTACGGCCCATCCTTCTATGGAGGGGGTGGGAGCCCGCCAAACTACTCGATCAAGGTCCTCGGCTACAACTATGAGCAGGTCCGTGAGATCGCGGAGCACCTAGCCGACCGGCTCAAGCGATTCTCCAGGATCCGAGATGTCGATCCGAACGCTTCGGGGAGCTGGTTCGAGAGGGACAAGGCGACCGAATTCGTCCTCATGATCGACCGGCGCCGCCTCGCGCTACACGACCTGACCGCCCGCGATCTAGTGACACAGGTAGCCGCTGCGGTCCAGGGGGAGGGCCGCGGCTCGCCGATACGGCTCGGGGGCGATGAGCTACAGCTAGCGATCAAGTTCGCTGGTCATAGAACGATCGATCTCCTAGGGCTCCAAGAACTCCTGATCCCGACACCGAGTGGTCAGGGGGTTCGACTAGCCGATCTCGCCACCCTCGAGGAGAGGGAGGTGATGAGCCGTATCATCCGTGAGAACCAGCAGTACCAGCGCAACGTCAGCTACGAGTTCCGTGGCCCTACCAAGCTTGGCGACCGGATCCACGAAGGAGTGATGAAGGCGACCCTCCTCCCACCTGGTTACCGTCTCGAGGGTAGGCAGGAGTGGACCTGGGCTACTGAGGAGCGTCGCCAGATCTATGGTGTCCTCGCCTTCTCCGTCATCCTCATCTTCATGGTCACCGCCGCACTCTTCGAGTCGGTCAGGCTCCCCCTCTGTGTTCTCTTTACCGTCCCGATGGCGCTGATCGGGGTCTTCCTGACCTTCTACCTCGCACGGGCGACCTTCACCCG